>Ga0179593_1582798_pt1 | contig 10231 bp, 5 predicted proteins | sample CZODoug2_1_08_16_FD_185931 | JGI IMG/M metagenome (GOLD analysis project Ga0179593, IMG submission 185931) | Vadose zone soil fungal communities from Angelo Coast Range Reserve, California, USA - CZODoug2_1_08_16fungal (PacBio error correction) | ecosystem: Environmental > Terrestrial > Soil >...
TCACCAGGCGAGGGTTCGACAGGGGAGAGAGGTGACGAACTAGGGGAGCAAACTCTGAAAAAGGGTGGTGGGGATCTGTTCCAACATGATGAAAACGAGGGCTATCCTTGCCTGATGTTCTCAAAGGGAAGGAAGGAAACATCGTCCAGTTCTTTTACTCAGGCGATCAGCGGAAGGAGAGGCAAGGGCGGAAGGAGGAAAGGAAGCGGTCGCGGCGGGATCACAGGGACCAGTTCGAAGAAAGGACGAAAAGGCTGATGAATGATCCACCGTGAAACCCAGGGAAAGTCAAAGAATGAGTGACACGCTAACGGGTCACCGTCGGCAAAAGGATCTGAAAACTATCCACCGGGTCCGAACCACGAAAGAAAAAGGAAAAGAAGCGACTGAGGGAAGGGAGTGAGGAGCTGGCAGAACCGGACAGTTTGTGGAGAAAAGAGTGCTCTTACGAAAACCAAAGGAATCTAAGGAGACAAAAACAAAAGGGGGACACCCTTACAGGGAGGTCCCCGTTCAAAAAATGAGGAGGTAAGAAAAGGAAATCGCAACCTGACTCGGGATTTTGTGAGAGTTACAAAATTCGAGTCGTCAAGGGAGGAGGACCGCACTCTGGAAAAAAGATTACTGACGAAAACTTGAAGAGCTGAGAAAGGGGTGGAAACGCAAAAGGGGGGGGGAAAGATTACGCACGCCCGAAGGGGGAAAATGATGGCCCTGGAACGATCTCTTGATTCATTGGGTGGGCAAATGGGGGGGAGCTAGAACAGACATCCTAAACAGGCAAGGCAGACAATGTCATAGAGATGGGGAAAGTGACAGGACTGCGCCTGAGGAGGGAGGGAGTTGTAAATCTGGAAGTTCCTATCCCTTATTTCTTTTACGTCACAGAGGGGGGATTCAAACGGGAGGAGAAAGCAGACGCGGCATGAGACGCCGCCAAGGGGATGTCCACGCTGTCCAATGGGGAAAATGGAAGGACCCAAAACCAGGGACACCCTTCCGGGAGCTGAGGCGGGAGACGTAGAACTTTCAGGAAACCCGGGCATGGGAGGGAAGAAAGGTATATTCAACAGGAAGGGCCTGGGTACCCGTCAAAGAAGTAACTCAAGGGCAACCATGAAAAATCTGTGTCGTAACGACGCGTGACCGGTCGAGTCAACTTCTGGAGGGGTTTAATCCCGCTGGCCACAAAGAAGGACCTACTAGAGGGGGGATCTGGTCAAACCCAAAGTAAAAGCCAGTGTCACTTTTGTATAGTAGAGAAGAAGACACCGATTGATACGAAAGAAGGGAAGGTGGGAGGTTTCAAAGGGAAGCGCTGGTGCGGGGAGCGGCCCTCCGGGAAGGGGAGGGGGACATATCGGCGTGTGAAGAGGCCCCTTCTCCTGGTGGAAACAGGGAAAACTCCTTAAAAGACAGAGGTAAGTGCACTCTGCAAAAAAAAGGAACTCTCAACGGGGGGGTTGCGGAAAAAAAAGGGTAAGGTGACCTTAAGTCTCCCTGGGCAGGCAAGCATAACCGCGGGGAAACTGAAGATCTACGACTAATGGAGGGGGGGGGGGTTCTACGAGGAACGTAGCTCCTGCAGGTGCGATGGAAAGGAATCGCCGGGATCTTGAAAAAGAAGGGAGAAATTCTCAAAAAAGAAGGAACGAATCATCATCAAGAATGGATCGGACAGAAAAGAGGCTTCCCAAAAGAGGTACGGTAGAAGCTGGGGGGACAGGAGATTCCGTCAACCGTCCGGAGGAGGGGAAGTGAGAACTCATGCAACAACACCAGTGTGGAGGAAAAAGAAGGGAAATACCGAGCGTCATTAAAACATGAAACGACTAGACGACACGGAAAACTACTCTCACAGTAAAAAGGAAGGGGTCTGATAATCCGACCTGGGACGAGAGGCAAGGAGCTTTCTAAAAGGATCGAGGGGAAAACGGACTTCAGAGAAAAGACGCAGTGAGACCTAACCTAGGAACTCCCAAATCGACTATAAAGAAGTGCCGATTTCTCTGAAAAAGTGCGAAAGAAAAAATTTCACAAAGAGACTTCAGCAAAGAAGGGCGAGAGGGGTCACAAGACGGGTGGGGCAGCAACGTAGCGGGGCAAGGGTCGGCCACCAGCAGAGACAAGGACGGGAAATCAAAAAGCAGATGAGTGCAAAGCCTTCTGCCGCGGCCGAAGACCACGGGAACAAAAAAGGGCCTGCTGAACGAACCGTAGAACGTACTAAGAGGGGGTAAAAATGGAATGCCACTACGATCCCACCCGCCCCGGCTGGTGGGGACCAGCGAAAGTTCTTAGCTGTGGGCATCAGAGGACCTACCAAAGAGCAGGGTTACAGGGGAATGCCTAGTCAAGCGGGACCAAACGAGGAGGGCATTGGGGCTTTTGGGGGGCTTGAAAGATTGACGGGGGCGACAACAGGAACAGTACGCCTACCTGCCAGGTCAAAAGTCCTCCCAGGACACGTCAGGGGAGGGCCAGGGGAGTCGTAAGAAAAGGCCGCCGGGCAACTGTTTTTCGGTGGGAGAAGAAAGCTCAAGTCGGAATGAAAGTGGGACAGGAGCTTCAGGTCTTTCAAAGAGTCTGCGATGAAACCTCTAAAAAAGAGTTAACGAAACCCCAGTCCAGGGATCTGCACTAAAAGGTTAGCAGGGTCTAACTCAGCAGAGGGAGTACTGGCAGTGGAAAGTAATCTCGCAGGAATGGTTCATTGGAAGGGTGAAAGGGTAGAGGGGGAAGGGAGTAACCACCATGGCACCAAACCAGATACCAGAGCGGAAGCAGCGGTCCTTAGGGGGGCCTCAAGGGAGTTCCAAGGATCAAAGAATAGACGCCATATGTGAAAGGTAACGAATAGTTCTGGACGACGGGCTCAGTGGAAATACGGACGGAATACGCATGTAGAACGTAAAAGAAAGAAGGCTTTGGAGGGTGAGATCCTCTCAACGAAATACTGCTTGGGGGTAGAGGAGTAAGGTCTCAGTCTCGGAGGACTAATCTTCCTACGGAGGGGAAAAAATGGACCCGGTGAAAATGACAACGGGGTCGTCCAAGAAAAGATGCAACTATTCGGATGAAGAACACTATTAGATGTTGTCACTTGAGGTACGGGGGAAAAAAGAGGTGACGGCCTAGGAATTGAAGGGTCCAATGTTGAGGCCCCCTTTGGTCACTCGTACGGACCAAAACAACCGGTCATAGCGAAGGGAAAAGCAAAACCGCTGAACGCAGAGGGGAAAGAAGGCTTCGGGTAGACAGCCATGCACCAAGAGGAGGGGGAAGGGTTTCAAAGATGAAAAAAGGAACAGATGACTGGTGACACCCCCTAACCAAAAAACAAAACCAACAAAAAAAAAAACAACACAAACCACACCCACACCAAACGCAAACCACAACAAACACAAAAGGAGACTCTTATCAACTAGACCACACACGTGTGCAGAGGATCAGAAAAAAAGTTAGCACCAGGCGCGAGCTCAAAAAACTAGGCTCGCTCCACAAAAAAAAATAATGAAGGATGAAAAGCCGGGGGAGGAAGTATTCCGTTAAAGAGAGTTGGGGCTGGCAGCAAAAAAAGGGTTGTGGGGGAAATGACGTGGAGGAAAAACGAGGGAGGAAGAACCGGGAAACAGGGGTTCTGGGTAGAACCGAATGACAGGAAAAGTGGAAACTCGGCGAGACACGGTGGAAGGAGAGGGGAAGGATCGAATAAGGAACCGGTCGCGGCGGTAAAACAGGAAGGTAGAGTTGGAGAAAAAAAAGTGCTTGACGAGAGGACCATCCAGGGTAATACAAAAGGGAAGGAGCAAATGGTTGGACGAGGCCCTTTCACAAAAGGAAAAAAGGCGAATCCCAAAAGAGAAGACCCTGAGAATCTTGGTTGAAAAAAAAATAGGAATGGAGGGAACTTAGAGCCACGGTGGGGACTAGGGAACCTCATCTTCACACGAAAGGGAACAGATCAGGGGGACCCCCGCCGAAGTTCAAGGAAGAAAGAGGTTCTGGCCCAAAAAGGCGTTCCCGAGGAAGGATAGGAAAAGGGAAGGGACTTTTAGGAGGTACCTTCTCACGAAATCTTTAAAATAGGGAGAAAACAGGACAGCTCAACCGCTTTATGAGAGGAAGTATTGCTCAAAATTAGGAAACTGAGTGAAAGGTACGCCGCGAGGGAACCACGTCCGAGGGGGATTACAGTGGGTTGGGCATTTTTAAAAGCCTAGACAAGAGAGAAATTAAAGGGAGTAAAATTAACTTCTAGTGAACTATGGGAAAAGTAACACAGAGGAAAAATGAATGTGCGGATGGAAAAAGAGTTCCAGGGAAGGGAGAAAGGTCGGTCGGAGGAAATCTTTTAGAAAGGATTCATCAAGCCAGACGCTACACGCACCATCCATGCCATAGCGGCCAGAAAAAGACCCGCCTGTCAGAAGGGAGAGTGAGGGAAAACTGGTGGGACAAAAGCAGACCCGCGGCGTGAGAAAAGCCACATGTGGAACAAGAAGAATCGGAGACCTGGGGAAAAAAACTCTTGCCGGAGGGAAACAGGGGGGAATCGTCACTCCCCAAAAAACAACAGGCCCGGCGAATTTGACTGAGGAAATGGGGAATCAATTCCACAAGATAAAAGGGGAAGAACGCTGGCAAACAAAGGAAAGAAAGAGACGGTTGCTGCAAAAGAGACTAGGAGGTTCTAGTTCCAGAAGGAGCGTCTACGGAACTAAGAATGGATGAGACCCGATACTAGGGGGCGTCGACAAAGAGGAAAAGGTGTACTGGAGGGGGAAAAAGAATTCGTGGATGTAAGCTGTCTCGCATTTGGGAAGAACAGGCCAACTCTCCGCACTCCCGAAACGGCTCACATGCTCTGGGGAAGGAAAGGGGGGGGGGGATTACTTCTATTCAGGCCGCGGAACGCAGGGATCAAATCAAAAGAGGAAAAGCCGATCAAGTACATACCTGGCGATGTTGGGATAAAGGAGGGGAAAGTCTCTACCCTTTGCTATGAAATCTCACAAGTAGAGGAGGGAAAAGAAACCGCTCGACTGCGAAGGAAAAGGACAGGGGGGAGATACATCAAAAGTAAGAGAATCAAACCTGAAGTGTTCGGCGCCGGTAACAGGAGGTTACTGGGGAAGAGGGAGGGGAGGAAGGGGAAGTCAGATCAACAACAACGAGGAGAAAATCCGTCTAAAAAAGCCGTCCAGGGCCTGAAAAAGTTACTTTTACAAAAGAACAAGCATGGAGACTCGAAGAAAGGAGGGAAAGGATATCCCAAGGGGAAGGAGGAAGGAGTCAGAGGGGGTTCTAACGCCCGTAAGAACTACCCTTGCTAATCTCAGAACAGCGCGGAGAATTCCGGGAGGGAGAGAAAACAGCTCCATGTAGTCGTAGGTAAAATTTGCACGCTTAGGACATGGCTGCCAAGCTGAGATACAGCACGAAGAGGAATTACATAACCAAAAATAAAGCGGAAAAGTTGCGCGCCATTGTGAAGGAGGTGGGACTCAAGGGGAGCGGGCATGTAAAAAAAGAAAGCTCAAGAGGGACAAAAGCCAAACCGAAAGGTATTCCATCTTATTCCGCGGCCTTCCAAAGAAAGCAAAACACAGAGACGAGGAACCTAAAAAGCCGTATAAAAAAAAGTTTTATGTGAAGAGAACAGATCACAAGTACCGCCCCGGCGGGGAAGCAATACCTGCTGGAGAAGGGGGAACAGCTCTTAGAAACTATACCTTACGTTACGCTGCGACCATGCCCCACCACAAAAAATAGGAAGGAAATTGTCAAGGGGGGGGGTTTCTTGGCCACATTGGAAGGTAGGAAACTCCATCCAGGGAGAAAGACTCACCCATTCGCCGCCCTGTAATTAGAAAAAAGGGGAAGGGCGACTACGCGGCCGTTTGCGTGTTAAAAAATAGGAAGGGAGGAACCGAGAAGATTTGTCCATCAAGGAGGCTGCCGTGCCGCGTCGGCCGATGAAAAGGATACAAAAGAAAGACAAAGACCCGATCCAGAGGGATGCTCGGACACAATGGCGCAAAATCCTCAGCATCTAAAATTGGCATCCGCGAAGGACAATGGGGAAAGGAAGGCAAAAGGTTTTAGCGGCCGTAACCAAAGGAAAACAACTGTAAGACCCTCTCTGACATTAAAAAGCAGAGTATGGCTTTCCGAAAACCCTTGTCGTAAATATGAAGAAAGATAACAGACTGGAAGAACTGCGCCTTCTGTCAGGAACCCCGGAGAAAAGGAGTTCAGCAATGAGGAAGAGAAGAGCGCAGTGACCGAGGAAGAAAAACCAACGACGGTCAGGGGGGGAAGAGGAGTGACTAGCCATATGGAAAAAGGGGGGGTTGCTGACTCGTTTTCCTTTCTGACATAGGCGGGGGTCTACAGAATAGGACGAGTGCGTACCAGCCCGGCCCGCTTATGGGGCCCGAAAGAGCCCTTGAGAACAGGGGGACTATGAGTCTCCACTAGGATCGTGTCGGAGAAAAAGTTTCGGAAAAGAAATCAAGGGGTGGAACACTCAGCGGGAAAGCGAGAGGGATGGAAAAGGGTGGCTGAAAGGAGTGTTCACTAAATCTTCGGAAATGAAAAAGTACATACGCGCGCCGTCATTGGCAGAAAAGAAACGGCATGTCCGAAGGTCAATGTGAAGGAGGAAAAGAGTCCTAGAAAACTCCGCCGAGTGGATAGAAAAAAGGATAAGGGGAAAACCGTTCCCAGAGATGGGTTCTGGAATCACGCCTCAACGTAAAGCCGGATTGAGAAGGTGGTAAAAAGATTCCACACACTTTGAGCTAGGGGAGGGGGAAACTGACAAAGAAGGTCTCAAAAAGAATGAGGAGATCTCACCCACCCAAAAAATCGAGATCTCTAGAAAAAGAAAGGAAGATTATAAACGTATAGGAAGCGACGGTCTTGAGCTCGGGGGCTGCAGGGGATGTTACAGTCGTTTCGTCAGAAAGTTGCAGCCCAGATTTGGGGTGGGTTGAAAGATGAGCCCGCGGCAAAGACGGTCCGGGGGGGATGGGAAGGACAGAGAGTCATGGTAGAAATTTCTTGGAAACTCTGCGGGTCATCGTATTCCAGTGAAACGGGACGAAAATTCAGAAGAAGACAGGGTCGCGGCGGTAGGCACAGGGACCTGCAAGGGAGGGGGGGAAAGGATGACTTGCGGCGACCAAGTCGAAAGACAGTTGAATCCAACTTCCTATGAGTTAAAAAAAGGGCACCGCGAAAAGGGGCCCAAGGATCGCCAATGAAAACCGCCTCCGACAGAGAATAGGCGATCATCTCACGGTAAGGGTGGAAAAATTTGAGAGATTGGAAAAGAGGGGCGATGAAAAACGCAGAAAGGGAGTCGACCAGAAGAGGGAACCCGAAATCTGGAGGGGAAACACCGGGGGGGAGGGTCAAAGGATCGCAATGGGACAGCTAAAGGGACGCACGTCGCGTCGGAAGAAAAACGAAGAGAAACGGAATGAGTACGAGAAACCTAGGAGAAAGGAGAGGAGTTGAATCACCTGAAGGAGAGGGCGGGCCAAGAAAAAACAGGCAGCGCGGGGTCGGGTTGTTGGAAGGGGGGGGGGGAAAGCGGAAAACCACATGGCAGGCCATTTAGACATAGATATGGAATGGGACCAATGCCCAAGTGAAAAAGAATTTTTCCAATGTACCATAGTGACCGTGCTTACGACGGGGGGAGTATCGTGGGAGTCCTTATCATCTAAGAAGATGAAATCCTCCAAAGGAGGCTTCCCCATACAGGGCACTGAATAAAGAGAAGAGAGGAAACCGTACAACCGGCCCTCAAAAGTATCACAAGAGAAAGGGTGCACCGCTGCTGGATCACCTTTCACTGGCGCTCCGCCGTGGGAAGGGGTGGGGAAAAGGAAGTTAAGATGTTCACGCAACCATACAAAAAAAAAATTGGCCCGAATAGGGGATCTGTGACGGGGGGGAAGGAGGTACCGCAGCACCTTCTTGGAGAAGCTCTTGACCCCAAAGTAGAAAAAGGCTGACGTGCAACAAGGCGATCTGAGCAGTGCGCGACGTAGAAAGAAAGAACTTCTACTACTAATGGCCCGTTAGGGGAATAAAAATCTACAAAATTGGGGGGAGGGGAGCACCGAAGGGAAGGGCAGTATTCTTGCAAGAAGAAAGGGGCTAGGGCCAAGAAGGGACGGAAAAAAAGGGGCCCTTCACGAACAAGCGGCCACTCAAGAAACGGCTGGAACAATGCTAGTACCTCTCCGTGTGTGTGTAGGAACTGGAGAGGGGACTGTGGACCGAGGAAAGCCATTGAAAAAACAAAAGAGGTAACTGAAAACATCTACGAGAAAAAAAGGAGATGTGATCTACGAAAGGACGGCCAGAACGGGAACGGGGAGGGAAGACAGACCGCCGTGCAGTCAAAAAGAAGTCTCGGCAACATTTACGGAGAGCCAAGAAAAATAGTTCAAAACTTGGGAAAAGACGTCCCTGCTGTGTTCGCAGGAGGGCGGTCAAAGTTTCCTGCAAGAAGCAGGGAGGACTTATCTAGAAGAAAAAAACTGATAGTCAGATAGAGAGCCGTACGACGAACTTCCTTAAACGAAAGGTACACGCCTCGGAAAAGAAAGAAAAAAAATCCCTCCAAGAAGGGGGGAGGGGGGAACCGGAACTAAATTGTGACGAGCGATTTTCGAACGAACCGATTCCCATTTTCTAGAAAAAGAGACTCAACATCCGGAGATCCGTGCATCTGGTACGAAAACAAAAAATCTACAGATCGGTAGATAAAGGCGAAAAGTCGAGTTGACGGCAAAGGGGAAGAAAGGGTCACATTCTCCTTGCCAACCAACAAAGGGGGGAGACAGGTGGACCACGCAGGGTAAAAGGAAAGGGGCCTGCAGGGAAAGTCGTCCAACCATGCGCTAAGAGGGGGGGAAAGAAGAAAAAAACGAGTATTTGAAAAAGAAATACGAAAAGCGGCGAAAACAGGAAAAAAAGAGATTGCCTGCTCCACCGAGGTCGTAAGAAGGGGGGTTTGCCGAGCAAAAAAAGCGAGAAAGGGTTGTTCATCAAGAAAGGGCGGGACTGGGTGGGCAGCCACGACTGGACTCACTTAAAGGAAGAAGGCCGCGTCAAGAGCCACAACATGCAAGTGAGGAGGGGGGGGTGACGTGGGGGGCGTACACAGTATGACTCTCACCCCCGGAAAGGCGAGAACTAACAGGGGGCGGGCCTCCCTGCCGGATGCCACCCCATGGGCGCGAGAACTCGTCGGGAGGAGGGCAGGGTCTTGGGAAAAGATCGGGACTTGAAAGGGGAGGGGACTCTTGTCTGCGTAACGCAGGGACGGAAGGAAAAGAGGCTCCAAAAGGAAAAACGAAAGAAACGTCCTTTAGAGGCAACGGAAGGGGAAAATGTGCTCAACATAAGAAAAGTCGTCCCATTTTGACATGGTAAAGTTCAATCTCGGGGGTAAAGGACAATTGCAAGGGTTGGGGGGGAAATGGGGATCACCACCGGAAAAACTCTCCCCGAAGGAAGTTAAGATCCGCTCGTACGTGGGGGACAACGAAAAAGCAGTATCACCTTAGCAATCCAGGGAGAGAAACCAGAAGAAGTAACTAAAAGGGAGTCGGTCAGGGAGACGAGAAATGACGGGAAAGGGGGGAAAGGGAAAGGTACAAAGAACAACCAAAATCGTTCTGTCTATCCTGCAAACGGGAAAAAGGAAAAAATGGGGAACAGAGGGGGAGGGAGGCCCTCTGCTTTTGGGATCCCCTTATCACCTCGGCGTGACCGAAGAAAGAAGGTAAAACGAGGAGCAAACGGGAAAAAAGAATAAAGAGGGAAGGAGGACTAGGTGTAAATCGTCAACGATGACAAAAACTTTTAGGAGTAGGGGGCGCAGGCGACCAGGGGGGGGAACATAGAAAGGGGAAGGCCTCGAGAAAACTAATCGGGGTCAGGGGGGGATTCCCACGGATGGTCAATACGGGAAGCCAGAAGGAAAATATCCACTAGTTGGCCAACCGAAGGACAAAAAAAGCTGAACTGGGGGAAATTCTTCAAAAAGAATAGACCACGCTGATCAACCGAGTTAAAAGACTTGAAAGATCACGGGCGAGAGGTGGAGACCACGAAAGGAATAGCCGCGGGCAGAATGGGGACAGAAAACTGGGTCTACATGCAGCCGAAACAAACATCTGAGGCACGTACTGCGCTGCTCCCA
>Ga0179593_1592611_pt1 | contig 10231 bp, 12 predicted proteins | sample CZODoug2_1_08_16_FD_185931 | JGI IMG/M metagenome (GOLD analysis project Ga0179593, IMG submission 185931) | Vadose zone soil fungal communities from Angelo Coast Range Reserve, California, USA - CZODoug2_1_08_16fungal (PacBio error correction) | ecosystem: Environmental > Terrestrial > Soil >...
GCGCGCCGAACGAGGCGAGAAAAAATGGTTTCTCTATCAGCCAGAGAAGGAAGGGCAAAGAGCGAAGGTACGCCGGTGAACCTGACCGGAAATGAGCAGGAAGACTTCGAGAGCTCGGCGTACCGGAGAAGGGGAAAGTCGGTTGAACATGATGAGGTGAAGAAAAAAAGAGAGTATCCTCCCAAGAACCGCGCAGGAGAAGACCTGCTGCCGGAGAACTACGTACGGGTAAAAGAAATACGCAAAGCGCGCTAAAAGACGGTTTCGTGCTCACCAAGTAAACGCGGAGATACCCGTCCCTGTTCTGAAGAGAGGAAGGGGAAAGAGCCAGGGCGCACACGGCGCAGGAAAGAGACGTCCCGGGAAAGCGTAGAAAAGGCTGTTCACGCCGGAAAGGCGCGATTAGGGGAAAAAATCCGCCAGCCGTCGTCGAAAGAAGGAGATTTCTGCTACAGGGCGAAGAGGGCTGGGAGGAAAAACGCTTTGGGACGAGGAATGCGTGCGGCGGTGGAATGACGTTCTATCGCGACACGAAAGAAGAAACCGGTTCACCCCTAGGGGACCAAAAGAACTGATCAGAACAAAGGAACTACAGCCCCCTACGGAGAAACAGAAAGTAGGCGCCGCCCAAACCGCAGGCCCTGCTTGCAGAAGGGGTTTCAATTCTCACGGATCGGAGAAGACACATTAAAAGTCCGCGTCCGGCAAGAGGAAGGGAATATTTTCTAAGTCGGGGGGGGTCTCTGCGAAGCGAACTACCACAGGATCAGTCTGAAGGAATTCTCTCCGGAGGGAACAGTCGAAGGAGGGTCTTCTTACATCACGCGAGTTAGTGGGAAGAAAAAGATAAAAAAGGTACCGCTCTGCCATTGGAGAAGAAGGGAAACGACCAAAAAGGGTGTTGATGAACAATGCGAAAGAAAAAAAGGCCGCATAAAACATGTTAGGGCAAAGAGGAAAAGGGGCTTCTCCTTCTGACGAAAATAGGAGAAAACCGAAATCGACGGAAAAAACATGTACCATTAAACCAAAGGGGACAACAAAAGAGAGCGGGACGCTCACGTGGGGTAAAAAAGCTCAGGAAGGAGGGGAGGAGAACCGCGGGAGAGGAGGAGAAAAACCACTCCTAGCTTCATCTTCATAGGAAGAGCAGGGAAGGGGAGCAGGATCTCCACTCACCCGATTAAGAACACCAGCAAGAAGAGGGGACGCATCCTCCGGAGGAAAAAGAAAAGTAGCAGGAAAAAGAAGTGTGCGCTTTTTCCATCCAAGAAAGGAAAAGCCCGAAAAAAAATCACCTGCGACGGAAATAGCAAAGAGAAACCCTGTGGATGCCTCGGGGAAAAAAGGAGTGGCCAGCATACCACTCTTACCAGAAGGTGGGGCGGGGACGACCGCCCGCGCGGGATGCGGGAAAAAACTCCGGAGGAAAAAGATAGAAATCTATTCTGAATCAAAGATCCGGTAGACAAAAAAGTTCGTTCGAAAAGGAAACAAAAAAGATCGGTTCGAAGAACAGACCGAATATTTGTGTAGCACATGGGGAAGGAACTCAAAACAAAAAAAGAAGATCTCGCTGCCTCTTCATGGGAAAAAAAAACCAAGATCGGTCGATAACACGTTTGAGGATCGAAACGATAAAAAAAAAGGAACTTTCGACCGGGAGAGGGAAGCTCTCCTGCTATGGAAAGAAAGGAGAGATAGGGGGAATGCAGGGCGCGGGAGGAATCGCCGGGAAGGGAAGGGGGCTTCAACGTCCAGAGGGAAGCGGGAAGTATAGCTGGGGCAAAAATTTCTTTCATAAGAAGAAACAGTGGTTAGAAAGGAAGGGAAAGAAATGCTCAGTGGCTGGGAAAGACTGAAGGGGGGTACAAAGGAAAAAAACCTGGTCGCGGTGCGGCAAGGAAGGCTATTACGCCTTTTCCAACCCTGTGGGAGGAAGAGGAAGGGAGCCAGAAAGGGACAGGGGTGTTTCAGCGGAGGAAAGGCGAGCCGACGAAAGCCGGACAAAAAGACTCGGCTATCCGTCTACCAAGATAAAAGGTCCGAGCAGGGAGAAAGGGTGCTTGACCAGGGGCACTGGTGGCTGAAATCAGGCCCCCCGGGAACGGAAGCGGTCGGGCAGAGGAGCTGCACTGCTGGGGGGAAAGAACGATTCGTAAGCGGAGGCCCTGATGGGGAGGGTGTCCTGTCCTCCTGCGCGAAAAAAAAGCTGGGCTTCAAAATGTTCATCACCAACGAACGGTAAAGACTAATAGCGTGGACCACACACTCGATTGGCGCCCCGATGAGGGTGTGAGGGTTCAGGAGGCCCGTTCGCCTCGGTGGAAGAGAAAAGAATAACCGGAGCCATCCAGAAAAGGGGGAAAGGGAGGGGGAAGGAAGTGGACGGGGCTGATGACTACCCCGCTTCGGACAGGAAGGGGGCCCCTTCTATCGCCGGAAAAGAAATGCTTAAAAGAGCGTCATTTCACCAACAACAGTCTGGAAGAAAAGACATCGCCTGGGTGACAAGGAAAGGGTAAAGGCGCCGGCAGGGTGCCAAAGGAAAGCCGCTCGAAGGGGGAACCGCGGTGAATGCGGGGAAGCGGGGGTGACCAGGAAGGGGGGAGGCGGTGGAAAAGCGCCGCCTTCGTTTGATCGAAGGAAGAAGAAGGCGCACCACTTCAGAAAGGAACAAAAACCGATAGACAAAAAAAAAAAAGTCTCCCGATTTGGGAGTCGACGACGGCCTTGGAGGCTAAAATCGGAGTGAAGAGCCTTTCACGGGGGAGTCTAATGGAGAAAGAAACACGGAGAAGGGCTTCTATTAAAAGCAGGAAATGCGGGGTGAATCCTGGTTTTGCTGGATCAGCGGAGGGAAAAGGCAGGGTCGCGCCGAAAAGGCGGAGAGGTTTATATATTTATCGAACTAAAAACAAAAAGAGGGGGACAGGGAAAAGACGAGTAAAAAAATCGGTCGGATCGGGATCGTACGGTCAATGTTCACCCGAATAGGGATGTCCTTCGCCGGCTGAACCGACTCTGAACTCGGGTATGGCCTGAGAACGCCGAATGTGGAGAGAACGGTCGAGGGGAAAAACCGGGTACCGAAAAGAAGAAGAGTCCTGGGGAAATATACGAAAAGAGGAGGGGGAGAAAACCAGTTCTTCTTATCGTTGCGAAGTGAGGCAAAGAATACGACAAACAACAGACGAGGAGGAAAGAGAGATAGAGAAAAGACTTCGGGAGACAAGCATAAGGAGATCTCCTTCTCTTTCCGACAAAGATTGCGAAACCCCTCACGACTCGAAGAAGCGTAAAAAGGCGCCATATCTGCCCTGGAGTCCGTTCATCCGGAGAAGGGGTGACCATGCAAGCACGAGAGAAAACCCCTACCCTCTCCCCTCAGCAAAGAGGATAGGCACTGCTCAAGCGAACGGTGAGGGGGAAGAAAGAGGAAAAAATCTAGGAGGACGACGGACTGGAGCATAACGCTGATAAGAAAAAAAGAAAAGTTCTTCTTCCGCTAGTATAAGAAGGAAGGGAGCGCCAAAAAAAACTGCTGCTCGCGGCCGCAGATTCCCGTAGTCTCCTCACCGATGTGAAATTCGCTTTCCATGGAGAGACGAGCAAAAAAGGGTCGCTAGCAGGAGAAAGAAGAGGTCTTGTCGAAAACCGCGGTCATCGGAGGGAGTCTGTGGCGAGAAAGCGCTTCGCTCCAGGAAAAAAAAACCCGAGAAACTACACCTGCCTCCAGAAAGTAACACAAAGAAGACGTACATAAAGCCTAAAAAGACCGTCTTCCGGGAAGGGAAAACCCTCTCGGGTAAGGGGGCGCCAGAAGTGATTCTTGTAGAAACCAATGGTGGCAAAAGGAACCAGAAGTTCAAAGCGTACAGCAGGAAGTAAAGGCGCTCGACGGAAAAGGGGGAGAATGTCTTTTTCTTTCCTGAGCAAAAAGAACATGTTAAAAAAAAAAAAAAATAGATTGTCCCCAGTTCTGGCTGAGAGGAAGAACAGGTGAGGGGAAGCGAGAGGACATCACCGAAAAGCCTCCTACAACAGATAAAGGGCATCTTTTCGTTCCTAATGACGACAAAAGGAACAAAAAGAAGCACATTCGTTTGTTGAGGACGTAAGACAAAAGGCAGCCTTCTCAATCTCAGGCACGGGGAAGGGGACCGTCTGACATTACCAAAGGGAAAGAAGAAATCGAAGAGGAAAAAAATGTCCATCGAGCTCAAGGAAAAGAGGGAAAACACAGGGGTTGCAGGTAGTCAAGGTGCCAGGGTCCCCAGGAAAGCGGACGGCTTTCCCCCCAGGAAGGGGAAGAAATCTTAGAAACGGATTATCGTGTAGAGAGAAGAGAAAGAACCTTGAAAGAAAAAACCAGGGAATCTGTTATCAGAAAAAGGCCAAACCAAATTTTTTTCACAAGGAAAAAAAGAAAGTCCGACCGCGACCAAACATCCCAAGCCAGGAGGAAACAAAGTCACTCCTGGACCAAAGAAAAAAAAAAAAGTCTAACCCTAAGCAGGGGGGGCCTATGCCCTCCATGAAAAAACGAAGGCCCAAGCGGGGAACTACCGACCGTGCCCGCGCAGAAGAAGACTGGAAAAAGCAGCCGGCAAAAAGAACTCCCTATCTTCTTCCAAGAAGATGATTGGGGGAAAGTCCGTTCGCCAGGTACAAAAAAGGGAACCGGATTGCTGGAAAGGCGCCACGTTGAAAAATTTTTGAGCAAATGAAGGGAAAGTCGATCTTCTCTCAACAAAAAATCGCGAAGAGCCACCGACTAGTACTGTCCGATGAAGCGGGCTCGAAAACGATCACCGGACGGGAAGACTTCTTCCATCGGCTCCGGCTAGAGGGGATAGCATCTATTGCGATCTGGTAAAGAGGGGAAAGTCTCTGGAGAAAAACTCACCCCTCCCACACTGATGGATGGGAGGAGGGGTAAGGACAGCACACGCAACTTGTCGGAATCCCCCTTGGGTTACGACGGGAAGAAAGGGAAGAAGGGTGCTGCTGGTCCCTCTTGCTGGAGAAAGCCACCTGGTATAGGGGTAGAATGGAGGACTGCCATTTCGCCTTTCCAGGGCAGGGCGGCGCGAGGAAAGGAGCCTGGGGTTCGCTCTCAGTCGAGGGGAAAGAAAGACCTCCATGAACCGCGCAAGATGAACTTATAAAACAGAAGAAAGGCACTAGCGGGGGACAGGAAGAGAAGAGGGCACTGGGTAGGAGCAGGGGCGAAAACTTTGCGCCGTAAAAGAAGAGGTCTCGCTGTCCAAAAAAGGATTGTCCATCTGTCGGCCGGATGAGGATTTGAGAAAGGCAAAGGAGGGGGCTGGTGTAACATTATCCGGAACACCAAAAAAAAAAGGATAAGGCGGACCGGGTGAGGAAAATGAGAACCAACGAACTGGTGCGGTTCGTCATAAGAAAAAAAGAGGTGAGAGGAAAAGTTTTGTGATCTGGGAGAGGGGAACGAGGGTCTGCCAAGAAAATTACCAAAACTCCAGGTCACATGGAAGGAGCTTTCGGGGGAAGGAAAGAGAACGTGGCGTCGCTGCTGCAAGAAGAAAACCGCCTAGGAAAGGAAATGCCTTCGAGTCTCCCGTCCGCGGATCAAAGTGGGGTAAAAAAGAATTGACTCGGTGGGTGCAAAACCAACCCGCAGGCCGAGCCTGGGGGTGGAGGTTCTCCTAGGGAAAGTCCAAAAACATCGGCTGTGACATTCAACTGGGTGCGACGGAACTAGGATGGTCGAAAACGCACCTTCCGCCCGCGAATATCATTCGGGTGGGGACTGTCCGGCTTGCCGGAGGGGGTGTGACCACAAAGCGCATAGACCGGAGGCGGGCCGGCTTTGATCTAAAAAAAGCACGGAAGGAGCTGGGCGGGCGGGGCAAAAAATCCGTCGCCCGAAGGAACTATCCCTGTCTTTGGCGGCGTCGGCAGCAGCCAGCTAATTGCGGGAACAGCAGAGGCAAGGGAAGGAAGGGGCACCGGACAGCATATTGGGCGATGTGAAACAGCGTATGGCTTTAATCCTCGTCTCAGAACGGGGGATGAGAAAATCAAAAACGAGAGGGAAAGCCTCACCTTACGAAACAAATATTGAGAGGGCCCCCGCAGACCACACGAACCGTCGGGGGAAAAAAAAAAGCTCGCGGGAAAGAGGGGAGGGATAGATCTTCTTTCATTTGAAAAAAGGAGGCCACGAAACGGAAAGGACTCGGAAGGGGAGCAAACTTGACGAAAGACGTGTCGAGGGTAAAAAGTAGGCAATTCCGAATCGGGAAAAGGAAAGGAGCTGCCGCTCATGGAAAAAGATGCGGATCTGCCCCGTCGTGCGGTGCGGCGTGAGAGCTCTCAAACACCACAACGGGAAAGATATATAGATCGGGCGAAAAAAGGCCGCCAACTATACACCTCAAACCAGGTACTAAAGACTCCTTCAAGGGGGGAAATTTCCGAAGTTTACTAAAAAGAACGTCGCTGAATTAAAAAAAAAATCGTGCCGTTCAGAGTCGGAAACAGGGTCAAGGCCAATTAGGGGGGAAACGATCGATCCCACCACAAAAATGCCCCGCTCTCTTCTCTCAAAAAAAAAACGACGGTGCGGGGGGAGGTACAATATATACGCCAAGCTCGCCGCAGTAACGGGAGGATCAAAAGGGGAGATGGGGCATACTCGAACAAAACCCGCCAGGGGAGTATTGTACATCGACGCCCGCCGAGAGGCTGTCTCTCTTCCAGCACTACATTTCCCGACCCAATCTTCCCTCACCGAAGAACTTCGCTAACGGCGGAATGACGTCGTCGACGCCGGCCAAATCCAGGACTAGCATCGACTGGCGGTCTTGTTGTCGGCCAACACTTTTCGTTGAGGGGGAGAATACACTCCGTCCCGAGGGCTGACACCGCCTCAAGGGGGAAAACAACCAGGCAAATGCCAGGAAAGGGCTTCCGGGTCGGGCAAATACTACAAACGACGGCTCCTGGACCGGAAGACCCCAGAGAAAGACGTTCGCACCCCAGGCCTGTGGAAGAAAAGATCGGGCCCAGCGTAAACGGAGACGAAGCCGGAAAAGTGAAGGGTCGAAGGGAGGGGTCAAAAGCGGCATCATCGACGCCACCGGAGAAGCTCGCCTTGAAAAGGGAGAATCTCCTGAGGTAGTGGAAACGGACAGCACCGCGGAGACGTGAAGACCGAACCAGATCACCAGGAAGAACCGCGCGCGGACAGGTCCCTCCGAATTAAAAAAGGGGAAAAGGGGGGGGGGGGGTGGGGGGATAACTATCACCAGGGCCGAACAAAAATGGAAATAGCAGTAGGGCGGCGCAGAACCACCGCCCCATCAGGGATAAATCTAATTTGGGGGGAAAACCTGGACCCATGACCATCAGGGCCAGCGAGACAGAAAGGAGAAACGGTCGCAAGGGGGCGATCGCCAAACCACCAGTGCACGAAAGCCAATTATGAACAGAGCCGAGCGGAAGGAAGGGAAAAAATTATATCGAGCGGGAGGAAGGGAGTAGGCGGATCGCAAAACTCAAAAAGTAAGACGGGTCGCGTACTATGAATAAGACCAGACCTCCACATTTTTGAAAGGAAAAAAAGAAGGGGAACCTCACGAAAAGGCGCGTTAAAATCCCGAAAAACACCAGGCCTGTACCAGAAGAAAAGTCGACGCAAGGAAAACTTTTGATTCATCTTGCGTAAATTCGTGGCCAGCATCAAAAAGAGCTGACCATCATGTGTTCGGGGACGACACAAGAGAAAGAAGGCGCAAACAGACCAAGCACGGCGACCCTATCAAAAGGGGCTGACATATCCGGAGAAAGGAAAAAGAGAGGTCGCCATGTAGCCAAGATGATCTTTGCGAAGAAAGCACTCGACCGCGGGGGGGCACCATTAAGAATGCATAAGGGAGACTCTAGACCAACAACGGATGAGTGAAAAAAAATGGTGCTTCAACACTATTGAGGGACATGCCACGTTGCGCATACAAAAGTCGGGAGAGGAGACCGACGTCTTCATCATCGTCTCCGGCAGAGTAAAAGACGGAGGGGGAAGCGGTCGACGGGAACGCGGGCGCCATGAAGGGGAGAAAAGAGGTCGTCCCCGCCCACAGACAGCGTGGCCCTTACGGAAAAAGGGGAAGGAACCTGAAGGAGAACATCCCCATGGGTTCGACTGGAAAAGACAGGTGCTGTTAGGGGGCGTGTAAAAAATGGTGATGACGCGCACACCTGGTAGGAGGGGTCGTGCCCGCTTTCCTCTAGGATGGAAGGGAAGAAGCCATATAAGAGGGGTGAAAGACGGGAATCGCGGGAGGGAGATCTCCAAGACTTACCCCTCCCTGAAAAAAGGGCATCTCGGGCGTGTCCGCGAAAAAAAAAGGTGCCTCATGTTCTTTACCCTTTCTAAGGGGAGGGAAGAGAGCCCCCCTTTGAGAAAAAGAAAGAAAAGCTCGCTTGCAATGCTGGGAAAAATGAGGAAAGCTCGATTTCGTAGGCAAACTGATGGTGGACGGGCGCCCGCAAGGAAAATGGAAAAAAAAATGGAGAAGTCTTCCCTGGTTTCGGGGTGAAAGAAAAAAAAAAAAGAAATGTGAGGGAAGAAAAACACGCCCTGGCCGCGCTGTTCGGCTTCGGGAGGGGTGATCTGTTCAGACGACCAGCCGAACTGTCCGCGAACGAGAAAGAAGAAAACAACCTGGGTGTCACGCCGCAAGGGGGAAGCCTTAATCCCTTGTTCGGGAAGAAAAAAGAGACCCCTTCACCGGAAAGGAAAAAAACCGCTAGCCTCTGTACGTCGGAAAAAAAACAAGCTTGAAAAAAACAAACTGGGTCAAAGAAGGAAAGACTCGAAGGAAAGGTCCAGGCGCCGTCGAGGGCTTGTATAAAACGGCAGCGCTCGATCAGTTGTGAAAAGAAAGGAACCCCGTCTTGGGGGGGCCGTCTATAGACCGCGGAGAGGAAATCACAACCGACACACGACTCCTCGCATGAAGGGCTACAAGCCCGATATAGCCCGTCAATCTCGCCTACTCTAAACAAAAGAAGCCCTTGGCGAGGGAGAGAGTCTGGTAACTCGGGGAAAGGACGCGTCGAACTCAGGCGGTGCTAGCAGCAGCGCCGGCGTCTGAGGAAATATGTGGGGGAGGGAGCGAGGGCGGGTTTTGCTGGATCCGTCAAAGAAGGTCGATGGCCCCAACGGGGAGTCGAGCTTGCGTAAGGGAATCCAAGAGTCATCCCCTAGCATCAGGACGAAGAGGGGCGGGGTCTGGAAATGCTCGAGCATGGTCACCAAGCCTGCTGAACCGCCTCTGAACGGACACGCGGGGCAAGCGATAATCTCTTCTAATAGGAGCCGGTTAACAGGAAACAAGTCGATCGTGGCCCTGAAAGAATCACGGAGATGGCGGGTCATGTCGTGGCTGATAGGGGAGGAAGTTTCTCAGATCTTCAGAAAGAGTAAAAGATAGAGATAGGGGAAAGAAGGAACGTCCGCCGAGGAGGCGAAAGCATCAGCCTGGGAATCGCGCCCGCGCACTTCCAGTGCCCAAGGGAAAGGAAGGTTTACTCCTTTACGAAAAAGGCGACGAGAGGAACGTGGCCTTTCAAGAGTCGGAACGAACAAAATGTGAGGATGGAGTTAAAGAAAAACCCGACCCCCAAAACGCGCGAAGGGGGAACGGCTTCTCGTGTCCTGCAGGAAGGGTGGAGGTGGCGCCGGATCAATATACAATTCTCGCGCCACTAAGGGGAAAAAGAAAAAATCTTATCCAAAAAAAACCTGTTCTGAGAAAGAAGACGCCATTCTATGGAATCGCCGCTCCGGTGAAAAGGAGACCTTAGAAGAGCCCTCACCTCTTTTCCCGAAAAAAAATCTGAGGCCAACGGAAGGGACGCCGCCCCCTTGTCGATTTCGAAGATAAACTATAATTTCGCCCCGCGGGAAGCGCGGAACAAAAGAGGGAAGAAAAAGCCGGGGGGACTGCGAAAAGGGTCTATCGCGTAAAGCCGCAATACCTGGGTAACACAACGAGCAAAAAAAGGCCACGCCCGCAACTGAAAGAAGCCCCTCGACGAAAGGGGGAAATGTTAGGAGCCCTCACCACCAGTCGAGGCCTGCAAGCCTGTTGTGCTGCTCACCGAATCGGAGCGACCGCAGTATTCGCAGGAGGGACGTGAAGGGGGGGAGGCGCTTCATCAAAAAAGAACAACGACGAAAGTC
>Ga0179593_1602521_pt1 | contig 10231 bp, 8 predicted proteins | sample CZODoug2_1_08_16_FD_185931 | JGI IMG/M metagenome (GOLD analysis project Ga0179593, IMG submission 185931) | Vadose zone soil fungal communities from Angelo Coast Range Reserve, California, USA - CZODoug2_1_08_16fungal (PacBio error correction) | ecosystem: Environmental > Terrestrial > Soil >...
ACGAAAAACTCTTTCGATACAGGAAAGAAAATCAGAAGCTTTGTTTCGGACCAGAACATCGACATGAACGTTCGAGCTATCAATAGACCAGTTGAAAAAAGAAAAAGATCACCGAAGAAAAGAAGGGACACGTGGTGAGTAAGGGCTCGGGAAAGGCTTTCAGAAAATTGAAAATGGCGGCATGCTATGGCTCCAGCCAGTGACAAAAAACCCGGCCTACCTACAAACAAGCCGTCAACGGTATGTCCAATCAAAGGCGAGAATAAAGTCATCCTCCGCGGAAATAGGGCTGAATCAATGTTCTGGGCAAGGTTGCCGCAACTCCAAGGAACCGGGCGGGAAAACTTGATCACCCCATCAGAAAACTAAGGAAGCTATCGGAACGAACTGAAAAGTCAAAACAAGAAGAAAAAGAAGCCTCGTCAATAGACAGGGAGGTCGGGAGGGCGGGACCGCTTCCATCTAGCCGCATACCATCGTTACGATCGGCGCCGAAAGTCAATTATAGAAAAACGGGGGGATATGCGGGAAGTTGCCGAAAAGGGAAGGGAAAGAATGGAGGGATGAATGGCACCGTGGCGGAGAAGACTTCTGGAGGAGAAGGATACTAAAGAGCACTGCAGGACTATCAAGTCGGAAGGGAGCCACTCCGCCTGTCCATGGAGGATGAGAAAACCATCAGCTAAGGGTACGGCCGTCGGGCTCTGGGAGGTTAGGAAAAAAAAAGGCGCGTTTTAACTTCCCAACCAAGCCAGGAATGCTCGTTGGGGGTGACTGGTCTTCTATACGTGAAAGCACCAACAGAGCAGTTTTTATGCAAGTGTATGCGACACAACAGCAGGGGAAGGTGGGAGCCCGGAAAAAGCAGACGCTTGCCACCACTTGAATTTTTCAAACACAAAATTTCGTTAAATTATCTCGGTAGTCGGATCTGTGTGCTAAGCCGGCAAAAGGGGGAAAGACCTTGCTGAGAAGTCCGTCGCAAAAGAAGAGCAGAACTCCAAATCCGTATCAATCAAAAAGAGGAGACGGAAATACTTGGGGGGAGTGCAATAACCATCTGGGAGACCGAGTAAAGGGGAAGGGGGCATCCTGGTACCTCCAAGGGGGGAGAGCATTTGAAAAAAGGGAGGTTTTCCAAAAAGGGAGAGGTCCTAAGGCAGCCCAAAAAGAATAACCTTGAGAAGGATAGTAATACACCTTTCTTCCGCGCAGAGAACCTTCGACTAGGAACGAAAAAAGGGGCGGTGACCGCGTCCAACCGAGAAGGCAAGCGTCACGAAATAGAATGGAAAAAACCGCGAACAATACCGGGCAAATCCGATAGGGGAAGAACTATGAAGGAGAAAATTAATACGCTCGAATTTCACCCGGCGTCGGGGAATTATCGTGAATCGGACCGAAAACCGATATGGATGTCCTCTTCGATGTGTAAAGCGCAAAGGACTGACAGATGAATACTGACGCTACGAGTGACGGACCACCTTGATTGGCGGGCCAATGTCACAAGGGCAACGTTGGAGGTGAACCAGAATACGCAGAAAGGACGGTGGAATTAGCTCGTTGCGTAGAGGCTTCGAAGGGCACGGGGATGGTTCACAGGAACGTTGTCTCTAAGACGTGGGTTCTTAGGCGATCAACTTGGGGGGAGTTCAGACTAAAAGGGACTAGAAAGCGTGTGGAAACCGATAGCCCATCGAGAGTCGATGGTGGGGAACCTTATAGCCTTTTAAAAAAGCTCTGGCTCTGGGGCGGCATTGGGAGAAAGTGTCTACGGCTTTTTTCAGCAGCGAGGGTCCCCCCAGACAAGCACTTCTTGAAAGAAACTAACGCTGTTACCCCAGAGAAAATCCGAGCAACCAAAAAGGGGACCGCGAATGGGAATGGCAGTTTAGGTTGAGGACTCTATAAAAAACTGCGGCCTGAATCAAAATCGCCATCCCGGGCCATGCTACACGTCCGGTGGTGGAGGGGGGGGGGAGACACAACAACCAAGGAGATAAGTCTCCATCAAATGAAATACGCCGACTCAGAAAGAGAGCTTGGGGAGCGACTAAAACAAGGTTGCAGGGGATTACTGGATGGACCGCCGACAGTTGATATCGTGAAAAAAAGAAAAGAAGGGGGGGGGAAGTCGGGGGAAAAGAGACCAACACCACGTGAATTGAAGGATGAAAGGAGAGAAGGTACATCACTTCAACCATGACCGAGAGACATGATAAAAGGAGTCCTTACAATCCTCAGAAGGAAATGAGGCATGGATAGGGGGATGAAATGCAAGAGAGAAATTCGGGGCGTCTCAGGGAGGGGGTTTCTTAAAAAGAAGAAAGGGATGAAGGGACGACAACGAAGTAGACTGGACCGGTATTAGTTTGATAGCCGGAAAGAAGTCAATCGGGACGACCAGAAACGGGGGGGGGAAATCGAGTCCATGAAACGGAAGAAGTTGGCGTAGCGGGCAGTAAAGAAAAGGCTTTAGCGTAACGCGCAAGACGCGGGAGGGAGGCAGGTGGGGATGAGCGGCAAATCAGACGAAGAAAACGGGTTGACATTCCTAACATCAGAAACGAGATATGAGAAATTGGAGGAAAAGTCATGGGGCAAACCCCGGGAGGAGATGGCGCGCAGCTCTGGGTAAAACCAAGCGCCACTCAACCTTCGGTCGTTAAAGACAAGCGGGAACAAGAAGGTAAAAAAAGAGCTTCGCGACGATCTAGGAAGACCACTCTCCAATGAAAACAGTCGGGCGGATGGGGTGAAAAGGAAGGGGGGGTAAAAACGACGTTCATAAGGTGGAAAAACAGGCTCTCCTGTAGTCGGAAGTAAAAAAATCTAGAACAGAGCTCACTCCGAAAACAAATCGGGGAAGAGGGACGTCTCTCTGCGATTGCGGACGTTGTTCCAGAGAAGAAATCCTCCTTTTCCGGAACTCGCCGATGAGCAAGGGAGGGGATGAAAAAAAGATTTTTGGGGGGTGTGAAGGAGGAGCAGGGAAAAGATCTTTATTCTTGACTGAGCTACGGGTGCCGTCATAAATGTCGAGAAGTAGAATACGACTTTTTAAAACGAGAGCTCAAGACCCAGGTGACGGGAGGGGCTTGGAGGACCGGGCGGCGCCTCCGTTTGGGGTATGGGCCTGTGTGTGTCCCGGGCAACCGCCGAGGACAAAAAGAGTCCTTAAAGGGTGAGAGATAAAACAGACAAGGATTAGAGAGATCCATCAGTGGGGACGGGCAGTGGGGGGTCAAAGAGCACAAGAATGTACACATCCATAGAGTTTGTGGGATGGGTGGGAGTTCGGGTATTGATTCTGCCTGACTGATTCAGGGGTGGCGCACCAGGGGTCTTCCGGAGACATGAAGGTCTCAGAACACTCAAGAAACATAGAGAAGGGGGGGCCTAAAAAGGTTGGCTCAGGAAACCATGAAAAGTAGTAGTCTGCGCCAAAAGGGGGGACCAAGACGTGGGTTGGGCTAGAAAGCAATAATTTCAGAAAAAATCGGGATTGCCGGGGGGGTAAGACACCACTTCTTAAAATAAAGTGTTCCAGTGCCCAAATCGGGTCGGAAGCACTCCACGAGCTCAGAAGGCGGGAAACCCTCTTAGAAATGGAGCAGCACATGCAGGGAGGGGCTCGCTCCTTTTATCTCCCAGCGGAGTCAGTGCGCTAGAGCAGGGAAAATCAAACCTGGAAGGAGGGAACAGGAGGGAAAGGTTTGACTAAACGTCTATTCCAAAGCGTTTCTATCACTGACTGAAAAGGAACTGATAGCAACATGGAGTATCCGAACAGCGAATGAGGGAAAGAGGCGCTACCTTGAGCGGAAAGGCCTTGTCGACGGGAGACAGAGGGGGGGGTGAAGACGATGAGCATGCACAGGAAAACTTTCGACACGGGTTCAAGTTGAAGGTTCACCCAAAAAGGATAGGATGCGTTAAGAAGAAAAAAAGGGGTACCAAAAATACACAAAGAACGGCTGCACTATAGAGGGAGAGGGAAGAAGGGGGGAATTATATCAGTGATAACAGAATAGGAGCACAGGGGGAAAAGGGCATAATTTTGCTCCTGGGGTTAAAGGGGGGCCGCATAGTACGGCCGCGTGACAGGGAGATACCACTTGGGCGACTGCGTCGCGTGAGAAAGAGAGGAAAAAGGGAGCCAACTGGGTTAGGCTTCGCGGCGAGCCGGCCAAAGGGGGAAGATTAATTTTTAAGTACTACGAAACAACTCGGAGGGTTAAGGAAAGGTAGCCTCGCTCGCAGGGACGTGAGGAGCTAAAAAACAAAGGTGAATATAGATACGAAGCGAAAAGAGAGTGGACGAAAAAATTAGATCCTAAACAACTAGGCACGTCGCGCAGAGGAAAAGAACGGACTCTCCGCCTAGACGCGGAGGGGAAATTGCGCGTTCGGCCACTGGAAGCAACGGGCTAAAAAGCATGAAAAGGAATATCCGGCGGGAGGGGGTAAATTTGTCGCACGGGCTGGGAAGCGTGAAACAGTGCCAAAAACCTACCTACCTTCAACCGCTTCAAGACCTACGGAAAAAGATGGCTAGTCCATCAACGGAGGAAAGAAAGAAATCGGGCGGAACGGGACCGGTGGGGGGGAGTTGGCACTTGGGTTCCGAATGCAACCTCCTATTCAGGGATGTTAAAACCCATGCGCACAAGCAAGCAACGTCATTAGTGAATCACTCACTCGGCGTAAGGTACGCACCAATCCCCATCCTTCCGCGGAAAAAGTCGATGAAAGAGAAACTCACAAGCGTACAAAAATTGACGTACTCCAAGTGAAGTGACTACTGAACGGGATCAAGAACCGCGGTGGCAAGATGCAGAACGAACAAGAATAGAAAATCATGTGAATTGTGAAGCCTCAAAGGGCCTTCGATCGGTCGTTACCAACGGCAAGAGCCGCAGGAAAAGGCGGTCTCTCAAAAGGCAGGATGAGGAAAGAGGGGTTAGCAGAGGAACGGACGCTTGGTGTACGACCGCGAAAAAAGCAAAAAAAAAGGAGAGATTACGTATGGGTATGGAGGGGTGATTCAGGATTTCAAGCCAGGAGGGAATTTGTGGTAGGCGCCAACCGATCAGTGGCCCGAGGGCAGCAAGGGGCAAGAAAGTTCACCGACGACCCAAGTTCTGGTTAAATATCACTTGAGTCCTGTCGGAGCGTGGGCGAATGGAAACTCCTCCTCCTCACATTGCGGCGTGCCCTAGCCAAGGACCTCATAAAGAAGACGCTCCGGCCTAGCCTCCAAAAAAAAAGGCGCGTACAGTGCGCGTGGGAAAATGCTCTAGGGAAAGAGACAGAGGGGAAGCAAAAATCCGGCAAAGGGTCTCAAACACGGGGTGGTCGTAGAATCTCGCGTGAAAGGTGTGCAGCCAACCGTCAGCGGCAAAAGACAAAATCGCGTTGTGGAAGAGGAACCGCAAAACATAACCGTGGCGACTTAAATCTTCATAACAGGTAAACATGCTGAACCGGGTAGAAGCGTCATAGACAAGAGGAACCGATCTCTCACGAGCCACAAGAGAGCTTTACCGCAGAAACCAATCACACCGGGATAATACCTTCAAAAAAGGGATGACACGCAGCCGCGATCTCCAGGGGAAAGTCAAGAGGGCGTTGACCTTTCAATCGGCGTATAGAAAATAGTCAGGCATGGAACGCTTCGATTTTTTTCTTGACGGCGTGACGCCGTCTAAACAAAGCCTTGATGAACAAACAGAGAGGGAATCGAATGGAGTCTGGAAATCTCGCACCGGGTTCGGGGGAAGCAAAACATCAGAAATCAACCCGCGGCGGAACGATTGAATTCGTGTTCATAAAAAGGAGCTCCGGGGAGCGTGACTTCTACAGTAAATAGGGGCGCTTCGAGAGTGTGGCTAGAAAGGTCATACACTTTTGAGTGGAGACGAGGGAAAACACTGTATCGGATCGAGCGCGAAATTTTATTGCCCATGAGTCAGCCCGTCACTGAATCTCCGGACGTCTGCTGGCAATCAGGTGCACAAAGGGAATTTCATGGTCTTGCCCAGGGAGGACAGGTCCAAACAGTACTCCTAGCGATCGGAGGCCCTTTCCACTGACGAGCCCTCCCACGCCTGGAAAAAAAGCAAGCACCGCCAGAGGGGAAATAAGGGGAAGGGTGGGGGCTTGGGGAAAGAGGGACACTGACAGAAAAAGCGACGTCCAAGGCAGGAAAGGCCTACACTGAGGGGGGATGGAGCAACACATGAAAGAGATACGCCATCAAACCGAGACCAAAGAAATGTGAGATACTTGTGCAAGGAACCGAGGTAACAAGGGAAGGATAGGACTAGGATGGTAACCGAGGACCTACCTTGTTGGCATCGAGGATTAGAAAAAGACGGCGGGAGTTTTTTGAGGGGGAGGAATCATCAACCCAACTGTGAGAGAGGGAAATAGATAGGGAGGGGCAATCGGAAATCAACAACCGCCGAACTGAGGGAAAATCGATGAAGAAAATCGCCGCGGTACCTTCCTCATGGAAAACCATGGTTGAGCCAAGTTCACGGGAAATCAATCATCGAGCACCTTGTCAAGAACGGAGAGTGAAAACGGTTGTGCGTAAGAGGAGAAGGCAGGGAGGTTAAAAAAACCACCTGGACCGGACTTCTAGTTGGGGAGAGGTAAAAGGAAAGGTTCGCTAGAGAACCTAAAGTCAACCGTATCAATGAAAGAAAGAGGCGCGGTTCTAGGGGGGAAGAGGAGCGGGGGGGAAGTTAGTTTCTTTAAAGGGAAGGAGGAATAGGGGCATCACTGTTTGAGCGGCAACAAAAATTACACTTTGGGGAATACGCCAAGAAGCCGGATGGATCGGTACAGAAGGAGAACATGTTCAAACAAGGGCCTATAGGGGGCATCAACTTCGCGTGTGGGGAAATCGCACACTATAGGGGAAGAAAGAAAGCCGACTAGCGATCGAATGTCCACCGGGGAAGCCAGACCTCAGCTCGCTATCGTCAAAAGAGCGACTAACAGAGCGATGATTCAAGGGGCAGAGGAAGGAATTCAATTTGTCAAAAAAATAATGGAGTAAAGAAGAATGAAACGTAGAAGTACTCCGAGGCGTAAATCTCAAAAGCGAGGACGAGGGGAGAAGGAAGATCCTCTTTCCGATAGAAAGACATCGCCAGGAAAAAGGGGGGATCTCTCCTCTGGTAGGAAAGATGCAAAAAATGATCAATATCAACAGTGAAAGATGTGTCGCGCTTTCCGGACCGATCGTGAGGAGGTAGAGGGTGCAAGGGTCAAAAAAAATCTCCGGAACCAGAAACGGTGGGGGGGGAAGCACATTATCGGACAAAACAAGTGAAGGGACCCAACGGTTTGTTAGTGGCGGGCAGCGGACGGGAAGAAAGTTGTAGACGCGGGGCAGGGGGGGAAACGACGGAGGTCAAGCTATCAGCCTGCTGGGGACAGGGGGGGGCGGCGCGGAAGAAGAAGGCCCAGAGGTCGGAGAGACAGTTTTGGGGGAAAAAGCCAGTATGGTCAACGCGCCGATGGTGTTTAGTATCGGCAAAACAGGCAGTTTCTGCGAAGACATAGGCGGTGGGACGCCGCAAATGGAGCAAAAGGCAAGGAGAAGGCCTGCCAGATGAACCACGAAGTAAGTTAAAAGGAAAAAAACCAACTGACGGCAACATGACAAGGACTTCTTGCGCAGGAAGTGGACAGGGAAATTGGGGGGGTGGGCGAATAAAAATTCATCCAAGAAAGGAGGGCATGTTTAATTGCGTAATCCAAAAAAATCTTCATCAACATTGTTTGGTGAAGGGGAGTGTGCCCTCTTCGAGCCACCGGGCTCAAAAAAAGGGTACCTCGAGTGAAGAAGTTGAATCAGCCCGTCAGGAGGGCTAAACGAAGAAGGAAAGCAGGAGATGCTTCAAGGCCGTAGGCTAAACTAGGAAACAAATATCGACCGGACCCGGATAACTGGAACGCTGCTGTAACCATGTCACGGAACGTCTCCTAGTCCCGAGTGTAGAGAAACGGGAATGAGGAGGGCCGCCTACGGGGCACAAATCAGAACGGGCGCCGGGAAAGGAACTCGCTACTCTCACTAGCGTTTAAAAAAATGGTTAAAAGTTGGGGAGCTTAAAACTAGTCGAGCGACTTGACAGGGAAAAAGGGAAGGGTTATCAGATCATTATCGCAGGGCCATGCCACCGCAAAGAAGAGGTCCTTATCTGAAAGAAAGGCCAAGGCACACAGACCGCGATCAAAGGGGAGGATAGAAAACGTTTATGAAGATGCAGGGTCGGACCGAGGTGAAAAGGGATAGTGGGGTCGTGAGGAAAAAAGGTGCGTTGAACGAAGGGAGACAAATATCTGCCGCCGGAGTGAAAGACGGAGAGATAAGGCTACACCGGCTTTGAAATAGAGGGAAACCGCACTGCGAAAATGGTGTCTCAGGAAGAGCAGTCCGAAGCTGACGCTGAACTGTTTCTTGCGGTGCAGACGACGAACTTGGAGGAAAGGGAGAGGTTAGAAAGACTGGCACTTCGGTAGATCTCAAAAAAAAAAAAGTAGGAGGAGGAAAAGGGAAGGGAATAATCTAAAGCAGGAGTCGGATAAGGGAGAGTTGCCTAAACTAGACGTTGGGAGGGAGTCAAACTCACTCTACATCCAGAGACGCGCACGCGAGAGAGGGGTAAAAAGTGGAGGGTTAGGCCGAGAGTATAAACTCTACAGAAGACCCCAACATGGGTCCGAGCTCGAGAGGGAACAAGTAGCAATGTTCGGCTGAAAACGCGACGGACAGAAAGGTTCCACCTCTCAAACTAAAGGAACCTCGGCTCTCGGTAAAAAAGGAGGAAGAAAAAAAACTCACTTCCGACTCTGGGGGGATCGTGCGACCACGAAGGGGAAGTGGGGCATTTTGGAAGGTGGGGGACCATACGGCCAAATCCGGAAAGAGTGAATGACAGGCGAGTCACCTCGAAAGAAACGGCATTCCGGGTCTCACTGAAGCGCAAAAATCCGAAGCCAGGAAAGACGTGGAGGGTCGGTCGCCGAACGCGCAAAAAGGGGCCGCTTCCGATACGCAAACATCGTTTAGTTAGGGCCACGAAGTCAGTGGAAAATAAAACACCGCGGGTCAAACTGGGACTAACAAGGGGGGAACCTCAGCTGCGGTGCAAGGAGAAATCTTGTCGCGTACGCGACCAAGAACCATGCAGCTAGAAGGCGGGACTGGGGAAACAATAAGAAGCCACTTAGTGAAAAGGAGGGGACAGCCTTCTATCTTCGCTTTGTTATAGCGGCAACGAAAAGAAATGTCGTATAAAGTGTTTAGAGAAAAACGCTTCGGAGTCATGTTAGCACATGGATGGTGATCCGCCACCAAAAACCTGGCCGGACACGGAGTACCTAACGTGGGTACACGGACCCGAAGGGGGTGAGAATTAGCGACTGTGTTCGAAAGTTGAAGGGCCAAGCCTAAAATTTGCGGGAGGAAAAAGCCGGAATGCAACTAAGAAAGGGAAGTAAGGTGAACCGTCGTGCGGACAGACATGGGCGCGGAAAAAATGCGCCGGGGGGAGGAGCTGCGAAACGTATCCTCAACTCCTTAAGAAGGTATCCTCCACAAAGGGGGGTTGATGAAGAATTGCCAGGATGTCACAACAAACCGGGCCAGCGAACTAACGTCTGCTCCTCAAGAACACGCAAAGGGAAATAACTGAGGGGAGGATCTTCAAGAAGTGATGGAGCTCAGCCGGGCCAATACGCCGACAGATGACGGCGACCAAAGAACCGTATCTCCGGGGAACGCGCAAGACCGAGCGGCGGCCTTACCACAAAGACCAAAGTGCCTATTATTGAACCCGAAGGCGCAATCAGGGTTGAAAAAGAACTGCTAGCTCCAAAGTAAAAGTCTAGGTTTCTAGGCAAATGGGAGAGAGAGCAGGCAGCGAGAGAACGATTCAGGAGTTGAAAGGTCGTCTTACGGAAAGCTGCGCCGGAGTCACTGTGAACATGCGATCTAAATTAGTAGGGTTTCCAAAAGCTCGCACTTTACTTAGGAAACCAGGAATAACGGGGAACTGTTCATTCGGGGCCGGGGGGAATGAGATAAATTGCGGCAAGGGCTGCTGAGAAAGGGGAATTCAAGGGGGGGAGAGAAAACCTCTTGCTTAGGAGGGAAAAACGAATAGTCTGGGGGAAAAGCTCGGACATTCTCTCAAAAATGCCGGGGTCG
>Ga0179593_1662881_pt1 | contig 10231 bp, 13 predicted proteins | sample CZODoug2_1_08_16_FD_185931 | JGI IMG/M metagenome (GOLD analysis project Ga0179593, IMG submission 185931) | Vadose zone soil fungal communities from Angelo Coast Range Reserve, California, USA - CZODoug2_1_08_16fungal (PacBio error correction) | ecosystem: Environmental > Terrestrial > Soil >...
GTTAAGTTGAACTGACTACAAAAAAAAACCCCCAGGGTTACAAATTCGAAAGGGGGAAATCTTTACGCCAAATGGGAAATGAAAGGAAGGGAATCTCGCCAAACGAAGGACGGGTCTCATCATACCGACCCAAAAGAGCAGTCAAAGAAACACGACTTTAACAAAAAATGTGCAAAAGGGAAGGGGAGTGCGCTCTCTCGGAAAGAGAGTCAGGAACAACGAGGAAAGGCGCATCCACACGCAGGCCAAGTGGACGGTCAGTGCTTCGGTCGGAAAAGATGAAAACCACTGTGAGGGGTTCAAAAAAGAAATCCTGCCAGGGGTTCGGCGCCACCAATCTTTAGCAAAAAAGGGAAGAACTGGATTCTTCTGAATGAATAGCTTAAGGCGTGGTACAACAGGTAAAAGAAAAGAAGTGAGTGCAAAAGGGGAAAGTGCAAAAGGTGCTCTTTAGAACAAATACTGGTCTGTACCACGAAAAGAGCCGAGGCTCTGCAGAAAGAAAGGTTCTAAAGCACGACGATTTCATGGAAATGTTAGAAAAGAGCGTGCTCCAGGGGGTTCCTTTTTCAGGAGATAGAAGATCCATCTTGCATAAAAACGCAAATAAATGAAGAAAAGACGGACAATCGCTCGGCAGAGGAGGCTGCGGGCGTGGACATCACCGGTTAAAGGACGCACTCCTGCGGTGAAAAAATCCTTGGGAAGAAAAAAGGGTCGTGAGAGGGAGGAAAACTAAATCGGTGAATCGACTCCGAATTCAAAGGGCTAAACAGTCGTATGTATTGGACGAGATAGCCAGGGGCCAGGTTGCCAAAAGAGAGGCCAAGTCCGGGAACGTTTTCCCCTCGTCAGGGCGCGCAACACCGTGGATGATTCGTTTGGAACGGAAGCCAGCCGTACAACACGAACTGAAGAAGCTCAGCTCGGAAGTCGGTAGGGAAAGGTAGTCTCTAGGCCGGTTGCAAAAGGGCGTCTCGGAAACCAGAGAGGACTTGAGACCAAGAATGGAGGTGGTTACGGCGTTTGGCGCGACGACAGGGAAGTGGTGCGTAAAAAAAAGAAGGAGGCAGGCGTTGAGGGGGAGAAGTTGGGGAACCAAGTAATAAAAGTACTCAGGAGGTTCGAACCTCCAGGCCAAGCGGCCAGTGGACGAATCCGCGGTCACGGGACAAAGGGTATAGATTTCTTGTCAGGACGGTTTTTGGCTTGGGAAGCTCGGTCCAAGTTAGCCAAACAACGGAGGAGGAAGAAGATCTTACCGTGGATCACTGGTGATCACTGCGAGCAAAAAAAGACAAATTGGGGGACGCAAAAACGTTTGAAAAAGAAAGAAATGGCAAAACCTACAGTCCCGCTTCGAAAAGATAAAGAGTTGCAAAGAAAAGGAGAAAAACGGAGAGGGAGAAATGCCGAATGAGTGAACCGCAACCAATCCAGGGCACCACCGACCCGCCGAAATAGAGCTGGCACTCAAAAAGACAGATGGTCCTTCTTGCCAAACGGGGGGGGAGAGGAGGGATAAAGTGGTCGAGGGAGGGGAAACGAGGCAGCGATGAGCGGATCGGCGGGGAAAGGGGAGGGGTGGCCAGTAGGAAATAGGCAAAGACAGAGAGAAAAGCAGTTAGCTACATAAACACGGAGGGTTTTTTGGCAATCAAACGGGCAACCGTATTTGGGCAAAAGAGAGGAGAAGTAATACACCTGTAGGCAAACTAAATCGGTCGGATTGGGCAGCCTAAGACCTTGCAGGGGAGGACTGATTCAGGATGCAGGAGCGGCAATTCGTAGTTCAAAAAAGGTTAGGAACGCGCTAGCATGCATCGCAGCCGGGGTTATGTCGCTGGTCTTCCTCTAAAGATGGAGAAACACGCGTTGCTGGGAGTCGGGGAGACGAAAAAGGGCAAAAGGCGCTTTTCAGGGTAATCGCCAACTGAAACAACTCAGAAATCGTACTCTGCATGACGATCATAAGTACATTGGGGGGGGGGTTTTTTGTGGGGGGGTTTGGGTTGAACGGCACGGACGGAAAGAAAAAAGAAATAGTGGATCTGCGCGTACTCGTTCCTGCCCAGCTGGGTGTCGAAGTCAGAAGTTGAAGGGACGTGTCTTTAACATAAAGGGGGAATCCGTGGCGAACGCAAAAAAAGGGCAGGAGTTGCAGAACACTGTGGTTCCAGAGGGGACCACTCGAGAAAAAGGGGGAGGCGCCTGGGTCTACCCCACGGACCGTGGGCTGTGCTGAGCTAGTGGGGGGGAGAAGGAAGATTCAAAGCATCGACTAATGAGCGACGCACTAAAAAACCCTTCTAATGGCACATCGGCGGGAAAGGAGAACGCGCATTCTGGGAGGGGAAACTTGGACGGTACGGGGCGGGGGAACGATGAGACGAAGAGTTTCTTCCAACGTGTGAGATGATTTCATTTGGTCAAGAGGACTTGGGGAAAGAAAAGAAAGGTCACAAATCCCCCGGTTAACAGCGACTATGGAGAGGTCAAAAAAAACGGAGGAGAAAAGAGTCGGAAGGGGAGTCGGCCGGGGGGTAACCACCAAACACTCTTGATAGAAAAAAAGGGAAGAAAAATACTCAGAAGCAAACAAGTTGGAACCTCGCCAAAACGAACTTTCCTCACTCGTGTCCGAAAGGACCAAAGACAGGAGGGCAATAAAAAAAAAAAGAACGGCGAAATATTCCCTTAGAAGGGGGCTGGGCTAGATAGGGAACGCGGCAGCGAATCTGAATCCAAACAGGGGCGTCGGTAAAGGTCCCGGAAAACTGTACCTGGTCATCGAGTCGTTCAAAATGGGAAACCACCACTGGCGGTTAAAACTCGTGCGACGGGAAAGGGCTTTTAGAACGATGGGACAAGAAACGAATAGCGCAAAGAGCCCTAGGCTAAAAGAAATAGCTGGAAACGGAAAAAAAAACCAGGGCGAGTGAAAGCTGTCCGGGGGAAGAGTTGGTCCGTCGTAGTGGGGGTGCAAGGGGGCCAGGAGAAGAGGATCTGCCCCGCAGCTGAGGACATTGAATGGACTAGGGCTGCTGCCCTTTGGTGCGATGCGACCAGAGGTCAAGGGAACAGCACGCGTGTGGGGCAAAATCGAAAGAAAAGACCAGAGGAGGATCCGCGGTTAGCCTAGTGTCTCAAGAGGGGAAGAAGGAATAAATAAAACAGCAGAGCACCTCCCGGCATGAGGTAGATTAGGGAAGGTAAGCTAATCGTGTAGATAAGTACAGTCGGGTATTTGCGCAATATCGCGGGGCCAATACGGGGGGGAAAAAACGACGAAGGGGAAGGCAACCAGGCATCGGTGGATGGGGAAAAAGGGGGGATCTCCCACTCGTAAAAGAGTGCATGGGGGGGGGACGATGAAAGTTTTGTCGGGCAAAAAAACCGTACCGAAAAAATATGACTTCGTGCATCGCGAGAATTCGATATCGCCAAAGGGGGAACCGAATATCTCGCGAAATGGCTGCCAAGAAAAGGGGAAGGAGGCCAACAGAAGGGGAAGGGCGACCACGTACGTGAGTTCGCTGCACCATGGGGGGTAGGGGGGGGTCGAGGACTCTGACGACTGTGATTGGGTTGCGGACAGAAAAATCATATCGCCCGGCGATAAGAGAAGGACAGAAAAAGGGGCATTTTTGGAAAAGGCAAACGAGTAAGCCGACAATTGTATGGTGACTAACGTCAAGTTCAAACGAAAGGGATTCAAGGGAGAAGATTTTCGAGCTTGCTGCCCAAGGGGGTGGGGTAAACTTTTGGGGGGACGGGGCTCGAAATGAGGCAAAAGGGGAAAGGAACTCAGCACACAAACTAGGAGGAGGGCTCCACTGGTGAAAAGGAGAGACCAACGCGAACCAAAACACACTTTTCTCATAAGCTCCGAAAATCCTTATAAGGCTAGTACTAGTCGGGGGAGAAATCACTGAACGGGGCTTATACCCTAAAAAAAAGGAAAAGGAAGCTCGCGAGTAAGACAAAAAGCCGTTGTGAAAATCTAAAACATCTTCAGGGAGTTGGTTGACCGAAACCCATCTACCTCGTCTTAAAATTAGAAAAACCGAACACCACCCCGCCATCTTTGGAAAACGCAGGAAAGAAAGAGAGGTCGGTTATCCGACAAACGTTCATCAAAAAGGGGAGGGGGAAATATAATGCGGAAAAGGGGGGAGAAAGAAGAGAACTGAGAGCAGGCAAGGACCTTCAAGGGGAGGGGGGGGAGCAAAATCATAGCAAAAGCCGGAACCTATGAAACTATCTCGGCAAAAAAATCGGATAAAATTGTAACTACATGAACACCGGGGAGTGTTTTGAAAAGGACCTTGGGGGACATGCTCTCCAAAGACTCGCCAACTATGTGTATATGGAACTTTCTCGGAAGAAACCACAAAAAAAAACCTACCGACCTTGCCAAAAAAGGGGGGGGAAGGATCAAGTGATGAAAAAAAAAAAGGGGGCTTCAAGAGAAAAAGTTGCGTTTGGGGACAAAACGCCGAAAGCAATGAGCGCAACTGCTGATGTCGCTGGTTCTTTTCAGGAGGGGGGGGGGGGAGCAACATGGATGATAGGAAACTCAAGGCCACAAAAAAGGGAAAAGGACATCAGGTTTAAGTTATAAAGGGGAGAGAGACGAACTCACGACTCGGGGAACGTTGAAACATAAGTACTTGCAGGACTTAAAACGACGGGCATCCTAAGAAGGGAAGACAGTCTGGAGAGGAGAGGTGTACCGAGAAAGCCCAGCATTATATTAAGAGTCAGGACGATGGGGGGCGAGGGAGAAGAGGTTCTTTACAAGCGTGGATCCTCGGGAGCGGGAAAGGGCAGGATTGCAGAACCAGGGGTGGTTCAAAGCTTGACGATCGATGAAAAGGTCCCACTGTGGAAGAAAAGAAAACGGAAGGGTGGCAATCGCGCCGAAAGGCGCCCCAGATGGAAGTCAGAGGGAGAGGGAATAAATACCCTTCTAGGGCAATCGGCGGTCGGGGACGCGGTCTGTTTCTTAGGACCTCATTAAGGGTTGGGGGCTGTTTCGGTAGACTAGAGGATCACAGGGTAAGCTCCAACGGGGGGGGGAGATTGATAATTGGGCGGAGGGAAAACCCCGAACATAATGTTCCCGTTTGACATCTCGGAGGGATGGTCGCTCCAACAAAAGAGGGGAACGAGTATCGATCTGGGACCCATCTGAAGAAAGAGGTCGAGTCTCGGACTCCGGGACAATAGAAGGGGGGCGGTACTTGGAAGCTCTCCAAACGGCGAGTGGATCGTTCCCTAAGAAAAAAAAACGGCCATAAGAAGACACAGAAAGGCGTAAGCATGTGGTGCCAGGGAGTAAGAGCAACCCTTAGGGGGGGAAGAAGGTGCCGCAACACCCATGGGAAATCCAAAAAGGGAACGCAAGTAGGTCAATTCAAGGTGGCACATTGCGGACAAAATTCCCGTCAAAAAGGGCTGTCAATAACACCTGTCGGACTCGCCCTGGTAAGGGAGAAATACGACCCCAGGAAGAGGTACACAGAAAAGAGAGAAGGAAAAAGGGAGAAACTTCTAAGAAAAGATAGGACTAAGGTTGGTACAAAAAGAGTCCATATCTGAAAAGGACTTCGGCCATAGATGCCTTAGGGAGGGTAAAAATCCCTTGCAGGGGACCAAAGGGATCATAAGGTCTCCATTGGATTTCATTGAAACATTGGGAAAGCTCTTCAAACTTTGGGTTATAAAAAGAGCTTAACAGAGAACATGTCTCATGAAGACAAACCTGCTTCGCGGGGTACTGGCCAGCGTCCACTTTACGGGAAGATCCGCAGAGCTCCTGCAATCACCTTGAAGGGCATTCCCCTAACGGGCAGAAGGCGAAACTGAATGCCATCGAGTTCAAGCGGACGAGAAAAGGTGTATTGGAGCACGTTGGCCAAAGGAGAAAAAAGCTTGCCTCCTCCGGTGTATGTAATTTTCTCCACTTCGGGCCGAGAAAATGCACCGGAGGTGATGATTCGGTGTGCACGGGCCTAAAAAAAAAAAGGAAAGAACGGATGGACGCTCTCGAGTGCGCTAAAAAGAAAATCGAATACAAACGGCAACCCTTGGAGATAAGGACCATCGTGACGTCGCCAGCATCGATTAGATGTTAAAGCACCAGACAGGCTGGTGTCCGGGGGGGGAGCTCACGACAGGGGGGGGGGGGGGGGGCAAGTCCAAGCATAAATTACATCAGTTTTCGTTGGTGCATGCTGGCATCCCTAAGCCAGGAGGACTGAGAACCTCGTGCTCAAGTAGGTCAAAAGAACCAGTGAGGGGAGAAGACAGTTCAAGTACGAGAGGCTTGTCAAGAAGGGGCCCAAAAGTTGGAGGGGGGGGGAGCGCGTTAAAAAAATGGTAGGGAAGAAATTATAGAATCAACAACAACAACGTGAGTAGAGAGAGATACCGTTGCCCATCAAAGGGGTGAAAAGGAGGGGGGGGACGAAAAAAGAAAAAAAAGCATCCCCGGGGGGAAAGGCAAATGGAGGGGAGGGTAGCAAGCAGAAGACGACTTTTAAGATTCCTCTTGAGGGGCCCATTAGCAACGTGTGCCAAATCCCCTTGGAGGCAGAATAAGGTATCAAAAAAGAAGGGATGATGGTTAACGATCCTCGGGAGGGAAAAGGAAAAACCCCACCCGTTAGAAGCGCTAACACGCACGAAGCTTAGGCCGCATCAACCTGGGTGCGAACGATATTTCGATTATTAGAGCGCAGGCGAGGCACAGATGGTCACAGGTTCACGAGTGGTTAAGCAGAAAAGGGGGAATCGAAAAAAGCCTGGGACTCTCGCGGAACACTCCAGGAAAAGACTCAAAGAGACGTTTTGGGGGAAGCGGGCGTGGGCCAGGCGATTGAGACATTACTACTACCTGTACGCGCAACGTCGAAAAGAAACAGTTGGCATACGTCAGGGAAAAAAGAAAAAGGCTGAGAAAAGCGCGGGAAAAAGGGGATGGAAAGTCATCCGCAAGGGATAAAGAAAGGGCAAACGCCAGCATCAGCTCATACTGCGTTATGGTGAAAACTGACGGGGGGGGAAGAAGGAAAAACAAGTAGGAGCTCGGATCGCCTAAGGAAAAAACGCACTCAAGTTCCCCAATTGGGGAAGTTTCTTATAGGACACGAGAGAACAGACCGAAAAACCTGTGCGTTCAATAAGTAGGAAAGGACAGGACACTAGCACGGAGCATAAAAAATCATTGCAGGAAAAGCGCTTGAAGAGTGTGTAACTTATTAACCATCTAGAACGTTCGAACAGAAGAAAGGTCTCGATGCGGGTTTGTAACCATCGAATAGATGAAGCCCTTCTCTAGGGATCAAATGGGTGAACAAACAGTGTGGGACAAACTCGGAAGGACCAGGGGGGAAAGTTCAAACGCAGGGGGGGAACTGATTAAGGGAGGTGATGTGGGGGAAAAGCCTGTCTCCAGTTGGGGTGCTTGATCAGATTCGAGGGCTCGTACTATGAGGCACCCACTACCCTTGTTCAGGCTAAGCGAAAAATCTGTCTCTGGAAAAGGGGGGGAGGTAACGATGAGGGAGAGGGGGCGGCCAACTTGGGATATCATTTAGAAAGGGAAAAAGGGGGGGGGGGAACTTCAGTGGTACCACCGGCTGAGGCAAAAAGAAGGGTTCCCCGTTTACAGCTTCGGAAATATCTCTCTCCAAAAGGAGAGGGGGAGAAGAGACTGCCATAATAGGGAAAGGGGGAAAATGGAGAACCGCCGGGGCGAATCCAACGAAGAAAGGGAATCATCTCAAAGGGTCGCCACAAGTTGGGCTCGCCACGAAATGGACTTTCCTCATCGCCTACCGACACAGGAAGCGTACAAAAACAAACCCGGCGAAGGAATGTCCCGGGGGGGAGGGGGCGTCACATCCCCAACTGTAAAAAAGAAGATACAAATTCAGCACCAGAGCTGGTCGGCTCCAAACTGTACCTGGTCATGTAGAAAAACTGGAAACCAAAATGGCACGGGGTTGAGGCAACATGGTGCTCCGCGAGACAAAGGGATCTTTTCAAAGAACGGATCGCGCCCATGAGAAACTTCACTGGGAAATTAGAGGGGGAAATAGGGCGAGTGGAATATTTTACACAATGCGAGGCTAAGACTGTCCTCGGATTGAATGCACGAAGGGTAAGACGTGAAGTACGAGAAGGGACGAAAGAGGGAAAAGGAGTGCACAATTCTTAACTTGGCGGATTTCATTTAAAAGGGGGGCCAGGGCACGCTTTTGCCCCTTTGTGCCGAGGAGAGAAAAGACTTCAAAACGCGGGTGAGAAAGAAGCGGAAGACAAAAAAGTACCGGAATTATGCGCCTGCATTCCGAAGAACAGCACTGAAGGGCGGAACAGCAGATCGGGGAGAAAATGACTCAGTCAAGAGAAAAATGGGTATGAAGGGAAAGGAAAGGAGGCTCCTAATCGTGACTGAGCCGACTCGTTGCGCTAGGCTCGAAAGGATGTATTTGCGCAGGGAGAAGGCTGGGACCGGACGTCCCCGATAAAGCTTTGATTGAATTTGGAAAAATGTAAAAGACCACTGGAGAGAATCGAGGACGGATCATAGGCAATACCGGATTTGCGATGATAGGGGTTTTGTGGTCCTACACACTCCTTACCGAAGAATTAGGGGAGCTCATCGTGCCTCAAGAAAGGAGATCGCCATTCAAACGGGGAAAACAATGAGGCGAAAGAGGGAGTGAATTCAATAGAGAATTGAGTTGCGGCACAAGAGGAGGGGGGGGTTCGCGGTTTGCTCGCGATTTTCGGTCAAACGACTCATAAGGGAAGGCGGGAGGAAAAGGTACGTAACTGTGGGCACAACAGCAAAGGGTGCACAAAAGGGAAAGACGGGGTTAAACCGGGGGGTCTGCCAGTTAAAGGGCGAATCAACGATTCAAGTACGCCTTATTATGGGGTCAGGGGAGGGGGAAGTCCAAGTTTTTTCTTGGGGCGGGAATCAAGGTTGGGAAAAGGGTCAATCTCTAGACGGAGGAGAACAGAGAGGAAAAGTTGCTCTGACTTGAACCTCACCAAGAAAACACTTGGAAAGGCACGAGACCAACAAATCTAGAGGCTTATGAAGAAGGGGGGCCCACTGAAGTGGGGTCTAGAGAGAAGGAAGGCTTCATTGGAATCAAGGAAGGAGAGACTTTACAGCAAGATAGAGCTGTTTTGACAAGGAACCCAACCTGTTCCGGTCTCAACCAAACGAGAAAAAAAAAAATTAAGGGTGCCGCCAGCGCTAATCAGTGGAGAAAAAAAGGGCGGAAGTGCTTGGCAAAAGGGGGAGCAGAGCAAGAGGAAAGGGGAATCGAGGAGAGCGAATCCACGTGAAGTGTGGATTGGTAGGCAAACCTCATCTACAGAAGAAGAAGCGGGGACGCTCTGACGCATGAGAACGTGGGGGGAAGCACACACCGAAAGAAGGGGTGTGAAAAGGAAGAAACCGGAAACGAGTACATGAAAATAGGAGAAATGGATAACGATTCGGAGGTTCAGGCACAATACTAGAGGACTGCAGGAGGGGACTGAGTTCCCTGGTATCAGCTGCTGCCGCATCGTAAAGGAAAAAAGCCGAAAAGGGAAGTAGCATACCCACTCGCATTAAGGAAGGAAGGGGGATGTGAGGACTGTTGTCCCGATGAGGATGGTCAACACAGCGTTGCGGATAGGAACTAAGCCAGAAAAGGAACAAAGCGCCGGCCCTTCAATTTATCCTATTGAGAAAGAAATGCGGGGACAACAGACGATCGGTTAAGGAAAGGGTTCCATAAGTCGAAGACTTACAGAGGGAAGGAAAGATATTCAAGAACAGGAGGAAGAGGAAATGCCACGCCCATGAGCCCAGTAATGTGCTGTTCAAGCAGAGGCAGAACGGAAAGTTACGGAGAGGAGTCGGGAGGGTCCCGAAAATTGGCGAGCGGAATTAAAGACAGGTGGGACAGAAACCGAATCAGTTTGGGAACTGTTGACAAAAGTTAACGAAAAGAAGGAAGGGGCCTCGGCGGTGGGATAGCGCAAGCTTGGCACAGGAGTGAGAAAGAGGCGAAAAGAAAGTCTATGACATCGAATTCACTGTTCTTCTTAGTGCCCGCAGGAAGTGAGGGGGAGGGGGGGGAAAGGAATAATGGGCTTCGGGGAACTGAGATTTCAAGGGACTCGAACAAGGGCCTAACAAGATTAGGGACATGAA
>Ga0179593_1706847_pt1 | contig 10231 bp, 11 predicted proteins | sample CZODoug2_1_08_16_FD_185931 | JGI IMG/M metagenome (GOLD analysis project Ga0179593, IMG submission 185931) | Vadose zone soil fungal communities from Angelo Coast Range Reserve, California, USA - CZODoug2_1_08_16fungal (PacBio error correction) | ecosystem: Environmental > Terrestrial > Soil >...
GGGTTAAAAAAAGGGGAGGACTAAGAGGTGCGCTGACTCACTTCCTCGCTAAATCCCGCCGTGACCCACGGGGGGGACCAAAGTGGGAAAATTCAGTTGGTTGGGAAAATACAAAGCATACCCTTTGAAGGGTACCAACCTAACAGGGGTCGCTATATGTACATCTGAAAGGACCAAAGGGGGGAAAGAAAAGGTAATTAAGCCAATAGGAAGTCGCAGGAAACAAATTTTCTATTCTGGAAGGGCATCTGAGGGAAGGGGGGGAAGGGGTCGAAGGATAGCGAGGAGGATGGCATCAAAGAAATTAAAGACGAAGAAAAAAAAAAGGTGGGGAATAGTAACAACAAACAATCTTTCTCCCCTATCAAACAAGCCAGAAACAGTTAAAGAAAAGAGACGTTAATAACAAAAACGCTGAAAAAGGGAAAAGCAGGAGAGGGGGGATCGTGGTCCAAGTAAAAAAAAAAAAAGGGTTTATCGTGTTTAATAGAAAGGGTGGTTTCGCCAATAGGGGTGCGATTCACTTATTCGCACTGGAGTAAGGGAGGGGAGTACCGACGGGAAAAGGCTGTCTTCTTCACTCGGCCAATAGAAAAGAAAGTCAAGCAATAAACTGCTAAACTGACCCCGAAGGTTTTCATACCAGGAAGAGAGAGGAAAGTATCTCTTTCTTTGCCGCCCACTAGGTCCTACGAAACTTGTCCTTGTTGTCATCGTCAAAAAAGGGGAAAAGGTCGACCTATCGAGGGGGAGCATGGCTCAAGCGAAGATCCGTCTGACTAAAAAAAGAGTTCATGGCTTTTGAAACGCAGAAAAAAACCAGTAGTCCCCGAGTCGCCGACAGTCACATAATTTCCAAGGGGAAGTGGGAAAATGAAAAGGAAAGGGGAACAACCGCTGGGTCAGGGTGGGAGAGCCGAACAGCGATAAGTTTTTAATTGGACGGGGTTGTTTCCAACTAGATTGGGGTTTGTCCATACCAGAAAAAGGAGACTTGTGGAGGGCCAAGAAAAACGCAGCTAGACATTCAATCAAGGGGAGGTGGGGGGAGAGAAAAACAGGACAGCACGGCCCGAGACATAAAGCTCATGGAAGCAATGTATTCTGGTCACAAGACCTCGCTTCCGAAAAAACCACCGGTTTGGGGGGGGAGTGGAGTCGGAGGCACAGATCAAGGGCACCCCCAAAAAAAACAAGTAAAATTAAAGGAAATCGTTTCAGATGAAAAAAGGAGAAGAGGGAACAAGTCGGGGAAAAGCATTTTGCAGTTTACTCTTGAAGGAGTGGCAACAACACCAGCGACAGGGGTGGGGGGACAAGGACGCCCACACGGAGGGGGGCCAAGGTCCAACAGACAAAAAATAGAAAAGGATTACGAGAACAGTGAGGGGAAAAAGGAAAGGGAAGGGTTTTTGCAAGGGGGTAGCGGCGGCAACATGATGCCAGAGGAAAAGGGGGATTGGGTCCTAATCAACCAGGGAGAACAATCAGATCGCGAAAAAGTTCACGGGTGAAGCGCAGTTAAGGGGTGTCTGCTGGGAGGAGGGGCCAAGGTTTTTGAGAGATTGGTACTCGACATGCTTCCGGTACCGGTTAAGGGGGAGGGAAAAAAGGAAAAAATAAAGGAAAGAAAGATCAAAACGGCTCGATGAGAGAAAGGTGGGCCTGAATGGTGAGGTTGGAGGGAGGCAGAAAGTCAGAACAAGGGGCAGGTTACATAAGGGAGCAACAGCAAAGCTTTGCAAATCTACACAAAAAACAAACCGAGAAAGCTGAATCTCCTCGCCCTGGGGCTTGGGATTGAGGTCCGGGGGAAGGGAAAGGTAGAGGAGGAAAGGCGCTAGAATCTTGCTGAACAGGTACAACCTTTCGGTGAAAAGGGGAAAAACTCTCGAGAATAATCAATAGGTCTCCTTTTTTTCTTTTTTAGGGGGGGGGGAAGTGTAAGTTTTCGGAGACGGACAGGACTAAGACCGAATCACACTAAAAAAGCAAAGGGGGTTTGGGGTTAGGGGAAAGTAAGGGTCGACAAACAGGGCAGAGTGATTGGCGCGGCATAGTCGCAGCAGACGGGAAGTGGACCCAGGGAAAATAGCCTACCAACACAGCATATTGCTGAAGACTGCTAATAACGGAAATGTTGAGTTTGGGGAAAAAAGAAGGATGGTTTTGGGGGTTTTGTTTGGTTGGGGGGGGGGGGGAAAAAGTGAAATTTCACCTAGGAGTCCGGAAGCCATATTGAGGGGTGGGGGGGTCTGAGAGGGAGGGGAAGTAAGTGGCATTGAGAACTTAATCTTCACTCAAGACTTTATATCTTACATGAGAAAAAAAGGGGAGAGGAGGGGGCAACAGATTCATACATATCTCCTCAAGGAGAAAACAACGAGGGGGAAATATATATTGTGTGAACTGGGGACTAATCCTCGGGGTCGGAAATTTCCGCAGCTACGTAGCATGGAGGGATTGAAAAGGAGGGGAAAAAGGGGTTGGCTAAAAAAGGAAAGAAAGAAAAAAGACGAAGGAATAAACAAAAACTACAAAAACGGCTCGTAATCTCCTAGTGGGAAGTTTTAGGGGGAAGGACGGGGAAAACAACACGAAGGCGTGATGGGGAGCTTCGTCAAAAGGCTGCTTGGTTGTTGGAAATTGGGGGAAATAGGTCATTTGCCAACAGTAGCTGCTCCTCAGCCTCCGAAAAAAGAAAAGAAAAAGCGACAGTGACGAAGTGGGGGAGTAAATGAAGTGTATCCAAAATGATACGGGGTTAGAGGGAGGGCTCAACCTTGCCGAGGAGCCATTCCATCATTACCAACCAACCCAAAGAGGCGGAGACACGGTGATCAGGGGGGTTGATGGGGGAAAAAGGGTAAAAACGATGTAAGTTTTTTAAACAAGGTACCTAGTCACGTAAGCACGCCGCAAAATGGGCTGTTCGGACAACGCGAGGAACTTCCAGCCAAGACACCGTTAGAGGGACAGAGACGGGGAGGAGGGTTGGGGGTTCTATAGTTTGAGGAGAAAGGGTCGGCGTTGGGCCAAGGGATATGAAGCAAAAGGGCACGAGGAGGAAGGTGGCGACTAAAGAACAGAAGTCCCACCTGCCTATAACGGAGGGGCATTTGAGGGGTTACTGTGGGGGGGGGGGGTGGGGACCGCAGGTTTTCGCCTGGACGCCGGTACCGTAGTGTGAAAGAAGAAAAAGGAGGTCGATGTCCAGGTCCGCGGAAATTTCCTCGCTAGAACTCACAGAATAACGCAGAGACCGGGTGAACCCGTGAGATTGGGGGAAGGGGACTAAGAGGATTGTTATTAATGGTGGGTGATGAGTACCAATCGGGGGGGGTTAGGGCACATAGGGGTTCTTCCTAAGCTCGAATTTCCAACCCGGACAATGACGGAAAACGGGGGCCGGGAGGAAAGCCAAGGAGGTCGAAGGGTGGGGGGGGGGGGGGTGTTTGCTTTGGAGAAAAAGGGGGAAATCCTCAGGGTTTTTCTTGAGGTGGTCTCTGTTGTGTTGCCGAGAAGCCACGTCAGGGGGACTAAAAAAAAACTAAAAATGCTTGAGGAATGTGGGCAGCTTACTTGAATAGCAGAAAGGGGAACTGAAAGGGGAGGGGGTTGGAGGAAAAAAGGAGAGTCAAGGTCCTAATAAACACAAACCGGAAGTGCTTTGTAAAGTCGGCTAGGTATTGGGGTTGGAAAACTAAATAAAAGGAGGAAAGAAGGGAGGGCCTCGTCCTTGAGCAGCGGGGGGGAAGAGGAAAGGGAAGGGAGGGGAGAAGATTTAGGGAGGGGAGGTGACAAAGGGCAGGATTGGTAATTTTACTAATCCGAAAATAATGGGGGGGGTATAGAAAAAAAAAAGTCAATGGAAAAATAGAGAAGGCGTCGTCTTTGGCGGGCTCCTCACCAAGCAACGAAGGGCTGTTTTCCTTCTTGAGGAGCCAGCAGGAGGGAAGAAGGAAGACGGGAGGGAAAGGAGGGGACACCAATTCGGGCGATCAGGAGGAATCGGGGGGGAGAACAGGTAGCCAGAGTGAATCGGTTGAGTGGGATGGATAGGGGTATTGGCGGGAGAGAATGTACAGGTAAAAGGGGGAAATCATGTTGTGCTGGGTAGTGGACCAACAGAGGAGTGGGTAGGGTCAATGTTCGGGGAGGTTGAGTAGTCGAATGCTGAGGGAGGGTGCAGGTTTCCTGGAAGGCAGGGCGGGGGGGGTATGGAGAAGGGAAGAGGGAGGGGGAAGGAAGGGGGCGCACCGGGGATGGGATAGCGCGGAAAGTAAACGTTGGAAGGAGAGGAGCGGCATATCAAGGCTGGGGGGAATAAGGCGGGGAGTGGCGGGGAAGGAAGAGGAGGGGGGACCGAGGAGCAACGGCGGCGGGAATGGACAGTAAAGAAAAAAGTGAGGTAGTCAAAGAACGCGAAGCTAAGGGCGGGGGTGGGAAGTCAGAGGAATAAGTGGGGGCGGAACGGTATACTCGTGCTGAGGAGGCCGTTATGCTGCCAGCTGGGATACTCACAGGAGACGATATCCAGAGGCCCGGGGCCGATAGAAGAGAAAAGCCTTAGGGTGGCTCTTCCTAGGATGGGCTGTCTCCAGAACGGAGATCCTTAAGCTTTGGATCTATATATGATTTATACAGGGGGGCGGGGAATTATGGCCGTTTAGAGAGAGGACTTAAGTAATTTTGATGCCATTAAGAAGAAAGCCCGTAGTTGGATAAAGAAATTATAAGGTTCTAAAAATGAATGTGGGAGGACCAAACATGGGGTGGACTTTGAGAGGCCAGGTAAAAAAGCAGCCGGTGCAAGGGTTGTGCCGGGGGGGAAATCCATAGCCAGCTGTACCGAAGAGGGGGAGGGTTGGACGGGGGTAACTTCTATTGGAAGAGGTTTTATGTAGGGCTTCTAGCGGGAGAAAAAGAAAGGGTGATGGGAGGTGGGTAACGGGTCTTGCCAAGGTGTTGGAGGGAATTGAGGTGAGGGGGCAAATGGAGAGAATCAGAGAAGGAGCAGGACATAATGGTTGCATGCCTGGATGCACCCGAGTATCCTAAAACAAGGTGCGATAAGGGGATCGAGGAATGAATGTAGCACGGCGGGGGGCGTTAGCGATTGGTCCCCTCTCGTTTGGAGGGGCGGGTTGGGGGGGGGGGGGGGGCACATGACAAATTGTTGGCTGTGGTGTTCAATCCGGACATCGAAGTGAAAATACAGGTGTGTCACAGTTGTCAATCGAGGGGGGGTTTGAGACTAGGGGGTCATGGCTACAATAGAAGTTTAAAGAAGATCAGGTTCCAGAATCCACAGACCACAAAACGGAGGTATGAAAAGGATGGGTCAAAGGGGAAAGCTGCAAGGAGGCGTCTCCCAGTCCGACTCAGAAAGAAAGAGGAGGTTAAAAAATGGGGTCACACAGGGGAGGAACGAGGCTGAAAAAAAATACCCTTTGTCTTTGACCATAACCGTCCAGAAAAAGATTTGTATCGCTCAATAACAAGGGACTGGGGATGGGCATCTGAAGAAGGAGAGAAGTGCGCGAGAAAAAGGTGTCTTCTTATCTATGCGTTAATGCAATTGCCAGGGGGGGGGGGGGGGAAGGTACCGACAGAAGGGGGGATTTCATAAGGCAAAAAAGTTCTAACGAAGGAAAAAAAGGTGGGGAGAAGTTGAACACCAGGACCAATACAGCGGGTCAAGGAAGAAAGACATAACGCAGCAAAAAAAGAGTAGAGAGGAGGAACGAAAAATCACGATTGAAAGGTAAAGGAGGCTATTGTCTTCACAAGGCAAAAAAAAAATGGGAAGTCGGACTTCGGGGCAAGGGAAGAAGAAGGAGGGGACATGCGGGGAATGAAAAATGGAAGGCGAGATTATTACTTCTCTCTTACCTCTCATCCGGGGAGGTCGGAAATGCAGAATATTAGGTAAGGATACAGCATCAATAAAATAAAGTCCCAAGGGGGGGTAATATGAAGGCTATAGAGTCTATAGAAACTTAAGGGGGCTCTTCTGGACGGGGGGACCGCCCCGAAGCGGCCGACGCCCGGCTTTCATCGAATGCGGGGGGCAACCGGACTTCATCTACGAGATTGCTTCAGCGGAAGGAAGGAGTAATACACTAAAGCTGGATTCCTTGTAAGAATCACAACCCAGGAATGGCCCGAGAGGGCCACATCACATAAGGTCCGAGCGGGGGGACTTGGTAAACATGTACCAAGCCAGTACAAAGCTTGGGAGGTGGGATAACGCCGCCAACCGCCGACGGAGGAAAGAAGTGTGACATTTGAAGGGGGGGGGGGTGAGACGCCAAGAAGATGTCTGATGGGGCCCCTAAACAAAACCCGGTAAAGACTTTTGTGAGGGAAACCTCCCAGGCACTTAGAGCTTATCCATCAGACATGGTAATTGGAGATGAAAACACAGGAGTCAAGGGACGGAGGGAAAGACAAGCTACACAGGGAAAGAAAAGTCTGCTTTAGTTCGAAAGAGAAACACAAGCATCCCTCTGGTCATTCCTTCACCACATCCCTCATGGGTTGGGGGGAGGGGGGATTCTAAAGGCAGCGAAGTCTCAAGGGAGAAAACATCGGATTAATTCTATATGGTCCTTATCAGCGAAGCGGCAAGGAAAGGGAAGCAAAGTGGGAGAGGTCACGCTTTCGTCGGAGTAGAAAGAAAACCTCTAAGTTTTCTCGGAAGCCAACAATGAGGGGGAATGCCATTTATACAAGGAAAAAAACAACAACTCTAAAAGAAGGAGGGGGGCCTGGAAGGAATATATTTAAGGGGCATTTCATGTGTTTGCACTTAGGGGGAATGGAGGGAAGAACCGAACATGATGGTCACTGGAAAAGGTACAACAACGGTCCTGGGAAGGAAACAGTAATAACAAAAGAATAGAGTGCTTCCAACTGACACATTCCACGGTCCGGTCGGACGTGAAAAAGGGGGGGAGGGTCCCAATGGGAGGCGTCAAGTTGAAAGACATGGACCTGACCTAAAGAGAAGCTTCAGTCAGGAAAAATAACGGCGGGGAAAAGCGACGGAGAAGAAACAGAAAAAGGAAAATGAATATCACCGGGGAAAGGGCCGGGATAGGGAACGGTGGGGCCTGAATTGGATTTTGAAGGGAAGGTCGGCAACTTGACAAAAAGCATAACAGTTCCTTTTAAAAGATCAATTTCGGCAAATCAGAACGGGAAATTTGAAGAGAGAACAGAAAAAAACAACCGACTAAAAGGCTCCTTCCGCCTACTTCCGGGGGGGAGGATTGGGAACTGAAGATGACGCGCAAAGTGATAGCGCTAAATTCGTCCGAAACGCTGGAGCGAAATTGAAAAACGAGGCGTTCACAGGAAACATAAAAAACAGAAAGGAATCACAGGGGGCAGGACGTTGGTGGTAAGGGGTGGACGAATCGGGGGGTTCGCGGAAAGGTATCAGACCGTGAATCGAAAGCAATCACAAGGGTTTGTGAGAAAAGTCAGACCCAGCGTTCAATGAGTGTATGGTGTTACGGAAAGCGGCGCAGCGGAGGAAGGAAAAAATGGGGACAATACGGATGGGGAAGAAACAACAAAGCAAAAGTGGGGAACTGAGATAGCCGAATCAAACACTATTCTTTTTTTTCCCGAAGAGAAACAAGGTCCGCCTGAAAAAGCGGGAGTTCAATCACGGAGGTATGGGGGTGTGGGGGGTCAGGAAACGTATTCTGTTGGGTCCGTTCTCAACATTTCCGAGGCAAGTCCTCCACTCTTACGGTCTCGGATTCGGCCCAAATCTTCTAGGGGTTTCCAGAGTCAGAACGCGAGAGCAGACCCCAAGGAAAGGAGGGGAAGTCGAAGAGAGATAGTCTGTAATCCTGGGGCAGAATCCTTTTGTTGAATTTCCTCCTACGTCGATTGTATGAGGGAAGACTGGAAGTTGGAGAAGAAAGGGGCGAGCTCCTAACCACCAAAACGACATGAGGGCCTAAGAACCTATTTTGAGAGGGAATTTTTCGATTCTTAAACCCCAGACATGAGCTGGGTAGGGCGGAACGGCAAGAAAACCGGGTCTTTGTGTGGCTTCCACAAAATAGATTGGGCGTTGAAAAGGGCGGATGAGAAACGTGGTGGGGGGCAAATCCTCGCCTGCACGAGTTTGGGGCTAATTGGGAAGAAAAAGGGGGAGGAGTTCGATCTTGCTTATACGGGCCTCGAATCCACCGAATCTGGACAACCACTAAAAAAGTAGAAGACTTCGGGAGTATAATGGACATTGGTTGGGCAATGTTGTAAAACTGAACGCGCCGGTGGGTTTGGACATTGCAGGGGGAGGAAGGAAGTAGGAAGCTCCTGAAGGCGAGGAACGGGGTGCAAGCCCCAGCGAGGACAATACAAGAAACCTGGGCCGAGGGAGAAAGGGACGGGCTGTTTTTGAGGTCGTATTACAAATGCGAGCCCGCTGAGTTGTTGGAGAAGGAGCTTTTCACCGGGCACGAGGAGTTGCCGGGACTCCCAGAAAAAAAAAGGCAAAAAAAAAAAAGTGCCTAGCGGCGGGATTTCATGGTGATTGGGGGGGAGCCCTCAGTGGTACGGTAAACCCGGTACCGGAAAGGGGAGAAAAAAGTCGCGAAAAAAGGGGGGACCAAGGCACGCAACGCCAAAAAAACAAGAGTCCAGACCTGAAAAATTGTTTCCCGACGAGAGATTGTTATTAATGTTGGTAGAGGAAAAGGGAAAAAAAAGAAGGGGGGGGTTACGTTTGAGACATCAGAAAGGGCGGGGGTGATTGAACGAGCGACCTAAGGTTCCAAACGGACCTTACCATTCCATAACAGGGGAAGGAAGAAAGCCCGATTGGGGGGTTTGAAAGGGGGTAGAAAAAAAAAGGGAGCAGGAAAGGGGTTGCGTGAGATAACATTGCGCTGGTGGAAACAAACCGGAAAGCACGCACGCGTGAAAAACTTGAACAAGGATCGACTTGTCACGATGTAGCAGAAAAAGAAGGAGAGGAAGTTTAGATGTGGTAGGACAGGAGGAGGAAAGTACAAGAACGAACAAACAAATGAAGGGAGGGTTGGGGCGGGGAGGGGGGCTGCAATGTATTGGCAGAAAAAGGGGCTTCCATAAAATGGAGGGAATTGAATTGGAGGATGTGTAGATAAAAGGTAAAAAGGGATGAAAATGGAGAACAGGGGCGTGATTTCCTCCCAAAGTCTGTCCAGGTTTGGGGTAGTGGAAAAGAATCCGAAATTACTAGGTTCGTAGAACAAACAGGAACAAGGAAATATGTAGGAGACGAGTACGGGAGTTTAGGGGGAGGCCAGGAAAATCTTTTGGGGAAGTGCGTAAAAAGCGTACCAATGAAAAGACTCGTAAAAAAAGAGGGAAGGTGTCAATTGAAAGGGATGAAGGTTTCTGTGGCCTTCAAAAAGAATGACGAGGGTCGTGCATAATAGACTGAGACCGCTGTATCTCTCAGGCTATACGTCTTCCCAGGGGAAGGGTATGTGGCCTAGGAAGACGGGTTCGGTGTCCGGGCGGGAGCAGAAACCAAGTATATAAGACGTGAACTTGGGGGGGTCTTAGAAAGGGGAATCTATCAAGGGGGGGACGTTATGTTAGGCCGTTTAGGATGGAGGCCTTCCGGCATGCAAGGTCAGGGGGGGAATACTCCCAAAAGTCCTTAGGAAAAGGAGAATCAGCAGTTTCGATACTTAATCTGACACCGCATTTTCAAGTTGATAGAAATTGGAAAAAGAGACGTCCAGAAGGGAAAGGGGTGGAATTGGGGGAAATGTAGAAAGAGAAACTTTAACGGAAGAGGGAAAGGTTTGTCGTTATTCTTTCTTGAGATGTTGATGGTCTGCTAGGGACCAGGAGAATGGGGAGGGGGGGGGAGGTGAAAATGAACAGGGGGGGGGAGTCTTTGAAGTTACGGGGGAGGGAAAATCCGCGAGCAGGGAAAAGGAAGGGAGTGTCATGAAATAGATCACACTAGAGATCCGCAGCAATGAGAAGCGAAGGAAGGCGCGCTCAGAAATGGGGAAGCAGTCATGTTTTATGGAAGATGGGGGTAAGAGTGGTGGAGGCCGGGCAGGGGGGGTTCCGATCAAGGATTGCTGAGGGGAGAACCGGACCAGACCTCTAGGAGACAAACCTGTGGAAAGTTGGGGAAATAGGGGGGTGGAAAAAAAAAGAATTAAGCCTCTTTGGGCGGGGGGAAAGACTCAAGGTGGAA
>Ga0179593_1263230_pt1 | contig 10230 bp, 15 predicted proteins | sample CZODoug2_1_08_16_FD_185931 | JGI IMG/M metagenome (GOLD analysis project Ga0179593, IMG submission 185931) | Vadose zone soil fungal communities from Angelo Coast Range Reserve, California, USA - CZODoug2_1_08_16fungal (PacBio error correction) | ecosystem: Environmental > Terrestrial > Soil >...
AAAGAGAAGAGAGAGGAGCGGGGGGGGAAAGAAGAAGAAAGTTAAAGGGAAGAATTAAGGGAGAAAACGAAGGGGGACGGCGTCTTCAGCCACCACTCCAGTCGTTGGGGGAAGCCAGACAGATTTCATCTCTAGCAAAACCAAAAAAAAAAGGGAGGGAGGGAGGAAGGATATGAAAGGCAGAAAACAATGCAACCGCTGAGGAAAAGGAAGGGAGCACAGCCGAACTTTAACCCCTCGCACTTACTATAACAGCAAATTGGCCATCCTAAAGGCAGTCTCAGTGGCCGGCCAGGAAATATGTTTGAGAGGTTTGACAAAGGGAGTAACCAAGGCTCAACGGAGGGAATAGTCAAAGGAGAAGGAGGCTATTAAAAAGTTTGTACATAAAAGGAGGCGAGCATTTCGAAAAACTGCGGCAACGTAATTGGGGAGAGCATACCGGGGGGAACGGGAGAAAAAGAAGAACACAAATATGTAGTATGATGGGGGAAAAAAAGATAAGATATTTGTTAAAAGCATCGGGTTATCTTAAAATGCTCGGAAGAGCGAGAAACTTGTTCGGAATACCGGGAAACAAAAAGAAAGTGCGTGGAAGAGAAGAAAGGAGAAAGGTGGGGGGGGGACAAAGAGAGAAAAAGGTTGACCAGAAACAATTGACATGGCACAAACATGCAAGGGGATTAAAATATGATTTATAAGGCGGGGCGCTGCAAACGAGGAATCGAAAGCGGGGGAAACGACTTGCATGGAGGAGGGCCTGAAAAGAGTTAAATAACAAAGACGCTATGGTTGTGATCTCAAGCGGGTAGTAGGAAAAAAATCCCAACAGCGGAATGGGTTCAAGGAGGTGGGCATAAGCCGTGAAAAAAACTGGTTGTGTAACAAAAAGGAGGGGGAAAAGGTTCAACTTTGGACGGGGCTTGCATGGAATTGCTAGCAGAGGTGGCTGTGTTCAAGGTGGGGGGGTCCCGGTGGGAGGCAAAAACGGTCATCAGAAAAGGAGAAAAGGGAAAACCGGAGGCAAACACAACCAGGCAGGAATGGTGAGGGGGCTCCACGGATGTTCGTAGACCGTTGATTCTGAATAACAGGGGAAAAAAACCAGGGTGCTGTAGAGGAGTTTGAAGACGGTCAACAAGAACCCACGGGAAGCAAAGAGTAAAAAGTAAGAAAGATTGGTGACAAGGGTTCTGGGGGAACAGACTGTCATTGATTTTTAATAAGCCCTCACACAAACAGGAGGCCAAAATGAAGCGGACTAAGGTGGGGGAAACTAGACCAGGTCCAGGGGGGGGGAAAGAAAAAAGAAATGGGGAAGGAGTAATATTCCGCTGGACAGTCAAGTCTACCTCATGTCCGCGGGGGAACTAGGATGCATAGTCATTTTGAATGTGCAACGGGAATGCCTAGGGGGGGGCGAAAGAAGGAGGGGGGGGGTAATTTGGGGCGTTAAAAGAAAAAGAATCAAACTTTTGCATGATGGCTTTAATGATGGCCCGACAACCAGCGGAAGAAGCTTTTCAAAAAGGACCAGGAAGAAGTGGGAGCGGGGAGAGTATGAACCAAAAAGTCGGGGTCGTCAAAGGGTGAAGAGGGGGGCGCAACGACGGGATTTTCAGTCAAGATTGAATGTCGTTTATGGTGACAGCATTTTCAAACCGCTCATTGAAAAGAAGGAAAAAGTCAAAATTGGCTGTAGACCGGCACGAAAGCAAGAAGAGCTTCGAGACTCGCGCTGGTACAGGTGGAAAAGGGAAGGGCAAAAAGAAGAATAGGGGGCTATAGGACCCGAAAGGAACTGATGAAAAGAACCAGGGAAAGTGGAATAAAGCCCAACAGTAAGAAGAGGAACGGCCTGCTATCCGAGTTCTGACACGGAAAGGAGGAGACTACGTAAGAAATACCAAATCAAAAAATAGGTTTAAAAAAAAGAGAGGACAAAAAAGCCATTATAGGGAGGAAAAGGGAAAATAGATGAGGGGGGGGGGGGAGGGGACGTTAGCCGGAGGGGGGGGGAAAAGCGGGAAAAAAGATCCGTCTTAACCAAAGATAACCAAAAACATCTAAACCTTCAGCAAAGTGTAAGCAGGGGGAGGCGGCCCCGAACGTATCTGTTAGCGGACGGAACCACTTTAAAAGGAGAGAGAGAAGGGCAGAAAAAAATGAAATCAAAAAAAGGGAGGAGACAAGTAACAGGAAATGGAGGGGTTTTCTGTTAGACACCAGTGTGGTTCCATCACCACAAAATCGATGGGATGAAAATGATACGAACAATGCCAAAGAGGGAAAGGTGAAAGAAAGAAAGGAGGAAAAGGAGTCAAATCCAAACAAGGTACCACAGAAAAAAAGGCAAAACTAAGAGGAGAGAGGAAAACAGGGGGCACAAAATGGATCGACTGTTAATGAGGAAAAAAAAAGTTAGGTGATCCGGTGGGAAGGTCGACTAAAGGACAGTAATAAGGGAACTAGGAAAAAGGATGGGGGGACATATGGATTCGATGCCCAAGAAACTCTAACAACAAACTTATTTAGTAAAAGGAGAGAGAGAGGGGGGCAAAGGGGGGGAAGCAGAGAATAAAAAATCTGACATCCATAAGAAAGGGGGAAGGAAATTGAAACTAGGGCGTATTCCTTACAACAGTGCTCCCAGGTGGCAGCATTCACTAACAAATTTTTGCCATGTTGGAAAAACGATATAGTTGACTGTTAGTGGGGTTTAAGGAAACTTTGTTCGGCCGGAAGAGGGAGGAAGTTGGTCAATGGGGAAAGGAGGGGAAGCGTACGGAAGGGGGGCGTGAAACATCGATTTATTATGTGTGTGATGGAAACACCGTTGCCAAACAAAAAAAAAAAGGGCTCGCCATAGGTGGATATGAGGAAAGATTCAGCTAAAGGGGGGATGAAAGAGAACAAGAAGAGGAAAAGGGACCGATTTCGGAAGGAAGGGAGAAAAATAAAAAGTTCTGCTGAAGAACTGGTATGTTTTGTATTTCTTTGGTAAAGAGTATGCAACGCTTTTAAAAGCCTGCCATAAAACAAAAGGAAATTGCGGGGCAAGGGTCCAAAGAAGAGAGGCGAAAAATCGTTGTTGGAAAAAAAAAAAAAAGGGGCGGTAAAAAAGGGGATTGAGGGGGGCACAAAAATAAGGGAGGGAAGAGTCACTCTCCTTTTGGGGTCCCAAAAAACACAAAAAAAAAAAAAAAAAAAAAAAAAAGAAAAAAAAAAAAAACCCGGAATGATAGCCGTGGACAAAAAGATTTTGCTTCCGGTATCCTGTATGATCGGAGAGGGCTCGGGCATGCGATAGACGGGGGGGGTGACGAGGGGTGGGTGGGCCCTGAACCGCAGTACCAACCCGCGCCGAGGTCTCGGAACGGACGTTTCCCGGGCCGAGGGTATAAAGGAAAAGGGGCCGGTTTTAAAAGGGGGAAACGCGGAGGCCCAGGTGTACTCAAGAAGTAAAAAAAAAGAAAAGACCTTGGAAAATCTGGGGGGAATAAGAATCCCGCAATGCTCGGCGTCCTTTAAAAAAAAAAAGATGTGAGTTGAAGAATCTCAACACCGGTACCACAAAAGGCCGGGTGGGAAAAAGGGGAGAAAAAAAGAAAAATGGAAAGGAGTGAGGGGATGGAATGGGAAGGTGGGGTAATATACATTAAAAAATCAAAGAAAAAAGGGAGAAATTAACGGAAGGAAAAAGGAGACGCATGCGGGGGGGAAACAAGGGCCGGAAAAAGGTTTTTGGTGACCTTCCCAAAAAAAAGGGAGGGGAGAAGATACACAGCATCGCCCACCCCGCCGGAAAGGTGGGCAAACGATGAATAGAAACGCACTTAATGGTTGAGAACACCAGTCCAGAGGGGGGAGGAGGAAGGGAAATTGAAAGGGCGGAGAATGGTAGGGAAGAAGAAAGGAGGGGGTATCGGGGCGGCACAGGAATGAAATAAAAATCTCCGGCGCGTTCCAAGCAAACAAAAATTCTTCGAGGGCACTATTTGACGGGGGGGAAGGGAGGTATTACAAAGGGGGGGGGGGAGGGAGGTCAAGGGGGAAAAGAATAGAAATCACCAATTTGGGATAAATGTCAATTCAAAGAAAACCAGGCATCTACCTATGAATCAAGAGGAAAACCAGGAAACAACTAATGAAAAGAAGGAAAAGGGAAATAGTTGCGGTTGATAGGGTGGAACTGGAACTGGTAAACAGAAAAAACTGACCCAGGGACACCTTATCTAGTCGTATCATTTCACTTCCCTGCAGAGGGGCCCATTCCAAACAGGAAAGAAAAAGACCGGGGGGTGACAAAAAGTGGAGTAGAAAGGGAGAGAAAATCACACGAGGGGGAAAGGAAGATTTGGGGGATACTATAAAGACGACTCCCTCCTTACCACCACCCAATAGGAAGGTTTGCGTCGAGTTATAGCGAAAGCCAAGAAGTAAGGAAAAGGAAGGTGGAACAGATGGGCGGGGAGAAATTGGGGAAGACAAGGAATTCAAAAATCATTGCGGATTCAGACCCTGCTTGCGGCCTGCAATCTTCTTTGATTCAGGAGGAAACTTACTAGTGAAGTGCCGGAGAAGGCGGCTAGGAAAACAGGAATGGAAAAAGCTGGAATGGAGGAAGAAAGGGGGTAGAGACGAAAATTCTAGGGAGAAGGAAAAAAGAAAGTGGAAACCGCGATGGTTGGGACCATAAAATCTATCGGGAAGTGGTTCCACAAAAAATCCTACAAAAGAGGGTTGGGTGCAGTAGCACCGGCAGAAATTATGCTGAGAAAAACGGACGGGAAGCCGGGTTACCGGTGGGCGAAAAAAGCAGAAACGAAAAAAAAAGGTAATTTTATGACGGGGGGTAAAAACGAGGTCATATACTGCCAAGGAAAGAAGGGAGGGTCAATAAAGGAACATTGGGGGAAGAAAAACCTCAAACCTCGCTAAAAATTCCTTTAAAAACCACTGCGATAAGAAGTAAAGTGGAGAGAGGAATAACCTCGGAGGAGGGGGAACTTCAGTAGGTATGCGATCCAAAACTTGCCAGCAACCAACGTCCGAAGAAGAGGGTGCAGTGGGTGGGTAGGGAAGGGGACAAAAACTGTAAAGCACTCTAGAAAAACCAAAACAAGGTATTAAACGGAAAGGAAAGCTGAGGGCAAAGCTTCCCCTCACCCCTGTGCACTTGTGACAAAGAAGAAAGGTGAAAAGGGAATCAGCACTTAAGAAGGAACTGGAAATCCGAAATGTACCCGTCCATAAGAATGTCCGGGGGAACTGGGGGCAGAAATTCCATGAAAAGGGGAAGTCTTAGGGGGGGGCCAATGTGATGCAATTGAAAAAATTCGGCAATAAGAGAGACGTAATCATAGGAAAAGGGGGGTTCCAACTTCATCAAGACGGGGGGGGAGCGACCGGCTCAAATTCAACAGAGGGAAACGTTAAATGTGTAAAGGAAAAAGTACAGGGTGGGAGAGGGAAAGAAAAGACTCAACAAAGGGGGGGGAGGGGAGGGGATGGGAAGGAACGGTTACGATAGATGAGGATGGCTCAAAGTCAAAATCGTGTGACATTATTCTTCATGGAAAAGACCAAGGAGGAGACAAAGGGGAGGATACCGTCAAAGAGAGAGGGAAAATCGAGACTCTTCTAAGGCAAGGGTAGAAGAACCTAACATGAAGGGGGGGCAAGACAACGAGGATGCATTGCTAGAAACACGGTCTTGTCGCACAGGGATGAAGAGAAGAAGTCACCACGCTAAAGAAAGAGGGGTGTGAAACGGAAACATGGGAGGGTCTGGAGGGCTTACGAAAAGAGAAGAAGCACAGTAAAAAAAGCCTAAAAGGGGGGTGGAGGTCAAGCAGGGTAGTATTGAGCGAAAAAAAAAAAAAGCGAAGGGGTTCAAAAGTGGGGTAGGAGAGAGAGGGGACTGAGAACGTTGGGGTTGGGTAAAAAACTTCTTGTGGGTGTACGTTATGACTGGGGCCATAGTGAATATATGAGAACGGCAGGGCTGGGTGCAAGTGGGGGGGGGTGAAAAATTGTAAGGGGGCCAACGAAAAAAAAAAATAAAGGAAAAAGGGGGAAAATGGCGTGCAGAGTTTTTTAAGGCGACGGATTCATCGGGAAATTTGGTTTCTTTGAAAAGTATTCAACCTGGTGAGGGGAGGAGGAAGGTTTACAGGGCCTACAAAGGAAAAAAAGGGAAAAGAGGTCCCACGAAAGAAAAGAGAAGAAAAAAAAAAGGGGGGCCATGAGGTTACTATAAAAAAAAATTGGCTATCTTTCATCCATCGGGGCCCCAAAACCGATAAACCAGAATGGAGGATTAGAAAAAGAGCGCAAGACATGGGAAGACGAAATAAATATGAACTGGGGGGGGATAAAAATGGAAGAGGAGGCGAAGGACAGAAGGATACCTGGGAAGAAGTTGGCATTAATAAAGCCAAGGTCATTTATTTAACCCGGGGGGGTGTCAAAATGAGTTTGTAGACTGGGTGGGCCGGAACATGAAAAAGAAGAACAAAGGGTGGGGGGAAGAGGGGGGGAAGGGAGGTTAATTTGAGAGGGTAAAAGCATAATAAAAAGACGAATGGCAAAGCGATCGGGGCATTCTTAAAGTCAAACTGCAGAGGGGGAGCGGGACTTAGTAAACAAAGAGGGGGGATGGAAAAGGGAATTAACAACTGAGGGGGGTGAGGAGGGAAAAATGTGTTGAAGGGGGAGGATGTCCATGCAGCAAAAACTGCGGAACCCGAAAAAAGGGTGCCTTGCGAAAAAGAAGACGGGAAAGACCGAAAGACCGAGAGAGAGACCTTTGAGCAGGGGGAAAAAAAGAGAAAAAAAATAAAGTATATCGGCCCGAAGATAACGAAAGAGGGGGAATTGGACCAAAAATGAGAAAGGACCAAACTGCAAGAAAAGAGAAAGGATCGAGACATGAAGAGGGGAAAGAAAAAAAGGGAGTGAGAAGGAGAAAGAAGAGGAAGAAAGATGTTTAAAGCATCGTTAACAAATCTCCTGTGAAGTCCACCGCGAATGAGGGGGGGGTCTAGGAGAGCTGAGGGGGAAAAGGTCAGAGAAGAGAAGAGAAAAAAAGAAAGTAAAAAAACAATCCAAAGGCCTTACAGTGTTAGGCGATGGGATACTCCTACTTCAACAAGGAGGGAAAGCGGGGGGGGAGGTGAAACCTGGAAAGGGAACTGCTAGGAAGGGAGCCGAGCCCGGAATGGGGGCTTCGCACAGTCCCGGCACATGCTGGGAATTTGATAAAGTGTTTCCCTCACCCGCATAAAAGAGGGAAAGGGAAAAAGACGGTCCGGCATACCTGGACCCCCGAAGGAAAAGGAAAGGAATCCCGCAAGAAAGTTAGAAACCGAACCCAGGGAATCCAACGCAAAAAATAAGAGAGAAGGACGTGGCAACCATTTGGGCAAAAGAGTTTGAAAAGATGCTGGAAAAACCACCGTTCTGGAGCGGGGGGACATGTCATAAAAAGAGGGGGAAATCATGCCAATATTCATGGGGGGGGATCCGAATGGATTCTATGCCCAATGAAAAAAAAGAGACTCAAAAAAAAACACAAAGGAGAGATGCTGGCAGTGAAGAAAAGGAAAAAAATCTGGAGAAAAAGAAAGGAAAAAATTTGGGACCCGGGGGAAAAAGAGAAAATACCACAAGAAGGAAAAGGGGGATCATTCAGAAGAGGAGAGAATCAAGATGGTGGGTTGCCAAGGGTTGAAGATAATCGATATAGTTGTCTGTTGGACTTCTTTGGACGAACATTCATGTGGGAAAAAGGGGGGGATAAATGCACGTAGGTGACAGGGGAGCGGAGAAAGGAATTTGACTGGGACCCAAAAAGGGGAGGGGAAAGGTTTGGGGAGGGGGGGGGGAAAACAGGATCAAAAAAAAGAACAAATAAACAAGGAAGGGTCGAACCTTTGAAAGATCTTAGCGATAAAAAAAGGGTGTTGAAGAAAAGAAAAAAGACCTCGAAAAGAGGAAGAGGAGGAAAAGGAAATATAGGATTACCAGAAAACCTGAAAACTGTGAAGGCTTTGTTTTGGGATTTCTTGGGTAAGCAGGTCGGCTCAAAAGGGGAACAATCCGAGAAGGGGGGAAAAAAAAAACACAAGAGGGCCTGTGCCAGTTTTCAACCACTAGATTGTTTGGCATACGACTTGAAAAAAAAGGGGAAAGGTCTGAAGGGGAAGGGAGAGTATCCTCAATCCTTGGGTTCACACAAAAAAAAAAAGGGAAAAATCAGTCATGAGACGCACAGGCCGCTCTGCAGGTGGGGGGGAGTAAGACAGGGGGGGATAAAAATCTTCCATGAGGGGGATGAAAGGTAGTGAAATGCAGGGGTGGGAAAGGAAGAAAGGGGGGAAAACCGCGGGAGGGAGGAGAAAGCTGCAGGTCCTGGTCCCGGTGCAAGGGTATAAAAAAAAGGGGCCCGGGGAGTTTTAAGTAGCGCAGGGGGAAAAAGGGATCATAACCAAGAAGAAAGAAAAAACTTTGAATAATGAAATCCAAAGGGGACTGGAAGGGAGGGAAAAAAAGAAACTAGGGGAGGGGAACAGGATCGAACGCTAAACACCGGCCTGACCTGGGGGGAAAGCCAGAGACAGGAATTCTGCCTTAGAGAAGGAAGTGGAAAATAGAATGAAAGAAAGGAAAAGAGGGCAAAAAGGGGAGTGAGGGGTCGGGGGTAAAAGGACCACGGAAATCAACTCATCTTGGAACCCCAAGGGCATCCGGTTTTAAAGTAAATAACGGGAGGTCATCACAAGACCAAAAAGACAGAAAAAGAGGGAGAGTCAGTTAAAAGATTATAAAACGACACAGGGGGCTGTGAAGCAAGTCAAAAAGTTTGGGGGAAAGTAGGAAACAGGGGGAGGCGAAGCCAAGGTGGAATAGTGAAAAGAGGTGGAGAGGGGGGGCACGATATGAACAAAATCAAGAAATGACGTTCTCTGGACAGAAAAAGGGGGAAAAAGTAGGAGAGGTCAATGCTATTTGAATGGGGGGAAAAAAGGGATGTTGGGGACCCCCCTCCGGGGGGTGGTAAGTGGGAACTGCCCCTGGAAAAAACGAAAGAGACAGAACATTGGGGGGGGGAAAATATCCTGGGGAGAGAAAAAATAAAACCATGGCATGCCCGATGATCCGCGCGCAAAACTGAAACACATGAAGGGGAAAAAGGGAGAGGTCTTAGGGAGAGGGGGGAAAGGAAATCTTTTGAAAAATCAAACCCTGAAAAAAGGGGATATAGCAGCAGGAAGGAAAAAAGAATGGAAGGGGACAAACATTCAGCCAATATGGCAAAACCAAATCCCGGAAACAGAAAAAATCCTTTTACAAAAAACAAAAAGGGGGCTTCGAAGGAGGAAGAGACCCACCAGCAAATAGGGGGAAAAAAAAACAATTTTGTAGGAGAGCTCCTAACTAAAACGGGGACTTTTGGAGAAAATCCCACTAGTCGCTTTGTCTTAGGCACAGAGAAAAAACACACATGAAAGGCAAGGGAAACCTGTTAAACAAAACAAGAGGGAAATCATAGTGGTTACAATCCCAAGGAAAAGAAACAAAATCATTGGAGTAACGACCCTTGAACCTGTCTGACCCTGCTCGGGGAAAAAAAAGGCATGAAAGTTCTGAGGCTAGGTCAAGGGAGGAGAAGGCGAGAGGAAACGCCAGGGATCTGGTGAAGGGGAAGACATGTGCGGACTAAGGGAGAGTGAAGGGAGACGGAAAGAGAGGGAAAACGGGGAGTTGAATCAAACCGCATCTAAGTAAAAGATAAAAAAAGACACGAAAAAAAAAAAGAAAAGCTTTGGGGTCTTCTTGGGAGACCAACAACATCCAACCTAGCAACCAGGCGGCTGAGAAAAAGACAACCTTCCTGTGTCAGGGCCTTCCCGGTGTGTGCAACGCACGTACAGTCTCGTCAAAGGCCCTTGAGGAACGGTAAAACATTTTCTCTCCAAAGGGAAGGATCTGTCTTAATACATGTTGAGACATGGTTTACCCCCTCGGGGGGGGAAAGAAACAGCAGAGGCAAGAAAAAGGGCAAGGGAAGGAGGAACCACGGCTATCATACTGCCCAACTTTGGATTCAATGAAAAAGGGCGATTTAATGACAGGAGGGGTGGGGTGCTAGAAGTTACCCGTCGCTTTGCCAGCACCAAGGGACCAGATAGGGTGGAAGGGGGGGGTTCAGGAAAAAAAGGTAAG
>Ga0179593_1266874_pt1 | contig 10230 bp, 11 predicted proteins | sample CZODoug2_1_08_16_FD_185931 | JGI IMG/M metagenome (GOLD analysis project Ga0179593, IMG submission 185931) | Vadose zone soil fungal communities from Angelo Coast Range Reserve, California, USA - CZODoug2_1_08_16fungal (PacBio error correction) | ecosystem: Environmental > Terrestrial > Soil >...
CCTCATCCGTCCGGCCGCGTCGCTGTCATAGTTACGTGCCGTCCGCGAGTGGAGGGGTCGTGGACCGAAAAGAAAGTAGTGCGTGAACTAGGGACTAAAGCGGCCGGTGAGAAAAAATCACTTAAAACTTCTCAGGAAGGGTGCAGGCAGCGATTAAACGGGCGGACTTCACAGAATGGAAGCCCGATTCCTGTCCCAGGCCTACAGGCTAACCAAAAGAGAGTTCCGCACAGAAGAGGGGGTGCGCGACGAAACGCCCGGACGAGGTCTTTACCGTAAGCTAAGAAATGATCGGAGATGAGAGAGGTCGCCCTTTGCAGGCGGCGCAATTCCCGACGGGGGATAAACTCGCTGACCTGAAGAAGTGATAAACGGAAAAGGGACTTAATAAACTTTTTAAAGAATGATTCTGGAGTAACCATTCATCGATGTGGGATGAAATGGGGGGCTCCATAAAGACATTCATTCCCGCCTAAACTTGCGTTCTCCGGGGCATTGAAGATTGAGGGTACAATTGTAACTTGAATCAAATCCATACCTGAAGTAAACTGGGGAGGCGGCCGGAAACACGGTTCCAGCGCGATTAGGCCAAGTGCGGTCGATCCGGTCCCATGAGAATCGGCGGGTCGCGACATCATAACATACATGAGGGACCGGATCGTATGGCAAAGCCAACGTAATCCGAGGGGGGGAGCAAGTTGTCAATCTAGAAATGTCCCGATGGATGCATGGGCCACGGTACCGAAGGGTAAACCGAAACCGTATGGGAAGTACAAAGGCGAATGTCGCGCGCCTACGTACACCTGGGAAACTCCGACGATCGCTGGGGTGATATTGTCTTGCAGGGAGCCGCCTGAGCGGAGCTCCAGACGGAGTTGCTGCAACTCCGTAGGCTCCTTCGCCTGGCAAAAACCGTTTCTGAAGGAGACCGGGCATAAGACAAAAAAGGGGTTAGCATTGCGACATCCAAGGGAATGCTGGAACGGGGGAGGGGGGGCAACTGGTGAATAGTCCGAAAAATTGACGAGTCTGCGCAGGGAACGCTGGTCGGGCTTCACGGCATTGCGACGAAGACTGGTCGTCGAGTAAAAGACTTGGCGTTTCCATCACGAGTGAGCAGACGGGGGTGATCAGGAGGACAATCCGGGCTTGTAACGTTCCTTAGCTTTTTCTCTTGGGGAAGGGACGGAATCGGAGGGACAAGTGTACTTAAGAAGCGTTCACGGAATTCATCTGGGCACTGCGGTCCAATCTCAAGAATTCACAGGAATAGTGGCACATGAGGGGTTTACTGTGCTTAGGACGATTCGGCGCGTACAGGCCAACGGCTTAGTTGGGCTGCGGGGCGCTTAGGTGAGGACAGGGTCAGGCGCGTTTACCCATTGGAGGCGAGCATAAGGGTCAATTCGAATAGTCTCCTCTGGGTCTCTTCTTTGGTACAGCCACCCGGAAGACGTTCGCAACCGGGGTACCGGAGTCCGGGACTCGGTTCCGCGGCAGGGGAGATTACAGGGGGTCGGGGCCCGGGCATGCAAGTCCGGTGAAGGAAAGTCGGGAGGAAACCGGACTATTAAAAAATCAGGGCTTTCAGTCCGCTATAAAGAAGTGCATGAGCACACGGTTTCTCCAAGGAGAACGGAGAGCGTAATTTCGACGTTACGATGCAGACGAGGCAGGGAAACGGGGACTCATCTCCGAACATCAACGGCGGGACGCGTTCGAGGGGACAGGGAGGCTGGCTGACATGTCGGTTAAATCGGCGTCGGGATTTCTAACTACCTAGGGAGGTGGCGCACCGACCGGAAGCGATTAGGGGCGGCGGTGGAAAATGGGTTCAGTCATCTGGGCGACTGGCGGGCCCGCAGCGAGAGGGCAAATCACCGTTACGCGAAACGCAGGGGGAAGGGGGAGTCTATAAACACAACACGGAAGGAGGATAGATAGCTGCACAAGAACAGGGGTGAAAACCTCTAGAGGACGGGAACATCACACTAGACGGTGAAGAAGGGGGGGATGCAGCCCAGCTCGCTATATGTGATGACCGACTATGTAGGCGCCACAAAGACTCAGGCATTACCAAGACAAATCATTACAAGCAGGCAGGGAACAGCGACCGGTCACACCTTTTTCGAACCGCAAAAACCACCACCACAAAACCCACCCCCCCCAAACACCCCCACACAAAAAAAACCCACCAACCCCCCCCACCCACAAAAACACACAACCCCAAACCACAACCAACAACCAAAACCAAACAAAACCCCCCCACACCAAAAAACACAAACACACCACCCAAAAAAAAAAAAAAAAAAACCCCAAAACACCCCAACACCAACCACCCCCACCACCCCCCACAAAGACCAAAACCACAAACCCCCCACCCACCACCACACCCAAACCCAACCAAAAAAACCAAAACCGAAAAAAAAACCACAAACCAAACACAAACCCAAAAAACCACACCCCCTCCAAACACCACCAACAGCACAAAACAAAAAAAAAAAAAAACCCCCAGGCCCACAGCCACCCAAGATCAAACCACTCGGAAATCGGAAAGAACTGTCAATCGGCTCACGGAGCCTTCAGGTAAGGGAGAAAACCATCGGCTCCAGCCCGGCGTCAAAGCCTAGCCCGCTGACGACAATAGAGGTCAGAATCACGGCGGCAGCCAGCGCCAACAGGGCCCCCAACAACAGCCCCCCAAAAAGTAGCCGGTTCCCAATGATCCGTCCAAGCGGCAGCACGTCGAAAGGAAAAAACCAGAACGAGAACAGGCACATGAGGCCGCGCGAGGCTGCAGAATCCTTATGTCACGCGGGGCCGACCCGGGAAAGACGCACACCCAAGCGCCCAGCAACTACGCGTCCGGGAAAATCGCAACTACTGAAACAGCCAGAAAACCCGGCCCTGATCTCGGGGCACGTTCGGGCGCTGGTTGACTTGCCCCGCTGAAATGACCACTGGGGCGGTCACTTGGAGTCAAAAGGGCAAAAAGTCCAAAGAGAAGGTCCAGTGAGTCAACCGATAAAACTACGGCCAAGATTGTCCTCAGGAGAACACGGCGGTCTCAGGAGCTGTTACGCCCGTCCGGAAGTCAGGGCCGAACACCGTCGCTGAGCCACTTTGACTCAAATCTGCTGAAGGGACGGATCAAGTCCAGGGTGGGAAGGCATCTAGTCAAAGAAAACTACCAGGAAAAAAGGGTCCTCTATTGGGAACTACCCATGTGGGAAAGTTCAAACGCCTGGTGCAATTCAATCACTGACAAGGCGAATTGAAGGGGGAACGACGTTGGTATAATCCTAAGATAAACGCTTTCTGGCGGCGACTGAAAGGACAATGAGCAAGCGAGGAAGTAACCAAGGAAACGTTAAAGCAAAAAAGGAGGCGCTAACATCGACTTACTTACACTAGGGATGGACCAGCGGCATGGGGGCGTACTCACGAGTTAAATAGTTCAGAGAAACTCTTCTAAAAAAAATGGAGCAAAAACTGCCTCTGATTCAGGGTTGAGAAGGACGACAGGGGGGAACCTAAGTATTATTACCTGCCATCCCGGCCGAAGGGGCTTCTGACGCCGGGCAAAGGGAAAACCCCCGCCGTTTCCAGCGCATCCAAACGAACCGGGAAGGTTGGCCCGGCCTCCGCGTGACCAAGTCAGTCAAAGGAAAGTAGGATCCCGTGTAAAGAGGTTACTCTGGCCCCGGCAGGGCGCCCAAATTTTTGGAATTCAATGACGGTTTGTTGGTCGAGCCACATTTCATCCAAGGGATGGCCGGATGGTAGACTAGAACATGGTCTTCTACACCGGTGTATCACAGCCCGACCATTTTCCAACTGAGGGAGGGCGGTCAGGAAGGTTACGGACAACGCCGTTAAACGCAGGTAAGCGGTCCGCCCGCTCAATGCCGGGCTAGAAGGCCGCGAAGACGTAGGCGGAGGGTGACCACGGGATCTAGGGCGCACCCGAAAGTGTGCAAGATATCAAGGCCTACAGCAAGGGAGCCTTTGTCCAGCATCCTGGTAAGACGGGGGACCGCTGCTAGGAAATGACAAAAGCAGCGCCCGGGCTAGGGAGGCCGGCACCGCCTCCCAGCAGGGGTCCCGGGGAGCTCCTGAGGAAAGCGTCCAAGCACATGCTGAAAGGGTCCGTTCCACGACCAAAGTCTCTAAGTAGTTGGTACGTACGAGGAAAGACGCGGCCGCCGAGGGGAGAGAGAGTGCGGCCGATATCAAGACAAAGTGGAAAATGATCGACGCACCTAAGAGAATAAAAGTAGATTCAGGAAAGCAACTGTACACAACCGACCTGTCCTCTATATCGGGTCGTGGCCGACCTGTAAGCAGTGGGAGGCTGGTACGAGGGAATCACATTGCCTGTGGAGAGAACCGGGCACTCGAAAGTACGGTGGATTAGGTTAGTGCTTCTTCTGGGAATTTCTAATCCGAGCCGCTTCGGGGAAACGGAAGTCCTTAAAGCGGAGGGTTCTCATAGAGTAGAACGAAACATCGTAAGGTTCGAGAATAACTTACACACACTGACAGACGGGGAGGTCGTAGGGGTTAGCAGATCATTATAAACAGGCAAAGAATTACTTCACAGGAGAAGGAACCTTGCGTCCCGGCCCGAGTGCCGCCGAATTATAAAGGTGCGGCAATTTACAAAGGTCCACTTAACAATGTGGAAGGGGCTGTGCATACACGGTGGGGGGAGACAATTTGTATGCGGAAAAAGGAAAGGCAAATTCTGTGTTATGACCGAAAAAAAGCGTGTAGGACGCGACATTCACTTTGAATTTGGCAGGAAAAACTGCTTTTACCGGGGAACTGGCATCAGCCGGAGATGGAACGCTGTTTCGGGAAAAAGTAAGGGTGTCTCTAGGCTCTGAATCCGGCGGGCTTGTCCCGGTGGGAAGAGGGCGGGGGGTCTCTGAACAGTCGCCGTTTATCGGGAGGTGGAACCTCCTCCATCTCGACCTACAGGGGGTCTGGATAGTCTCCTATCCCGGAATACCGCCACTTACCTTTTTGGGTAACAGTTGGTCGCCACTGTGTTCTTCTATGACTTGGAAGCGTGACTCGGCGACTCGTCGCAGGAAGAATTGGAAAATCACCCTTTTCAGGGAAGTTATCGGGGGGGCGCGCCAAGCAAGGTTAAACTTCTCAGGGAGGACCCCTACTATCGCGTTATATCTTACAGTTCAGAAGCCTAGGAGGCGTCCTGTCATTGGGAATCCCGGGAATCTACAAGGGAAGAAATCCTTATAGACAGAAACACGTTCGTAATAAAAATTGAGACTTTCCTACACCTGTGGAGGGGCCTTCATACATCCTACTGTCAGTATTGACCTTTGGGTAAGTGGGTTTCTAGGTGGAACTATCATCATCATTGACTAGCTTCTCATGGCAAGTTTTGGCATGAAAAACTTTCGACGAAGACGGAGGCTATGCCGAAAGGCGTTTTCCATCCCATATAGCCAAGACGTGTTATCATTATAGAAAACCGTACGTCAAGGACAAACGCTTAATGACTGGTCTAAGGACTATTCACCGGAAAGACCGTGACGAAAACACTAGGGGTCAAGACTTTTATAGTAGCGTGGAAAAGGCCTTATCCACAAAACGGGGACAGACGATATCAGGGAATGAGGTTGATGTTAACCGATAGTAGGGTCAACGTGGCGCGGCTCGTGTTGATGTGAGTCTGCATGGTAGGAAATGTTCAAGAAAGGTCCGTGTGGGACAATGGTAAGGCGAGCAATAAAGGGAAGGCGTATGAACTAGTCGGACCTGAAGGGGATATTCATATCCACCAGTCCGTGGGACATGCTTACTGCTAGAAAGGAAGGCAGTTAAAACGCGGGCCTGTTCGCGAACTGTGAGGGGACCTAGCCGGCGGGGGCTATGAGAAGAGGCAGAGTCAAAAAGTGGGGAGCAAGCGGGGGGGAGCAGCAGTATCGGACAAGAACAGGAGGGAAAGGGCGACTTTATTTAGGGACGAAGAATTCATCAACCGCGGCGCCTCGTTGCAGTCAAACTCGTGGTTCTCAGGGGGAACGAGGGGATTCGAAAATCTAAGGATACGTAAAGACGAGGGGGATTCGTGCGCGACTAAAACGAGTCGTGGCACTATACCGGACCGCTTCAGGTGCGGAAGGATGGCGTGAACCAAAGGGGGTAATCGCGAGTCTGGAACCGCCGCGGGGAAAAGATTTTACCGTTTCCATGAAACGCCAAGAGATAACAAACAACGAAGGAGGAGGGCAAAGAGAGATTCATCCTCTCAAAGGTGAAAAGACTCAGGCTTTCCAGTAGATACCCGATCTGGAACGACAGACGGCAAGAAAGAATCGTAGTCCCTTGATCGTGATACGACGAGGTTAGGAAGAACTCCTACTCAAGGACCTATAAGAAGACAGAAGAATGCTAGGGACCATCTACAGTGACCATCCCCCGCCTGTTTGGGGAGGACACAAGCGAGACAGGAGCGTGGACGCATACGTCGAAATAAAAGGTCACTCGAAGTAAAAGTGCATGGATCGTCCGATGAAACGGGAGCTTCACCCCGGGCTCAACACGCCCGTCGGGTAGGGAAGGGAGCCCGCCGGGGCGGCTCAAACCGCCCGCCAGTCGGATCCCGTCCATGACCAACCCGCGGAGCCCTTTCACGGCGCAAACCAGGACTCCAAGCACGGCCGGAAGGGGGGATGGGGGAAAAAGAATAATACACCGCAGAGGCCAAGGGGGGCTTCTCCTCTTGCACAAGTGCCGAGACACGGGAAAGCCGGTAATGGCCAACCTCCACCGGCGCCCATCAAATAACGAGAAGCCCACAAGAGCCGAGCTCGTACTCAAGAGGAACCCGAATGCCCTTAAGACTACTGGCGGGCGCTGGGGGGATGACGCTCTTGAAACTCAAAGGTAAATTGAATTTCGTGGAACGAGTTTTTGGACTTACACGTCGAAACGTTCGAGCCGGGGGGGCCCTCGTCAAGAGCAAGGTCAAGGATCCGGCTCGCTGGACTACTGATAGGAGTCCTAAGGATCACCCGGCGCACTCCAAGAAGGGAAAAAAAAGCCAATCCTAGGGGAAAAACCATAGGCGCCCCTTTGCCAGAGCGAACACGCGTCCCTTAACGTAAGTTGCAGACAGCTAGTACCCTAACCAAGCAAACGCAAAGCGGTCAATACGCGAATGGGGAGGATTGCGAACCCCTGTAGGGAACTCGACAGTGGGGAACCGCCACTGTGGTATGGACAGTGAGGAAATGCAGAGAGGGGGGGGATCCATGAACCGAGATAAAAGGCAAAGCGGCGAACGTACAGTGAGCACTCAGTCGAGGACCCATTAAAGACCTCAGGCGCGCGGAAAAGTCTGAATCGGACTACGGATGGGGACAGGCGAGGGGCCTCTAAGAGACAAGAAGGAATGTCGAGAAAGCAACTTTATACCACAAAATTCCCTCTTATGACTGGGATGAAGCGCCTCCGTACAAAAGGGTCCCCTCCAGTAGGATGTTCCCTAAACTTCTATCCAAGGGCCTCCTGACCTTCTTGCCCTCGGGCAAACGGGAAAAGCCCCGGAAAAGGCACCGCGAAAACTTCCGGTGTCCCTGGGACGACTACGTCCTTCATGAAACTCCGGATGGCCCAGGTTTCCACGGTAAACATACTCGGCATGGGGGGAGGCCGAAGTTTCGAAAGGGAATTGTTGATGGGGGGGCGGTCTCCCATTTCATCACACAGAATATACTGTATCCTCATAACATGGGGCTACCGGTTGGATGGACAGCCACAGGTGGCACGAAACTTCTGAAATTGTCGGTACAGAGGCGGTACGAGTAGGCACGAAGGGAATGGGAGCCGCAGGTGCAGTTCTGTCACCGAAGAAGGAAGTTGATAAAGGAATCGCTAGTAGCTCCTACGTCGTCGGTGAAAGAGTGTTAACAACAGACAGAGTCGGAAATACTAAAAGTGGCGACCGCCCGGCAGGCCTGGTCCATGCATAGGTTCTACGAAGGACGAGCGCGGGCAGGCCAGAATCTAGCAGAGCTGAAGTCACCAAAAAAAGAATTCTACGCGTTCCCTGTAAGATCACGGGCCGAGGTCTTCAAAAAAAACCTCCATCAATTCGACAGGACCGGTCCACTACCAGCGAAGAAGGCCGGGAAGGGGGGACGTAAACTAAAACGCCCTCCGTACATATATGTGCGGCGATCGACTCATCAAAGGAGGAGGGGAGAAAAGAAAAACCTATCTCGCCTATCCTCGTCCGCGGCGCTTTCATATCGTTCTCTTCCGTCAAGGAGAAATGCGGGTCGTGGTAAGAACCGGAAAAGATTGAAGAAGTACTCAGCAGTCATTAACCTGTCATCTGTCTAAGGAGGAGATGTCCTTTAACGATCTGCGGAGGCGGCCTTGGAAAAAGCAGAGTCAGGCGTCGCGAAAGGTCCTACCCATTCCTACCGATAAGGCAGGTAGGCGTTGGGAAGGGGTGAGCAGAGGTGAGGAGGGACTATGCGGGGGGAGCGATTACAGACTCAATCGGGGGTCTTGTGCGCGAACTAAATCCCCTAAGTGAAAACGACTACGTGAGGGAAATCAGGCCGTCAATCGCTCACCGAACATATTAAGATCGTTGCGCCCGTGAACCTTTGAACCTGGAGGCTGACCAGCCCGGCGGGCAGCCACCGGAATTTGAAACTGACCGCAATTGCAGGATCCATCGGAAATGGTGTATTCTTAAAATAGAATCACAATGGGGGATGAAAAGAATCTTGATGAAAATGTTTAACAAAAAACGTAAATGAGTTCCACGAAGAACGGGAGGGGACCAGCCAATTGCGGGGCCGTTTGGAAACTTGCAAAGTGAATGCCAGAAAGCTTAGAAAAACCGGGGAGGGGGACGCAAAATACCCCGTCGGGGGGCCCCTGAAGAGGGAGGCGAGCATGCCGTGGGCTGCCCTGGAAAGAGGGGCTGGTGGCATCTAATACGGAGTGGTACCTTCGTAGGGGGGGCGCTAAACCGTAACCGATTGGGGGGGTATCCAGGAATCCGATTTTCAAATTAAGCTGGACTGCTCTTACTACCCGGTCCGACTAAAACCTCCGCGGGAGGAACCGTCGCTCTGTAGCTACTGAGTTAACGGATCCTTGCTTCATCCATACAGGGCTTTATAGGGAAATTGGCAGTTCGACCGTCAATTAAATGCGGGCCGCGCCACGGGGAGGAGGCATGGTATCCCTCCTCAAACTAAAAGTTACGGCAGACTTGCTTAACCCACCCTGGAAATTAGGGACCAAATCAAGACAAAATTAGGGAACATGAACCATTTCTGAGTATTTACCTCTGTCCGTAGGGGGAACGCGGGACGTAGAGGGAAACTCAGGGACGAGCTGCGTCAAAGATCATGACCGGCGGGCGCGCAGACTTGGGAGCGAAAGGAATCTTTTCCATCAAGGGAGGTTAGCAGCTTTTAGAAAGAACAAAAGGGCCGGCCGGAGGTCTGTTCAAAGCTTAAGTACCGGGGCCGGGGAATTCCTAAAGTTTACTAAGGTGTACTTGACAGGTAGAACAAGCACTGCAAGGGACCGAGTCTGGTGCAAAACGACCTGTCAATCCTGCACCGAGAATAAGTGTCAGGGGATTTGGCTTGGGATGAGACGGGTCCTTAATAGCAGGTGGGCTTCTGGGAGATTGCAGAGGGCCATGGGGGAAGGATCAGCTTGACGCTTTTCAGGAAAGATGCAAGTCGGATTGATCCTCAGGACTCATTGGATAGTTCTTGCAAAAGAAAGGGTGATCTCGGACTCTTTCGTATGCTGACCGGGCTTACGGGACATGGTCGATGCTGTGGGGACCATTGGAGGGGTCACCTCACTTCTCTAGGGGTCAAGCGTCGAGGAGATGATAATTTGCTGGGAAAAGACTGGGTTGAGCTCATTATCCTGGGTTACGGGAGATGGAATTAAAATTTATCCTTAGTTGTCTACTTTAAACGACGAGGGATCCAGAGGGCAGAAGAAACAAAGACCGGTCGCGGTTATGCTTGAGACCGAGTCGAGTATACGAAGTCGGTCTGTCTGCTGGAAGCCGATATAAAATAGGGCTCAAAAACACGATTACGCAGGTCAGGCAGTCTTCGAAAAGAGTGGGCTTCCCGCTTCTGGAAAATATAGTGTCAAAATCCGACTGAGACCGCTATGGGGATTGGCTAGGAAAATCAGACT
>Ga0179593_1296586_pt1 | contig 10230 bp, 7 predicted proteins | sample CZODoug2_1_08_16_FD_185931 | JGI IMG/M metagenome (GOLD analysis project Ga0179593, IMG submission 185931) | Vadose zone soil fungal communities from Angelo Coast Range Reserve, California, USA - CZODoug2_1_08_16fungal (PacBio error correction) | ecosystem: Environmental > Terrestrial > Soil >...
AGGAAGCACGAAAACCTCAGGCGTTCTCACACTTCTCACAACATCGGGAAGGGGGGATCGTGGGAAGAAACGGCGATCACATCAAAATTTATTTGGGAGGGAGGAACGCTCAAAACGAGACACACCTTCGCCGTACCATTCGAGCCGGCTACGGAAGCTATTGGAAAAACACTATGGGCAGGCCCAACATCGGGAGCGACGACGCTCTGCGCGGGCGTAGCAAGATCTTATAGAAAATCGAAGGGGAGGAGGGAACAAAATTGTAGAGACAAAAGACTTCCAGAGGGAAAGACCTGGGGCCGTCGATCGACAGATACCTTATGCTTCTTCAAAAGAACCAAGAGACCGGGAAAACGGCAAAAGAAAGGGAAGGGGCACCGAGCAGGGGAATTCCTGTAGTCAAGAACGAAACTAAGCTCGTCAAAAATGGAGAAACTAGCTGGGCGGAAATGTAAAAAAAAAAGCGCAGACTATAACCTTGTATACCGGGCGTAGACTGCAAAAACGAAGAAATTAACGGCTATCCCGACAGTTTCGCACCCCAAAGAGAGGGGAAAAAGCCGTGAAGTTGCGGTGGGAGGCAGTGATGCAGAAGAGGAAGAAGTCGTTCCCTTCTAAAAAACTGGTGGTACAATTTAGAGAGGACTTATGTAAAGGAGACGGGCCCCAGGGGGAAATCTCCAGGGGGGGAAGTCCAGACCGGGCCGGTGGGGGCCAGACTACGACTCGAAGAGAGCGAGGGGGAACATTAACGACTATGCGCCCCCCCGGAAGGGGCTGGAAAAACCAAAATAACGGAAGAAATAAGATCCGAGATCAACCTGGGGCCGCAAAAAATCTGCAGTGAGATAGGACGCCAGCTTCGTTCAGGGGGGAAATAGGGAAGAAGAAGAAAGAGGTCCTTCTAATACGCACCGAATCAGCAACAGGGAAATAACAGGATTGAATTAATCGTAGGCCAGTAGACGCGCATAAGGGGGGGAGAAAGAGGGAGGAGAAGATCTAAGATAGCAGGACGAAGAAAAAAACAGAGTGCTACGTTCTCAAGTTAGTGGAAAAGCGTTCACGAAGTCGTTATTCACACAAGTCGTAATAGGATCAGCGATCGAGGAGGTTAGAGGGGTCAGGACGCTAAGGCCAAGTAGAAGACAAAGGACGCACGCGAAGGCAGACGAGTTCTTCCGCTCTAGAGAAGCGCCGCGTCAGAAGAAAGTCCTAAAGGCGGGTGAGGAGGATGGACCCTCAGATTTCCGCCCAAGTCTTAAATAAAAGTCCGCGAGCGCAACGGGAAACCAGGAAGCATTCGCTGCAGCTATAAACAGCCGAAAAGGTGGAACGTGGGACGAAGATCGGTGCGTCAAAGCGAGACAACCTACCATGTACTCGGAGGCCGCTGGCTACCGAAGGACTAGGGGATAATTGTGGCCAATGCTCGCTTCGGCGCCATCTACGGAACATGAGCAGAGGAATTCGTGGTACAGAAGGCCCAAGCCGCTTATCATTGAAAAGACAATAGTTGGGCACGAGGCGATGCAACGTAGTTTCGCTTTTAAAATAGGTTGCCGCAGACCTCCTCAGCATCATGAAGAGAGAAGACAAACTGGGGGCGAGCAACCCCCCGGGTCGAGCCATTGACTACGTAGTCAATCTCGCGCGAGTGAACGAACTTGTATGAGGTCATGGGAACCGGTATTCCGACTGAAGCGGTAGGCTGGCGACCTCGGGGGAAGCGCACCGGCTCCGAAAAAGTGATATGGGCTTTGGGGTAAATTCGGGGGGCGTGAAAGAAATGGTCGGGAGGGCCGCGCGAAAAGCGGGTCGCCACGCCTTTAGCATGATGCGTTGGAGGAGCGCTGGCGGAGAAAGGAAGGAATTTTCAAGAAGTCGCGACGGATGGACTACGAGTGAGCCTGAGAGGAAGTCTAAAGCGAAATGAGAAGCCGTCAGTATGACCTTTTCAGAAAATCGGTATAGGCCATTTTTGGGTGGGCTTGAAGACATGCTGAGGGGGGAGGGCCGGGGGCGCATCCGATGACAAGCCACAGCTTACCGCAAAATTTCCGCGAGACGAGAGGGACAAGAGCACTCGACGAGCCGGCCGGGCTAAGCATTCTAAAATAAAAGAGGCGCGAGAACGGCTGCTGTGGCGACTTGCTCCACCCGAAAAAATGAAGGCCGGCGAGTTGAACTGTTCGACCCATCGAAGAACGCAGGACTGGCTGGAGCAGCCCGGCTACCCGGAACGCTAAACAAGTCTCGAGAAGTGAAAGAATACGAGGAAAAATTGCGCAACTGATGTAGTAAGTAAACTGGGGTTACCTCGGAAAATTCAAATCCTGCTTTGGAACTCAAAAAGCAGAGGTACCTGATCTCCGAAGCACCGAGGACGGGGAACACTTCCACTTTAAAATCTTACTCTGACGACCTCTAGTAAGAAAAGGAAAGGGGAAGGACCTCGATGCAAAGAAGAGCGGAAAAGGTCGCATCTACGCTTTACTACAGAAACCGGCTCAGATCGTGACGCCTAGAGAGAGACTGAGCAGTGAATCGAAAGGAATGGTTTTCGAGATCGACACGCAGAGAGGGAGATGCCGACAGATATAAAGGCAAAGCCCGTAGGGAGCGACAAGACAGTCGAGTTCTCGGGGGGTCTACTAAAGATTTGCACCGTGAGGAGGGAAGTCGACCGCCTGTATTCCCAGATGAGGCGTTTTATCCGGTAACTACGGGGGGGTTCAACGGGATGAAATGATTTTACGACTTCACTACGACGAAAAGGAGAGGGGAAACCGGCACACATCAGCTGCAGAAGAAAAAACACAAAGGGGGGGGGGAGGGGTGAGGAGGAAAAACAGAGAGATTAAACGAAGTTCGGTTCATTTAAAAAAGAAATGAATTCCCGACGGGGTAGCATAAAAGGTTGTCGCAAACAGTAAGTACCTTTAAAACTTGAGTAAAGCAAGCCACGATCAGCTGCTACCACGCCCGGCGTTAGAGAAAAAAAACGCTAGGCTGACACAGGCGATCGGCATGAAAGGGGACATCGATGGAGAAAAATAGGAGGGCGGAAAACTTGAAAGACCGTCGCCTGGGGAACGCGCCGCTCGTCGAATGTTCAAACTCAAAGAAACCTTAAGGAGATCTTCAATCTGCAAGATCGAGGAACGGGCACACAACCAAAAAAAGATTTAACTGCGCCGTTGTGAGACCCTATTCTTACTTGGATGGGGCCGATCTATGTCATATTTCACAGTCCTCGCGCAAGGCCTAAGGGTCATCTTTGCCCAGCCTTGACCACCTGGATGTCGTCATCAGGGGGCTCGAAAGTCAATAGATTCTGTGTTGCAGATGGAATTTTCCTGTGAAAACTAATCCATACCCGCCCTTGAACTGAGGGATCTGCGAGCGAGGCTGCAGGGAACTCGCTTTCCTGCTCCCGCATGACGGGAGGCGGGAAAAAGAAGCGAGGCTCTAAAAGCCGGTCCTGTAGTCGCAATCGCACACCAACGAAAGTCACAGTGGCCCCGGGGAAGGGAACGCCACCACGCAGCAGGGTGGCAAGGGGACCACGCGTATCGGAATGGGTCGAGCAGGCTCGGAGAGAAGCGTCTCTCCAACTGCCGCCGGGAATGTGCAGGACGAACTGGGCGTAAAGTCATCGTCGAAAAGCCAGGCGAGGGGTGATGTCATCAAAAACAATGCCTAACGACGCAGAGCACCAAATGATCGAGAGAGCGCGCGGGAAAGACAGCGAAGTGAACCGTCGTCGGGGAGAGAGGATGGATCCGAACAGCAAGACATCTCCGCAATCTCACGAAAAAGACGCCTGAGAAAGGAGTGGCGAGAAAGGAAGGGCGAGCGAGATTCCATAGATTTGCTCTTGTAAAGATAATTTGGAGGGAAGAAAGGTGCTCAGCCCCACTGTCGAAGGCGCCGAAGAGCAGCAGCAACCCCGGAATACAAGGAGCACGATCACTGCCCGGTACAGCGCGCGAGGATAAGTTGCATGCCTCGAAAAGGGAATCTTAAGATATTTTAGTCGAAAGGCGACGAGTGAGGAACAAGGGCCACGAGCAAACGGAGGCGAAAAGCCGGACTGTCCCCCAGCTGCCCTGAAAGGGGCGAGCCAGGAGGCGAAAAAAGTCAGACGTGCCCGCCAATGCATCGTATACGCGAGTCAGAAACGAAAAAGGAAATCAAAAGAGGAAACGAGAAAAAAAGAGGAGGGCAAGTGTCACAGATCGCGTGTATGCTTACGATCTTCAAGAACGAAGACTCATCACTAGGATAGGGACGATAGCTCCTTAACCATTCTGAAGGTCGCGCGCGGACAGGGAAGGGGCAACATAAGCGCTATAACTCAGCTGGAATCCGACCGCTGAGAGGGGCTCGCCCATTAGGAGAGGTTCAAGAACATGCACTTCCATCAAGCGGAGAGCGACACGTGCGAGAGAGGCGAGGTCTTTTAGCGCCTCTACCAGGGAAAGGCCCACCGCCATGTCGAAAAGGCGAAGACGCCGAGAAGTATGTTAAGGGGCACGCCCTGACTCTAGGGAAAGATGCTAGACCTGGGATGACTATAGAAATCACGTCGCAAAAAAACCGCTGCCTAAAGGGGGGAAACGCACGGATACTAGAGTTGAGCAAACCAACTTGTCCTCTCGAACGCGCGGATTTGAATTTGCAGACGGCGAAAACTTGGGGGGACAGGAGCTCGGCGCCTCTGTAGGGCAAGAAGGGACGGTACAAAATAGAGGTCAGACCTTGCTGTCACTGGCCGGGGATAGGGGCCAGGGATCGTCAAAATCTCCCTTAACTTGAAAGTAGGAGGTGGGGCATCCAGGCAAGAAACTCTGTGGTGTCTTGTTCGAGGAGGGAGGGTCCCAGAGAAGGAAAAAAAGAGCTCGATCTGGTGACCCGCTCTGCCACTCAAACACACTGCTAATACCGGCGACCGGAAAGCGGCCGGTGAAGATGACAACAGCCGCATAAGGGTGGAGAAGAATCTGGGGAGGAGCATGAAAAAGTATCCAACTTCATGAACGCTTGAACACCGAGGGGGCGCCATGTCGGGAGCCCCGCAAGGTTATTGAGGGGCAGGGGTGGGGGGATGGGGCAGGCGAACGCACGGAATACGCCGGGCTGGTCGGCGAGCTGGTACAAGCAAGCAGGACGCGGGTGCTAACCAGAAGGGAACGGTCTGGAGAGAGCGGCGACAAGTCCCTCCAGGCAGAGGTGCCGGGCAGAGGATTGCCGGGGGTGTTACTTAGTTGGCGTAGTTGCCGAAGGACGACCTTCTGGTCTAAGGGGATAAGACCATACGGGCATGGATAATTTGTTCGAGGTGTTGGGAAGGGGGGTGGGGTGTTGGTGGGGGGGGGCGGTGGGTCTTTGCTTTTTAGGAAGGAGGGAGGCAAAAAACGTTTAAGCCGGTGTCAGAGTGTTTTTGGAGTATACTGCCAAAAACTGTGGCCTGCAGATGGTGTGGGTTGGTGTAGGGTGGGGATCGTTCCGGTTGCCGTTGAACATGGTGTGAGAGGTGCGGGCAGAGTGAGTGTAGGTGTGGTACCGTGAGGAGGGCATCATCCTGTTGTAACGGCGGTCATGTACAGGGCGGGAGCGCGCGTGGAGGGGAAGGGGGTCTGCGAGGGAAGGGATAAGGAGAAGTAATTGCCCCAGATCATCTCAAAAAAAGACACGGAAGATCTGGGGCAGGATTCGAAGAACAAAAAACGCGTGGGCCATAGACCGCAAGAAAGGTGGAGTGCGCACAGTCACAACCTCACCCAGGAATACAAGACGCTCGAAAAAAAAGAAACGCCACCTACAATCGGAATCGAAGGAGAAACGGCCGACGCTATTATCAAAAACACAGGAGACAACCGCGGCGAACGATACGCTCGGCGGGGAAGAGGGGCATCAAAAAGCAAGGCACGGGCTCCACGCTTAAACACCGTGTAGCAAAAATATCGCCAGAGCTGAAACACAAAAACGACCAGAAATAGGGGGAGGCCAAAAGTCAACACTGACACAGCCTCGATTGGCACCCCGGCGCGGAGGTGAAACAGTGGTCTTCCCAAAAAAGGGAGGGCCGAAACGTCTGGAAAAAGGAAAAGAGGCGATTACCAGCGAGAGGAAGAACATTGGTACAGACCGGGGTGCGTGAGGAGCAAAAGGCAAAAACAACGGTATCCCGACATTGGCACACACGAGGCTGGGAAATCAACGGAGGGAAGTTCGGGAGGAAGATTTCAAGAGTCCTCGAAGCATTTGCGAGGTTCAGCCTGCTCGAGAGGCGGGTGTCACGTGAGATCTGGGCAATGTCCGCTAATGGGGGAGGACAGAAGCTAGCTGGGAAGTCGAGGGAAAAGTGGCTCATGGGGGCTTCGAAGACGTATAGAAGTACAACCCGACTACACTATACCCCAAGCCTTGAGTAATTGGGAGGCAATCCATCCTACCGGAAGAAGACGATTCCCTAAAGATACTTTGACTCACTTTCCATATCACTTGCATAGCTGGGCTCAAACTCGCCTTCACATGTGTTGCCAAAGGCATCGGACGTGCCACCCTGGTACTGCTTACCAGGGTGATACAAATCGAAGCACAAATAAGGCCTATGCAATTCACACAGAAGGCGACACGAGGCGGAGGTGGGTGCGAAAAAAAGTCATGAGAGAGCTACGCTCGAAGCCACTAGGGAGAGGTTTTTACCCTGGGCTGTCGACATTCAAAGGTCAGGCAATTTCAATGAATCGAAGGGGCGAAAGTTCCCCCACACGATCGAGAGGAGCGCCAAGAATGATGGGCGCGGGGGAGGGAAAAAGGTCTGGGAGGTGCAGCTCGCCGACAAGGAAGCGCACCGGAAGAGCGCGGTGTGGATGGCCGGGACGGGACGCGGATCTAAAGCCGCGCGAGAAGGAGATCCTTAGTTGAACGGGTCTTGGGTTCCCGCGGCGTTTCGCAAGTCGAAGAGCAATAATGGGGGCGACAGAAATTCTAGATCAAACCGGACGATGAAATCTGGCCGCACAAAAAAAACAAGCGCAAAAAATGAGTAGATGGGGATCGTTTCTAAAAAGATCGTCTCGGGACAAAGACACACCCGCATCCTGGGCAAACGGACAGGCTCTCTTTTATGCCTAGTGCTCGAACGTCAGGGTAGAGACGGAGCGCGCGTCTGAAAATGGCTACACGCTGAATTGGAGGGGATAATCAAGCGGCTTAAGGAAGGGGTGAAAAAAGGGGTGCATCTCTGGAGCAATATCTCATCTTTGTTCGCGTGACGTTTTGCCAGGGCACTGGCTGCTAAGCGTCCCGCATTCGCCGGGAAGAAGAAAAAGGTGGATCAGCAGAAATATGAGTCCTGACGAATTAGCAGCTCGCTCGAAATGTACCGACACGGCAGGGGGATGGACTAAGAAAGGGAAGTCCGGGGTGAGAAAGCGGCATAGCGACCTCTGGGAACCACCTGCGTCCGAATTGTCACTTCTGGAAAGAGAAGTGTATTTGCTTAAATGTTGCCTCTGGCGCTCACCGCCGACGGGGGGCCTCGAAACGCCGGTCTTGAGCATGATGGTCTGGTGAAGCGGACGGAGTATAAGGATTTTCGAAATCTCGCATTAATACTACGAGGGGGCCACTTCAAAGGAGACGCAGTGCCGAGAGAAAGAAAAGGGGGCATAGAACTGGCGGCTAGGAGCATATATTATGGTGGGGGGGGCTGATTGTACATCCGATCTAGATTTCGAGATTGCAGTGAATCGGGATAAACGGCCAGCTTAACCTGGCACAACACGCGAAAGACGGCGGAGAGAAAGGCACGCGATCTGACGGAATGACTCCATAACCAACCTAAGCCGGTCGGCTGCGCCGCGGTGCAATGAGTGGGCGGCTGCGACTCAACAGGAGGAAGCGGGGGGGGAGGGGCTCCCTCGCAGGACCAGGTCGAACGCAGGATTTCGAGAGCCGCCTCGCGGAGCCGGGCCTAGAAACCGACGCGGAGAAATCGGAAAAAAAGGTGACCGAAACAAAGCCGCGATCTCTGCCGGAGGGGTGGAATTAAAGGGTGAAGGCTCGGAAAACAGAAGATATTTTCAGTCAGAGAAGGGAAGGGGCCGAGGCCGAAGACCTGTGGCTCCGAGGGAAAACCCATCAAAGGGGACACCTGAAGGACTTCGAGCGAACGAACAGACTAGTTGAAACAGAAAGAGGCCCAAGAAATTACACGAGAAGTCTGCCCACCACGGCGGGGAAACGGGCCGGGCTACGCCGAGCAGGTGAGAGGGGGAAAAAGGGAATCGGATCTCGAGACTGGGCCTATTCTAAGGGCTGAAGAGATCGTGCTTCAGGGGGAACAGACAAGGCGGGGGAGGCGACACACTTTCGCCTCGTACCTCAACAGAAGGCACACGGGGCTACCTCGGGTCGATTGGAGGTATTCTCGAAATGTCATTTCTTGGGCTCACAAAAGATTGATTCCTTGATCCAACTGGTTTTTCAAAAAAGTGAAAGGAAGTTTTGAGAACCTTGCAGGACTAAACAGACTGACAAGGTACCGTCCGACAGGCCTTGATCTAAACAACAACTTATTAGGAGGAAAAAGAAAGCTATGGGAGGGAGACCTGTCGGACCTTAACCAATCATCGGAGGGTGAAGCAAGGGGGGGTTAAACCTTCCTCAGGGAACATGAAAACAAGTTAAGCAGGGCGAGACCGCTCAACTGATACACCCCCGGCGGAGAGAACCTAGCAAAGGGGGCAGCTACCCCGTGCGCTAAAGGCATGACAAGATAGCGAAAGCAAGGGGATCTCCCCCGCGGTTCCTTTATACCGCCATCCCGGAGGCACGCAAAGGATTGCGATTTGAGAGCTCCAGACAGGATGCGGATCACCTATCGGCAGGAAGAGAGAAGGCGAAAAGCCTCAAAGGGGCAGAAGTGGGGGCAACGCAGTGAAGATGCGGTAAGGGGTGAGGCCCTCGAGGGTGAAGAGAGGGCCGTCAGCAGCAGCAAACTTCAAACACCGAGTGGACAGTTGACAAATTACCAACGGGGGGGGCCGCTCGGATAGAAGGAAATATACGGGAATGTGTGTCACACAGAGGATTGGGAACTGTATTGAACATTTAATTCATCATCGCCTGGGGGAGCTGCGCTGCTGCGAGTGAACTCCGCTTGCGAAAAGGAAAATGAAAGTAGGGCGGAACAGCCGCGAGCGAGAGATCCCGTCCTTCGTGACGGTACAGAGCGGGCAGGGCCCCACACAAAAGCAGGCGCATCATTTCTGAGTGTGAAGAGCAGCGCCGAAGCAGATCGCGACGCGCTTTAATTTCGTCGAAAGGACGGCTAAAACTGCGCGCAATCTCGGAAGGAGATTGAACGCCATTCAGTCTAACCGGGCGGAGAGAAGATTAAAACCTTCCAGCTAGAAAGGAAAAAGGACAGCAAAACCACCTTCGACCTAGGTAAGGAACGGTCGCGGATCGGCCCACCACCCCCCCCGGAAATGCGCGGATCATACTTACGCGAAGAAGCACAACTTCGGGGACGTGGAAGGATCCGAGAACACCTGCCAAGCTAGCGCGCGAATCAAGGGCAACGGCCTCAGGAACGAGTAAAAATTCGTTGCGAGGCCAGGCGGAGGGGGACTCCTGAAACATGAGAACCCCGAGAGTTGACTCTTTGGCCGGTTCAATGTGAAAGGACAGGGCCGCCAAAGGTCTGAGGGAATGAGAACGCGCAATAAAGTAAGACAGGGGGGCCATCACACCCGACCGTGGTTACAGACTAGCGGATGATACGTATGTGCAAAGTGCGCTGAGGGGGGGGGGGGGGGGCGACCAGGGGAGGGAGGGGAGGACAAGAAACCATTGATTCTCGGTAGGAAAGGCGGACTCTTTAAGCCATTCTCAAAAAAAAAGAAGCAATAAAGCGACGGGGACCATCAAGTAAGGGAACAATGAACGTCAAGATGTATTGCAAAAAGAAAGGCGCGGCGAGCCTGTTCACTTATACTCAAATCGCGCACGAAGTAGGGAACGAGGGGAAGCCGATCACATCGCCAGGGAATGCAAAGAGGCGGGGTAAAGGTGGCCGAGAATAAATCGGTGCCACACCGCGAGACTCGATACCTCAAGGGGGAGGGGGACGATTAGGCGCAGGGACTGAATTCTGCCGGGACGCTAAGGACAGTGTGTGACGCCAGTAAGAAGAGTAAGAAAAAGCTCTAA
>Ga0179593_1466639_pt1 | contig 10230 bp, 6 predicted proteins | sample CZODoug2_1_08_16_FD_185931 | JGI IMG/M metagenome (GOLD analysis project Ga0179593, IMG submission 185931) | Vadose zone soil fungal communities from Angelo Coast Range Reserve, California, USA - CZODoug2_1_08_16fungal (PacBio error correction) | ecosystem: Environmental > Terrestrial > Soil >...
AGAAAGCGGTCAAGCGGCCGCGCGACGATACTTCGCCTCACCGAGCAGAAGAGAAGAACCTGGGAACCGGAAGGGGGACAGAACTAATCACGATCTAATATCCGACCTTCGGAAAGAGGGGGGGGACGGGACGGCGTACTACGGGAAACGTCGCGACTCCAATACAGCTACAAGAGGAAAGAGAAAGCCGGAAAAGATCGTCTCACAGTAAAAGAGATCAGTACAAGTTATCGCTGACCTCACCCTTCGCAAGACAGTTAAGGCCGTACACAAACTTCTCTCAGCAGCGGGGGGGGAAGGGTACTATTGCAAGCCAAGGGAGGGCAAAGGCAAGCGAATGATACACGAACGCACGAAGAGGAAGCCCAAACTGGGTCAAATGACCTAAAACCGGACCTCCACTGAACGGCTTTTGACGTCTCAACAGGAACGTGGAAGAGGGGAATGGGAACCGGATGGAAATCGTAAAAAAAGCTATTCTTCTAGGGGCCAGGAAGGCTAAGATAGATAACGGGGACGGGAGCTAACTACATCTCTACGCGTCGTTTGACTTTCGGGTCTACAAGGGAAAGAGGTCAAGCGGGCCGTATAGAGGGAAAACCAACAAAATCGGCTTCAGACGCAGGGAGAAAAGGGGGGCTCAAAGGGAAGGGGTACGGAGGATTCGCCTGAGCATATGACGCAGACCAAAGAATAGAGAAAGCAACCGGGCACAGCAGGCCAAAAGTGCGGTCACGTTTAGCGAAGGGGGAAAAAATGCTGAAAAGGAAGCGTTTCCTGTCTGTACGGAAAACAGGGGAAGAAAGCTGATAGAAGTTTTGGGAAGGATGGATAGTTGGCCATAAATGTCAGCCCTCAAAAAAAAAGGCGCAAAAGGTGGGGGAATCCGTTTGAAACATGAACTAAAGGTCGAGTAAATTCTTGGAGATCGAAACAATCCCGAACTCAAGCATCAATGGGAAAAGCCCTCGCCAGGCGCGGGTCTGAGGGGAAATCCAAAATCGGATCGCCCCAGCATCGTTTCGAAAAACTGGACGAGGCCGCCAATGGTCGATGTCAAACAGTCTTGTGTCGAAAAGCAATTGTATAGGAGCAGCACCACCGTGTCCCACCAAAAAGAAACACACAGTAGGACAGGAGGTCACTAAAAAGAGGGCCATCAAAAAGAAGAGGGGGGCGACGAGAGGTTGGGGAACCGGCAACACTAGAGAAGTCCCTCCAAAGGGGGCGGCCAAAATTGAGAGCCCCTAAAATAAGTACTTTACCAGAGTGTTAGGTTGACTTCCACGGGCGAACAGGTGGAGGGGTGGTATGGTTTATCCGTAGGAAGGTAGGGAGAGAAGAAACGATTCGATCACCGCCCAGGCGGGGGGGACGAGAGATTTCTATCTGGGCTAAACGGGTAGGAGAAGGAAACGCGAGGCGGCCGTCTTCTCAAGAAAGAGAGTGAAGGGTGTCCAGGAAGAGATTAGAGGAAAGGGGAGGACTGGCGAGATTTACTAGTACTAATCCAAGGCGAGAGAAAAAAAAATTAACAGACTCATCCAAGCAACGCTTTCAAAGTCGCGTCGTAAGTAAAAGCCTGGAAAGTTCCCACACCCCAATCGAAAAAAAGTTCTCATTGAGATCACAGTCAAAACAGTTATGAGCCCACCACAAGGAACCGTAGGGATACGCGTTGAGCAGCTCGTTTCGTCAGCAAAAATCTGAACACCAACCCTTTTCGGGGTCGAATCGGTCTAAGAATATGGGAGAAGGATGTATAGAAGTGCTCGGACAAAAACGAATAGGAGGGGGGCACTGCTGGACACGTGAAAGGGAGGCAGGTACCAGGTGGGATCAGCAATCTTTATCCCAGCGGTGAATTTGAGCCGCATCAGGAGTCAGAATCCATCCTACCAAAAAAAAGCAAAAAAATGAAGGACAGCAACAAAAGAAAAGGAGGAATGCGAAGGATCCGAGGAGCCGATAGTGCAAGAACCTTTAAAAGACGGGAAATGGGGCAGAGTCCTCAAGATATCAATCCTAAGTTCGATCAAAATAGGGAGAATCATGCTTTTTTTGGGTTTGAAGATTGGGGGAAAGGAAAGGATAATCAAATCGGAAACAATATCAGACAAATCTCGCTAAAAAACAAAAAACGGGGAGGAATAAAAAAGGGAAAGAGAAGGAAGGCGAAAGCCGGTGAGAAAACGAGGGGGAGAGACGCTTCATTGAAACCTCAAGAAGAAAACCACCACAGCATTGCCTCAAAAGCTCACACCGTAGGAAAACCGTGTTCTCAATCGACGAGCGCCGAACCGATCTGGGACCGCTCAGAAAAACGCATACGGAGACCATCTGAGTCGCATCAGTCTGGTTTTGCAGTCCGAAGGGGTGTGCTTCTCAGCTATGGCTCGGAGGAGTCCCCCTCCAGGGTTTACGGCGCAACCAAAAGATCAGGCAAAAGGAATACGGAAACTGGTAATGGAAAGGACATAAATGGTACTCCAGAGAAAAAGCAGCAAGAGAGGGGATACACCCAAAAAAATTCTCACTAGAAACTTTCGGCAAACGTCTCAGATCCAAGGGGAAGGGTGCAGTGGGGTAGTGCTGCGCAAAGGCCGAAAACGCGCCCTACGGTGGGAAAAGGGGGGTGGGGGTGAGCACTAAACTGCTGGCGCGGGGGAGAAAAGAATAGAAATAAAACCAGGGGGGGTCCTTTTGGGTGGGAAAAACTTTATGGACAAGGGCACTAAAGCTCTAATGAAAGAGAGGGGTCAGGGGCGTGAGGGTGAGACGCGATCGGCTCTTTGAAGCATTCAGACTAGAATGAACACTGAAATGTCAATGAAAAGAATGTTCTACGAGTGAAGAGCGGGGGGAAAATGAGTGCCGTATCCAGACGCAAAAATTACGAGACTCCCGCGTGTGGGTAATGCGTATGGGGAGAAGCACGAGAGGGCTAGAGACACAAAACGAAGAACCCCTCTTTTCGGGAACAAAAAAAACGCTGCGACAGCCGGCAGGAAAAACACCTCTCTTGACCAAGGTAGGAGATAAAAGGATGGAACAAAGGTGGGGGGGAGGACATATCCTAAAAGCAAAATTGGGATCAACCGAAGGAGATATTGAGGGCGTTCTCCTCTGGGTGACGGGAATGCGACTTTCTTTGCTGGGTACAGGTGGGGATGAGCCCGACTCGATCAGATGGCTTTCCACTCAGATCTCAGAAATAGCATCGGGGGGAAGAATCGTCCCGGACGGCGAACTCGATTGGTGTGATCTCTAAATAGGGGGATTTCCACATCTACAAAGCCAATGCGGGAATGTGAACCACTAACTGAGGAGCGGGACGTTGCGGGGTATGGGGAGGAGACGGCCCTAGAAACAAAACTTAGATGACTAACTTGGCACTCGCCACCTGCATAAAAAAGTTCCGCTTTTGGGGTGGAGTGGAGCCGCTGACTTCTTTTCAAAAATCCTAATCACAGATGCGGGCACCTCTGAACAAATCGGCTGGCTCAGCAAAAGGGGAGTTTGGCATCATCATTTGAAAAATCGAGAAAATGTAGTGATAACTAGCTTTTGGGATGGGGCGGGGCCCGACTGGAGAGAGGAGGTTTTGTTCTTCGCAGCAAAGTGATCCGAGAGAGACGCACTTAAGGCACTGACTGGATCCGAGGATCAGTCCCGATAAACATCACGCGTTTTGGGGGAACGGGCGAGAAGGCGGAGACGTTCATTAACAGACCGAACCCCTCCTCCTTAAGAGGGGTCGTAGATCCCGTAATATCTGATAGGGGGGAGACCGAAGTACACGCGAAACAGAGAACTGGAACCGAATAACCCCCAACCATGAACCCTAGAAACTAATGGTACCAGAAAAAACGGGACTTTCAGGTGGACTGTGTGTATCCCAAGAAGCGTCCAAAGGTTCGACAGGCTAGCTGAGGTTTAAAAATTGAGTGCAAAAAAAAGGAGACGAGCACGAACGAACTGGTAGAGGGGGAAACCACGCCAAACAAAGTCTGAGGACGTGGGAGGAAAAAAAATACCTGCCTTAGCAGTTTTATGAACAGGGAGGTAGATCATTAGAGATACTGATAGGACGGTAGCGAATGGGATGGGTTAGGGAAGAAATCTGAACCTAGGGGGTTGACCCGTAAGTAATCATGAAAAAAAATCGTTAGAAGGGCATAATCTATGTTATGGGGGGAGGAACTAGTACGAAAGGTCTCTCGGAGGGGTTATTCACGAGACTTCCAGTCAGACGAGGGAAGAGGAGCTCTGACCGGGGAGAGACTCAACCAACAACAACTTATTAGAAGTAGAACTTCGCTAGATAGGACCCGAGAGTATGGCCACCGTTCTTACGGAAACTACGACACACTGGGTACTATCGCACATGTCGAAAGGAGGAGTGCCCGCAACAGGAAAATCGAGCGGTCACGCTAAATCTGGCAAGGAATCGTACTACGGAAAAGAGGGGGAGAATAGCTCGTGAACCCAAAAACCAAGCTACAACGGAGAAGAAAGGAAAGAGAAGAGCTGCGGGACTGGACGTCGAGGACCACTAATGGAAAAAGGGACGAAAGGTCAAGGTCAGGGAAGGGAAACAACTTCATCTAATCGTGGTTGGGAACAAAGGTAACAGTGGGTCTTACACGACAGGGAGGGAGAAGGGCCAACACCCCACAAACACCCCGAGAGGCCATGCGAAAAGAAACCCGCCGCGACCGTAAGACTGGGTGAACGTGGCCACCAAAAGGCACAAAGGAAGGGGAAAACGGGAGTGGGAAAAGGGCATCGGTTCTTTTGGACTGGCAGGGCTGGTAGACGGATGAAGAGGTCCATGAGAAGAGAGGCCAAGGGCAAGGCTACTATCTATAATGACTGGGATATAGAACCACAGAGAGAAGCGCGAAGGCTTCAGTCACTAACTTAAGTCCCACGAATTATATCCGTCCCCGACCTAAGCGGGCGGCGAGTGATAGCCGGGACCGGAAAGATGAAGTCCTGCATTGATTCAGAAGGGGGAGGAAAGAAAACAGAAAAACCACACGAAGATCTCACCCACGACGAGATGGCAACTTCTGAGGCGTATAAGGAAAGGTGAGAGGGAGGTGGGGACAGAAATGATGAACCTCCCGGGGGTTTCAGGATGAGTGCCGCCGAGGAATCTGTACCCAGGCTTGGGGGAGGATATCGCGGCCCCCGACTGTCTATTCATCCAACGCCACACACCACAGGCGAAACAGGGATTTTTGGTCGAGGGGACCGGGGTCAAGGGCCAGGTTCGGCGAGCCTCACTCAAACGAAATCAACTCGAACCATCCCAGCTGGGGTAAGAAATCCCAAAGAACGAGAGGGGGGGAACACCAATCAGTCGTGTAATATTCATAGACTAATTGGGGAAGTGCCCACCAAAAAAAGATGGTCTAGGTCGTGTAGGGACTCAATCAAGATTTCGGAGAGCCGCAAAACCACCTGTGTCCACGACACGACAAAAAGGAAGACGTTAACTAATAGGAGCCCGCCGAAACAATCTCTACAGACTTGTGGGGTCGAAACCCGCCAAAAGCGTGAAGAAGCCTCCCCACACAATGAAAAAAAAAAATCGCGCCCTATTTTCGTAAATGAAAAGGGGGCCGGGGTCTGACCTGTAAGAGGCAGTCCGGGGTGCGTTTTGCGGACAAGTCTGAAAAATTGTATACATCGAGTGGGCGATAAAGAATCGTGCTTAGAAAAGGAAATCTAAAAGGGAACGAAAGAGGATAGTCGTGGTTCACTGCGGGAGAGGCCTCAGAAAACAGATGTAGGTCAGAATGAGGGGTCTCACCATATACTAATTAGGGTAAAGGAAAGAGTAGCATTCGAGGTTTCAGAAAGAAGAAGAAGAGCTGAACAATCCGCATCCGGAAAGATAGGGTTAGAATCGGCGGGAAGGGGACCCTGGAATTAACAAGAGGTGACAAAATTAACACTCTATACAAGGCGGTGAAAAGGGGGGGACCATCGCATGACTTATATATTAATTGAAAAGCCAAAAAAGTCAAAAGTAGGATCTCGGGCCGGTTGGGGACTGCCAGGGGCTAGTACCCAACGACCCCAGCTCCACCTGCCCTTGCAAGAAGAGTGCGCACGGTCTTTCAGAATTAGGTATCATGGGATGGGTGACAAAACTGCTCGATGAATTGGGGGAGTGGGGGGAAGGCTGGCGCCATAGGAAGATGCAGTACTTCAGGGTTGTGAGGCAATATATGGTGAAAAGAAACGCAGTTGGAGTTTCGAAAAGAACTGGGAACTTTAAGTCATCCTAAAATAGGAGAATCACACCATGAATACTAACCAGCCATCATCGAAAAAGGTCCACGATCAAATTGGAACTACGTTCCAGGGCCGGGTTCAAAGAGAAACGAGACTCCAAGACACCCAAGTGGGCGTTAAGTACTTGTTTTAGAGGAAAGGCTTTTTTTGGTTGTATTTAGGGTTTTCCTTGAAGAGGATAGCACATCGATGTCAAGGGTAAGGGAGAATACGTAAGATTCTTCTCAACAACAACAAAAAACTAATCCTGCTGTAACACTGTGAGAGGAGAGGGGAATAAGCTCCCGGAACAGAATAAAAAAAAACAAACGCAGGCATCCTTACACCGATGATGCAAATCTCAAAGTCTTCTTGTCCGGAGGGCGAGAAAAGTTAGATATTAACGGACTAAACACGGAGCCATATGAGGGCAGAAGTCTGCAGTAGGATAGGGTATGGGGGACTTCCTACATTTTTATTCTCGCTCGTCAAAGAGTTCTGAAAACTAAGGGATGTTGAACGAAATCGTGGAGTCAAACGAAACTGCTGGGAGCCAAATTACGGCCGGCAAGATTGACTCAGAGTCCGAAAACAATACGCAGGCAAAAAAAGGAGAGACGCCAGGAGGGAGAGGAAAATTCTGGGAGCAAACCGCTCAGAACAATGAGGTGGGGAGTTGGTTCGGTACTGGGAACAAGAGCTGGAGACGAGCTGTCAGACGGTAATGGGGGAAACGGAGACTGGCGGGTAGGGAGGAGGAATCCTACACCGAAAATGCAGTGGCCGGTTGGGGACCATATTAAAAGGGTTAATCGAGCTCTTGCACTAGAGTGCAGTGCTTCATGCGGGGGGATTCGCTAGCTTCGGGGGGCGATGGCAAATCGCCATAGAAAGAACTCTAACAGTTACTTGAACAACGCTGAATAAGGTGAGCAAAATCCACGAAAGTGCCTCGGAAATGTCAGGCAGGAAGGATCAAGAGTCGACAAAGCATCGCCCGAGCCAGCCTGGGCATGTCCTCGGAGGGAACAGGAGGATGCTCGAAGCAATAATTGCCTGGGATAAAAAGCCGACGCTGTCGACACCCATAAATACCTTCAGACCAGCCAAGCAAGCCACAGCCAACTCGGAATCGATTATAGCGAACATGCTGAACTCCTGTGTTTTGTCTGACGGATCTCGATATTTCCGGGGGGGCCCAAGAACGGCTCTCTAGGGGGTCTGGGTGACGGGACTTGCTCCTGAAAGAGCACGCGCTAACGGGGAGTGCGGGGGGACACTGGGTGATTCTCAATGAGAAATCCATCCTTATGGGGGTACCAGAAATCCTGAAACAGCAATAGAATACGTTGTTACGGGGCCGACTTCCAAAAGTTCCAGAGAAACGCTAGGGGGGTTAGTGCGATCAGGAATACTTTGTGAAAGTGCCCCTCTACCTCGCCATGATTCTGGGGGGGGTACTGGTCATCTCTAACTTCTGAGCTTGATGGTTCTGGGGGAGGAGAGCAAGGGAAAAGCAAACCTTCTATCAGAAACCGAGGCCGAAAAGGTGCGCCTTTTGGTTTGTGATGAGCTCTGACAGGAAGGTGGGTGGGCAAAAAGAAAAGTCCACCCCTAGACAAAATGCCGTAATCAGAGGCCTAGCACGGTGGGAACTCAGCCGTGCACCGCATTGGTCAGTCATGCAGGGAAACCGGGCGCGCACAGTACGTGATAGCTCCCGCACGCGCTGCTTAAACATAATGTGAGATAGGGGGGGGGGGGCTGTAGCTCAATATCCTCGTCACCAAAGGAATTAAGAAGGGGTCTCTGCTCCTCGAAAAGGATACAAACGAAGCCCGAGGAGGTTTGGGGGATGCGATAGGGACTTAGACTTTTAGATGAACACAAAACGAAGACCCAATCACGGTCGGATCCCGTCGATAACGGAAAGCCGGAAAGCGAACGACCTCCTGGACCCAGAGGGAAAGCCTTCCTGGCCCTAAAAAAACATTCCCTAAGCTCAAACGCTGGTGCGCAAAAAGAGCAGGGTCCCGTCTATGTCATGCCCCCAGCAGGAAAAGGTGAAACGGCTCGCTGAGTGTAGGGGACTTAAGGGGAGGTTTTCAGAAGCCGAAAAACTTGGAAATTTTTACACACTGTAACCGGCCAAAACCCCATTCTTAGAGACAGGTGTGACGGACGGAACAGGTTGAAACGGGGATTCTCATGGAGGGGTTAAGGGGGAAAAAAAAAAAAGAGTCTGTGACAGTTCTGATATCGATCCCCTGAAAGAGACTGGGTATATTAGGGGTATGGTTACAAGAAGAAGAATATAAAAATAGTACTAGGCCGACCAAGGCCAGAGGGTGCTAAGGTAGGGAAGGCAGAGGAGGGTGGCTTGGTTACGCGGCAAGGTTTATCCATTTAGAGAAGACCCCTTGGAGGGGTAATCCGAAGAATCGGCCAGTCAGATTGATATGCAGCTACCTCAATATCTCTTAAAACACGGAGATGGGGAAGGAGAGAGTAAAGGGCGGGCAGCGCGGAAAAGCCCCGAAGGAAACTTGCCAGATATACCGAAGATAAAAACACCGGGGAATATAAGAACATGGCTCACCAAGCAAAGACCTATCTATGCGAATACAGGGCGACAGAGGTACCTGGGACTAGGAAGAAAGACTGGGGTGTCAGAATGGGTTAGATCTAAGAATGAAAACCTACAACGAAAGGAGAGAGCAAAAAGGGATCCGATAGTAGAGAGCATACTCAGCTAGAACGACTGACCTCAACCTTCGCCCGGGAAGTGGGCAACTTTAATAACCAGGAATCTCATCATGAGGGGGGAAAGGGAAAAAAAAAATTGGGTACGAAAAGAAAAGAAAAAAAATGTGGGCCTCTGCAAAAACGTAAAAGGGCTCAAAAGAAAAGGAAAGAAGATCACGTAAACGGGGGACGACGGGCCTCACCAAAAGGATCAGGACTCGGTAGGGTGGACGGGCGCAAAAGGAGCAGTGGGAGTCCTTTCTTGACTGGTCAGGAAGGAAAAAAGATTACCATGGAAGACTGACCGGTACAAGGGGGGAGGGCGGGAGGAATCGAGAAGTAAAATAAGATCTGAGGGGGAAGTAGGGGGGAATGGGTAGCCTGAAAGTCGCAGTAAGGAGAGAGGCAACCCAACACCGCGTTCGAGGTGGGCCCCTTGCATTAATCTGATCCAGAAAGTAAGCAGTGGCAGTAGAAGCGTAATTATCAAAAAACCACTAAAAAGGGCAGCAAGGAAGCAAACAAGACTCTCATGGAAGACTACAGGTTCGATATGTGGAAGCAATGAAAAATTCCAAGGCGCTTTTGGCTGGATCCGTGCAAACATGCGCGGGATCACCCGGGTGAAGTCAGGGGCCCCGACTTAGATTATAAAACCCACCACAAAAGTATGACACATTTGGGGGGAATCATTTGGGGCGGCGAAGATAGAAAAGTAGGTGGGTATCTCAAGGAAGACAAGAGCGAAGTCTCAAATAAGGGATCGGATTCCGACGGAGAATGAGAGTGTGGAGGGGGAAAGGATCAGATCTCCACCATATGATTGGAACTTACCGGGTCAAGAGTCCGGCACGATGGCTAATTGCGAAGTTAAACCATCATTAGGTAGGACGCGAAGAAGACCCACGCTTTAACCCCGACTCCAAATCCTGCTTCCGACCAGATTAGAACTCCGACCAAATCAGGTGAAGACATTCTAACAGGAAAATCTAAAAAGTCGCCCCACAACACGGGAAAGGAATTGAGGAGACCTCCCATCTTCCTTTCCTGCACATGTCCTTGGTTTGCATGTCTGGTCCACAGGTTGCCGGGTGGAGGACAATGAATTTTAAGGGTCGGGAAGTTCTCGAGAGAGGTCTGACAAAGCCTCGGGAAAGATGACCGCGAAGCTACTGGGTTTACGAAGGGGAGAAAGGC
>Ga0179593_1506857_pt1 | contig 10230 bp, 10 predicted proteins | sample CZODoug2_1_08_16_FD_185931 | JGI IMG/M metagenome (GOLD analysis project Ga0179593, IMG submission 185931) | Vadose zone soil fungal communities from Angelo Coast Range Reserve, California, USA - CZODoug2_1_08_16fungal (PacBio error correction) | ecosystem: Environmental > Terrestrial > Soil >...
TAACGTCCAACGGTACGGCTTGAGGAAGTGTACGTGAGGGGGGGGGACAGCGGATCACGTTGCAGTGGGTCCCAGCGTGTCACTGTCAGCAGCCGTGGGAGTTAAGGGGGGGAGGGGGGGGGGGGGGGGACAGACCGTTCGTATACACTATAGGAACTGATAGTGGACGCATCATTGTCCTGCGGGGACCATCGACCGCAAGGGTACAGGCGGTAACTGTGTGAATCAGGGGTCCGTGGTTAGGGCAAGGGGCACTTGATGACGGGCGGGGTGCGGCACAAAGTAGGGGGTAAAAAAAAAATCGACCCTAATTTCACCACGAAATGGGAAAAAAAAGAGCACAATGACTCAGGGATTAACAGGGGAACATGGGGGATGCAGGACGTGAGATCACGTGTGTGGGTGTTGCAGAAACAACGAAAAGACCACGAAGGAAATCACGTTAGGGACGTCTAGGCATGAACAGGATCGAGTTACAGCAGTAATGCACAAAAGGGAACACTAGAGTTGGGGAAGGGCCGTTCAACGCATGGCCGCGTGGGGGAACCAGACAGAAAGACTAGAATCATTGCAATGTCCAGAGGACAGCTGTTGAAAAAGGGGTTGGCCAGAAAACTGGGGGGGGAAAGGGTGAGCGGGAAACATTTGGGGTTCCATGTAAGAAGGAAGAAAAGCCACAGGGGAAAAAGAGAGTCTGGCAGAATGGGGTGCTGGGAACATTAGGAGCACATAATGAAAGGAGAGGTAGAGGGACCAGGAGTAGAGAATTGGGGGGACAGGTGAGTTGGAAAGTCACACAGTTGCGCCGCGGCAGTAACAAAATCATGAGGAAGCATGCTACACAGGTTGGGGCTATAATATAGTCTACACATGGAAGAGGGGAGAGGTCGGCGGGCCGGCCGGGGAAGGAAGTGGCTGACGGGGTAGGGTGGTCAAAGAAAATCAGGCTTATGATACAGGCTCAGCCGGAAGCAGGGAGAGTGGGTGTTTCACAAGCAGACAGGACAGGGGTGAGTGAAGTGGAAAATGGCGGGGAGTCGTGGGTAAGGGTTTTGCCACCACCCATGGATGTAAGTGGAATCGAATATAGTGATCCATCTTCACCGCGGGCCTCGGCCAGCAATGCGGTGGGAGTGCGACAAGCGACAGGAGTTAGGGGGGATCCATGCAAATAGCCCCGTATGATACTAACCATAAGCCAATAATGAAAGGAGAAAGAATACTGACGCGATACCAAGAATGGGAGCGGCAGGTGGGTTTCGTAAGGGGGATAAATCCATGCTGTCCAGTAAACAGAAAAGGGAGGTATATGGAGGGGCGGGTGATTCACAAAATTAGCCCCGCAAGTCTCGGTGTCCAAGCGAAGCGAACGTTCATGGTCAAGCAACAACACGGCGCGAACACCAACTGACTCAAAGGGACAGCAGCCACAAAGTACCCTGCCGTACGGGCGCTTGTTCAGGAGATGCCATGACCTTTCACGCGCAAAAAAACCCAAAACAGCTTCCCGTATAAATGCCAAAAGCTACGTGGTGACTCAACGCACAGCCAGGATGACTCGGGTATCACATGTGCCAAAGAAAAAAAGGGGTAAAAAAAGAGTTGAAACAGACGAACAGCCCGCGCACACTTCAGACATGAGGAACATAAGAGGGAAAGAGACCGTTGCACCACCTCAAAACTTCAAGCGCATAGTTATAAAAAAAAAAAAAAGGAGGAAAACAGCAGGGGGAAACCCAGGGGAGAAAACAGGACATCGTGCCTGGGGGGGGGGTGAAGGTGTGACGTTGCCAATATCAGAAGGAGTCAGGTGTCGGCCATCAGACGTCTAGGAGGTCGGAAAACACAAGTGACGGTGATCAGGAAGTCGGCTCGGGGATGCATTCATCGATCTTAGGAGCTAATGTCGAATTGCACAGTCAAGAGAAGAAATCTGAGGGGTCAGCAGGGCAAAATTTGTGTCCGTGGTCAAACGGAGGAGCAAATATGGTGCCTGTAAGGGAAGAGGAAACTATTACACCGGTCACCAATGCTGTACCGACCCCAAGACGGAAAAGTACACGCAAAACGGGGGAACAAAGCAGTTCACAGGGGGGGAGACGGGGATTCAAAAGACAAATCGGTCGGCGTGCGACGACAGAAAAAGCACATTACTCTAGTTGGAAGTGGTACTAAAGTACGACAAAATGCGTGACAGGATGGGATATCGGGAGACCTCACGTGGGGTAGTGTACCGGACAGATTTTTTGGGGTGGGGTGTTGGGGGGAGATAAAGCGTCCACCGAACGGCTTGCGTAACGGGCGCAGTAAATACACACAAAACGTGGGGGGCATCCCTTAAAGCCCATGACTTCTGCTCCCTAATACTAACTACACGTACCGGAAATAGAAACATCAGCCGTGGTAAAAAGTATACAACGCCCACGGTAAAGAAACCAATAACATGCTACAAGGGGCAGACAGAACCGCGGAAATTGGGGGAGGGCACGTGTGACAAATCCAAAAGGACAAAGGAGATGAATGCACGAACACGTTTGAGCGAGATCGGTGAAAGGAGAGGCGCGTAGATGAGCCCGAGATCAGCAGTCAAGAACAATACACCTAGCGTCACTTTTTGTATTTCAGCAGGGCCCGAAAAAAACGATCGCAGCGATCACCAAGCTAACGGAAGATCACACAGGAACAGAAATCGGGTTAACAGGCGTTAAATAACACCTCAGGGACATTGAACCAGCAGCACACATCACGACCAGAGCAGTATGCACGGAGGGGGGGCACCGGTAGGCAGAAAAAAAAAAATTCCTATACACTCAAGAAAAAGAAAAACTAGCATCTGCTAGGAAAACCGACCAACCTAAACCGGGAAAAATCAATATACGAACAACATGCCCCGACTTTCAAATAATTGCCCAAATCTCCGAAAAAGGCGGACAAAAGGAAAGGCATAGGCCGGACGAAAAACAAAGTTACAGGGGGTACATGGCTTTGAAAATGTGCCGGGAAAGCTGTCCAACCTGGCACAATTCAAAACACAAGGGGGAGTGTTCAATAAGAACAAAAAACTAGTGGAATAGTACAGCATCGGCAATGAGGGGAAAGAAGGTCGCAGTCGCATCAATTGATCAGGGCAACGCTACATGGAAGAGTACTTACCAACACCAATGTACACCAGAAGTGAAAAAGGTAAAGTGCGTCGAGGTGCAGGGAAAAAACAAACCGTGTACTGCGCAAAATAGCCCAGCAGCTCGCGAGCAGCAAAACCTTGTGTCGGGTCAAAGCTCACAAATGAACGACCAAATCGGGCGGTGCAGAGGGGATGACAAGGAATAGGGAATAAATCAGACGAAGTACCACCAACAAGAGTACAGACGCGAAATGACATGAAATGGGAAAGCATTGACGGAGGGAAAAGAACGGACCTCGTCCGGCCACCACGAGAACGCCGAAGTGAGACCAGTTAGTCTTTTGTGAACAGTCCCTGCCGGACAGAGCCGAAAGGCAGCATACATTTGAGAATCAGCAAAACGGGAATCGCAACGGAACAAACGGTGGGACAGGGCGCGGAGAAAAAAAAAAAAAAGATACAAGAGTCATTTGAGCCGTGAAGTACAAGTGGGGCCGTTTGCCGTCACAGTACCGCCACGGTAGAGAAATTTGGTTTCATCAAAAAATGGACTCGGGCAAACAGCCTGGGGCCTTCAGGGTTAAGTGCGGACGCAACGGAGGGGTGGGGGAGCGCGAAAGGGGAGAACGTCTCCGCGAAAAGAAGATCGTAAATCGGCACAACAAAAGGTGCAAAGCTGGGGTTAAGAAGTACTGGCAGAAGAACGCCGCAACCTAAACCGAAACGTGCAAGCAACTACCAAGCGAATGACCAAAAGGCCAGCGTCAGCCGATTCCGGAGAATAAACAAGTGACCGACAACAGTGCCAACATCCCCCGTAGAGCGTGAGGGAAAGCAACGAGCGATGACCCGCCAGGGATGCATAATTGACACAGCAGGGGGGCCAAGTGAAAGTGGTGGTAATGCCAGCCCAAGGGGCGGGCGCACGCGTCCGACTGAGGTTCCCATTTAGTGACCCTCGTTGTAAGGGAAGTCCCAAACCTCAACAGCTTACGGACAGGCATCCCGAACCCAACAATAAACGAGCAGAACCCGAACGCAAAAAACTCCAATAGAGTCCAAGCAAACGCTAAACAACACAGAGGAAGGGAAAGAGAATGGTACACGGAGGACGACGATGGGGGGGGGGGGAGGGGGAACGGCACGGGGTGTTGGGCTTTTGAATTGCCAAGGGAAGGGATGGGAGTAGAAGTTCAAGGTCGAAGAAGGGGGGCGGAGAGCGGGGCAACCGGGCAGGATCGGAGGCGGTGGTGAGGAGGGCAGAAGGGGGGGGGGGGATTAATGGGAGTGGGATGTTTCATGGGTTTCGCGGACCAGAGGGGGAGTTTTGGGAGAAGGGGGCAAACTATTTGGAAGACGTCGAACCCAGAAGCCTTGGTGAGGATGGAAAAAAACACGGCAGGGGAGAATTTGGCCAGAAAGTTGTGAAAAAAAGGTCGGTAATTGGGGTGGGCAACGGAACGGACCGGGGTCAATGCTCAACGACTTCGGAAGGTCGAAAGACGCCAGTGGGGAAACGTGGGGAGGGATTTCAGGAAGAACGGAAGCCGAAACTGCTTGGTCAAATGAAGGGCTCTATCAGTGAGCGGCGAGGGGAAGAAACGGCAGAAAACATGCGAAAATGACATTAAAGTGGAAAACGGTTCGTTCTCGTGGGCGGGGGTGCACCTGATTTAAAACCGGGCAAAAAACCCAGAAATCAATCGAGGAAAAAACAATGGGGGTCGGGATCTGACTTGAAGCGGAATGAAAAAAGGAAGTCGCAGTCTGAAAATACTTGGGGAAGATGGGGCGGCTAGCAACTCTATTGTATCGGACCGAGTGCTTCAACTTCAATGGGATCTGTAGTACAAAGGGACAAGAGTAAGTGGGGGGGAAAATGAAGTAAATAGGAAATGGAAGCCTCAATGACGTTTGTGAAAGTCTCAGGAAATAAGCGCTCCTCTTAGTGGGGGGGAAGGGGGGATGGTCGCCGTAAACCGGGGGAGGGGGAATGGAGAGGGTAGGGTGGGCATGGTGAATAAATTAAAAAAAAACCGAAGGTAATAAAACGTGTCGCCAGGGGTGCAAGAGTGGTGCCACAATGGTATGTTTAAAAGCAACCCTGTAAAGAAATGGGAGAAAGCGATCGGGGAGACGTCGGACGAAACGCGAGGCCAGTTTATGCGCGTGGTTTGCGAGAGAGGCGACGTAAGCGTAAACGTGTGGAAACTGGGTACGGGGAGGAACGTGAAACAAAAGTCCGCCGGTGGGGACGTCGAGTACATTTCCGATTTAGGGGAGGGGGGTAAGGCGATTTCAACTGCGAGCCCCGGATATCAGCAGAGCAGAATAACGCGAGCGGGGGGGATGTGACGCCTGGAGAGCAAGAACGACAACAGCGAGCCAAAAGAGGGGGGATCAGCGTGACTGCCGTAAGGGGAAGAGACTGTGACAGGCACGTAAAAAAGAAACAACGTGGGTCAAGTGATTCGTGGAAAAAACGTGTGGGAGCGGGTTTGCCGGTGGGGTGAAGAAGCTGGAGCGGCTCGGAGACACGTGAAGGTGAAAGGGAGGAAGGGTACGAGCTGGGGAGGGGAAAAAAAAGGGGTGGACAACGGAACATCAAGGACATAATCAATAATCGTTCATTAACCTCGTTCCCTTGGGCAGTAGTCGGCCGACAATCGATCGCGCAGTAATGCTGGTGGTGGGTTGAGGGTGTGTGGTTGAGGGTGTTGGGTGGGGGGGGTTGAGTGGGCGGAAAGCAAGGAGCAGGGAAGGGAAAGGAACACGGCACGGATCTTTCGGTCCCGGCTGATGGGCCGCTCAAACGCTTGCGACGGCTGCGAAAGTTATTACCTTTGGACGAGGACTAAAAAGGAGACACATGGGAGGGGGGGTGAGCAAAGGCGGCTGGATCGAGTAAGAGGGTGGGTGAAACATGCCCTTCAAACCAACCCAAAACGAAGGTGAGACGGGTTCGCTCGGGGGGTGAAATGAAAAAAGAGAACGGTAACCCTAACAGGTGCAGCAAAAAAACTACAGGGAACTCCTTTCGTAACTGGGGGAAATGGAAAAAGGACAGTCACACCTTTGATCGGAATACCGGGTCTCTGAAAACGGGAGACTTGCGGATGTAAATTTGGAAAGACGGGAGAGGATGGAATAGTGGGTGTCGCAACGAAAAAAGACACGACCCGTGACGGCTGGAAACTTTGACTAAACCCATAGCCCATGCCAGACCGATTGGCGCAGCGAAGGGCACATTCCGCAGTCTATAACGGGATTTTACAGAGGGAATTGATCGTTTAGAAGATCGCCCCGGTGCAGGTGGTCTCTAAAATCCTGGGAAGGGTCAGGCAAGCCTTTGTTGCAAATCAGGGACACTAAAGACGTCAAATCTCGCGGGAACGATAGGCAAGGCATATGTGGCGAAGTTAGGGGCTAGGTGGACCGGGACATGTCCTCATGCTGCAATTAAAAAATTATCAGCGTATCTGGCATTCTGCAAAAAAGGGGAACTTTAACACAGGTACAAAAGGATTGACTGGGTTTCAGGAAAGGGGCACCGGATCCATGCAACAAGCGGGTGGGACGATTAAAAAAGCTTGACGTGAACTCAACTAACGTAAAGTGAGCATTTGGAAGACTCAAAGAATGTGCGGAAAATTCGTAACTCATCTCGTGAACCGCAATGAAAGGGGAAGGAATCGGCGAAGAGGGGGAGGGCGGAGCCGCATCAATGCGATACCTTGTCCGGGGACCAAAGGCTTGACCAATCTCTATGGATATCGAAACACAGATGGCAGTACAAGAGGCTAGCGAACTGACACCCAACGGCAAAACGAGGCGTCATGACGGGTGAGGGACAAACGGGGGGGAAGAAGATGGTAAGAATTCATCTGAACCATTGGCTCCGTTAGCTGGGCCGGGGGACTATCCGGCATTAACCACTTAGGAGTAGGTAGGGGGGGAATGTTACTAGGGAAAATACTGATTTCCACGATGTACAGCCAGCTGGATTCCCGTTGATGGAAAATAACGTCAAGCGCCTGAGGAAATTTATGGTCAGTAGGTTTAAAGATGATCTGAAACAGTAGTAGTTCGCACTAGCAAAGTGCGAGTTGCCAAAAATGGGGGACCATCGACGCCATCTGTTCGCTTGGCACGTGATAGGAAAGAAACCGACTGCTGGCGAAGATTGAGGGGCCGGTGGCGCGAGGTTGGTGAGGCGACTGTCTGGGGCAGGGGGGGCGGGAAGGGGGGTGTTGGGAAGGCGGGAGGGTTTAACATTTCGGGCGGGGCGGGGAAAAAAAGTGCTGGCAGGTGGGTGTGAAGTGGACGGAGGACAATTCGACGGTCAGCGTGTCGAGGCGGCTACCGTGGCTCGGTGGGGCGTGGGGCTCTGGGAAAGCCAACCCGTGCGGGGGTAGGGGCGTTGTTACGCACGTCATAAGGGTGTGGTGACGGTAAATGGGGCTTAAGGATCATTGCCAATGAGAGGCGGCGAGTGGGTTGGAGACCCAGGTGTAAATGTGGGGGGCGGTGGGGGGGACGTGTAGTATTACGCGAGGGGAGAGTCACGGGGAGGGGAGCTGAGGGTGTGTAAGAACGGTAGCTGCTTTCTTGGACCGATTTGGGCCAGATGGGATGGCTTGAGCCGTCACCTATTCGAAAGGCAGTCCGTCGAAGAAAAAATAACGCCATACGACGCCGAGTTCAGTCTTAACACAAGAAGACTGAGGCAAAGGGGCCAAGGTCTTATGTTGGCGGTTTGCGGGATGTGGTCCATTTTGCTCGTTGTTACAAATGGTGCAGTCTGTTCTGCTGGGGACTGACTGGCGTAATGTTATTTGTAATCCGCGGCCTGGGTTAAGTTGGAAACAGGGAAGGGGGGGACACCCGACGGGTCAAAAGTTTTAGGCTAGCAGGGTCCCTCATTACGTCCATTTGGACAAAAGGAACTAGGTATGGAGTGTGTGGGGGGCCAAGTGAAGTCGGGTTTTTTAGCCATTCGGCTATTGCATTAGCAACGAAAAAAAGAATACGGAGCAAAACTGAAATTACGCGCCAACTTCTGTGGTGTGGTGTGTGGGTGGGTTTAAGTGTGTCGCTTTTTAAAAAACTGTATTATTACACATGAACTCCACGGGCCGGAAATCAAGTTAAGCTCCCAAGAAAGGTAAAGTTTGGACCAGCGCCGGAAAAAAAGTCTGCTGAGATGGAACGAAGGGGACGTCTGCCTAGCACACCCTGGGTACAGCCCCGGAAAAAAAAAGAGACGTTGCAAATCATGGGAGCAATCCCTTGAGGTCACCAAAAAAGGGTGAAGAAACGGTGCCGTCGTTCTGCTTGCTACCACGAATCAAACACTGTAAAAGGAACTAAAAGAGAGTGGGACCTTGGTTCGTTCAGGGGTGTTCGTCGATTGTTCAGAGGATTTTGGTTAAGAATTCTCAGGGTCCAGAGACCATGGACAGTCAAGAAACTGGGCATGACAACGGGAGGCCCAACAGCAAAGCTGTCCAGCCAAATCAAAAAAACAAGAAAACGGTCGAAACTGTCCAACCGTCTCAAGGGGTTGGAACTGTTACGGGTGTCAGCTTCCCTCCCGGTTTCCGAACCGTTGCGGGGGCTTGGCAAGAGGGGGTCGGCGGATTGGGAATCTGACGTGACACGTCACATCAATAACGAACGTAAATGTAAAACCGAGGTCGCTGCCTACCTCCCGCGGCCATGACCCTTTTCATATCTAAAGACTCGGTACCCTCGAAAAGAAAATCTGAACGAACGGACTAAAGGGAAGGGGACTGAGGGTGACATAAAGGGGGACATCCTGCACAGGGTTAAAAAAAACCCGTTGACCGCTGACAAAATCTGACCGAAAGCAGGCAAACCCCTCAAGCAAAGCTCTCCGACACCTCTTTGTGTTCAGTTGTACACTTTAGTACAGTCGGAGTAACGGAACGACGTGGGAGAAAACTCGTAGAGGGGGGCCGCTGTTAATAGAGGCTGTGTCCTAGGCCACACGTCTACATGCCCGGCCCAGCAGCAAAAGAACCATACCTTTCTTGGGATCAAGTTAGGGAAAAAACCCTTGGCGCAAGGTCACGAGAAAATTAAGTCAAAGGATGTGGTGCAACATAGAGGGGGAAAAAAATGGGATGGACAAGAATGACACCGGCCAAACCCTCAAATTTGCATGTTAAGTGGCAGTCGACGGCCCAGCAACACATGTGACCTTTAAGCGTGGGTGTGTGCCCCAAAGAGTCCAGATGGACCAGGAGTAATTTCAATGGCTGTAGACGACATCAAAGAGGGACTTCTCCAGGCACCTCTAATTGGCGCTGGGAGAATTAAATGGGGCCAAGTCCCCAGGCTCAGCTCAACACTCTCGCGACAATGATCGAGTCGTACGTTCAATTCACCGCTTTCCTCGTGGCGTTTTTAAGGGAGGGTATGTATTTTTACAAAGGAAAAGCTGTCCCGTGAAGACATACGAAGGACGTGAAGACAGACCTGTAAATTTTCGCAAAGCATCAAAGTTCTACTTTGCACAGAACAAAGAACGCTTAAACTGCGGTTTCATTGGAAAAAGCCATGTCACGGCGGCAGTCAATTTAAATGAAAAAACAAGGAACCGAAAAAGGGGCAGGGGCACCGCGGGTCCTAAGTATTGGGTGAGATAAGGGAAATGGACAGGGATTGGGAAAAAAGTAAATAAAGTACGGTGTTGTTGGTAAAACAAGCCGAAAGACAAATCAGCCTTCTGGACCAGGGTAAAATCGCGCTAGAACTGTCTTTGCTTTGAAAATGTTCTAAAATCCTTAACGAGTGCGGCCCTCTTAAAAGTGTCTATGCCGGGGTCCATTGACACCTACCATTCTCCGCACAAAACCGGAAATTACGGCCTACATACCCAAAGCAAATCGCATTTGGTCGAGGAGCCGTCTCCGTTCGTTCAAAACCAGGGATTGAGCTCTGGTTCAAGATTGGAGAAACTGATCACGAATATCATTTTCCTTATTGCAATGCAAAAACTCCCACAAAGACGCGGGGTTCACACCGCCTGTGCTCCCACTTTGAAAACCAGTGCCTTAGGGTCCAAATAGAAACACAAAAAA
>Ga0179593_1523759_pt1 | contig 10230 bp, 8 predicted proteins | sample CZODoug2_1_08_16_FD_185931 | JGI IMG/M metagenome (GOLD analysis project Ga0179593, IMG submission 185931) | Vadose zone soil fungal communities from Angelo Coast Range Reserve, California, USA - CZODoug2_1_08_16fungal (PacBio error correction) | ecosystem: Environmental > Terrestrial > Soil >...
TGGGAATTTAAACTTTTTGGATAAACCCAAGGGGGGCCTGGAAGGCAATACGGTGATGCGCCCTGGAAAGCAACCGGACGCGAGTGAACCAATTCTTCCAAGGAGGCGCCAGTCGTGAAAATTGGTGAAGGCAAACTTGAGACTACCGCCATCAAAAGGGCCTAGTAAAAGGGTCTAAGGGGCTGGTGGGCGGAAAATCTCTTGTTCGGTAACTTTTCGAGAAACCGGCAGGAAACTGCTTCAACGCCGGTGGGGGCTACCTGGCAAAAAAAAAAACACGGTTGGAGGTGGGTTGGGGTTTTTGTGGGATCCTTGAATGGGGTCCTCTAAAATCCCATATGAGGCTAACACATCCACAAAAAAACATCCTTGGATCAGCGTTCCACGCCGATGGTTGGGATACCTCAACATGGGCGATTCCCGTGGAAAATGAGGGAAGGAAATACCTCTGCCTGGGGTGAAACCGAAATCTCCGGGAATGGCTGTCAGATGAGCCTCGGCCGAGATCACGGGGGCAGCCGACGAGCACATGCGAATTCTAGAAAAAAGGAGTCTTACCTGGAATTGTGAGGGGCACCAAGCTAAATGCCGCTTGTCGAACCAAGATTTTGCCATGTGCCCTGGAAAAAGGGAAAAAAGGTGAGTGGAATCTTGGGGGGGATGGCTATTCCGCCCGCAGTGGCCTGGAAATGAATCGTTGAAGGTGAACAATAACTGCACACGCTTCAAGACCGGGTCCGAGGTTCAAAGGATAGTCAAGACTTCGAGGGAGGGATCACTACCTAGTTGAGATCAAGCGAAAACCTGGGGTTGACTCGGATCCTTGTTGTCCAAAGGGACCTTCAACCTGAATACGCGGTTAAAAAACTATTCTGAGACCGTAGGTCTCTGAAAAGAGGTACCTTGAACGGGCTTCCCAACAAGGAGTCCACGAAATTGGCAGCCTCTGTCTTCCAAAATGGGTTGGGAAAATTTGGGTAATGAAGGCTTTGGACACTTTGAGCTAGTAAAACCTGAATCAAAAAGGAGAGTGGTCGGGCTCAGAACCGTAATACATCGCACATCGACAAGAAAATGCAGTGAGTCTCAAATCGGCATACGATCGGGAAATAAAGGCTCAAACGTGCTCAGTTCCCTGACATCGAAAGAGGCGCCAAAGTTTAAATCAAAAACGCAAAATACGTTCTCCCAGCGGGGCCAACTTCAGAGGGACGACTCTAAAAGGTCGCCCAAAGTGTCGAAACTAGGGGCCGATTCCGAGAACTCCTGATAAGGTTCATCCACTTTTCCAAAAAGGGTGAGCAATACCACAGCTCACTAAAATGTAAGAAGAGGACCACCAAACTAAGTCTCTTGCTGGCGGCTTTTTTGCTTTATCACGTCTCGCTTCAGCCGAATCCTCTCAGCTAGCGGCAAGCTTCGCCCCAGAGACAGCAGAACTTGTCAGGAGGAGGAGAGACTGGCCGTTGGTTGGAGTGCGAAGGTTTTGATCTCGTCGGGGTCCCCACCATGGCTGCCGGGCCTATAGACTGGAGCTCGGCGTGTCTAGATCCACCGTGTGTCAAAACAAGAAAAGGCTTGGGATCAGACCATCGATCAGAACGACACACGACACAAACGGGGATGCAGGAAAAAAAATGACACGCAAGGAACCGTACTCGGTAAAACACAAAAAACAACACGCTCAAGCATCTGCTCGGGGAGAAGCAATCGAGAATTTGCTTCGGCAGGAGGTAAAACACCATTGACGTTGAACATGAAACTTTCGGCGCGAAATGGATCTCCTGCGACTATCTAGGCCTACCCGAAAATCGGAAAACCGTCCCATATCCTGGCCGGGGAGGGAAGCTATCTATTAGCTCTTCAAGACATACCATAGTACGGAACGGTAAAAGAGGGGGCAAAAAAGTGACTCTGGGTCTGAGGAGGAGCTCAAATACCGATATCTGTAAGTGCCTCAACACCGATCGCTAGCGATCCTGAGGCTTCTTCATGCGTTTTCTATTACCTGCTTCTGCCTCTCGCTTTACCTATCGTTTTAAACGTCCCCGCTTTTAAAAATAAAGATCGCTCGCCTAATACTAAGCAAGAGCAACCTCCGACCGAAGGCGACCGACGCAGCATCGACGTTCCCAAGCGCAGGTCAACGAATGGAGTGCAAGACCTGCAGGGAGGTTCCGCAGGCGACACGTGAAAGTGATGCGGCGACGGAAAGGGCGAACAAGAAGGAACTAAGAAAACAAAGCGAATCAGTCGCTGCGATCTGGGGGGGGGGCGCACACCGCTGGAGACCAAGGATAGAAGGCCAAAACACACCGAGCTGAACGAGATCGGGATCAGGCTAAGGGGGCAGAAGCAACGCAGAGACGGAAACTCCCAGGAGAAAAGAGTAAAATGATCGCTCCATGATTCGAGAACAGGGGAGGGGCGAAAGAGAGCCTGGGAACAGGACAAGAACGAGAAATCTAAACAAAAAAAACCCGTGGTAGGGGGAAAAGAGAGAAGCGGGTTGGAGGAAACATGATCAGTTATGCACGAAGCCCTAGAGATTAATAGAGCGGATCGGTAAGAGGTAGGAGCGGAAGGGACGGAAAAAAAGGAGAAAAAGTCTTACACATCAGGGAGCAAGAAAAAAGAGCTCGGTCACTGGTGGGGGGAGTATAAAAAGAGGGAACGTTCGAACGAAGATCCCCTGGGAGCGGGTTGGATAAATCATGAGGGGCCGATCAGTAGAGCTATCAACGCACTCGGCGCGAGTCGGGGGAGAGAGAGGCCGGGGTCATCTCCATTCGAGTTTAGAATATGAATCGAGGCTAGTAGTTCGGGCGGGTGGGGTCATCTAGGGGAGGCGCGAGAGAGTTCACTGGTCTAAGTAAAAGCGAGGACGGGTGGAAACCAATATGGCATGCTCAGCAACGCAGTTACGATGCATCCTCATCTGTGAAGACAGTTTCAAGAAGGCGCCCCAGCACCCTCGCTGGGAAAAAATCGCCCGAGGAGGAAGTTTCCTGCAATTCAGAGGCTCTCGCCGATAGCGCAAAAACTCCTCCTACGACTCCAAAAAACATGACTGCGCACGGATACAACGTAGACAAGCCCTGGCGCCCGACGATTTGGGCGATCAGAATGCTAAGAGGTGGAGGTCGAGCAAAAAATCGTTCCGGAACTCACGGGAAACGTTCTTACGTCCAGGATGCTCGAGGGGGTGTCCAGCGGCCCGGCCAAAAAAAAAAGAGATTTGTCGTCAGAAAACGAATTTCTTGAATCGTTCGGTGGCTGGGAGAATGACGTTGCCGTGGTCAGAAAGGTCGGAATTGTTTGCAAAAACCGTGTGAGAGAGGGGCCCGACTGAAAAAGGGGACGCTCACTCTTAAACGGAAAGGGAGGGGGGACCCCAGAGGAGCTTTTCCATTCTCGCCACAAAGCAAAAGCAGGCCAGCAGATCTGCGAGTTGCCTGGTCGGACAAATGATTTTGAATCTCAGACTGGGCGCATCAAAAAAGAAGTCTGGTTGCGGAACAGGCTGATAAAACTCGGGGAGGCCGAAGAGGGGTAGGAGCTTGATTCAACAGCTCCTTAGAAGAGAGAGGCTTTAAATGACCCTTGACAGGAAAATAGGGCCTTCGCAGACTCGGGAGGGCCAGCCCATGATATTCCATTCGACAAAAAGGCGGCCAACGCGATCCGATCCTCCGGGAAACAGTCCTGATCTGGTCGTCGGGGGATAGTGGAGGCTTGAGCCCGGCCAGCTCGCACCTGCGCAAGGATTGCAAAAAGGAGAAACGTGCCAGCCACGTCAGTTCCCCACCGAATAGTCACCACCATGATACGCGATTAAGCGAAAGGAATTTGTTGTGAAGTGACAGTAGTATCGTCGCTGGCCAGCATCCGTTCTGACCCAGAATTTGGGGGGAGGAAGCGCGTAGTGCCTTTACTTCTGCATTCGTACCAAACCGTGTGCCCGTCCATAAAGTTGAGAAAAAGGGACGCCCAGCTGGGATTGAGATCACGCTCAAGGCGCTTCTATCCGACCCGGAGAAAAGTTGAAGAACGGCAAAAAGGGAAATCGCATGGGTGGGGCGCGGCAAAGCGTCGGCAAAATTTGCGGCCGTGGCGGGCGTCTCAAATAAAAGATGGAACGACGCAGGGGAAGACAAAGAAAAAATGCAAGTAAAGACTGGAAAACCAACCGAGGGGCGAAAGTCAGGAAAACGCTCTCTAAGCGCCATTTTCGGGCAGGCGATTAAGCGGCCAAGTTCCGGCAAGGCAATCTCTGCTGGATGGATTCATCTTGGGGGCCAAATCCGGCGGGAAAAATGTGCGGACAAGAAGTGAGTGCAGAAAGTCCCAGCTCTGTTCTCGAGGTGTCCTTACCCGAAAGAAAAAAGTGGAACTAGCGAAAAGGTGAAAGTCCGTTGCGGCATAGTTGCAGCGGGAAACGTCCGCAGTCTCCCCCGGGCGTGCAAGGACTCCGATCGCACATGTCACCTCAATGGTTAAGTGATCAGGGCCTTTCCGTTCTCAACTCATGCGCGCACAATATACTATCACCTTCTGTCGCAGGGAGGCAAAAAGGTAACCATTTGGGTGCCGTTGGATCTATACATCGGGTAGACTCATACAACGATGGGACGAACGTGGAAAAGAAATAACTGGGACGGACTAGCATTTGTGTGTCAAGGTCGCATCGCCGTTAGCGCCCGAGCAACACAGGGGGGAGGAGAAAAATTTACAATCCTAATCACAACAACACTTAGGGGGGACGGAAAAGTTACTGTGCTGGAACCCCGGCCGAGGGGAAAGAAGAAATTAAACGGACTGTACGACCCCAAATTACTCGATCGGAAAAAGACGGTGAACCGTAAAATGGGAAAAGTCGTCTCCTCAGGTGTGGGGGAGCCTCTCTTGATCTAGACAACGTCGAAAATGATGCAAATACTTGTAAAAAGGTGCTCCTTTTTGTGTCATCTCAGCGCTTTGTTTTTTCATGAGTAGGGGAGCCGACCTTCCGGGCTGTCACCGTGCCTGAGGAGGTGCGCTATCTGCGTGTCAGGGAAAGTCCTTTAACGTGAAGTGCACTTAAACTATTACGCCAATCTCCTCCACGGTGCTATCATTTTCCCCCAAAATTTCTTTTATGGACCCAAGCACGGGACTGGGCTGCAAGACAGGCTGGCCTTGAACCAGCCGTCACGGCTGGCCAAAGGAAGGCCGACAAAAGCGGTGACGGAAGCCGCCGCCCGCATAACCAAGAAAACGGAAAAGGGGAGAAAAAAGTAAGATTTCGCAAGCTCTCACGGCAAAGAGGGTTGCGTCAAAGCCTGAGGGGGACATTTTTGGCTGTCAAAAAAAGCTGTGGAGCAAAAAGCGGAGGGATCTTTAGTGTGAGAAACGAAATAATCCGGGGACGAATGAACTTGATATGTGTCGCCGAACCCAGGGGACTTTTCAATGAAGAACGCGGTGGAAAATGGACGGGGGAGGGCAGCGGGAGGAGCATCGGCCCCCTTATAGGATTAAACAGGAATCCCGTATAAGCGGCGGTTGGGCAGCTGGAAATGGAATGTGATTCCTTTCCGTCGTAGCGTCCAAAGGAAAATCGAGCAGGAAGCTAGAAGCCCACATTGCAGGCGACCGAAGGATGGGAAAAGCGTCCTGTCCTGCACCTTCACCAGGTGCGGCACGAAATGAATAGCGTCCTTGGCCAGGGCAGGGGGGGGAAGATTGTAGAGAAAGACTGGTGGGGCATTGCCATCTGCTGTTCAAGATGAGGACAGGCCCAATCCGGCTTCTCGTTTCTTGGGTCTTCCGTGTCCCGCCATTCCCCTTCACACTCCAATCCCAAGACAGACCTGATGCTTGCAAATCCCTCCGAACCGAGGAATCGAAAAAGGTGGGGCCGGCACAATGCTCGCTGGGAGCGGGACTGGAAGAAAGGGGAGGTGGGGTCTGGAGCCCATATTAACCGCCGACGAATGGAGACCAAAGGCAAAAAGTGAAAACAATACGACTCCAGATCAGTATCAGGGTAGAGGCTTAAAACTGGGCAAAACAGCTGGCTTGCTGGCTCATTCTCCTATATTGTCATCCCGAGTGAACCCCGCCCCCTCTTGCGGATCCCTTCCTTAGAGAATTCAAATACATCAGGGTCATACCAAAAGGGGACGTGCACATCCTTGGCTGCGCATGTGTGGAGCAATAAAAGGGCTCATCTCTCGTTGGATCGGACAAGAAAGCATCTTATATCCTTGACCTCGTCAAGGGAAATCCAACTCACAACAAGGAGGCAACCAAGCCCGGAATTACCCGGCAACACAAAAGCCGCCCACCTAAACCAAGCACCGAATGAATAAGAGGATCGGACTTCTGGTGTACGATTCATCTCAGTATCTAAGATGGTTTCTGCGGAATTTTCAATATTTTTGGGGTCAGAGAAACCTCCGTGCGTGGTAAATTCCTCCGAGTGAATTAAGGCATTTTTCCTCCTGGCTTACTAAATTGACAATGTGGAGGAAATCGTCAAGGGACCTCCCACTTGGCACACGAAACTCGAAAAATTCGTTCCAACAACATAGGGGGTTCACGCGTCTAATCATGCTCTTCTAAATAGGACAGTTTGTCATGGTAGAGGAATATTTCCCTTTTCCCTTGGGACTCTTGAGGGGGGTTGGGTTAAAAGGAGAGGATGCCCAGAGCGAGAGGAGATCGGGAATTGTCAAATACGTGGAGACTCTCGAACTACGGGTCGGGAAGACTTTTCGTGGTAGGGCCAGGTCACTTCGGATGGGTCAGTCGCGCCTATTGAAGGACTGCTCGGCCACAGTCTTGGAATCCCCTTCCGCATCTCTTCAAGCTCCAGGAAAACATCGAGGATATCGAGAATAACGCTAAAAGAATCTCACCACCTACGAACATCTCGGATAGGCATCGTGTCCTGCTTTCAAATTAAGAGGAAAAATTGTCTGATTATTCCTGCCCCGGGTTTTTTGCTCTTGGGTATTTCTGCTCATTCTTTAATTCGATAAAGCGCTGTTCCTTTGATGAAGGGCACGCAACGGGGGAATTTCGATTTACCTATTGAAGCCGAACGAACCGGTTGGCACGCTCATGCTTCAATCATCTTTGGGGGAGTCGAGAAGAGGGGAGCAACTCTTTAAGGAAAAAAACCCGACTTTTGCCAGACTCTCAATCCGCTATTCTTTTTCCTAGTAGAAGAGATTGGTCAAATTACAAACTGGACTCGTTCCTCCCGGAAGAATTCAAAGGAAAGATCTCCATTAGTAGTGAGAAGACTTCATTTCTTCAAAGCATCATCCTGAGCATGGGGGGTACAGAGACGGACTATAAACACTTAGGAAGCACACGGAGGAGGATGAAAAGGATTTGTGAGAGGGGACTTGGAAGGGGGGGAAAAAGCGGAGAGCCCGGGGGGCATTGGAATACTCCCCACGGAGCAGAGCAGCTCTTTGGGGTGGGAGAGGCTTCGGCGTTGGTGGGGTCCTTCTTGCCACTCGTTATAAGGATCGTCGGCACGATCTCGGGCATAGAGGGGGGGGACGTAAAGTGCTCGCCAGCGAAGGGAAAAAAGGCCACCAGAGCGCGCATGGAGCATGGCGGGGCTTAGCTCATAGGGCTAGGAAAACCCCTTCGCATGCATGCACTGAACCTGCGCTGGCTGCAAAATCGCAAGTATGTCACTGTTTGCATCGAACATGACAGAACACTGAGACGTCAGGGGAGAGTCTAGGCTCTTTATGAAATGCCGCTTATCAACTAAAAGGCCAGTAACTTTCTAGAGGCAAAGCGCCCTTATACTATATGTAGTAATAAATACCGGGACCCCTCAAAGAAAGCAGAAGAACGACCCTATGGTCTCTCATCTTAGGGGGGTCTAAGGGGGAAAGGTTGCGACGGGCAAACGTCCGAATCTCCGTACAGCGACTCTCTAGGAGAAATCACAGATCGACCCCTCTTTTAGGCCAGAACTTAAACCCTTCCCGATCCGAGTTTCTGAGTATTGTCTATAAACGTCCGCCTCGTTGTTGTGTATATCAAGAGGAGGGTGAGTATTATGGGATTGATCTTGGAGTTTTCCTCTACGATGTCTCTACAGCTCTTGCCCGGCCCTGGGATAGAAAACTCGCTTTTCACTCTTGAGGCCCCTAGCACAATCTCTAATTATCTATCTACCATCCTAAGAAGGGAGTGAAAGGTTCGGGGGCGCCCGAACGGTGCAAATCGTGTCACTTAGTTGTCCGGCATCCCTGGAATAGAAGCTTTCGCATGATAACTGTCATCAAAATCTCTTCGTGTCGCGCCTTTCTGACGTTGCATGCGCTAAATTCTCCAGGCGCCTGTGAGGGTTCCCACTCACCAAGCCCTGCCTATCCTCCCGTGCCTTCTGTGGACAACTCTTTTTTTCCTTGGCGACTAATAAAGAGAAAATGCTTCCCGCAGTATTTTCACCTCCGGCGTTACCGGCGGTGGGAAAGATAAATACTGAGATGTGGATGTGTGCAGAATAAGTGGCTTCGGCCCCTGCAGCCGTCACCTGGGGCGATTGGCAAAAGGGGAATTCTCCGTTTGTTTAACATTTCTCCGTGGGGGGACCTATGAGGATCAGACGATTCGCCAAGCGGTGCGCAAAGGGTAAGCCTCTGCCTGCAGATTAAATTGCGTCCCTTAAACGGGCACTACGGGCAAAATCGCCGGCGGACGGGATAACGAAGCCAGCCGATGAAGAAAAAAATGTCAGACCAGCGTACATGCTTTGCCGTCCAACGCTGATCATCGGGACCTAAGAGGAGGGGGTCCGCATCAGTCTGAGGAGTTCAACGGGGAGTCTTGAGATTTGAAACCTGGAAGGCTTGCCCGTTCTTCAAATGTTTGAAAACACCGTTGGATTCTGGGTTTGGGGGGGTGGTGGGGTTTTTTTTTGGAAAACTCGGTTGAACACCTCCAGCTGGCGCTGACAAGCTGCTCCCTCTTTTAAAACACCCCTGCAAAAAAATAAATTCTACTCTTCTCTCTTTCTGTCCTGGGTACTGGGAAGCCGCATTCCCCTTTCCCGCTGCCCGGAAGTTCTAAGGTTGGGTAGACTCGGGCAGTTCAGCGAAAAAGCTTGATGACCTGTCCGTTTAAGAACATCAATTCCTTAAAGTTAATGAAACGTTCACTCTAGTCCCTAGTGCTCTTTCTTATCCACCTCCTCTAAGCTGGGACGATGTCCCGCCGCTAAAGATAAGGGGAGGGTTTGAAACCGTCGGCAATGGGGGTAAAATATCTAAGTTGGTTTCGCCACTGTCGGAGAAAGTTTTGCCTTCACCATGCGGGGAGAATGCAAATCAAAACACTCGGGAGAATTGGAAGCGAAAAAAAAACGAGCAAATTGCCAAGTGCTGGACGGGAGAAAGCCGGAGATAGCTTGGAGAACCCTTTACGAAAAGGGGGTAACTTGTCGGGCAAGGGGGAGAAGCGAGAAAAACGGGGGAACGGCGCTAATGAAAGCAACCTTCTCTTGGCCCAAGCCTCGGAAAGAAATCACGGAAAGGGACTGTTCCCCTCCTGAACACGTGCAAGCGGACTCGGCCGAGACACAGCCATATATGAACAGCTGCTAATACAATTGTTGCAAAGGTGGTACTTCAGTAGTGGGGTAAAAATTGTCTTCCCATCGGGTCCCGGGGGAAGGGTTAAGACCCCCCTCTAAGGGGAAATCAAAACTCGGCTTTTATGCAGGACTTCCTCTATTTAAAAGAGTAAAAAAATCAACACCCAGACGTCTAGAACTTCCGGCCACACTAAAAAGAAAGCACAGGGGAATATTCCACATGGTTATAGGTCCTGTGTGGGGGGGACAAAAAAGAGGCCTCCACCCTCTCCCCCCAAAAGTGGGGGAGGTAAAAAAACCTGGGTGAATAATACTGGTTCAAGACGAGCGAGAAGAAATGGGTTCTTTTCCAGGTAGAATGGATCCGCCCGAAAACCTGATTGCAATAATAAAGTTTACATCAAACTCGATCACAAAAGACGGAAACAAAAGAGATTGATAATGTATTAAAAAACAGGAAAAATCCTCACGAATAGAGGGTGCGTCGCTTCTAACACCCAAAGATAAGCCTCAAAAGTTGAACCAGTAGTCTGAACGAGCCTCTTGTTCTTTGGGACAATCTTGGAAGGGACCATAAAAATGCGCTATTCACATGTAAAAGGTTCGACGAGGGGAAATAT
>Ga0179593_1525580_pt1 | contig 10230 bp, 20 predicted proteins | sample CZODoug2_1_08_16_FD_185931 | JGI IMG/M metagenome (GOLD analysis project Ga0179593, IMG submission 185931) | Vadose zone soil fungal communities from Angelo Coast Range Reserve, California, USA - CZODoug2_1_08_16fungal (PacBio error correction) | ecosystem: Environmental > Terrestrial > Soil >...
AAAGAAGGAGGGGGGGAGAGGGGGGGGGGGGAAGGGGAAGGGGAAGGGTCGAAATTTTTCCAGGCGAAGAAAAAGGGAGTGTGAAGTGACTGTACTCTTTTGCATGCCTGAAGATAAGAGTTTGGGAAAGGGGAGAGTGCCCTGTGCTCAATGAACAAAAAGGGACACTTTTTCCGGAACGGGATTTACAACCTTGAATCAAGGGGGGTGAGAAAGGGGGGAAAAGGGGGGAGCGTCTCTGCTGGCACGTAAGGAGAAAAAGGGAAGCAAGGCGTTGAATAAAAAAACAAAAATCTGCGATCCCGAAAAAAGCGTCGCCATTTTCTCCAAAGGAGAGGACGTCTTCAAGCCTTTTATATAATCTTGTACGCTCACCAGTGCTTCCAGAGGGAAAAGGAAATATCTCTACGACAGTAAAAAATCAAAAGAGGGGGATGAGAATCTATGGATCCTCAGGCAATTGATCTCCAAAACTTGAGATTCATAACATTCGGAGGGGAAGGGGGGGAAGAACGAACGGGGACGGGACGGTCATAACTAAATTTTTGAGCATTACATTTACCAATTCTTAGCGGAAAAAAAAAGAAGAAGGACAGGTGAAGCAACAGCCCCCAAAGAACCCACCGCACAAATTCCGTGACCTATACAATTCCTCCCGGGTCAAGAGAGGGAACAAACATACTATATCGCTATGAGAAGAAATAAAAACAGGGGCATCCCCTTACACAACACCCGCTTCAATCCAACCCAACACACTCCCAAGAAGAAAAGAAGAAGATCTGCGCGATGGCCGGAAGGAAAACATAGAGAGAACCTGGTGCTTCCCCTTCGTCAACTGCTCCACACTCCTGGACCTTCGAACAAAAAGAAAAGGAAATAACCCAAAAAGCAACAAAGTAAAGAAAAAAGAGGAAAAGCAGAAGAAAAAGGACTTCTCTTCCCCTTCTTTTCTTGAAGCCAACTCGGTGGGAAGGAAAAACACCGCGCGGCCAGCCGAAAAAGCAAGAGAGTTGACCCGCCCGCGCTTTTTCCATATCACCAGGGGAAAAAAGGAAAAGAACGCGAACTTCATATGCCCGGGGAGGGGAGGGGACGAACCCGCCCTGCTACCATCTACGCACCACGACGGAGGAAAGAAAAGAAGGGGAGAACAAGCGTAACAACATCGTCAAAAGGAGAGAAGAAAGGGAAGCGAGTTCTATACTATACTTCCACGCACTCGAAAAGGAAAAAAGGAAGGGAAGCCAGAACCACCAAAGGAAAAGAGAAAAGCAGGGGGGAAACGCTTAAAACCAAACTAACTATTATTCTATACGGATACTGTGATGCCCGGAGGGAAAAAAAGAAAACTGGGAGTATGTAAAAACTCTGAAAGAAAAGAAGAGCAGCGTTATACCTCAATTATATCAAATTCGACCCACTTCACCCATCCTCTCACCAAAAAAAAAAAGAAAGGGGGGGAAGAAGAATGGGAGGGTAGAACTCGGCAGAAGAAGGGTTTGAAAGAGGAACAGGTATTGGCCTTTTTCTCTTCTTCGAACATTGCCAGAAAGAAAGAAAAGGGGGGAAGAGGGGAGGGGGTAAAGGAAGGGGGAAGAAAGGAGAGGGGGTCCAGTAGTCCACCATTTTTTTGTGGGGATTAGAAGGGGAAGAAGAAGGGAGGGAATAGTATATAACAAAGCAGACGGAGGAGGACCGACTTTTTTTACATTTTTCTATGGTTTTTGATGAAAAAGGAAGAGAGGGGGGGGGGGCGTAAGCAGGAAAAGGAAAGGAAGAAAGGAGGTGAATGTATCCCGTTGATTTATAAGCGATGTCGTAAGGGGGGGAAAAAAAAGGGGGGGGGGAGGTGGGAGAACGAAGGTCGGGGAAAAGGGCAGCGGAGGGGGGCTTCGATGGTCTATATTTTGTTATCCCGGCAACCGAAAAAAAGAAGGGGGAAGGATGAGGGAGGGGAGGGGGGGAGGAAAGAAAAGGGAGGGAGTTGGCCTGGATTTTTCGAAGGTCCCGGCTTTGTAGCCGTTGGACGGGGGAAAAAGGAGGAAGAAAGAAAGGGGGAGAGGAACTGCAAGAGGAAAAAAGAAGAAGAAAGAGGGGGTTTGGTTCTTCGATGGCGAAAAGTTTGTTTGGGTTGGATTGAAGACGGGGAAAAAGAAGGGGGAGGGGGGGCCGGGGGAGAAAGAGAATGTGTGAAAAAGGAAAGAGGGAAGTATAGTTACTACGTCCTTTTTGAGGGTTTTTGGGAGGAGGAAAGGGAGAAAGGGGGGCGCAGGGGGCGCTTGGGGAAGAAAAGAAGAGGGGGGTAAATTTACTGCTCACCACTTTCGTTTTGACAGAGAGGAGGGGGAGGAGAAGGGGGGGAAGGGGCCAAATGGAAAAGGGAAAGGGGGAATCTCAGTTTTTGTATATCAATTGCCTGATGGTCATAGAAGGAGAAAGGAGAAAAGAGGGCGGAAGATTAAACACTGAAAAAAGGAAAGGGAAAGGGGGGAGAAGGACAGATTATATAAAAGGCATTGTGTACTCCGTATTCTCCAATTTTCAGAAAGTGGGGGAGGGGGAGGAGGACCGGGCAGCCGGTCGGCGAGAAGGGGGGTAAAATGAAAGACTCATGAAGTGCCATCAAGCGCTTAAAAAAAAAAAAAAGAAAAACGGAGGAAAAAATGAGGGAAAGAGAGAAGCCGGCAGCGTTCCTTGTAGCACTGTACTACTACAATAATCCCTGATGAGAGGGAAGGGGGAGGAGAAAAAGGAGCAATGTAGGGAGGGGGGAAAGAAAAGCGCGGAAAAATTTCCGACCATTCATATTCAGGGAGATACAAGGAAGGGGGGGGGAAAAAGAGAGAGAAAGAAAAGGAGGGGGGGGGGAAAGCGAAAAGGGGGAAAGGGGGTGGAAAGGATTGCTGGTAAGGAATACCGGCTTTCAAGGGCGGGGGGCTTACTATTAAAAAGGAAGAAGAGGGGAAAGGGGGGAGGGAAAAGGGGATCCAGGAAAGGGAAGAGGGAAAGGGAAGGTGGCATGCATATACCTTTTCAGAATAATTTCGAGGTCGATGCGGGAGGGGGAAGAGAAGGGGGGGAAAGGGGGGGAAACGTGCTCGAAGGAAGGGAAGGAAGTGCACCGCGAGACTTCTGTTCTCAACTACGGGAAAGGTGGAATAATAGAGGGAAGAAGAAGAGGAAAGGAGAAAGAGGGAGGGAAATGTATTTGGAAAAAAAAAAAGGAATGGGGGGAGAAAAGCAGGAGATTCGGTATCCATTCATGTTCTTTTTATCTCGTGGAGGAAGGAGGAAGGAAGGCAGGAAAAGGGGAGGAGCCCGCCATAGAGGAACCCTTTCCCGTCGTTGATCCCGACTTCTCTCTGTTGAAAGCGAATAAGAAAAAAAAGGGGGGAAAAAAAAAAAAAAAGGGGGAAAGGGAGAAGTATCAAAAATAAGATCCACTTCCTTCTGAAAAAAAGGGGAAAAAAAAAAAAAAAAAAGAAGGGGGGGAAAAATGACCAACGGAAAAAAGGAGCGGGGACGAAAGAGTGCCTTCACAATCCCTGTAAGGCTCAGTCTCGTACTAGTAAGAAAAAAAAAAGGAAAGGAAAAAAAAGGGAAACCTTCTCCAAAAGGAGGAGAAGAAGAAAAAATGCCGGTTTATCTGGACATTCCTCCGGTAAAAGAAAGGGGGAAAAGGGTGAAGAGGGAGAGAACGCCCAGAAGGGGGGGCATGCCTAAGATAGATTTTTTTCAAAACTAAGGAAATAGCATCATGGGTAGGGGGGAAGGAAAGGGGAACTCAATGAAGGAAAAAAAGGGGACGGAACGGGATGTTACAACCTTTACTAAAGGGTCTCGACCCAAAAAAGAAAAAAAAAAGAAAAAGAGGAGGAAGGTAAAGAATTTAGGAAGAAAAAAGAGGGAGGAAGGGAAACAGGATGAAAGGTAATACCTTCCATATCGTCTCCAATTTTTATTACTAGAAAGAGAAAAAGAGGAAAAAAGAAGGTTCATAGAAAGGAGAAAAAAGCCCGGAGAGAAGAGTAAAAGTTTTTTATAATCTCTACTACGGAGAAAGGAGAGGAAAGGAAGAGGGGGAGGAAAATCGAAAGAAAAGAAGAAAGAGGGAAGGGAAGATCAGGATACAATCGCACCCCTTTCTGGAGAGAAAGGGGGGGGAGGGAAAAAAGGGGAGGACATGAGAGAAAAAAGGAGAGGGAAAAAGAGATTAGCTCTCAAAAAATAAAACCCTCCCTCTCCGAGAAAAAAAAGAGAAAGGAAATCCAGAAAAAGAAGGAAAGGAAAACCGAAAGTCCTCCCTTTTCAAGTATCTTTGTTAGTACTATACTTTAACAACATAAAGAAGGGAAAAAGAAAAGAAGGAGAGAGAAGAAAGCAGAAAAAAAGAAAAAAAAGGGTCTCCTTATTCTTTAAAACCCCGATTAGCCCCTCCGCCTATCTTCGGCGATGGGGGAGAAGGAAAAAAAGAAAGAAAAAAGGGAAAAAGGTCAACGGAAAAAAAAAGAAAAAAAAAAAGAACACGTAGTAAATCACCCCTCACAACTCTAGCATCCTCACAAGAATGAGAGGAAAGAAAAAAAGGGGAAGATAAAAAATAGAAAAAAAGAAGAGGGAAGAAGACTATACAGCCCTGCTACAATGAGTTTTAGAAAGAAAAAGGAAAAAGGTGGGGGGGAAGAGGGAAAAAGAAAGCTGCCAGCCAAATACAGGAGTCTCGCTGGTACTCACCGCCTGCGCAGAAAGGGAAAAGAGGAAGAAAGCAACAGTCCTCAAAAAAGAAAGAGAGGGAGAATCATTGACGCCGGGACGTTCTCTTTCTTATCCTATGACGGCAAAAAAAAGAGAAAGAAGGGAGGAGTGAAGAAAAAAAAGAAAAAAGGAAGCCTTTGGCCCACTCTTACACCAACTACTATTATGAGAGAAGGGGGGGGGAGGGAGGGAGGGGAGAAATCGAAGAAAAAAGAAGGGGAAAAGATGTCAAAAATCTGGCTATAACTAAGCTCCGCTATCGGCTTCGACCGAGAAGAAGAAGGGAAAGGGAGAAAAAAGGCAAAAAAGGGGAAGGGGAGGAGGGGGGGGAAAGGGAGGTATAACTCGGTCGATTACTTTCTATTTCAAAGAGGAGGGGGAAAAGAAAAAGGAAAAAAAAGAAGCCAAGACGGGCATCCATTATCCTTATCTCATAATATGTAGTTGGGGGAAAAGGGAAGGGGGAACTGCAAAGGGGAAAGAAAGGGACGGCGTCTGCAACAAAGTTTGTCTAGTTCGTTTTACGTCAGGGAGAAGGAAGAAGAGAAGGAGTGCCGAAAAAAGGGGGGGGAAAAGGGGAGGCGGAGTATAATGTTCTACTTTAATCCGTTTCTTGGTGCGGAGAGGGGGGAGGAAAAAGGGGGGGAGAAAGGGAAAAAAAGACATAGGGGAAGAAGGGAAAAAAAAAGGGGCCTCTACGCGGTTGCTTTCACCATCGGGGAGGAGAAGAAAAAAAAGAGAGGGGGGATGAGGAAAAAAAGGGGGGGGAAAGGGAAAGGAGGGCCACGTATGTTGGCTTCCCTCCTACTTTATCTAATTCCTTTGTGAGGCGGAGGAGGGAGAGGAGAGGAGGAAAAAGAAAATTGCAAAAAAAAAGGGGGAGGGGAGGAAGGAAAGAGATAAGAACATCCCTGATTCCATCCTCGAAGATATTCTTATTTCTCATTCTGTTAAAGAGAGGAAAAAGAGGGGGGGGGGGAGGATAAGGTGGAGAGAAAAGTTTTTTGAGGGAAGAGGGGGGGGGGAGGAGTACTAACAAGATACTTGAAACTTGTCTTCCTTTCTATTTTCCTACGGAATTTGGAAAGGGGGGAAGGGAGGTTGCGAAAAAAAGGGGGGGAGGGAGGGTTAATTTTTTGAGCGCACTCCTTTTTCACTTTAATGACGAAACAAGGGGCGGGGGAGAAGAAAAGAGGAGGGGGGGGCCTATAGGAACTCGAATTTTATCACCTCAGGGGGGGGGGAAAGAAAGAAGGAAAAAAAGTACGTTGTCTCGTCCGGAGGTTTGGGCATTTACTCGAGGGGGGAAAAAGGGGAGAAAAAAAGGAAGGAAAGGGAAGGGGGGGAAAAAAGAAGGAGGGGGGGTGTGTTTTCTTCCGCCTTGCCTTCCCTTTGTTGTCTGAAGGGGGGGGGGAAGGGGGGAGGGGAAACGGGAGGGGGGGCGAAACCCCCGTTCTTCATTTTAACTCCCTTTCCGGAAAAGTGGAAAAGGAGGGAGGAAAAGAAAGGACAGGGAAAAAAGAGAGCATGCAAACGCTTCGCCTTTCACTCACACTACTTTTTCAGGGGGGGGGGGGAGGAGGGGAAGATTCAAAAGGGGGGGGAAAAAAAGAAAAAGGATTTTGGCGGATGCTCGATATCCTACTGATCAATCCTAGGGAGGGGAGTTGGGGGGGGGGAGAGAGGGAAGGACAGGTATTGTTTATTCAACTATACGTCCGAGATAACGAAAAAGAGGGGGAAGGGAGAAGGGGAAGGGAAGGGGATTCGAAAAGAAGAGAAAAAAGAAGGGGACGTCAAGGTCTCTACTTCTATTTCTACCCATTGTCTCTCACTGGAAATGGGGGAAAAGGAGAGGAAGAAGGGAAAAAGAAGGTGAGGGGATTCTGAGAAAAAAAAAAGAGGGAGAAGTCGATGCTGGCCAATAATTACAGTGTCTATCTTCATCTTCGTAAGTGATATAGTTTGACTGGGGGGAAAAGAAAAAGAGAAAAGGAGAAAAGGGGGGGAGAAGAGGTGAGTGTAAATCCATCAATACTATCTCCCTTCCTCATATTGACGCTCAGAAAGGAAGAGAAAAAGGAAAAGGAAAGGGGGAAAGATTCAAAAAGAAAGAGAAAAAAAAGAAAGAGGGACGAGCCGGGTTCCTTCTTCCATTGATATACCCTTTTATCAATAGCCGTAGAGACCGGAACGTAAAAAAAGAAAAAAAGAAAGAAAGGAGGGGAAAGGTGCATAAGAAAAAAGAAAAAAAAGAAAAAGGAAGGAACCGGTCCACATCCATATTAGTATCTCGGAAGGAAAGGGAAAGAAGGAAAAAGAGGGAGAACAAAAAAAAGAGAAGGGAAAAAGTGAAATAATGAACATTCTCATCAATAATCCCCATTATTCTTACTCCATTCGTATCTCTCGAAGAAAGGAAGGGGGGGGGAAAGAAAAGTAAAAAAAGGGGAAAAAAGGGAAAGGGAAGGGGGGGGGAACCCAACATCCAAAAAAGTCCCAATTCTTGTTATTGTAAAGGAAGCTTGGGGGAAGAAGGGGGGGGGAAAAGAGGACCCGTGCTCTCATGAACGCTTAATATGCGATCGTTAACGTAAGAGGGGAAGGGGAAGGAGAACCAAAAGAAGGGGAGGGGAGAGGAGGGGAAAAGGAAGACAAACATTTAATCAATTCTTTTATACAAAACAAAATAGGGGAGAGAAGAAGGGGGAAAAGGGGGGGGAAGGGAAATCGAAAAAAGAGAGGGGGGGGGGAGAAGGGGGGAAGAAAAACCGTGCGTCCCTCGAAGTAAATCCAACCTCCGGACGAGAAGAGAAAAAAAGGGGGGAAGAGAGAGAAAGAAAAGGAAAAGGGAGATAGGGGGAAAAAAAAAAGAAAGAAGGAGGGGTGGAAAGAGAGGAAGAAATCGACCACTTGCTCTTGCTCTTTTATTGGGTGGAAGGGAAAAGGGGGGGAAAAAAAAAAAAAATAAGAGGGGGAAAAAAAAAGGAAAAAAAAAAGCCCTCTCCCACACAACCTCAGAGAATGGAAGAAAGAGAAAGAAAAACCAAAAGAAAGGGGGGAGGAAGAGCTTTAAACACATACTAATGTCACCCATCGAGAAGGGAAAGAAAGAAAAAGGAGACCAGGAAAGAAAAAATGAGGGAAAAAAAAGGAAGAAGTCGCTCGTTCGATGGCATCCCTGCAATGTTCTATAAACCGGAGATGAAGGAAAAAGAGAGGGGGAAAAGAGGAAACATCAAGGGAAGAAAAAGGGGGGAAGTCACCCCACCCCTCACACTCGCATCGCCGCACAAGGACGTCGAGGACAAGGAGGAGAAGAAAAAAAAGTCAGAAGAAAAGAAAAGGAAAGAGATTTCGGCGTAGACTATACATCCCTTCCTACAGGATTTTAGAAAGAAAGGAGAAGAAAAGGGAGGAAGACTACGAAAAAAAGAAAAAAGGCCAGGCCGACTCTGCCAGACCAATACATGATTCTAGCTTTTACTCAACGAAGGAGGAAGAAAAAAAGAAAAAGAGAAAAAAGTGAGAAAAAGAGGGAGAAGGGGACGACCGGACGGCGCTTTCTTATACGAGACGGGGGAAAAGAAAGACGGAAAAGGAGGGACTTTGCAGAAAGAAAAAAAAAAAAAAAAGAAAAAAACGGAAGCCTTTTTTCCCGCTTCCACCAACTAACTATTATGCAGAATAGGGAGAGGGGAACACCGTCGAAAAAAAAAGGAGAAGGAGAAGGGGGAAGGAGGGAACCTCTCCCTCATCTCCTCTATATACATAGATGAAAAGAAAGGGGGGTCCGGAAAGAAAGAAGGAAAGGGCGAAGCCGATCTCTTCTCTCTTATATGCCTCTTTTTTGAAACCGATGAAAAGGGAGGGGGAAAAAAAAAAAAAGGAAAAAAGGAGGAGGTTTTTATACCGGCTCTTTTTTCCCTTTCTTCCCCAGTTTGTGGGGGGGAAGGAAGGAAAGGGGGGGGAGGAAAAGGTTCGTGGGAAAAAGGGAGGGAACGACGCGGCGATGCCCGACTGTTTGTACATTGTTCTCGATGGTTTTTGATGGACAGGGAGGAGGGGAAAAAGAAGGGAAGGGGAGAAGCGAAGGAAGAGGGGGGAGAGAAGGTGAGGTATACGCGAATGGCGTAGAGGAAGGGAAAAAAAAAGGGGGGAGAGAAAAAAAGGGGGAAGACTTTACAGGGGGGAAAAAAAGCATCTCGGAGGTCTTCGATGTCTGATATTTTGGGGGAGAAAAAAGAAAAAAGGAGAAGGGTGCAGGGGGGGGGGAAAAAAAAGGAAGCAAGCGAATTGGAGTGCCTTGGATTTTTCTAATTCTCATGCTTTTTACCGTGGGGGAAGAGGGGAAAAAAGAGGGAAAAAGAAAAAAGGAAGAGGGGGGAATAGTCTGAGGGGAAAAGAGGGGGAAAAGGGTTAGCGCTCGAGAAGAGGTTGAACTCAATCTGTGTGTTCTTGATAATATGCTATGGTGACAGGAGGAGGGGGGGGGGGAAAGGGAAGGGGGGTGGGGGGGAAGGGAAAAGGGATTTGCTCCGTTCGTAGGGGGGATATTTTCTTTCAAGGCTGCGGTGGGGGGGGGGGGGGGGGGGGGGGAAAAGTTTGAAGGAAGGGGGGGGGGGGAAAGAAGAGCCATATTGTTTTGATCCTTGTTTTAAACTCGACAGGTTTAAGTGAAAAAGGGGAAAAAAGAAAGAAGGGGGTGGAGAGGGGAAGAAGGGGCTACTGGCGTAAGATTTAAAACTTTACTTCTTCTCTTCCGGAGGTTGGGATTTAAGAGGGGAAGAAGGGGGGGGAAAAGAAGAAGAAGGGAAGTGTTCCGAAAAAAAGAGGGAAAGAGACAGAGTTTGGTTTTTTTATTAAAGAATTGATTCCATTTTTTTGGAGAAAAAAGGGGGGGGGGGGGGAGGGGAGGGAAAATAAGGGGTCCAGGTGTAACTCCCGTTCCGGAAAAAGTGGCAAAGGAAGGAAAAAAGGGGAAAAAAGAAAAGAATAGGGAAAGGAAGAAAGGGAAGGAGGCGCCTGTCACTCCACTACTTTTTCCTTTTTTGTCTGTTGGGCACAGAGGAAAAAGAAGGGAGGAAGGGGTACAGAAAAGGGAAAAAAAAGGTGGGCCGGATGCGAGAGATACACGGATCCGCCTACTGTTATGAGGGGGGAGGAAGGGAAGAGGGAAGAAGAGAAAAGGGGAAGGGTTGGAGAGAGAAGAGGAGAAAAAGAAATATGGATGTGACCGGTTCCCTCTTTTGACTCTATATGCATTTTGCTGTCAATGTGAAGGGAAGGGAAGAGGGAGAGAGGGGGAGAGGGGGGAGGGATAAAAAGGAAAGAAAAAGAGAGAAGAAACTGGGATTGGGCGTTCCTCTTCTGTCAATGCTGGTTTACGGAAGGAGAGGGAAAAAAAGGAATCTGTAAAGAAAAGAAAAAGGAAGAGAGGAAGAACGAGAGAAAAAAATAACAGGAGTTTACCGA
>Ga0179593_1687533_pt1 | contig 10230 bp, 14 predicted proteins | sample CZODoug2_1_08_16_FD_185931 | JGI IMG/M metagenome (GOLD analysis project Ga0179593, IMG submission 185931) | Vadose zone soil fungal communities from Angelo Coast Range Reserve, California, USA - CZODoug2_1_08_16fungal (PacBio error correction) | ecosystem: Environmental > Terrestrial > Soil >...
AACTTGCTCTTAAGAGGCGATCGTGAAGACTGGCTGTCTTCAGAGACCGGAAGAGGTAAATGTGCGGGGGAACATGGGCGAGGGACATTCCTTCTGAGGGATATGGGATCATTCTCCTCAGAGGGGGAGGTATAGTTAGGGATGAATGGCGGGGGGGAGTTCCTCCCTGAAAAAGACAACTGCGGGGGGGAGAAAAGGCCCCGGTGGGGGGAGTGTGGTTGGCTCTTCCACAAGGGGCGCTATGGAGGGGAAGTCGTTTATTTTCGTCCTTCGGGGATGTAATAATCAGTGTTTCAGCAGACTGAAAGGGGGGCTGGGGGGGGGACGTGAGATAAAAAAAGTCTTTGTGCTGCGGGGCTATGTCTTCTCAAGGAGTGGCAATCAAAAGGGGGTTAATCAGAGTGAGTAAAAAAAAAGGGGCGGTTGGGAAAGGGAAGGCTCAATGCATGACCAGGCTTTCGAGAGTTTGACATCCTCGAAGGGAAGGTAGATCCTCAATGAAAAAGAACAGCACCGTCCCAAAGAGGCTCCGATAAGGATCGGGAGGTTCTAGGGTCTTGCTGCAGGGGGGTTTGCTGGGGTGTAGATTGCAACCAGAAAACTGGGATACTAATGGAAAGTGGTCATGGTGACCACTCTATTCCGAGGGGGAGTCGTCACTGTGCGGAAAATCGAATTCCGAAACGAGCACCTATGCTATGGGAAAAAGGAATCCCCGAGGAAACCGTTTCCGCGGGGGGCACGATATAGGAAGGGGGTTGCTCTGTGTCCAGGGGGGGGGGGGCTTTAGCTATGGTACAATTCGTTCATATAGGACATCAAAGTCCTATCATTCTCGGGAAGGGGGTATCTCTTTTCCAGGGGGGGGAAATCGCGTGCAGCCAAACACAAAAGAGGTTGAGTACACAAGGGGGGAACCAATCATACCTATAAGCGGCTTGCTGGGGGGGGGGGGGGGTATTCCAGTCATAGTTCCCTTTTATCCGCGTGATACTCGTGTCCTTATCAAAGAAAACTCTGGGGGGATCCAGATCTTCCTTGTGGTTTGTTATTGGAGAAAGGGAAACTGTGTCTCGTTCCACAAAGAAGGCAGAGCAGGGAGAACTTGGGCATAAGCAGGTTCATCTGGGGGGGAGCTTTCCTAAAAGGATACTAGACCTTCGGCCATCCAACACATATTGAAAGAGTACACTGAGAAAACGTTTCTACAAAAAAACGTTAATGGCCTAGAGGGGTGAGGGGACATTTTGTTTTTTTGACGGGGCCTCTTTTCAGGCGGCCATCCAGGTCCTCTCGATTCAGAAAAAGAATGTGAACTCTTGGGGAACATGGGAGGGGGGGAAGTTAACAGTGTCTGGACTAGAGAAAAACAAGCAAGCGGAAACGTGCCTGGAGACGAGCGGAGATGTTAGGGGGATGACTTCAAAAACCTCAGTGGCCTCAAAAAGAGACTTCAGAAATAGGATATTTCCCAGGGAGAGGTCAAGATACCTCAACACAAAGATGAAAGATTATTCACCTGGGAATACGAAAGAACCTCAAGCCGGGACCAACTGGGTGGGGGGTTGGCATAAGATAAGCCTAGATGGAAATCTCTCTAGAACCAAAAACAACTGAAAAAAGAGAATCTTGCGACCATTGCCTGGGGCTAAGGCGTCTGCCCCAAAATTGGGACACCGGTGAGGTTCAGAGGAGGGGGCCTTGTGGGAAAGAAGGATTTGAGTCCGGCGAAGGGGGGGGGGGGTTAGGGGCTTGCCATATGCCCACCGGGACATAAGAGGATGTGTGAAGTCTACAGGGCGTACACCATGAGTAAAAATGGGGGGGGGGGGGGGACAAGGGGATCCGCCTAAAAGATAAGGGATGTCTTGAAAAAAAAAAAAACTTGTAAACGAGGAAAGGGGGACCTCTCTAAAGAACCTCAAAGCATGGGGCGATGGTACCGGCCCCGCATTTTCTGGCAAAGGAAGACATGGGGGGGAAGACCTAGGAAAGCCGGCATGAAAAAAGGCAACGACTCAACGTTGGAACACTTGACGGGTTGAAGGGGAAAAGGATCTCCGGGGTACTGAGGAGTCATCATTGGGCTGGCTCGGAGGCGTAGAGATATTGGGGGGGAGCATCTGCAAAGGTATGCCTTCTCTCCGAAAAGAAAGTTTGTTGCCCTGTAGAGGTTCAGCGCACGCAAACAGTACAGCGATGACCAGGCCAAGAAAAAAAAAGGCAAGGCAGATAGGGAGAAGCATAGGGAAAAGAAGGATTTATCAACAAGACACCTTGAATGAAATCTGCAAGAAAAATAGGAGTAACACACCGGGGAAAAAACATTGACCTCAAAAAGGGTGCTCACGACGAGAAAATGAAAGGCGATGGATACTATAGGATAGGAAATGTGATGAAGAAGGGAACATGAAGGGGTGTCCCATAGGCAGCAAAAACACCGCCGATATCAACTTCATAGTAAGGATAGGGGAGATATCGGGTCACGCGGTTAGGAAAGGAGGTTACTTGTGAAGAGACCCATGCAAACGTTGACTCCGCATTCGAAGGGAAAGAAGCACGAGTGCAGAAAGAGGACCTCGATTTTAAAAGGGAACACGTTTTGTGAAAGAGGGGGCTCGCTAAGTAGGTTTTTGTTGCCATATTGTGCCAGCAACGACTATCTCAGACAGGAAAGATCATCTCTCGGGAGGGGACCACGGGTGCGGTGCTCTTGGATGAGAGAATAAGGGGTCTCTGAGGGATAAAAGGAAAGAAGCGCTGTAATACAAATTTCATGCAAATGGGCCTTGCCACAACCACCTTTTTAAGAAGGGTGTCGTAAAAACTGGAAAAGGGGGCTGTATGCCCTAGAAATCTAAGAATAAACATCACAATCCTCCTCAAAAAAAAATGACAACTAGCAAAAAAGTTTCGAAAAAACCCTAGGCTACGTAGTCAGCAAGGAGAACGACGCGAAAAAATCCCCAGCAGGGGAAAAACTATCTGTGAATAGAGGCACAAAAAGAAGCTCCGGGCCTAGAACCAGCATTTTGTAGTGGAAAAGAAGCAGGTTAGTGCAGCCCTTGGGGGGGGGGGGGGGGGGGGGGGGGGGGGGGGGGGGGGGGGGGTGGTTGGGGGGGTGGGGGGGTCATCCATAACCCTAGAGGACAGGACATAAGAAAGAGAAACCGGCCAGGGGGTTTGCAATGCCCCATGTTCAGAAAAAAAACAGACGATCATGCAAAGCCATACGGCAAAAAGGGAAAGCATAGGTAAATCGCGGAAAAAAATGCGACAGCGGAAGCAGGGAAAAAAAAAAAAAAACTCGGAGGGGGGGATGGACTGAAAGGGATACCCTGGTAAGCCGATAGTGGGGCGTAGCGTGGGGGCTGATTAAACTCGCGCAAAAAACCGGATGCCGGAGGAAATTTCAGCAGAAAAAAAACGCTAGCCCAACTCAGGTTACCAGGGGTTCAGACTGCGGACGGAGGTCGCATGGTAGGGTGGCAAGCGTTCCAGGAGGCGCATCGTTGCAAATCAAGGGGGTATCATTTTCGGGCGTTGAGGGGAAGAGAGGAACATGGCATTGGCAAGGAGACGGTCGGCCGTTCTGATGGGGGTCATTCGCGAGAAAAGGGGTGGGAGCGGAAAGAAGGATGTTGATCTTTGAGCCTGCGAGGAAAAGGGGGCTGGTCTAGGCCCGGAAGGGATTTGGTAAGAGAATCTCAGTGGGGGGAAGATAGATGGGTAGTCTGTTCCGGGGTCTGCCGTGACGTGAGAGGGGAGTACCTACTTCGGCAGAACGTGGGGGGGGGGCTAGGGGGTCATTGAAGATGGCTTCTTTGGGAGGCGCTATGGGAAGTCTTGTCCCGACAGCCGGGCTAGTTTTACTCCAGAGAAAAGAATGGGCGGGGGGATCTGCTCGCAATGACCTTGGTCTCCTCGCTTGAGGGGCGGGTGAAGAGAACACTTGAAGAAAGGCTCAATCCAAACCGGACAAAGGGGAGACGGACGATATCCTTATCGATGTCTTCTGACGTATGGTCAGTTTTGGCTGGTAAACAATATGAAAAAAAAAGAGGGAACGTCCTAAGAGGGTATACTCTGGCAAAGGGGAAAATGGGACCCGCCTCTGTTATTCTTTGCTATTAGGGGACCTCTGGCCCCAAATGGGAAGGTAGTCAAGGAGGCCTAGAGGGCTTCTATGCTATGGGGCAGGGGGACAAACTTCCATGTCACAGAAAAAAAGTTTCCGCGGCCAAGAGAGGTCTCTTTACGTTGATGGTTAATGAGTGGTCCGGGGACTTATCGGGACCACTGAAGGGAGCTTTCATGCGGTATCAACCGGAACATCTCCGCGGATACAGGGGGGGGAGCTCCAGATTTTTCTAGAGAGTGAGCACCGGAGGTGTGTTACGAAAAGGTGTGCTGTGCAAATAAAGGATTGGGAGTGTAGGCGGGGACCCGTGTACCTCTGTTTCCTACCGTAGTCCTTCTCAACAGTAGGAGATTAGGGGATTCCCGAAAGGAGGGGGTGTTATGGTTCAGAGGGGAGGTGACGTGTCTTGACCCAATCTTTCGAAAGTCAACAAAATCGTTTGAGGAGAAGGAATAGCCAATCGTTGGGGGGGCCTGAGTGGCAGGGAAAATCGAGAAGACACTCTCCCGAAAGGACATCAAATATGAAGACCAGAAACGTTAAATAAAACGTCAATTTTCCAAGAAAAGCGGTTAGTGTGTGTGGGCCGACGTTGGGCAGAGGAGAACATAAGAAAACCTCTCAACCATAAAAATAGCGTGAACCTAGTGGGGGAAGTTCTTTACATGTCGGGGAGAGAAGGGGGCCACAAGCAATCGGAAGTGCCGGGAGAAACTACGTAATTTAGGGAGATCCATGGAACTCAGGGGGGGGATACCTCCGGAAAAACCAAAAATCCTCGTAATGGCAGAGGGTGCAAGGGGGGGTATTGACCAGAAACACACCACTCAGGAATCTAAAATCCACACTGCTGAAAAACGAGGAACCGAAAGACCGGGTCCCAACTTGGGAAGAATAAGCCTCATGGAAAGGGAGGCAACACAACAAGGGAAAAAAGGAAAAGAGAGAGAAAAGGGACTGGGGAGGTCTTCAGGAGGAATGCTTATTCACAAAATTGTGGGACCCAAGGGTCCTCGGGGAGAAAAGTTGGAAGAGAGAATATTGTGAGGGGGGAGGGGGATGGTTTTTTTAGTCCCAGAATCCTTGCCAAAAAAAGGGAATACGAGGGGAGGGTTTGCTGCCGGGAATTGTTGCGGACACAGGGGGAAGTTGGGGAGAAATCTACTGGCGTGCAAAAAAAAGGAAAGGAAAAGGCAAGGAAAAAGATTCTTGGGAATCTATACATACATTTAACTCAGGGGGGGACCACAAGAGGGGAGGTTTAGGGGCAAATCCAGGGACGGACGAAATTGATAAAAGGAAAAGCAGGAAAAAAAGTCAATCCAAGGGAGGGGCAATCCACTTTACCTGGGGGGAGAGAGGCCAGGGGAGCCTGTTGATGGCGGGACGAAAGGGGCGCGTGGTCGTATCGAGAAGGAAGAGGGACACACCAGAGGAACCGATTGGCTAGGAGGATACTTCAAGTTGTTGCTCTGCTCCAGGGTGGGGGGGCACGCGGAAAGAACAGTAAATCAGGGGACAAGCCAGCACAAAAGATCTTGACGCGAGAGGTGCCGGTTGAGATCAAAGCGGATAAAATGGCTAGGAAGGCCGTCTGAAAAATAATCGGTATTCCGACAACGTTCTTAACACGGGGAAAGAATTCTCCGACCAGATAGAAAATGGCCCCGAGAAAGAAAGACTATTTCTCCTATAATTCTAGGGGGTGGGAGTCTTCAGAATTCTTGGGTACTCACCTAGGAAAATCAAAGGAATTACAGAGCAAGAAGAATAGTATTCTCAAATCGTTGCACAGGTATGTGCCTTAACGGGAAGTGTGCCAACGCGCCCAAGAACACGAGAGCAGAAAGGGACGAAATCGAGGGGGGGGGGGGGCAGAGCACTATTTGATATATCAGAAAGCGATAGGTGGACGTTTTGCCAGAGAAGGATTAGGATCTCGGGAGGGTTTGAAAAAAAAAAACCAACGCCAATACGAGAAAGAAAAATAGAACAGACCTATGGCGAAAGGAATGGGACGGGGAGGGGGGATTTAGAACTCCAAAAGTTTCGCGGATGAATCAAGCAAAAAAAAGCGAGAAGACAAAGGTGAAAAACAAAAATAAAAGGTGCCACCGAAAAGAAGGTGGGGAAAGGGGGTTTTGGGGGGGGGGGGGGGGGGGGGGGGGGGTTGGGGGGGGGGGGGGGGGGGGGGGGGGGGGGGGGGGGGGGGGGGGGGGGGGGGGGGGGGGGGTGGGGGGGGGGGGGGGGGGGGGGGTGGTTTGGGGGGGGGGGGGGGGGGGGGGGGGTGGGGGGGGGGGGGTGTGGGGGGGGTGGTGGGGACTAAAGGCTGTGGATGCGGCTGTATGGGACTAAAAGGTTAGGAGAAGAAAATATCTACAGCCGCAAAAGGACTAATATAGACCTCCCACTTAGGAGAAAACAGGATCCGACGTAGATCAAAAAGAAGAGTATCGAAAGCGCGCAAGATGCCTATGCCCCAACGAGGGAGAGAAATTAAATCTTCACCTTGCAAAAAGCCGTGGGGGGATTGAAAATCAGAGGGGGCAGATCCAAATCCAAGAATCCGAATAACCTCGGAGCGAACTGCATAATTGAAATAGTCCACGGCATGGAAAGGGAACTAGAAGAGGTTCATCTGAGATGCAGATCAATGAGCGAGGCCAAAGATGCAAAAAAATCGCGGCAACAAATGACCAGCCGAAGAGGGCCATCGTCAGTGATGGACTGAAAAGGAAGGAATGTGGCGGAAGGGTAGGGAGGGGTCTCTCTCCCAAAAAAACGGGGAGGATGCAGCAATCCATCCAAAGCTACGAAACCCCTCGGCGAAAAGCTTATTTCAGTCCATCACAAAGGGGGGGGAAACGGCATGTCGCATTAGTCGGTGGCCGCGAAAAAACTATGCAGGCGGGAAGTGGCCGCTGGCTGTCTTCTTGGAGGGAGAGGGGGTTATCGGGACTATGAAAAGGGGGGGCGCATTGGCAAGCAGGAGGGGGATAATATGTAGGCCTCGAGGGAGGGGGTGTGCAGGGCCATGCGGGAGGATCTTTCCTACCTGGAAACTACAACTGCCTGTAGGTCCGGACCGATGTCTTTGGAAGAATCATGAGATTTTGGGAAAAGATGGTGGGTAGGAGAGGGGGGTGTCCGGACGGTTTATTATAAAGCTAACGTCCGGCGGAGGGAAAGCCGACGGTTTTGCGAGGTGGGGGAGATAGGGCGGGCTGCTGTCAGAGGACTGTCAGGGTGGGGCCATCCAAACCAAAAACGAAACGTTTTGGGGGGGAAGAAAAGCCTTGAGTAGTCCCGGGGCGGGGGCGGGTGGCAAAGAAAGGCTTGCTTGCAGACCTTGGTCTTCTCAAAAGGTGCTGTAGGAAAAAAAAAACTCCAACGGGCCTATTAGTAGGAGAACCGCCGAAAGGGGTCCCCACGTGATTCTCTTCTCCGCATGGGGTCTATGAAAAAAGTATGCGGGTCTTTTTCTGGAAAGGGGGGCACAACCGGTCCTAATCCTGGATAATGTCAAAACGGGGGGGGGGGGGACAACGCGATGAAAGGGACGTTGATCGGGGGAGGTCTCATAGTTCTAAAAGAAGAGAATTGACAGAACTGAAGCTTGCTCAGAGGAGGGGGGCGGTTGGCAACACTAAAAGAGCACAAAAGTTTCCTCCAGACTTTCCCAAACTCCGCCATACGAAAATCCGCGTTGCGAAAAGGAGAAAATAAATCTGGGAAGAACTTGGTGCCAGTCGAGAAAAAGGAAATTGTCCCATCGAAGGAAGAAATGTACTCTTATACATCGTTAAGGATTTCTCGGTTAAGGGAGTCGTCTGGAAGCAAAAAAGTAGGTCAATGTGTTTACGACGGGGGGCCAACATAAGGTTCGTGGTAAGTCCAAAAGAACGGCCCAGAGCTTTTCTACATCCGAAGGAAAGGATCTTTCGCAAAAAAGGAGAATGAACTGGTGGGTTCTTGCGGGGGGCATCGGTTTGGCGTTCAAAAAAAGCCATCGAGCCACCACCTTTAGGTGAAAAGGCTAGTGCCCCCGGTCAGATGTTAGGGCCGTGCCACCTCCTCTATGAAACCCTCTCCCTAACACCTAAAAGAACCTCGGGGGTCCGCGAGTGGAACCCCTAGAAGGAGGAAACTTTTAAAATTTTCCTGCTCAAGAGGGAGTCGTGAAGGGGTCCTGCAGATGGGGAGATGGGGGGAAGAAAAAACCCCAAAGGCCTCCATCTTCAACGAGACGATTTGCCCAGAAAGGGGGAATGTAAACGGGGAACGGAGGGGAGTTCATTTTCTGTCGGGAAACAAGCAAGAAGGGATTGTCGACAAGCAAGAAGTAGATTTAGGGGGGGGGGCATGCAGCTCAGGTGGCAAGAACAAGAGGCAGACACCTTTTAAAGGGAATATGGCAAGTTCACCCACAAATAAAGATGCAAACTAGCAAAAGGGAAACCGGGGGACCGATTGAAAAGATGTGTCCACATAAGAAGAGGGCATACTTTGAAAATACGATCTAAAAAAGAGTAAATATATATATCAAATTCCAGAAAGTCTTAAGGGATTAAGACACGGGGGACACCGCCTCTTGGTCCTATTGTGAGGGACGGTCGAGGGGGGGTGATTTCTGAGGAGGGAAAAAATATTCCAAAATACTCTGATGGTGGGGGGTCTTCCTTATCCGGGGATTATTGCCAAAGGGACCGACCCTAAGGGAAAAAGGTCTCGTGCTGGCAAAAAAGTGTACGGAGAACCTCTATACAGACTGTAAAAATTGTTCCAAAAGGGAAAGTTTTCTGGAAAAGAGGGGAGGAATGAATAGGACCGCCCTCTTAAAAGAAAGGCAACACCCTTTCACGAACCGATGAGTCATGTAAAGTTCTAAGAAGGCCAAAGGGGGAATCATCTTCATCTTTTGGGGGAAGGGGGGAATAAGTGTCGCGTGTCATCTTGCAGGACGAAACCACCAAGGTCGAGGGCTGCTAAGTCAACGTAACTTTTGAAGATGCTCCAGGGTGGGTTCACTGAACACAGTATCACGATTACCCGGAACAAACAAAAAACAGCATATAGAAAAAAAAGGGAAGAGCATAGGGGTTGCTCCGGGGGGAGCAAACCTCAGGTACTTGAAGCTCCCGGAGAATCTTTCTTCTGGGGACAGCACACGTGACCTTGGGCACGCCGGGTGCTCACGAAAATCCCTAACGATGTGAAGACTATCGTGATGCTTAAGAAAAGGAAAGCGGAAAGTTTTACCAGAGACACGGCACCCAAGGGACAACTAACTGGAAGGGGGAGGAGGGCACGCTGGGGTGGGTATGGAAGCTGGACTTTTCCACGCAAGAGCATATAGCACACAAAAAGAAGGGATTCGAAGGTTGGGAACATATCACTAGGAGGCAATATAACTGATTAAATCGAAAAGTTTTGAAAAGGATTAGTGTATCGCTTCATGGTTGTTGTCAATAGTAAGAAACCCAAGAAAGAAAAGGCAAAGACATAGAACATACCTATCAGGAGTAGAAAAGATAGTGTGACGGACTCGGGGATGTCGGCAAGGGGCGCGGAGATAAGAAAGAGAATACAACGTGTCAATTCAAAAAGGAAAAAAAAACCGCCCAAAAATTTTTACTAAGGCAGGGTAAAAACTATTGCAAACTACCTCTTAGGGGAACCATATCTACATCAGAAAAACTATAGATATTCACAACAGGCCCCGGCTGAGAGACGTAGGGCAGCATAAAACCTAAGGGGGGAGAGAACACTTCCGCATACTACCAAAAAAAGAAAAAAAGTATATGGGGGGGGGTGTATGTATGACCCGGAGGGCTACCCATAACCATCTTGGGGAAAGCATCATTCCCCCATCCAGCCTCAGACCATCCTTCTCCAGACTGACATAAGTTAAATGGAAAGGGAATACGGCATGTACTTGAAAAGGGGTCATAGAAAAACCCCAGACGGAAAAGGGGAAGAAGACAGCCAGATGCAACGAAGCATATGGAATATCCGGAACACCAAAAAAAAAGACAGCCGAGCAGTGTCAAGACTGAAATAAGGAACGGATAGATTTGAGAGTGGACTGA
>Ga0179593_1691422_pt1 | contig 10230 bp, 12 predicted proteins | sample CZODoug2_1_08_16_FD_185931 | JGI IMG/M metagenome (GOLD analysis project Ga0179593, IMG submission 185931) | Vadose zone soil fungal communities from Angelo Coast Range Reserve, California, USA - CZODoug2_1_08_16fungal (PacBio error correction) | ecosystem: Environmental > Terrestrial > Soil >...
GGGCGCTTGTGAATAACGGAAAGAGACTGCAATCTCAAAAAATCCCGACGTCGGACCGCATTAAGAATAGACAAGGGATAGAGGGGGGGGGAACCCGGGACTTCTGCGGAAAAAGCCGGAGCGCATCAGCCAAAAGTACACCAGCAGAGGGGCTGAAAAAGGAAGAACGGTAAGGAAGACAACTCAAACGAAGGTAAACACTGTAACAGAAAATTAAAGTGGAAAACAAGAGCTTCACAAGAGAAAGGGCAAACACGGACCTAAACGGTCCAGTTTGGGAGTTTCGTCAGGATCAGGTGGGCAGCAATAAGAGATGGCACTTAAAACACAGCCACGAGGAAAAGAGAAACCCTCGCCTAAAATAAGTGACAAAACAAAAAAAAATCCGACGAAAATAAGGGAAAAGGAGGAAACATCAGCAGAGAAGAGAGAGGATGGGTCGGTGCATCTTGGAGGAAGAAAAGGACTCACAAATCGTCAATACAACACCACAACTAAAGTCTAACAAGCAACCTACCCGCAGGGGGCGTGGATAGAGGGATCCTGTTGAAAAGGGCTAGAAATACAAAAAAAAAAATCCAAAGCAGATGGGGGAAAAAATACTTTGGGGGAAAATGGCAGCTTGGCTCTTTAAGATAAGAAATGGACGTATAGGAATACACTACGAAAGGATGCGCGGGGCAAGTCTTATAGGGAGGATTCTGGAAAAAGAAAAGTCGGGGGGAAAGTTGTAAGGGAAGGGAAGGAGGTCCAGCATAAACACAACGGTAATGAAAAGAGAGAAGAAAGAAGTAAAAACCATGAAACAGGGGTAAGATAAAAGTCTGAGAGACCTTGAAAGACTCAGTAGGGATCAGCTGGTGGGGGTTCAGGTATCCGAAACTGTAAGGGAATCTAACGCAAAGCAAAGCCCAGGGTTTGGGGGGCACACGGATGGGAAAAAAATCCGCATGGGAGTGCGGTAGGATGAAGGTGGGAGGAACGGGAAGCCTACTGGAATTGGAACAGCAACGAAAAAAGCACCTTCTCAGCAGAGGGCGTGAGAGTAGTGGCAAGCGGTTCTTGAAGGGAGAAACGGGGTCGGGGGGGGGTGACGCCAGATCCGAAAAGCAAAGTAGCAGGGACGCAGGGACGTGCGAGAGGGTTAATAAGTCGGGGTGGGTGGAAAAGGTTGGGGAGGGGAAGTAAGTCTGGTAGAAAGGGGGGTGGCTATATCAGGCGGGTGGAGGGGGATCTTCTTTCGGAGCAAAAAGGACGATCGAAACCGCCAAGAAAAAAAAAAAAAAAAGAATGACAGGGGAAGCCGAAGAAAAGAAAAAAAGGTCGCAATTGGGGAACAACAGGAGGCTACATTTATGGTCCAAACTGGATTTGCAAAAGCCGGACATTTTTGGTGGAAAAAGGCAGGTTGAAGTTGGATAGAGAAAATGATACGGCTGGGAAAGTGAAAAAAATCCAGCAAGCTGGGGTTTATGCGAGTACACGAGGAGAAACTCGGGGAGTAGGACATCAGTATGGGGGGGAGGGGAAAAAATAGCTAGTGAGCCTATTACGCAGGCTGAAAAAACGCGTTGGGGTGAGACGTGTCCTTCTCTTATCGACCGGAAAAAGCACAAAAACGAGTAGTAGTGACGCGAAGGAGGGTGGTAGAAAGGGTTTGGTTTGGGCAAAAATGCTCTGGGGAAACCGCGACGGATCTCCTTAAGAAGATTGGCGGAAACTGGAGCCAAAAATAGGCCCGCAGTACTCATATAATTTTAGGTGGGGTTCCGGTGGGATCAGGATGCAGGCTGACGGAACAGGGGAAGATGGGAAATAAAGGAGGAGCATACAGGGGGGTAAGCCGCGGGGAAGAGCACCTATACGGCTCTTTCGGGATATCCTCAGAAAATCGATAGAGCTGAAGATATCTGGGAAGTCTCAGGGAGGGGCTCTCAAGCTCAAGGATTTGTCCGGTAGAAGGAGTTCCCGAAGGGACCGAGGGAAGGACTAAAAAATTCCATCACAGGCCGTATGTTATATAGGCAGGGGGGGGCATAGAGAATTGAAGAGGTTGGTTATGACGGGGGTCGCATAGGGAAAAAAGAAGTTATGGCAAGGACCAAACAGAGTCTTGGTTTGGGCAAACTTAAACTAAAGGAAAAAACTTGTCGGGAGGAAGAAAGTTCCCAGAAGATAAGGGCTCATAAGTAACTGGGTTTTAAACAAGCCTGATCAAAAGAAGATAAGAGCAAAAAAAGGGAAAAAAGGGGGACGGAAACTCGTGTTGTGCGTCAAAGGATAAGTGGCAGGAAACGGGAAATTCTCCAAAGGAGAAATATTCAAAGGGGGAGAGTTAGTGGGGTTTTGTACAGCAGGTTGCGGGGGGCAATCAATGTAACGAAAGATGCATTCGGGGGAATTAGGGGGGGGAGAACTTTGTAGAGGTTACAGGGGGTGTGTTTTGGGGGGGGGGTGAGTTGTGTTTGGTTGCGTGGGGGGGTTTGGGGCGGGGGCGGGGTGTTATAAATGACGAGAGTGGGAGGGGGGGGGGGGTTTGGAGGGGGGCTGGTTGCCCAGTCCACCCTCCCCACGGTCGGTCGACACTCTGTCCTCAGGCGACCCAGACCGCGTCTGGGGTGCGCCCTTGTTCCAGCCGCTGCAACCGCAGTCACTCACCTGTTGCCAGCCGTCGCTTAAGCCCCTTAACTGGCTACGATGAGGTGCACGCCTCTAGCCATTTCGGGGATTTGCAGGAACCATGAATCCGGGAACACAGAAAGGATAACGCCTCGAAGCTCTGAGGGTGAGATTAAACAAAAGACATTCCAAGAAAGCGAGATGTGGAATGGAGGTTCAATTGACCCAGAAGCGAGAGCTATTGGGGAGAACCGGTCAAAAAACCAAGGAAATAGGGCCAATTTCTGTGGACCACTGTGAAGCACCAAACGGAGGAAAAAAACGTTCTGGACGCTTGGGGGAAAATGATCACGTGCAGCCAGGAGAGCATAGATTACCCTGAAGGTGGATTCGGGGAAGACTGAACTGCTCGCATGGGCTCTGGGGGCCTACGGTTTTCACACTCGTGTTCTTCCGGCCGAAGATACGTAAGGGAAAAGACAGGAAGGAAAAAGTCCGGTGCAACCGGAGGGGCCGCACATAGATGCAGGGTAGGACTAGGCTGTGTCAAAAGTCGGAAACCGCTTCCCAGAGAGGAGAGGTTGGGGGGTTTTTTAACAAGGGAAAGGGCATTGACGCAAGATTTGACTGAGCGAGCTTAGGTAGTTTGAAGAGGTCGTAAGAAAAAAGCTTTTCCATGGGATTATCCTCCCGAAAAACAAAAAAAATCGCATTCCCTAAGTTCAACCAGCACAAAAGGAGAGCAAAGCAGATATTACTTGGGTTGGGTGCAGTCTCTAAAAAAAGGGGAAGGGGAGAGGAAAGAAGAAGGATGCAATAAACCTATAGTGGAGGAGAGATCAAGTGCGAGTGGTACATTACGGGGAGTCTTTATTGAGGGGAGGTGGGATAAGCCAGTTCAAAGGAGTCTAGAAATGAGCACTTCCGCAAGAAAAGAAAGATAGCGCGATAGATCGATAAACCTTCCCCCAACCTGTGGAAAAACCACAAACTAGAAAAGTCTGAAGGGAGAAGTGAGACTTGTAAAGAAAAACATAAGTCCTGAGCTGTAAATTCGCGGACGCATTAGGCACGTGGGGTTTTGAGAAACTATTTAGCTTTTGGTATTCGCAAGGGAAGGCCTGATACAAAACAAACGCAACAAAAGAGAAGGATCAACTCTGAGAGAGACCTCCTCCCGGGGTAAATTAAGTGATCGAGATCAAGCAGGCGCAAGAAGGAACCTTGTAGTGCTTAGTTCGAGAAGGGAGAACAAAAGTGCGATCAGATCGATCCTGAGGGGAGTCTGAAAAAGCTCGAAAAAAGAAATCTCCGACGAGATGGGGTACAAGATAGAAAAGATTCTCGTCGGAGAACGGACGAGACGGAGGGTCGAATAAGGAAGAAAAACTAACCTTTCCTAGAGGTGGAAGTGTGTTTGTGATTCGAACCTTTTAGGAAGAACCTGAAGGGGCCTGTAGGAGGTGCAATTCGAAAAAATGTCTAATTCAGGGGGAAAAAACATTGGAAAGTTAAAATTGGGGAGGAGCGGAGGAAACCCAAATCGGAGTCAGGACAATGCGAGGGCTCCCCCGAGACCGGTTTAAAAATATCTTTTGGGGGATTTTACCAACGCAATCCTCAACCTGGGAGGGCTACCTCAACTAGTTAAAAGTGAGGAGATTATTGAGCAAGGCGTCGCCCACTCCCAAAAAGCCAGTAGGAAACTAAAACCAAGACAATTTCTTGAATCAGATGGAATGGGGAGGGCACTTGGCTCGATGTAAGCAATAAGGGGTGGAAGGGAGAGGGAGTTTGGCGATCTTGGGGAAGTATTCAACGGTGTGCTAAAAAGAGGGGTAAACTAGGGAAAAGAGAACAAGAAAATACACATGTGGCAATCTGATTGGGGAAAAGCAAAACCGACAGTAGGAAAAGTAGTCACCAAATGAAACAAAGAAGAAAGAAAGTCTGGTAAGGACAGTCAAATCTCATAATCCTTGATAATCTGAATGGGGAGCGTCCTGCGGTCTTCATGTCCCTATCCCCAGGCGCTGGGCGCTAAGAAAATCGTGTGGCCGATCAGGAAAAAATCTGGAAAAATTCTAGCACCAGGAGGGGGTGGGCGCTAGATACATGGGGCCGGGAAGAAAAAAGGAGACCGGGAAACGGTTTGGGGAGGACTAGGACTGTCGCTTGGCCCTGTAGGGGCAAAAGAAGCAGACGTCATCCCGGGGGATTAAAAAGAGACCAGGGGGTCTAGTAATCGGGGTTAACAGATCTCCAAAAGTCATAGGACCGGAACGTGTACGGAGGCCCGTGTCTTCGGGGACTGAAACTCAGCCAAGCCAAGTACACAAGTCGGATCGTAACAACTGGGCGATCGGCGTGCAGAAAAGACGTCTTCTGGGTCTCTGTTTATAAATGGAGTGGGATTCCGAGAAGAGGTTTAGAGTCATGCTCCTTGGCATCTGAAAGGGGAGAGAACCGAACCGCACCTTTCTTGCCTTCACTTACGTGGGGGAAAAGAGGGGTCCTCGGATGACCCGAAACCATGGTTGTCTAGCCGCTTGGGATAGTCTCCCTGAAAATCAAAAAGGCATTATACAAAAAACTGTCGCAGGAAAAGAAAAGGTCCCTCAAAAGGGGGAAAAGGGGTTAAAACCGCTACGGGGTCCTCGTCTTAAGTGCCAGGGAACGTTCCATTTCACGGGGAGACGGAAAAGATCAGGGGCATAGCCAAAGCGGGAACACAGAAAAAAAGGGATACTCACACCCAAGAGAAGCTACAAAGCGTGTGCAAAAGCCTCACAAAAAGGCCAAAAAATTAACTAACGAGGTGAATCCTTCAGCCAGTAAGCACAAAGAAGAGATCGGAGAGGGGGGTGACGGAAGCCCACGAACAAAAATCCCCTCAAAGGAAACAACGCGAGGTCAAAGAAAGGCGAATCACTTGCGAAAAGACGTTAGAGGGAGTTGTTTCCACCGGAGGAGCAAACGGGGGGAACATCAAACAGTAGGGGTCTCAAGAACGAGCAGGAGGCCAAACCAGAGAGGTGAAGGGGGGTTCAACACCACGGCCGATGAGGGGAAAGTAGATCAATCCAGGTGGAAGGGAGGATGTCGAACAATCCAATTCCCGTGCCAGAAAAGGGAAAAAAAAGGTCAAGTAAGGGGAGAGGGATAGGGACGTCGTGAAAAATGTGGATGGAGGAATCTGCAGACTCAGATAAAAGAAACAAATATTGAAAAGAGAGAGAGGTGAAAAAAGCAGAAGGAACGGAAGTTCCGAGAAAACTAGAGAACTTGGAAGCGATCGGGATCAAGACGAAAGTGATTGTATCTAAAGGGAGACACAGCAAAAAAGAATTGGGGGCACAGTATGTACCATCGTGCAAGGGGGGAAAGATGCATAGTGATGGAGGGACTGGGGGGGGAAAAGAAAGAATAAAAATGCACCTTCCTCCTCTGAGGCCGGGAGAGGGCAAGCGGTGGTTTCTTGATTTCTGCCTAGATGAAAAGAGCCGACTAGTCGCCTCAGGAGTAACCGGGCTTACGTTGTCGCGGAGGTGAGGGAGTTTTGTATTTTTGGGGGAAAGGGACGGAGTCATTTTTTCTTAGGGGGTTGGGAACAACGCGTGGAGTGATCGAGAGACGTATGGTAGAGGGAAGCATAGCAACCAGGGACCGATACCGGGCATCACGGAGGAAATGTGAACACTATGCCATGAGGACACTGTAAGGGGAGAAAATTGTTACATTGGGGGGGGAAGGAAAAAAGGCAGGTTGAAGTTAATAAAATACTATACTCTTCTGAAGTGAAAAAGCAAGTAAGGACGATGAAAAGGGAGCGCAGAAAAAGGGAAATTTCATACGCGGGGACGGAAGAGGGCTTCGAGGTAGGAAGGGTTCAAGAGAAAAAACTCCCAGATGTCAAGGGGAGGTGAAAGGGAAGGGTCAAAAAAAACCGAGAGGTGTGACCGAGGAAATGTGTACGATAGATGGGTAGGGCCTGGCGCAGGGAAAAAAATCGCGACCTTTAAACAACTTAGTGGAGAAGTTAGACCACGCTGAAAGAGGAACGAAAAAAAGCGGTGGTAAGTTTTCATTTTGAAAGAAAAGGTATGAGAGGAGGGAGGAACTGTGGGGAACTATAACGGGACCAATCAAACCACAAAGGGACGAAGTGGGATAAATGCTCATTCATGGAAGAGCGCCGACAGGCGGAAGAAGCGGCATATTTGACTGATCGGAAAAAGATTTAACGCTCAGTATAAAAAGGGGACAACTGACTTTCAGAAGAGGAAAAAAAAAAGGAAGAAGGATAGATGTCTACCGGAAGGAAAAGTTCAAACGGTTTAGAACGGGGTGCCGAAACGGGAGGTCACGAACCATCGTAGTTGGGGGGTTGGGGGAAACATGATCCTATAAAAAGGAACGTGGATGAGGTAGAACCTAAGGAGTCACCTAGAGGAACCTCTGAATCTCCCGAAGGAAGAAGCAAGTCAAATCCTGAAACGGAGGGGGGCGGGATAAGTGGAGAAAGGGAAAAATCTACAGAGGATCCATTGACTTTAATTGAAGGTTCTTGTCTGTGGGAGTTGCCGCGCCAGAAAGAAAGGTGGGGGCTGAGCAAGAAGTTGGGGGGGAAAGAGGCTTTGTTTACCAGAAAAAGAGTGAACAAGGAGGGGACAGATATGGAGATTCTAACTAGCAGGTTGGTTTGAAAAAGGGCAAAGTCAAGGGGTTAACACCTGGAATTCAGGGGGCCAAATGCAGAAAAGCGTTGCTCATTAAATGGCAAAAAGAAGGGAAGGGCTTGCTAACGGGAAAAAGACCAAAAAAAAAACAGAGCCAAGAGGAATTCAAAGTGTGGGATGAAAAACACGACGCGGTCCATAAGGGGAGGAAATCATGTCCACCATCTTCGCGAGAGAAGAAGAGTAGAGCCTGTCGCCCGAGCGCAAAAAGAGAAAGAATCATCTTTAAAGAGGGGAAGCAAGAAAGACTTTCTTTTCGCAAACTGGGCGGGATCTGTCGATATAATCGTCGATTGGTCCGTGGATTCGGGTCGGGGAGAAAGTCGCTTGGGAATCAGGGGGGGGGGAAACTTGTATCAGACTCTTGTGAAGAAAAGGAAAATAAAAAAAAAGGGAAAACCGGATCGTGACCCGGAAAACCGAATTTCATAGCGGCGGGAGGAGGCTAGCTGCAAGACAAAACGTGGAAGAAAAACCAGAGGGGGATCGGGGGAACAAAACGGGAAGGTTTAGAGAAAACGGAGCGCGATCTTCTTTTGGAATCAGGGGGGGGGGGAAGGAGGGTCACCAGCTTTTGCAGTTCGATTGCCATAAACACTAAAGTCCCAAAAAAAACGCAAGGTGTGTAAACCAATAGCACAAATCTACAAAAAAATCGAGAAAAAGAATTATGGGAAGGAGAGACTCTACCAACGGAGGGAGGAGGACAAGAGAGGCAGGAAGTATGTGAATTGATTTAATCGGAGAAGGAAAATTGGTCCTTGAATGGAACGGAAAAGGAGGGGGATGGTGGCGGCTGGAACTCGACCACCAAAACAACGTTGATCTACCCATAAACAAATCGCGATAAAACGATGAATCGCAAAAAAAAAAGGGAAAAAATCCCGAGCGAAGAGGAACAGCGAGCCAAAAGAGAAGGACTCGGGCGGAAGAAGACGTGGGGAAACCTGGAGTTAAGGTGAAAGATAGAGTCCTTATACACAAGAACACAAGCGAGGATGAAAAAAAAGAGACGGTAAAATTGTATGATGAGAAAAAGAAAATCGCCAAAGGCGCGAAAGAACGTAAAGAAGTGAAAAGGGCTTCAAAGGAGAAAGAAGGAGGAGGGAATTCTCTCCTGGCGGGAGGGAAGCGCAAAAAGCGAAAGGGGGAAGGAAGAATGCAGGAGATTGAGGACGCCGCAGATTTGTCTCTAAAAAAATTAAAGACTTCAAGAGGTAGATGTTTGGGGTTTATTCGGGGTCGACGGGGGAAGACCTGCACTGGGACTAGCGGAAAAATCTAGAAGGCTGTCACGCGGAGAGAAACCGAATTGAGTGAAAAAGGGGTACGGAGGTACCAAGGGAAACCAAATACGGGCGAGGGGGGCCGAAACAGAAAAATAAATTTAAAGTTTGCGGGTAACAAGTCAAAATTAGGGCTCATCCCAACAAGTCAAGGGTGGCAGAGTAGCGAAGAAAGAAAAAGATAAGACTCAAAAAAAAAAAAAAGTAAAGGGAAGGTCGAAATAAATGGGTCGAAAACTTTATTAGGGAAAAGCAAACAATAAGGGCTTTTGGAATGATGGGGTTTTGCGAAGATTCGGGGGCAAAGAGTGACGAAAAATGACAGAAAGAGAGGGAAAAAGGTCTAAGAAATCCACCTGTTCAGGGTCAGTGTTAAAACACAGAGAGGGGTAGAGAGGGAAACCCGTCCTAACCAAGGGAAAAGGATATTCATTGCGAAGAGAGCAAGAGAAGCAGCTGGCTGAGGAGCGAGGGAAAGGAAAAGAAGTCAGCGTAAGAGCTGAGCGCTAACGTGGAGGTCAAACTCGGTGGGGGGGGGGGGAAAGGAGGGGGAAGGAGGATCGGCGAGAAGAAGATAAGGGAGCCGTTTGGAAACCCGTGAGGAAAAAAGGGACACAGGGGGTGGGAATGAGCAATTCTTACGGGTAGGGCCTCATCAGCCAAAAAAGGCTATCCTGGCAACTGGGAAAAGCTAAAAAACTGGAAAGGGAGGGGAATCTGTGGTGATGGACGAACCAAGGAACTGATGGAGCGCCGTTTCTGTGGGAGGAACCCATCAATCCCACAATCTTCGCCGAAAGGAAGAGGGAGAACAGGCTCGGGGGGGAAGGGGGATATACAACTCTTAATGAAAAAGACGACGAGGGGGGAAGAAGAAAAAATCAATAAAAAGGCTCAAAAATTTCTATACCCCGCTTACTTAAAGAAGGAGGAGAGTGTCTCCTCTCTCCGAGACTAAAAACTCCTCTCACCAAACTGAATGCTTGAAAAGGAAAAATCATCGGAGGATTCTCTGGGAACTGGAATCCCACAGACCACTGTCCACAGGAGGGTGAAAAAGCAAATGGCATAGGATAGAAGAGAGGGAAAAAGGAAAAAATCTGAGGGAGAGGACCCGGTATATCAAACAGTTCCTTGAAGCAATGTGCGAAGTCTCAGGAATTCGGGCCAACCGCCAAGGGATCTCCACAATAGCCCAAAAGAGATCTTGAATCCAGACCAAAAAAAGAAACTATAAATCTTCATCGGAACCAGTGCACCCGCCCTATAAGGGTCGAAAAGAGGTAAGATCCCACAGAGCATAGGAACACCGAGGAAAAATCGAATAAAAAAGCCCCATAATCTGAAAGGGGAGAGGGGAAAGGAGCCTGTGGGAAAAGACAATTAACAGTCTCCCACATACACTTCATAACACAAAATCCAAGCCTGATTGGGACCAGACGTAAGGGCGACGGTTTAAATTGGGCGCGTTAGATAAAAGAAGGGACATAGGTTAATTCAAGAAAAGTCCCGCTTATATCACGGCGAGGTCACAGTCGAGAGAAAAGGGTCTTCTAGGTCGTGGCAAAAGTACTGGGGCGGGTCGC
>Ga0179593_1700126_pt1 | contig 10230 bp, 7 predicted proteins | sample CZODoug2_1_08_16_FD_185931 | JGI IMG/M metagenome (GOLD analysis project Ga0179593, IMG submission 185931) | Vadose zone soil fungal communities from Angelo Coast Range Reserve, California, USA - CZODoug2_1_08_16fungal (PacBio error correction) | ecosystem: Environmental > Terrestrial > Soil >...
TCGAAGCGAAAGAACGAAAACCGAAGGGAGCTAGGGAAAACGGGAGGGATTATAGGTCAAAAGTTCAAAACTCGCCTCCATGAGGAAATGTCGTCGTACACGGTGGCCGAGCGAAGAAGCTGCAATGAAAAAAGGATCTCGAAGAGTTCGGGAATCGGGGGAAGGGACGAGCCTGCTTGATAAAGGGGGAAGAGCATCCCGGCATACTGGAGACGAAAAGAGACCACTGTGATCGGAGGGGAGGAAATGCCAACGGAGTGAAAACGATTGCAAACGGCGGTCCGGCTTAGGTTACATCGGGGGAAGGGGAGGAGCCTGTGGACGAGCTTGAATTAAGGAGATGCAAAGCTTGTCGGAGCGAGGCCATGAGGAGCACCGTTGGGGCCATGTTAAGACAAGGAAAGAAATCATTCTATGTAGGGAAGAAAAAAATCCTGAGTCTGGTAAAGAAAGGACGACCGGAAACAGAGGGAAAGTGACGCCACCGCATAGACAGGAGACTTCGAAACGTTCGGCAAAGGGGAGAAAAAGACGATCGCACTCCATCGAAAAAAAAGGATGATACTGCCGTGTTGCCGGAGGGAGACGACGCGCAAGAAGAAAAAGGGTCTGGGAGAAAGACGGCAAGTCTGAAAAAACGCGGAGGAAAGTAAATAGGAACATGACTCCAAATAACGGAGCGATCTGGTTGAAATCCATCGAAAACGACGCTGGGACTAGGACGGACCCGAGTCAAAGTTACCGGTACAGCCGGGGGGAAGAAAGTCGACTGAGGGCCAATTCCGCCATAGTTCGCAACGGCTCAGGGGACTTGGTCTCGCTCAACAGTGGGGGAGTTGTGAAAAGGATTGCCATAAGTTATACAAAAAGACCGAACTCGAGACCGGCGTTCACATCCTCAAGCTCGAGGTAATGTGAGTCTTGACGGCGGATCTCCAGGTCGGATCCGGGTGCCAGAAAGCAAAGACTAAGATCGAAGGCCGAAAGAGGGGTTACAAAAAAAAGACAGCTTGCCGGTATCAAAGCAACGCACAAAAAGAACAAAAAAAAAACGTGCAATAACGAATAAAGTGCTAGACGTGATCGACTTCGGGTTAGTATCCAGAAGGTAATCAGCGATCGACACCGATCAGGAAGGACGCTAGGGTTCAGGGAAGTGAAGAAGGTGCTTAATTATCTTTACGGAGGGCCTTTGTCACTAAACAAGATCGATCCAAAGAAAGTCTCCCCGGGAACGACCAAAACAAAAGAAATCGGCAGCCGGCCGAGCCGAAAAAAAGGGTTCGCACTCGAAAAGGGATGTGCAAAGGGGTCGGTAAAGAGGAAGGAAACCCTCGAACGTGGACACGTTGAAGGGGGGAGAACGAGGAAAGTGTGGGGGAAAAAGCTATGCGGGGAAAGGAGAAGGAAACTCTTTCAGGGGCGCAGAAACCACAACGCGACCCGGCAGAGAAGGGAAAATCACCAAGAAGAAGGGGAAGAGAGAAAAGTCCGACCCTGTCGGATCATCGCAACGTTCACGCGGAAAGGAAGGACTGTTCAAGGCATTTTCGAATCGAGGCTTCGCGTGGAGACAAGTCGGAGAAGGATTAAAACACCAGGATTAGAGATACTCGACAGATTCTGGGGACAGGGGGGGCGCTCCAGAGAAATAGGAGAGAAGGCTACAAGAATCCTCGATCTCCAACGAGTTGTAGGAGGACTCTTAAGCTGACGATAAAGAAGTCTCCTTCCCTGAGGGGAAGTTCAGGGCCTGTCGGAGGGCCTGAGAAAAAAGAAATCGTCTCTCAGACCTCGACCAAAAAAGCACCAGGTGGTATCGGAAGCAACAAGTTGGGGAAGGTACGACCGCCAGCTGAAATACAGGGAAAAGGAAGTCACGAAACGGAAAGGTAAAAGGAACAGACCGCAGACCCTGAGGAGATTCCCGGCAGCATCGCTTCTGCTTGGGAGGGGGGCGTTCCAGGGAAGACCGGGGGAGGAAAGAATAAGGGTTCCAGAAAACCTTCTTTCTCTTGAGGGGAATGGTCCAGCTCGAAGCTTCAGTAAAGGGAAAGGGGTCGTACTAGAGAACGAACGACGCGGGGCTAGGAGGTGGAGACGAAAAAGGAGAAACCCGTCTCAGCCAGGGGGGGAGGCGAGGGGGGAAAAAGGGGGGCCGCCGGGGGGGGGGGGAGGGGTGGGTTGGGAAAAATAAGCCGGGGAGAGAAACCCTAGGTGGGGAGAATTAAAACTTGTGAAAACGCCCGCTGCCTGCACTAGGTGTTTGAACATAGCATTTCGTATTCGTAAAGTCTCAGGGGCTCTGAATGCACGGAAAACGGAATTATCGATGTGTAACGAAGGGCGACCTACTACCTTTCGCTTGGGTACTAAAGAATTCTCGCGTCCTCACTGCGGTGCGAAGGGGCGAAACTCGCGACCCCCCTTCTCGAGCCAGCCCTGTTCGAAATGCTCCCCTGAGGGGGAATGAGGCTGCTTGAAAATTTTTAGAAATAGACCTTGCGGCATGTCATGACAATGTACAGACGTGACGGCCGACACACAGTCTTCCCGTCCTGAGGGAACAGGGGGCGATACAGGTAACGCCTCAGCTAGGCCGATTTAATTGAGGAGTCACGTGCGACCGATGAGGCGCCGGGTGGGGAGGGGGAAGGGAGGTTCTTAGAAAATAATGCTCATATTGATGGACATTAACCAACCCTCGTGAGCGCTGAGGAAGAAAAGCCTATTCTGCAACATAAAGGAACAGGTTTTCATGCACTGGGTGGGGACAAGGATTGGCGCGTCTTGGCTTCCGGTGTCAAGAGGTCGCTGTCCGCGACTATAGGGCCTGAAAGGGACCTAGTGCTCTTCTCGGTAAGGCGGAAGGATCGCTTCCCGACCCGCGACATAAAAGTCACGATCATCTCCAACCATCTAAGAACGGCACCAACAATAAATAACCAGCGGTTTGTCCCGTATGAGCACCACACAAAGCTAAAATCAAGAAGAGTCACGCGATGCTCTTCAAAATTCGGAACGTTGTCTAACTCACGCACATAAAGACCTTAAGGGCGTGAGAATGAAACTGGTCCCCTCGATCGGCGGTCCGAACGAGGCGTCACTGTAATCAGAAGATGAGGGAGGTCCTTTGTTTTATGAGAAGAGGCCTTCCGGCAATGTACGACAAGCAAACACCGATGCAAAGAGGGAAGGGAATGTGCCAGGGACCCACTGACACTAAAACCGACTGGCCCTCGACTACAGCCACAACGTGCGCGTCAAAATCTTTCCAGGCAACACGACCATCCCGTTAGGGAAAAAAAAGAGAGAGAACGCGGAAAGGACCCATAGCGCTGCAAAAGAAAAAACGGATACCCTGCTCCGCGAAAATCTGTGTGCCGTTCGCCATAAGGAATGGAAACGGTTATATTCGAAAATATGAAAAAAAAAATGGGTTAGGCCAAAATAAAAGGGAGCAAGCGAAAAGAAGACGCTCGACAGAGGCACCCCGAACCGCTCAGGCGAAGGGTGTAGAAAGCTTCTAGAAGTATCTGAAGGTTGTCGTCAGCAATCTAATCCAAGGAGGAACACGGAAGCCATCCGACGCGATCCTGAAAGCGCAAATCTTGTGACGGACACCCTTCTTGCTGGGGGTTGAGAAGAGAAGGAAGGCGTATGACTCTAATGATCGCTAATCGAGCAAACCTCAACCCCAACAAAAGGAACAGAGAGAGATTGTCACGAGCGAGACTTCATACGTGCCGAACTTAATCAGCGAAGAAAACCTAAGACAGCGACGGGCGGATGAAAGTGGGAGTGCTCTCTGCATTGTTTGATGATCCACGCAAAGACAATCTACACTTTCTGAGCACACATCTCCGGAAATCCGTCGCTTATCGTCGTACACCGGTCTGTAGAGCTTAAAACGAGGACGGTCCATGATCTTCTCGGGGACATCGCGAAGAACGGGGGTAAAATTAAAGAGTAGTCGCGTCCGCCTATCTAGTCGCTCAGCGTAGAGCTAATGCCACCGGCGATATCTATCGCGCTTTAAGAGGGATAAGGAGAGGGACGCTGACGATATAGTGATAGGCCGCACCGCTGCGGAGAACACTAAAAACTTGAGATGACGGTTGGCCTACGAGTAGAATAAGAAGAATGAGAGGTTCGCCAGATAGGGTATAAAACGGCACAACCGAGGAGGGCTAGCCGAAGGCAGGAGAAAGATTGCCGGCAACCATCTACCCGATTCTTTGGGGCCTAATAGGATAAACATCTAGTTGTGAGGAGAAACTTGAAATCCTAAGGGATGGTCTAGTGAAAGGGGCTCAAAAAACTTGCTTGGCTGTGACTCACAGGGAACCGGCGAGGTCCGGGGTGGGGCAAGTGTCAATCTCACGAAGTTTGAAGAGGTAGTCCCTTTCAACTGCGCGAAAGATTCAATAATCACTCACCTGTACTGGCAAATACGTAGCATAACAAAGAGACGCCTTCATCACCAAGCGGGGGACACCACCGTGAAAGAGCCGCCCGAAACGGACATGCACAGACCGACCTGATACTCAGATCACGTAATCCTAAAGTCAGTTCGATAATGAGAAAAAGAGCACTAAAAGAAACCGGGGTTACGCTCCGTGGATTCTTCCTCATAATGTTCATCTTCCGCCAGTATAGTCCTCTCATCGTGTACGGAGAGACTAAGGCTATAATATATAGAGAACCCCGACCACCTCTACTACCCTCCTGATTCTGGTGACTGCACCCAAGTGGGGTCATCCTCGAAAATGTAGGGGTAGATGATCGTGATCAGACTGTCTACGGGATAAAGCGTCCAAGCAACTTTGAACTGAGACACGGTAATCTCTGAAGAAAACTGTGGCCGAACGCGGAGAGGCTATCCGGACAGAGAAAAGGAAAACTTAAGCAGACTCTCGAGATGGGAATCGCCTAGAAAACTAAAGACTCAGATTCGAGAAAAAATGATAAAAAAGAGTGCTCCGAATCATACTACCTTCTTCTAATGGAAGAGCTCGTTCGCACGCGAAGGGGGATCAAGGGCCGCGGGCGACCTGCTGAGAGAACAGCAACTGGGAAATCTAGTCGGTGAACAGGCTTCTCAAAGTCAACGAAAAAATGAGGGGAACCCATGGGGTAAATTCGTTACGTCGAAACCAGGAACGATCATTCCAGGACGTTCAGCGGTCTACTCTCTTAGCTTTTCTATGTCCGGACGTCTATTGGAAAAAAAAAAAACAAAACCCTGCTACACAGAAGACCATGCCTCCCAACAGGGAAGAAGGGATGAAAAGGTCTCGAGAGGACTTATCAAAACCAACCTCTAATGAAGAATAAGGAAAGCACCGTATCAGGAGAAAAAATAAGGAAAACGGAAGGAAATCTGAAAGTCGTTATAAGGAAGACGTGCCTTGGAAACAACCGAGTACCAGGCTGAAATTCCATAGGGGACCTTTCGCAGGGAAGGAACTCCCAGGCCGTCAACAGGCCGGAAAGGGGCCTCCCAGGTTGCCAGACATTTATTTTGAAATAAATAAAGTGAGGGGTTTCGATTGAGTCCACCAAAAATGGCGGTCTAACCCAAGGTTCGCAAAAATCTCCTAGTGCGACCAAAGTTGCTGTTGGATCAAAGGGTCGGCTGGAAAAGGGAGAAAGACGCTTAGTCAGAAACCCGACCGGATAACAGTGCTCTATCTCTTGAACAAAAAGGGGGAAGCGAAAAAAGAACGAAATTCTCGGAAAGCAGTACTAACGAAAAAACATTAGAAAGGGGATGTTCGAAGAATCGCGGCCAGTCCAGATCGAGCTGAGGATACACAAGAGATGCATCGGAGGAAACACAAAAAAGAGGTAGGAAAAGAGAAGATGCGAAGGCGATTCATTTCTAATTTGGGCGGAAAGCATAGCTCGAGGCGAAAGGAAGCGAAGGGAAATCCACTGAAAGGAAGATCTACGAGGAGATTAGCGACGAAGACTGACGTCTCGGCCTGGGGGACGGTCAGCCGTGATCGCGATATCGGGGTAAAGGGCTACCGGCTCTTCTAAAGCGAAATGCAGATCTAAAGGAACGGGAATGTAACCATCAGGAAGCCGGGGGGACCAAGGGGGGGGGAGGGGGAAAGACGTGTAGCTTACACGAAAAAGATGCTCACGCACCCGAAAGAAGGAGGTCTAACCTTGGCATCTTAGGAGCGCCGGCAGGGGCAGAGGGGCGGCCGCAAGTATTCCCGACGGGGGGGGAATTCTCATTCCCGAACAATGCTCCGTTATTAAAGGAATGCGGGACTGGGGAGAAAGAGTCAAGAAGTGGAATTAAGTAATTCACGTAGACAATCTTGTTGAAGATATCTGAGAGAGCTTGAAACTAGGTCGATTGAAAGACCTCCGACCCGGGGATCCTAACGTAGGGGGAGGCGGGCCGGAAGGGGAGTGAGATTGGAAAGAAGGTGTTGGGGAAAGTCCGTCTGCCGCAGCAACGGAAAATCTGCGGGAAAGAAAAGGAATGTAGCGATGTCGACCTGAAGGAAAAAAGATCCAAGAAAAAAAATGAAAACTGGATGGGACTCGCAAAAGGCAGCGGAGCTCGTTTAACGGGGATGGCCCTGGCGCGTGATCAGAAAAAAGAAGAAGCGGGAGCATAGCGCGGGACGCAACTCCACACAGGGGGCAAGGAAGTGGAATCAGAAACTGGCGGGATAATTGCTAAGGATGGTGGGGACCGCGGGGGAGGGAAATACAGAAAGGAGCGACGAATAAAGCGCGTTCGCGGCCGAAAACAGTACGGAGGGGCGAGTAGTATGGAAGAACACAGCTCGCGAGGCTTGGCTTCCGGGAATAGATGGCCGGCTCGCCGTCGGGGGAAAAGGATAGACTACGGGAACAAAGAGCGATAAAGAAATCGTAAGGGGTGCGCTGCTCACGACATTCCAAAGAAAATATCCATAAAGCTGGGGAGGGGGATTTGCAAAAGTCTAAGGAAAACAAAAAAAAAAAAAACGCCCACACAAGATAGCTGCTCTTCTAAGCCAGGAGATGACCGGGGGGGGAGGAACTATTGTGAGTGTTGGGAATCTGATAGGGCGGCGCACATCGAAATGGACGATGAGACAAAGAGGGCCCCAAGAAAAAAACGACTGCAAAGAAAAACCGAGGCGCCTTGAAAAGAGCATCGCCGTTAGAAAAAGGCCACCCCTCGAGATAGCACCGGAGGCGAGCCGTCAGCAAAATCGACGAAAACGTACGAATCGAACGGTCTCCAAAATCACGGAACGGTCTATTAAAAAAAACGAGTCGCAAAGAAGGATGCGCAAAAAAAAATCCATCGGGAGAGGAAGGAATCCAGCTCGAGAAAGCGAACCCCGAACCTCTCCGTCATCGGAGGACGAGGGCAAACAAGCTCGGCAAAAAAATAATGGAGACATTCGACCAGATGCTTTGAACAACGCCATTCGGTCTTGGGGTTTAGGCGATAGGCTCGCGCTAGGGGAAAATAAAAGGAGGAGAAGTGGGGACGAAGACCGTGGGATACACCGAAAACGTAGGAGAAAAAAAAGCCCGACCGGGCGAAGAAATCCACAGGGAAAAAGAGCTCCATTCGGCGCATTCGTGCGGAGGGCCGGGAACTTGAGAAAGAATCCTTCTAGAAGAAAACAGACGAGCGTGTCTGGGTGCGGGCCATAAGTCTGGAGCGGCACTACAGGCACCTCTGAAAGAGCTAAAAAAGAGAACGACGCCGAGGAAAAAGCGTCTGGGTCAGTCGAGAGAACGAGATTGCCTCGCATGAGCGGGCACGCCGCGAGGGGTATACCGGAGAGGAGCAGGTGTGAGAAAAAAGGGAGAGTGAATGAAGGCGAAGTCCTCGAGTGCGAGTCAGGCCCGGTGACCATTGGCCCCCCATGGCAATGCGGATAAGGGATGTGCGGCCGCACCAGGAGCGGAGAAACACAATAAGAAACGTAGTTGACAAGAAGGCCACTCACGCTCAGACGAAAGCGAAGGGAGGGCAGCTCGTCGGCTTGATGAGCACAAGAAATCGCAAGAACATCGAAAAGTAGTCCGGTGGGAGATGATCGGGAAATGTACGAGGTCTGGGATCTCTCGTCCGACGAATATGACAAGGACGGAACTGCGGCAGGAAAGGGCCGTACGAAAGGGAAAAGGTCCATCCGCAAGGGACTGAGAATCTCCGACTCGGGCTCATCTGGCTATAGCAAAAGGGAACTCGGAAAAGGTAACAGACGAAACTTCGGAAGAAGGTCGCATCCGTTCCACAGAGAAGGAGACCGCAGGGGGGGTGGGTTTAAAAGCGAAAAGAAATCTTCGGGAGATCAACCGGAAAGTCACCGACCCGCGAGCATTCCTAGGGGAAACAGTGGGCCGCGAAAGAGAACAAAAAAAAAGACCTCGATCAGTTCAACGTCTATAACTCCGAAAAGGACTCGCTTAGGCGTAGCGCAAGAGAAAACCATCCAAGGGGAAACCAAACCTAGAAGGCAAAATCCTCCCAAGTCGAGTCAAACGCGTCGTAAAAAAAAGAGGGGGGCTGTCGGAAAAAACACCCAAAGTGACTGAAGTAAGCAGTCGGAAAGCGTATCCTGAGACTTTTAATAAAAACGAGCAGAATTAGAAAAATAAGAAGGAGCATCCGGGGAACAAAAAAAGAAACGTATCCGCCAACGGGGAGCCCGCTTCGCATTTGTGGGAAAAACAAGTTTCAAGGGGGAGGGACGATCAAGCACCAGGTGGCGGTGAGGGAGACCGGTGTCGCCACCAGCTCCGAGTAAACGCTACCCTGAAGCGTGACGTCTATGCGGTGAAGAGGCAGAGAAAGCTTCGGGGGAAACTGGGGAAGGGGGAGACCGGAGCGAGCTCTTTCACAACATGAAGAAGATAGACGTCAGATAGGGAAGAAAAAACGAGTCGACTAAAGGGAGATCGCTGGAAGTCTCCTCGACTCGTGGGGGGATCTCTCACTACAGGAACGACGAGCAGAGCATCTCTAAAAAAAAAGGAAGGAGGATGGCTTCGAGGACTTGACGTTGTTGAGATCACAAAAAGGCAGAAGAGCTCGAGTCGCCGGAGGCCGGAAAGAGTCAATGCTTAGGGGAGATAATGTAAGAGAAAAAAACTTCTCGGGAACGGGTTCCTTTCGCGGAAAGGGGAAAAGGGAGGGCCGGTCTGGGTGCCAGAGACATAGAAGAAAGCGACCAAAGCGAACCACAGTACTCGCCAAAAACCCGACCGTCCATCGATTAGGGGGGGACTCAACGTGAGCGAACACAACGAACGGAAAATCAAGGGGGGAGGGGCGAAACGTGGGCGGATAAAAAAAGGAGAAAAAGCTTTAGGAGGAAAAGACTCGACCGAGAAAGAAGTTACGGCTCTTGATAAAGGCACTTAAAAGGCCGAAATCTGTCCCGAATGGCTACCGGAATCAAGGTCTCCTCTATCGGGAAAAAGGACTCGGGAATAGGACGTTGCTAAAAAGGCGAGCCTACCGGAAGGAGGCGTCTTGAAGGAAATGATGTGTCCAACCGTGGGGGAAAAGGCGCTGGGGGAAAAACCAGAGGCACGGCGGAAGAGATCGCGTCAGGAGAGATCAGAGGGATGGTCGTTCGAAGAAAAAAACTGCCCCTGGATGATTGCAACCTCGCGTTGACGGAAAGAAAAAGAGGGATCTACACCGACGAGATGGCCATCAAAGATGTCGAGGGAATCCACAGAGGACGGGATCCGATAAAATGATAACGTGGAGATGCAAGCCTCTTTCGGAGAGTCGACTGTGATGTCGAGGGAAATAAAGGTAGACGACGAGGACAAAAGCTGCTGAGGTCATGGGGGGAAGGCCAAAAAGAGAGCGGACCTCAAAAAACGCTGACCGAGCAGCGACGAGGTCCCCGAAGTGCCTGGTCAAGGAGGGATCGGAGCTATGAGAAAAAGGTAATATGGGAAAACGAGGACTACGGCAACATCCCATAGTTGTCATTGATTAACGGCATCGTCACAAAAAGGCGAAAAAGAAAAGCCGGGGGGAGATTAAACTTGACAGTCGAGCGGGAAGTAAGGGGACGCACTCCGGTTGGGGGCGGTCCTGGAAATGTAGATCCTCCTACTGAAAAAGGGGACGACCGGAAAGGAAGTTTGGAAAATGCCAACAAAATCGTCCCGAGGTCCCTCGACGACAGCCACGAGGGACGCCCTTCACTCGCCACCCCCGACCCGGACCGTTCG
>Ga0179593_1703020_pt1 | contig 10230 bp, 11 predicted proteins | sample CZODoug2_1_08_16_FD_185931 | JGI IMG/M metagenome (GOLD analysis project Ga0179593, IMG submission 185931) | Vadose zone soil fungal communities from Angelo Coast Range Reserve, California, USA - CZODoug2_1_08_16fungal (PacBio error correction) | ecosystem: Environmental > Terrestrial > Soil >...
CCAGGGTAAAAGCGGGATACCTAGAGCAAGAACCGACAATTGAAATTTGAAGTGATCTATGGCGGACGGACACCTGTAGAAACTTCGCCCTAACATTCCAAATAGTTGGGGGTGTCACTGTCCCAGGAGGATAAATTCGATGGCATAGCTCGGAAGTCAAATAATCGGAAAGCACTAATCGGGAAAGTCGCCATTGTGCTAAAGAAAGAAAAGAAACTGGTTCCGTCCAGGTCAGAGCCAAGGCTGTGGCAGGATGGGGGCTCCTAGGGCAAAAAATGGGCAAAATTTCCATGAAACTGCAAAGTGGGGGGGGAGACGGCCTTATACGCAATGGTTAAGGAAGGTACTCATATGTACTTAATGTTTAGTAATAGGAAGCGCTCCCTGGCTCGGGGGACGAGGGAGGAAAGGGAAGGGAAGAGCGCCAAAGGGGGTAGAGGTGGAAACAGTCAGGAACCGCTGGAGAAAGTTAAAGGCCTGGCGGTAAAAGGGGGGAAGGTTAGAGAGGGAAATAAGGGGAACTTTGATTTCATCAACTCTTACTAAAAAAGCCAAGGAAAGGAAAAGAGAAGTGCAGAGGAGCTTAAAAAAATCCTTAATCTGCGACCCGAGCAGGCCATGCAATAAAAAGAGAGGAATCAAACGGTTTCCCCGTCAAACAAGCAAAAAAAAGGACTTCCTCTTCGTCCCGCTAACGCAGAAGGGTGCGGCAGGAGGACCCAGGACGTAAGAAAAACCGAGAAAGGTGGACCGCCGGAACGTAGCAAGCGTCCGTCGCTCGGGAGCAAAAAATAGGGCCTGGGGCGAGGTAAAAGGGTAGAAAGGAACTTTCCTCTTCCCGAACGGGGAAAAAAGGGAAAGGGGGTGGGAAGAAAAGGAAAAAGAGAAGCTAAGTCATATCCGGAGACGCAGGGAAAAAAGTGAGTCAAGAGCTGGGCCGAGAGAGGACAAAAAACCACCACAAGGAAGAATTGTAACATCCTAAATCGAGAAAGCCAAGGCCAAGGTCAGTCGAAACCTCCAAAAAACAAAAAGGGGAAATAAGAAGGGGATCAGCAGTTCACTCGGAGGGAAGACGAGGGGTTGACGTTGGATGTTGTAAGTTTGGGGCAAGAGAGGAAAGGGGGGGGGAACTCAAAAACGAGCTAGCTTTCCGATAAAAAGAAAGAGCCTCAGGACACTTAAGAGGAAAAAAGCTCTCAACAAAAACGGGGAGATATAGAGTATTGTGAAGCACAGGACGTAAGACGCGGGGGAGAACTGCCAATCAGGAGTGGGGGGAATGCTGCGGCAACTCCGATTCTTGAGTTGGGAGGGGAAACCTCCTTCCGTTCGCGGAAAATTGAAAAGACCTCAGGATCGATAGGAGAATAGCGTGCCCGAGTCAGTCCTCTATTCTAAGGGGGAAAAAAGGGTAGGTTGGAGGCTCGCCGAACAGAGTCGAAAAGCAGGATCGATGGGGAAGTCTTGTGGGAAAAGATGGATAAAGCCAGTGGGTGCGGCTTGACACGATAGGGGAAATTCCTCCCTCGTTTGCTCAATCGGGAAAACCTGAAGCGGAGGGAAGGATTCTCATTTGTGAGAGTGGAAGCAACTAAAAGGGCCCAAAAGCGGGAAGGAGGGGACTCTCGGGTGAGACCCTTTCAGGACTCGAATCAGTGCCAGAATGGGGAGGACCTGGGAAAAAAAGTTGCAGCAAGGTTCGTATGACGGAGCATAAAAAGCTTAGTTATTAAGAGACATTGAATTCCCTTGGGGAAGAAAAGGGGAAGACGGCCCGAACTCTGAAGGAAGGAAGAGGGAGGATGCGAAATCAATGGGGAAAAAACCATTGGGGCGATGGTTCCTTAGGACAGTTAGGCATGAAAAAATCTCTTGCTCTAACGCGGAGGGGGGGACGCGAAAAAAGGATCTGGCCAAGCATCCTGGAGCGGGGTTTGGAAAAAGTGCGTCAAATTCACCCTTAGCTGATGGAAAAAATGGGAACCGTTTCCTAGGCCAGAAATCAGGAGAAAGAGAACGGTGTGGGAACCACAAAACGACCTCTTTACGCGACTAGGGGGGGAATTGGGAAACGCGAGCCACAGGGCAACGGCTTCAAAACGTAAAGAGGAGAAGTGTGAACAAATAGACCAAGGAAAGACTGAAGAGAGTTCATTCCGCAACCTGAAAGTGCCGAGGGATGAATGACCCGAGGCCGGGGGGACCAAGGCACTGGACTCGTACCGGAATGGGGACGCAGAACTCAAGGGTGCCCGCCGAATATTTCTTCAGAAGAAGGCTTTCAAGAATACCTTCGAAAAACTTCTAAATAGAAGGAGACATTCATAAAATGTTGAACTACAGAGGAGAAGAACAGAATAAAGTATAAGCTTCGCCATGAAGTTCTAAGGCGATAAGATAAATTTGGGAAATACAAAGAGACTAAGAAAGATGGGGAATTCTCTCCATAAATTGAAAAGGGGGCAGAAGAGACCACGAGTCATGAAATGCTCCTCTCGCAACCCAATCGAGGGCAGGGGCCTCGCGGCCTCAACACGAGGGGACTCCCAAAAACAAAAGGGGAGCCGCATTAAGAGATCCATAGCTTTTTTAACGAAAAAGAGGGAGGAAAACGTAAACACTTCGGGCAAAGTCTAAACCGGAAAGGGGAGATTGGCTGCGTGGACCATCGATGTTGGAGGGGGGAACTCACTGGAAAGTGACTGATCTTGGCCCGAAAGGGAGGAGGTGGATGCAATCATGAGGTATGTCCATCGAAACCGGACTCGAGCAAATCTCGGGGGGACAACGGGAAGAAAGAACCACTGGAGGAACCCTACAGCACTCGCAAGGAAGAGTGATAATGCGGGGATAACGAAGGCAGCAGATGTTGAAGGTGAAGACCCCGCTGAAGCTGGACGGAGGAAACATGCATCGGGGGCAGAAGGTTATACCAAGAGGAAACAACCCTGTAGCGGACAGCCGGGAAAAGGGAAGGGGGATAGCGGCGTAGAACCGAGGAACGCCAGTTGAATTTTGGCGGAAGTATGAGATCAGCAGCGCGATCATCCCTCTACGTGAATGTAATGTTAGGAGACTTCCTAGCCTCCCCTAACAACGAAAAAGATCCACAGCACAAAGTGCAAGAGGGCGGTCATGATCCCTATTAAGTGTCTTTCCTACTAAAAACCAGCTACTAATCAACAACTCAAAAACCGGGGTACGTTCGGCCGGGTGGGGACTGTGCTAGTGGAGATCGCCAAGACAACGTCAATCAACCTAGGGGGGTCCAGAAGGGAGAATTACGTCTGGCTTCGGAAGGGCATGCTGGGAGGGTAGGTCCATGAAATGACGCTGTTCGGAAAGTTTCTTTTTGGGCCCAAAGAGAAGAATTTGGGGGGGAGAGGTGAGGCAAGAGTCCAAGCCGAACTGGCGTGAAAGGCTAAAATCCACCGTTCTCGAATACAACCCATCTCAAGAAGAGAAACAAACACACTGAGGAGGAGGAGATAGAGGGGGGGGGTATAGGGCGGGGAAGGACGCCGGTTGACTGTATGAGGGCCGTACCAGTGTGGGATCAGGCTGACAAGAACGGTCTCCCAAAAGGAAAAAGAAGTCCAAAAACTCCAGCAGAGCGTCAGAGGAAAAGAAAAGGAAAAGAAAAATAAGCGCCGAAACGCTATAACCATGAAAAGGAGATAATCAAGGGTGCGCCGTCGAGATGCCCCGAACGAAGAACGGCCGAAAATTTGTTCTGGGAGGGGCAAAGCGGCAGGGCTGTTCATCTTCGGGCAAGGCAAAGAAATGCATTCCGTCCCTAACGGCGAAATTGTGTGCTAGAGCTGGAGGGACAACCGAGACAGGGGAATGTACACCAGGCCGGCGAGTTTGACTTACGCAATTGAAGGGGAAACTTGTAACGCAAACGTCACATGGCGAAAAAGGATGGGGCGAAGGAGACAGCACCTGCCTCCGCGAGGCGGGAGAAGCGTAGGGCCTAGAAAATTATTCCAAATCTCAGGGGCAGATCGGAAGCCAGCGCGAAAAAAACGCTGCATTCTGTTAAAAACCCAGTCTCTTCTAAGAGAGGCAGGGGGGTAGCCCAAGCACAGAACTTTCACATGAGCCCGGCGGGGTCGTGCCCTGCCTTTCGAAGAGGAAAACAAGGGGGGGGCGAGTAACTGAGGGTGAAGAGACGAATTCCCCGCTCGTCCCATTTAAGCCACTGGTATTTGAACGAGGAACATAAGTGAGATCTTGGACCCACAAAAATTTTTTCAAACTCATCAAAAGCAGGGGGGGCGTCCTGGGGGAAAAATAAGAGATAAAGGGGGGCCCCTCAGGAAAAAAAAAATTATGATAAGGGTCACTCCATGTGATGTTTTGAGAAAAAGGGAGGTTTGTATTATCGCTAGGAAGGGCAAGGGAGAGATGAAAGGATGACTTATTCCTGTCTCTCGCAGTTGCTGTGAAGGGCTTCAACTTAAAAGGCAAGTCTTATAATCCGAGATGCACGAGGGAGTTAAGGATGGTTCCAAGAGTTAAGACGTCTCGGACGCAGGAGACTCAAAAGCCTGCGTCCTATTATGACGAGGTTTCCTTCGAATCGGTCTTAACTTCCTTCTCAGGGAGAATACTCTTCAAGGCGGAATCAAAAGGCTTCCCCACGACGGTGTATAAGAAAAGAAAGGGGCAGCTCGCGCGCTCGAAGGGTCAAAGAGGCGTCCAGCTGCGTGCCGGCGGGGGACGGCAGAGACCAAATTTCAAGAACAGACTTGTCCCATCGGGCAGAAGAAGGGAAAGGTGAGGAAAAAAGGCGAGACCTGGTCTAAGGAACCGAGAAATGTCCTTCCTGTGGTTAAGAAATTACTTCTCCCCGGCAAGGGGGGGGGGGACGGAGGGGGAGGGGGAAGGGTTCCCTACGAAACTGAAAATGAAGCCGGACATTTGGCGAAACACGTCCGGTGAGAGAAGGTTAGGGCGCTGCCTGGCTTCCGTTGACCAGGTATTGAAAAGAGAAGGGGGTTATGGAAGGGCAGGACTCAACCACCAGAGAAATGCTCGCAAGTTGAAAATTATCTTAACACTAAGAAGCAACCCACCCAACTAAACTTCTGAATAAGACCTTAAAGGGGGAGAGGGGAAAGAGCTGAAGTCTACTGCGAGAGAACTCCGACGAATCCGCGCGGCGAGCAGTGCAGGACGTGTCGAAAAAAAGAAAAAGAGACAACTATCTGAAAAATTAGAGCCTCAAATGAAGGGGGGACTAAGAAGACGAGGAACAGGCGCTCAGCGCCAGAAGTCAACTGGGGATTCGTATACCCAGCCGGGCAGACCAAATGGGTTCGTTCACCTCGAAAAATGGAAAAAAATATAGCGCCGGATGGAACGCTTAGGAACGGGGAAGAATGGAAAAAGGAGAAAACAAAACCGGCCCATGATGCCAAGGAGGGAGAAGTGTCCAAAAGGAGATCGAGATGGAAATCGTCCTTAATGCCAAGGAAAGGCTGCGAAAAAAAACCTCCGCTTCCTCCCAGGCATAGCGAAAAACGGGGAAAAGGGCGATAATGATGTTGGACGGGAGTGACTGCGTGGACGTACCGGAGTGGGCACCTATAACCACATCACCACTCGCTCGGGAGAAAAAGACAAACAAGCCTTATCTTGCACCCCTGACCCGAGGGAAAAAAACTTGAAAAGAGAGAAAAAAAACACGTGATGAAAATAGAGAATGGTAGCATCCTCAGGACCGGGTTCGAAGGCAAAGATAATTTTGCTGGGGGACTGATGCGGGCAAAGGAAGCATCGTTTGAGAAGGGCGGAGGTGACCGCCGCCCCAGCTCCGAGCAGTACCACAACAAAAAAACCACACACAAACCCCACCAACCCCCAAAAAAAAAAAAAAACCAAAACCACCAAAAAAAAAACCACAACCCCCAAACCACACCCCAAAACACCACAACAACACCCACACCACCCCAAGCATGATCGATCGCGAAGATGTGAGAAGAAGTGCGAAAAAGTGGGCTATTTTTCTTCAGAGTAAAACCGAGGCGTCTCTCGATCGGGTTGGATACAAGGAGGTAGGACCTCCTGGATGCAGGAAGATCGGAAACATCTAGACTCAAAATGACCTCGCTAAAAAAAAAAAGGGAATTCGATGACTCTCAGGGTTCGGGGGAAAAGGGAAAGGGGGAAGGAGGGGGTAAAACCCTCCTCTTGCCGCAGGAGCCCCATTCCCGGATCGAGCGACGCCTAGCCGTTAAAGGGAAAAATTCAATTTCGAGGCTTTTAAAATGGGAAGGACCAGACAGGAAATGGTCAACCTTCGGCAGTCCGCCCCGGAGCGGGACCAGTGGGATAAAAAACGACTGTCTATTCCTCTTCCTGTCTGTCAGAAGAAAATGGGCCGATGGCGCGATCCGGATTTTTCGCGGGTTGAGGGAAGGGGAGGAGAAGGAGAAGTTAAGCGTTGGAAGTAGCGTTGAAGTCGGAAATTTTCCACCCTTATGCGGTTAAAAGAAGGGACCTGGTTTCCGCCATGCCCGTCCCCTTATAGAAAAACGTAAGGGGGGGGAAAAGTCAGTCGCACTGAAAGTTGCAGCTCTAGCTTCCTATCGTCCGCGGAACCGCAGCAAACTGTTCGAAGCTGAGGAACAAGGGAAGGGAACAGGCGATTACCCTTTACCGACCGAGAGCCGTAGCGGCGACGGTTCCGCCACTGGAGAAAGGGAAGGCCTAGGGGTGATTGTGCCGCGGATGCCCGCCGAACGGACGCGCTGGAAGACTCATAGAAGGGAATTGGGAAAAAAATCCCGCACCCAGGGCTGTTCCCAACGCTGTCTAAAGCTGTGGACCCCTCCAGGCAAGAAGATAAGGTCTACTTAGAGCAGAATGGGGGGGAAAGCCGTAGAAGGACCTCGTGTCTTAGATTATACCGGCCATGTCTAACTATAAGTTATGGCAAAAAAATGCGCGATGTCGACGGATCCTTATCCTCGGAGCTCAAGAAATAAAGCAGCAGCCTCTGAACCCGGACATGAGAAAGCTAACGGATCACCTCAAATCGCGTATAAAAGACAGAGAGGATCAGACCTACGAAAGCCGACTCCGCTCAGGTTTGCAGATGTATCAGTACATCAAAGGCGTAGAAGTGTACGAGTCCTGCTTGTCAAATAAACCTGGGCTCAAGCGGATCGTTGGTCTGCTTTAACACACTAGGGGTGGCACGGTGGTCACGCCGTGAGCTTCCATGTGGACCTCTTCAATAAAAATGATGCAACGGGTTATCCGGGTAATGAGGGGAAGGAGGAAGAGATAAAAATCATAAACTTCTCGCTAACCGGCCCGACTACGATCATTCGCAGACGGGGGACATTCAACCTGCTGGATTCCAGGAAAAGGACTCAGAATGAGGGGTTACGCATCAGCCGGCGGGGAAAGGGGAACACGTTGAATTCAGAAGCGTCCAATAAGAGGTGGAAAGGTGACTGCTCAAAATGGAGGGAGAAAAACGAGTCAAAACAGGTAGTCATGTTCATTAGCGCGAGGATCATCTCCATTAAGTTGAGAAGGGAGAATCAAGCTATCAGGCACCCAGAAGAAGGATGGTTAGCTCGGTTATACCGGACCAAGGAGGGACACCCGGAGTCCATGGGCGGCATACCTCATGTAGGGTTTCTGGAGCCGAAGGGAAAAGCCCAGAGAAAAAAACCCATTTCTCGCCACGGCGGGGTCCCCTCAAAAGGCGGCAAACGAAACCTCAGGGGGCCTTGGAAAAGGACTTCGGCTCACTTTCGTTCCTTCTCTGGGAGGGAGAGTCGAGGTGTGCTGATATTTCGGTGGCCAATCAGTTGGGCGCCCGTTAAGGAAAAAATAACCAAGACCGAATAACACGGGGCTACAGCATAAAAGAAAGGCTCGAACGAAAAAGCGAATATCTCTAAAAAACAAGGAGAGGATTTGATGGGGCCGTGTACCCCCCCCCGGCTATCCCGTTGAGGGAAGATAAAGACCTCAAGGAAAACAGTTAGTAATTGGTCCGCGGCCGGGAAGTGGGAAGAAAGTGGTCCAAAAAGAACTACAGAACGAAAAAGGGAGCAAAGGAAAAGAAAGCACAATCCAGTAATTCAAAGCCCAAAAAGGTAGTTGTGAGTTAATATCCCTCGCCAGGGGAAGACGAGAAAATGGGGGGGGGGCCTGGTATTTTTCTGTCGGATGGGAAGCGGCGACATTACATATCATTCCGACAGAAACCATTTGGCTCTTGGACTTCTGCGAGGGGAGAAAAAAGAAGGTCCATCCCTCGCCTCACCGCAGTCCTGGTGACGATAGCTCTACTGAAAAAAGGGAAAAACCCGCCATCACAATGGGCGATGAACAAGATTCTGAACTAAAATGGTGGCTCCGGCTGCCGCTCCGGGGGCGCAGGGGAGTAATCATATACCTTTACCCAAACTATGAAAGTCTCGCCAGCGTAAAGGGTCCGGAAAGGAAATCGTCGGAAGGGACTCCGCAGGAGGGACCGAGGCAGGGAGCATTGTCAACGGAAAAGCGAGGGGGAAGTCACTTTAAAAGGGCGTTGAATTAAATAGCTCTCGGAGGTTGAGAAAAAGGCGGAGAAAAGAGAGGAGGGATAGCTCCATAGACAAAAGCTCAGGAGAGAGGTACGATTGAGATGGACAATGTATCGGCCTTAGCTCAGTTGAAGATCGGACCCCAAAAGCGATGGGGGTGGTTCAGCAGCACCAAGAAAAGGAAAGGGAGTACGTCGGAAAAAGTCAGGCTAACGCCGGGGGGCACGCGATGCCGTTAGTCCGGCTCAAAGGGGGGAGGGGGGGGCGAGGCTTCAACGTGCTAAGAGGGGGCGGGGGGGGGGGGGGGGGGGGGGGGGGGGGGGGGGGGGGGGGGGGGGCGGGGACTAGGGGGGGGGGGGGGGGGGGGGGGGGGGTGGGGGGGGGGGGGGCGCTCAAGCAGCGGAGTGGGGGGGTTAAAACAAAAAAAAACCACACACACGCGCAGCTCGGGGTAGAAAGCGAGGAAAAAGGGGTACGTCTGGAGATCCAAACAGACGTGTCTCTGAAACCAACGGCACGAACACCGCCGCGTGCACTCTGAGAAAGCGAAAAGGGGAATCTCAGCAAAACGATAGTGGAAAAAGGGCAACTTGGCCCATTATCGAAGCAGAAGCACCCGAATCAAAGGGACTTGTGTGTCCCCCCCCCTGGTCCAAGAAGAAGGGCGTGGGAAAAAAGAAGGTGCGAACAGCTCGCGATTCGGAAAGGCAGACGCTTCAAGTCTTCACGAGCGCTTCACCATAAGGAATGGACTGCGTATCCGGTCAGGAAGCAGGGCCTTATGAAAAAAGCTTTCTCCGGTCAAGGGAGCGAAGTGGATTTAATCGCGTGAGAAAGACTCCAGTTTCGAGCGGGTGACCAGATCAAAAAATCATAACAAGCGTCAATCAGTCTTAGGGGGAGGAAAGCATTGACCACCGTTAACTGGAGATAAGAAGGGTGCCTGGCGAAAATGGGGGCGTCAGGGGAAAGAACGGGACATAAGGGTGGAGAGGCACAACTTACTCCACAAGGCCTGACTTCGACCAATGCGACTTACGAACTCCGGCCCGGGAATAGAACGATGAAGAATCAGAAAACGCTGCATGGGGTCCAAGGGAGAGGGAGATAGAAATCCCCGGCCTAGGAACAGCTGGCGAGAACGGTATAAGGTGGCCAAATGACCGGAGGAAAAAAGAAGCCTAATTGGGCGCGCGTGAATACTCCGTAGGAAACCATTCTCGAACAATACGGGTCATTTCCCTCTTCCCTGGCGTGGGGTGATGCCCCTCTGTCGTACCTCGGAAATTGTTGCCTTAACAACGACACTGCAGCCGAGACTCCGTGGCTTCCCTGGGAAAAAAATAGGCAGCGTCCTTATTAAAGGAAGACGCACAAGCAGACCTCCAGGAGGGGGGAAGTTTGTCAAACTAATGCGTGAAGAGTAATCAGGCAATTCAACAGAAGTCTCAGTGGAGAAAAATAGCTCTCCAAACATCAAATTTAGTAACAAAGGGCAGCGCTAAATAATCACATGATGGGTTACTTTGAGGTAATAAGGGGAGCAACCCGGGCCTTGGTTTGACAGGAAAAAAGAACATCTCAAACTACTCTTAGGGAGACAAAGATCCGCACACATCTTTTTGACGAGAATACACTGTTTAGCTCCTGGAACTTCAGGCAAAATGAAAAA
>Ga0179593_1358938_pt1 | contig 10229 bp, 8 predicted proteins | sample CZODoug2_1_08_16_FD_185931 | JGI IMG/M metagenome (GOLD analysis project Ga0179593, IMG submission 185931) | Vadose zone soil fungal communities from Angelo Coast Range Reserve, California, USA - CZODoug2_1_08_16fungal (PacBio error correction) | ecosystem: Environmental > Terrestrial > Soil >...
ATACGGGGAATCCTCCGCAGACCTTAAACGAAGATCGTCCTAAGTGAAGAAGAAGGCGCTGTAACCAATCAACTCCATCGAAAAGGAAGGGTCAAAAAGGGGAAAAAAGATACAACAACGACACTGTTGACGGAGAAGGGAAGGCGCCTGAGGAAGAAAGTCATCAAGGACGAAGTCGAATACTCACCAACGGAAAGGTCTGACGAATGAAGGGACAAAGGGTAGGGAGCGGGCGGTGAAGAAAGGGTCGAAGCGAACTTGGGGCAGGGGGTTTGAGAAAGGTGACTAGTCGAAAAGATAAGCGGGGGTGTCAGACCAAACAACTTGACAGGACCGTGAAACTATATATTGGCCACTTAACAATCCATACGTAACGCAAAGGAATTAGCGCGGCAAGAGAAGAGAGTCAGAAGTGCGTGAGGCGCTACTAAACAACTTTAGTAGGGCCAAACGAAAAACTCGGGAAAAGACAAACCACGACTAATAAACCACCGATGGGGGGAGGAAGTATTGACCTCCCGGAGGGTCTAACGCACAAGGAAACGTCTCTCAACAACGTGAAGAGGAGGGGACAATATATACTATCGTTCTGCAAAGGAGAAAGGAAGGGCCAGGAACACTGCAACTAAAAAACAAAAGCTTGAAAAGCACAGGAGGGAAGGGGAAGACGAGGGAACGGACTGGACCCCTGGCAGAGGACAAGCTCCAGGCGGAGGCAAGTTCAATCGCTCCATCGCGGCGCGTGATATATTGGCGCAGTCGTCACCAGTTGGGGTAAGGGGCTCGAAATCGGTTGTACCACGGTGGAAGGGGAGAACATGGGAGCAGCTAGGAGACAGGGGTAGCGAATGACGAGAAACGTATAAAATAAACCAAATACCAGCCAGGCAACAACAACGGTAGACAGCACCGCCAAACACTAAAGCGAGAACCGGACCTCAAAAAGTCTGACAACTCGCTAACTTGGAGGAAGGAGGCTGGGGCCAATAGTCAAGAGACCGGTATGTAGGACAAGACCGCGACTCAGGTACCGCACAGAGGGGGATGAATTTTACCATAAGGTGACAAACTGAAAAAAAAAAACAGATTAAGATAAAGACACCGGGGGGGCTCACAAGAAAGAGGAGGGGAACACCCTTAACGGAGGGAAAGTTTAGAAAAGAAAATCTCTAACGACAGGCGGGGATGAAGAAACCACACAGCTCGGGTGCCTTGTAAAAAAAAGAGAAATGAGTCGGGCAACATGTCCAACGAAAGAGAAGAGGAGTGGGGGATAGGATGCCACGAACGAACAAAAGAGACAGGCTAGATGAAGTGAGGAATCACCGGACGGAAAAAAAAGCACAACACGGGTCGGGTGAGTTAGAAGGGCCAAAATCAAGGAACCGCGAAACAAGAAGAGCTGGGCGGGAAAGGAGCACAAATAAAGATAGGGGGGGGAGTACAGCTTACCAAGAGCACCGGCGAATACACAACCGAGTAAACCGTCGGCCTAAGAAATGACCATGCCTACTTGTTCATCGAGGGTTCAGGGAAGCGGAGACGGGGAAGACAGAGGGAAACCAGGTCGTAAGTGGTCACAGGACAAAGCCCCCAGATCAACCCCTCTACGAAGCAGTTGATAGGCTGGGTGCCACAAAAGAGGAGAAAAAGTGCTGAAGCCAGAAGGGGGAATGGAAGTCCGAATAGATACATCGGGAAACAAAACAAAACGAAAATGGTAGTCTATCGTCTCCTGAATCGTCGCTCACAAAGAGGTGCGAAACGGGGAAGGGGAATCGCTCTCCGGGAAGGGACGGTACCGAAGAGGAAAAGAGTGTCTCACACATACATAAGAAAAAGGTAGGGATAACAAGGCTCTCAGATAAGGAAGACAGGATACAGAGAAAAAACCAACACAATTAAAAAAGCGTGGAGCGAGAAGCAGCGACCAGGGATCGAGAAAAACTAGAACGAGTGGCGGCGGGGTGCACCTAAAAAATTAAGAGCGGACTAAAAGAGAGGTCCATGGGCAAAGTAAAAAGAGAAGAAAGACACATTAAGCGTGGGTACGTTACGAAAACTCGGGATAAGGCGGAACTGGACACATGAAACATGGGAAAGGGATGAAACCATAAGAAGAGGAGGACCGCCTCAATCCCGGAAATCAGTTTTCGTCGCCGCGAAAAGCACCAGGAACAAACGTCAGGAATAAAAAAAGCGTTTGGGCTCGAAAGGAAAAAAGGAAAAAAAAAGCGTGACTAAAAACACCGGAGATGTCTAAGGAAAACCCCGTGTCTGACTTCCAATATGCAACCACAAAGGTGAGATGCCGGCATCTGCTTCCCCGTGCAAGAGAAGAATAAACGGGAGAGAGAATGGGAATAGATCTCAACACGACTGGACATGGAAGGAAAAAGAAGGATAAGAAAGCGACGCGAGAAACTTTGACTCGCGAAGGAAAGAGAACGATAGCCACAGGGGGATGGACATCGCGCCGGTCACCCGACTAGTTATTAAAGGAGGAAAATGACTAAGACGACGGGTTGAGGAGTGTCAACTGGCGCGAAAGGAAAAACAGAAGGGAAGGGAGGGGCGAATCCTGGAAGGGGGCAGGGGGGATCCGAACGAACGGTACGGTGAGTCCGGCGAAAAGACAAAAAAAGCAATTGTTACAACACCGGAAGCTACTGGCATCTAATTCAGTGAAAAGAATAATCACCGGAAATGCCAAAACTAATAGCAAATCAAGCTGCTAAGAAAGTCGACACAGGACAACGAAGTCGCCAGTGGAAAGTGGGCGAAAACATCTAAACCACATGCTTAAACAAAAAAGAGAGGGGGTGTATTCGGAGAAAGAGGTGGTCAAAGCAAGAAGGCAGAAAGCAATAGTCGGTGGAGAACTGCTCGCTAGGGGAAAGTCGTAACAAAAAAGACGAGCGGAGTCACAAGAGTCACCAAATGGGTCGGGTAGGCAGGAATCATGAAGTAAAGGGGCAAGCCAAGGGAGGAAGGGGAGAGAGTAAGCCAACCGACGACAGGGTGAGCACACGAGGTCGTTAAAAGGATTGAAAGTCAGAGAATGTTGGTGGGAGTATTGAGGTTGTGAAAAAAAGAAAGGGGTGAAGAAGGGTAGAGGGGAAGTTGGTTGAAAGAAAAAAAAGAGAAGTTATCAATGGTTGGTACGGTAATTTGTCCTCGTGTTTAGTGTTAGGAGGCAACAAGTTGCGCAAAAGACGGAGGGCACGAACACCCCCCCCCATCCACCAGAACACCCACCCCGCACACCACAAACCGCCCCAAAACCCACACCCAGCTCACACACCCCCCCAACGCACAATAGGTCCGAAGTGATAATGGATAGCCTTTATTGGATATATATCTGAAATAAAGTTCAAAACAAGGCTAAGAAAAAGAAGTTGAAAGTTGCAGCAAAATTTCAAGTAATCATACCTGAGGCTCGACCCAGACCAAAGCAAACAGCATGCGACATAACTATCCTCGCCGGCGTACTGCAAGACACAGGTAACACGAATGTCATCGCGAACGAACCCACGAAGAAAGCAACAATCATGCGAACCGGGGGTTACGAAGAAAACGTGATCACGCAGAGGGAGGAGAAGAAGATAATTAGGGAGCGGACCTATAAAGAGAGAGATCGTTCAGGAAATAACTGAGAAGAAATGAAGTTAGATACATCGCCCTGATAGACAGGGGATCGGGGACACACGCCAATTGAAGGCGCGATGGGGACAAAACTACGGAGAATATAGATGTACCCCACCGGAACCCAACACATACCCCCGCCACCCCACGCAACCCCGCACCAAAACCCCCCCCCCCCCAAAACCCCCAACACGCAAACACCCAACCCCCCCCCAACACCACAACAAAACGCACGCCCACACACTCCGAACAACACCCGCAACCCGCCCCAACCTAGCCACCCCCCACCATCCCCCAAGCCCCACCTCATTAGAATAAATGCGGGAAAGAAAGGGATGAAAAAAAAAAAGGCCGCACCCTAACCACATCACAGCGCCCCGAGCAAAACCGAACAACCACCCCCCCAATCCCTTGGTGATAATAATTCAAAGTGTTTTTTTATTTTTTATTGGGTAAATAAAATTTTATAAAATGAAATTTGAATGTGTGGTGAGACCCCCGAACCCCAAAAAAACTAAACAACTTAAATCCAATAAAATATAGACAAGACTACGGGAGAACGCGAGTGCTCGAAAAATTTATACAGCGGTTTGCAGTTGATTCGGCTCAGTCCTGACTGAACTTCCTCACCCTTGGGTCCGCCATAGACAAAAGGATATACGACGAAGGAGCAGGAAAAGAGCTGCAGAGAAGAGATAAAAAGGGATAAATAAGAACTCGACGTAACGGGCGTCCAAGGAAGGAAGACACGGGATCTAAAACAAACCAAGAGGCAGGGGACTATCGATTGAAGGAGTCACACAAGGGAATAGATAATTGGAATAGGCTGGGGACACAGAAAGCAAGTTGGAGCAAGACAGAAAAAGGCTTATAACGGGAAATGACAAATCACCTATCCTAGATGAACCAGCGACAAGCCGGGGGAAGGGAAAAGGACCAGAAAGACAAGGAAAACTGTCATGAGGAACGGTGGCGGATCGAAAATAGAACCAAAGAAAACCAAAAGGCTGGGAGGAAGAGCATCAGCCCTCAAACGATACTGTTAGTAAGAAAAAAAACATCGACGGAAGAAAAAAGGGAAACAGGCCTTAAGAAAAATGAGCTCATGTCAACTAGCGGAGGTGAACGAGCCCTGTGCCACCACACCGGAGGGAGTGGAATCGAAACGAGGTGATACAACGGTCAAAACAAAGAAGGGAGAAAACCTATCAAAACACACCGTTGGGGACATGGGAGGCCTGACGAACTAAGACATCAGACACAAAGTCGCAACCGGAGGGAAAGCGCCTGACATACGGATGTCGCAGGCTAAGGGGGTCAAGGGCAAATGAACGGCAACTGCTCGTCGAGGGCATGCAACAGAAAGGGACGAGGACAGTGATGGCAGAGGTTTTGCAGGATAATTCGTCGACAAAGGGAAAGAAGAACGTCCCGAAGAGCAGCTCAAGAGGGAACACCAGTGTCTATCACGAGGCTCTGCCCATGAAAAGAACATCCTGAGAGGGAAACAGGCACGCGAACAGGAGTCCGGCCGCGAGCGGTTTATTGAAACGAAAAAAAACGAACATAAAACTGCCGTGAATTAACGGGCCCTTCGCTCAGCGCGGGGGCAAAACCAACGCGATCTGAACCCCACAACTTAGAAGAATGGTGTCGGGAAAAAAGGGCCTAAAGGGATAGAGGCATAAAAGACAAAAAGTGAGTATGAAATACTCTAGATCGCCCACGGGAGCAAAGAGGAGGCGTAGGACGAAACAAGGTGGGTACTAAAACGATAGGGGTGGACCAAATAGACTGGCTGGCTGCCTGAAGGGGGATGACGACGACGCGTCCAGTAGGAACAACGTCAAAAATACCAATCGGATAGTCGTCCTCGTCACAAGCGGCGACAGGTCGAGTCAGGAAAGGGAGAAAATTAAGAAAGGGAAGAAACTTAAGGGTCAAAAGAATGAAGTAACAAAAAAAGGCAGGAATTAGATGTTCGAAAGACATTAAAAGCAGACCATCCGCGTCACACCAACACACGAACAAGAGACAGCCGCCATCAACCAGAACAACGAGGGAAAGAGATATACGCAAATAGCGACCGGTGGAAGGAAATCGGCGCTCCAGTTCAGAACAAAAAGGTGGTGTAAACACTGCGTAAGGGGGACCCGACCGACGAGGAGGAGTTATCGAGTAAGGCAACCGTTTTGGTACGCAGGGACAGACGCCTCGTAGTAGACAACAAATCAAAGGCGATCTAATGTGAATAGGGCCGGCCGGAGGATCTACGCTAACTCTGACGGAACAAACAAAAGGTCAATAAATTAAGGGAAAAGGAGTTGCGGACTGAAGACATCAGCGATGGAGGATGTCCGCGATTCGCACCGGAAGAAGAACCCCGACAACTGGGACTGTCAGAGGACATAGGGGAGGCCAGTGAATCAGGGCAGAAAGATAGGAAAACACGAGGATGGCCAGCATAATCAGCCACAAGCAGGTGTGGCTGACAGTCCAGGCATCTCAATTGGAATAAGAGAAAAACAAAAAAGAGGACTACGGAAACGTAAAAAAGAAGGAAAAAAAAGGTACTGAACAAAGAAGATTTCAAGGAATTACGAGGTAGCTGCAGGAGCAGCGTCAGGTAACCATCATTTAACGGTGAGAGAGAAAAAAAGGAGCCAAACCCTATAACAGGGACGATTAGGGAAAAGGGGGAAGAGAAGGGCGAAAGAATCAGTGAGTGCAAGCGGGGGGGGTCTTCGTCGGTAACCGCTAGTGTGTTGTGTACATGCTGGCAAAGCAAGAGTAGTCGACCGAGAAAAAAATGAGGAAACGAAGCTGAATGGGGATCAGGGACTCAGGCACATAGTCCCGATCGGCGGAGGAAAACTCCCAACCAAAATAACAAATCTCAGAAGTGGACTAATATACTCTCACTAGAAAAAAAATGCATAAGTTGAAAAATCCAGCACGCTAAGGTGCCGGTAAGACAAGCGGAGGAAAGCGAAATACACGTAGAAACAGAAAAGACAAATTCCTATAAAAAAAAGGGGAAGAAAAATTTGAAAGATGAATAGAAATATCATCAATCCAAGCCAGAGCAGAGTCTTTAAGAAGATATGCGACAAGGCCGCGATAGCGAGCAGGCATAAACCTGACTGAGCCGAATCCAAAAAATGTCATGGAGTCCAGAAAGAAAATCCCTTACGCATCAAAAAGATTGAGGCCGCCAAGAACACGAACAGGATAGAGTCCATGAAAGGTAGGCCAGAAACTCGTCCTCGACACATAGTAAATGTGTCTCAGGACAGCCCGTTCAGCTGGCATTCAGGAAAAATGCCAAGTAGCAGCGCTGCGACCGGGAGGACGGAGGAAAGAATCGCGCGCCGGCTCTCCTAACACAAACGGAGAAAGATGAAAGGGAAATATACGGCGACGTATTCAAACGGCGGTGCACTGGAAGCGATGGCCGCGGGGCAGGGAATGTCACGGAGGATTCATACCACCAACTATAAAAATGCGAATTGAAATCTGGGATGCGTCACCTCATAAATGGAAAAGATAAAAAAAAAAACAATGAAAAAGAGGGGTAAGGGTTCGTCGTCGCCACGACACCGAGGGAGTGAGCAACTTGAGGGTCAAGGAAGAAAGAGAAGTAAGAGATCCTCCGAAACAGAAAAGGGGTAGAAAAAAACAGCGACTGAAGAGAGGGCTGCTGGGGAGATGGCACACGGTTGCACGAATGGCCTCTAACGGATGGCACGGACACGTCAAAACAAAAGAAGTCGAGGATGGCATAAAGCGAAGTGGGAGAAAGCTCCCGACCGTGGCTCCGAACGAGAAATTTCGATGTAAGCAACTCCATGTAAATGAAAACAAACGTGAAAAGAAAGTCAGCAGGGTAGGAGGGAGGGGACTACTCATAAAACTAGCAAAAAGGGAGGGAAAGGAAAGCCTGCTAAGCAGGGGTCACAACCAAAAAGAAAGAAACAACACAGGCTATCATGGGAGGGTAAGAGGACGACAAGTCGAAAAACTATCTAGACAAACAGGTGAACGGTGATCCTAAAGACGGCTCATCAAAACCCATAGTGAAAACGACGTCGCCGGGCCGAAACAAGTGGTCAGCGAGATGTTACGGGGGCGAATGGGCTGTAGCACACACAGAAAGCACAAATTGCTGCTGAAGAGACCGGGGAGGGAATCACTCGCTCGGAGCAGAGGGGAACAAAGAGGAAGTAACGGGGGAGAAGGAACTAGGGCGCGTTCAGGGGCCCGCGCGGCCAAAATGGAGATGATCCGACAAAAACGGAGAGGGAAGAGTGCAAAGTACAAAGCGTGGTGGAAAAAAAAGGTGGTTCCTGACAAAACCTATGCAACGGAACAAAGGGGGCAGGGGCCGAATAAAACTGAACGAAAAAGGCGACTCACCGGGGGAGGTCGAAGAATACCAGAATAGGCGAAATCAAAATATAGCAAATAGCGAACCGAAACGCATCGAGCTTGGAACGACAGTTCTGCGGGGATACTCCGGAACGGGTCACTGTAAGAAGCGGCAGGAGGGGCCACAACAAGGGGAACTAATCAAGCTCCAGGTGTCAGTTCAAAATACGAAGCTAAGCCAGCCAAAGAAAAAGGGGGTAACAACTAAATCAACAAAACACAACACGGTTGGCGGGAACTGAGCACGCAGAGATCGAATAATGGCTCCAATCCGGACCAAACGAGTCCGGGCGACTGGGGCTTGGGGCGGGGGAAGGTACTGCTCGGGCGAGATGCACGGTGCGAAAGGGGGACTGGTGGAAGTTCCGCGGGAAGAAGACGTAAGAACAGAGAGGGAGAAAGGAGAACGCGAAAAGGACTGGCTGCACAAAGGGGCGCCCTTCCGATACAGTGGCGGGGACGGACCAGCAATCTCTGAGCGGAGGAGGCTGGCGGTGAGTGCGTGAGACGACGAAAAACAAAAACAAAAATTAATTGCGAAAGGACCAACCCTCCATCACTCTTCAGAACAAGAGAGAGATGAAAAAAGTCGGGGGGAGGCCGTCCTGGCCTACACTGAAATGGGAGAAGTGGCCCAACGGATATCTAGCCCAAACAACAACAAGGAAAATGGAGGGCACTTCGGCCATCTCAAAAGGAGAGGGAAAGGGCAGACAACCCAGGAATCATCTTCGGTTGACGGAAAAAGATCGGCGTCGGGCTGGCCGGAATAAGGACGCGGCGGAGTGCCCTACACTCAACCTCCAGCGAGTGGAAAGAAGAGCGCGCCGCTAACGGAGGGAGGGAGTGCCGCAAGAACTCTTTCAGCGTTCCCTGGAGGAGGGGAAGCAGCGCGGGACCGCGAAGATGGAGGGGGGAAACGTAATCCACTTCAAAGCAACAAAGTAATAACGAAAAGGAGGAAAGGAACTCCGAGAAGCCCTTCCAAACCAAAAGGAGACCTCTACGATTTGAAAAGGCCGAGGCAAGCAAAAGGGAGCTGCTCGCGAGGGAAAGAAGTTACGAAAAAGGGTGATATTGTACAAAAAACTATGGTAGAAAATTCATTAAGCGGGCCCCGGTGGCTTGGAAAGCGGATCTTCGTCAAACTGGAAGGAGCTCCTTGAATAAGGCATGGACGGACTCCGAACCTGTGGAGGAAAAAAAAGCTTTCGGAGTAGAACCTGGGAAGGACCTCGAACGATTAGGAAACCAGATGAGGCCCAACGGAGATGCCGCGACAAGGACGGCCCCCCAAAAGGGGGGGGTTGGAGGGGGTTCTTGTACGAAACGTGCAAAGAAGGGGACATGGAGTAGGAACATCAAATAGAACGACAATCTTTCGCAAGAAGAAGAAATAACGCTAGTGTCGAAACGAAGTAGACGCGCCGGGCTCAGCTAAATAGTCTCGTGAGGAAAGTTAGGCGAGGGAATGAATAAATTACCATGTCGAGGAGTCTGGGGAGTGGAGTTAGGGGACACAGTTCGGTCCGGGTCAAGACGAACCCTTTCTCAAACCCGCAACCTCTTGCAGGTAAAAAAGGTACTCGGCGAATGCGTGAAGTCATGGATAGGAAATCAGCGAAAACCGCGGTCAAGGTTTCAAAGGGGCGCGCAAGGAGATAGTAGCACGTTCAAACGAACTAACACCTGTGCCTGTGGGGACACGTCTGAGAAGACGTACCGGCATGCTCCCCTCCAGAGAAGGGCAGCCGGCGAACAGAGGTCCAACCGTGAATCCTAAATGACGCGGAAGCCAAACGGCGGGAGAAGGAACCACGGAAAAACAGAAAGTCAGGAAGAAAAGTCCTGCACTCAGAAGGGAACGACTAGGGATGAGAAGAGAGACATGAGCTTCGCCCACCAAAAAGAGGGGGGGGCGGGGAGAAAGGTGGCTCGGCGGGAATGGCATACGTAAATGTGATTCGAAATCAACACAAAAAAGATTCCGAAGACGAACTCGTTCGGAACGCGGAAAAAAAGAAAAAGAAGGTCATCACACTGCGGGGATCAAGCGTGACTCGTCCAAGAAGTGGTGGATCTAGGAGCAATAGGAGAATCGCACCCAAGGGGGCCATCTCTTCCCGGCATAAGTCCCCGTGATAAGATGACGGAGG
>Ga0179593_1793589_pt1 | contig 10229 bp, 8 predicted proteins | sample CZODoug2_1_08_16_FD_185931 | JGI IMG/M metagenome (GOLD analysis project Ga0179593, IMG submission 185931) | Vadose zone soil fungal communities from Angelo Coast Range Reserve, California, USA - CZODoug2_1_08_16fungal (PacBio error correction) | ecosystem: Environmental > Terrestrial > Soil >...
TTTTCGCGCATCGGAATTTTTTTCCTTTCCCCCCCCATTTTATCTCTTTTCTCACACAAAAAAAAAGACAACATATTAATATACACCCCATGGTTTTTAATTACGCGGGGGCCCCCCCCCCCCAAAAAAACCCTGCTCCACCCCCTAAATTTCCCATTGTGACCTTTGGTTAACTTTTAAAATTAATAAATAAACAGGCCCCCCCCCATTTTCCCGAAGTGTGAGCCCGCCCGCAATGGCGGCACCTGGCCCCAATGGCCCAGAAAAAATCCGCTAATAATAAATTGGGTGGGAACTTTTTTGAAATGAACCGCTGGGAATTTTTATCCCCTCATTAAATAAATCCCAAAAAAAATTCGTCCTTTTTTCGTCCCCGGCATTGGATTTGGGTGCTTTTTTTTTTTTCCCCGATTTAAGTTTTGGCGCCGTGCCCCCCAAACCACATCCGGTGGAGCCCCGACAATCACACTAAAGAGGACAAAAATCCGACTCCCAATAAGTGAAGAAAGCCGGCAGGCAAGCCCCAAGAAAAAAAGCCGCAAAAAAAGCGCCGCCGTTTACGAGAAGAAAAAAACGTAATTCGGGAAACGGGCCAGGAAGAAACCGCAAGGAGGCTCGGCCAAAGAAAATGCCCACGAAGGAAAAGACAGTATCGAAGAAGCGTCGATCCATTCCACGAAAAGTCCCCCCAAAAAGCAAAGGGTTTTGGAAAAGAAAGTGGCAAGAAAAAGAAAGAAAAAAAAAGAAAACTTGGAAAAACAGTAAAACTGGGACTTTCTCAAATAATTTGTGCAGGCCCCGTTGGTGGGCGAGGTGGGGAAACATGAAAAGGGCCCACCATAGCAATAATGTCCCCCCCCTGGCAAAAAAAAACGCAGGTTTCTGTTGGGTACAGTTTTTTTTTTTTTTCCCCCCTGCCTGGACTGGCCGGCAATGTTTTTTTTACCAAAACGTTTAAACCCCTCGCGGGGGGGGGGGGAAGAAAAAGGGGCGGAAAGCGTGGCGGTTAAAGGAAAAAAATACGCGGGCTCGTTACGAAAAAAAATTCCCCGAAACCTTAATCACACCGAATTTTATTTTAAATCATCGTTTTTTTTTTGTTGGTTTTTGGGGTTTTTTCGCCGGGCCCCCGAAAAAAGAAGGTTTTTACTAATAAACTCCATTTGGTGGATCATCTGAAACAAAATAATAAAACCCAATAGCAAAACACCACATCCTGGCGAAAAAATTTTCGCAAACGGCCTCCCCCCTCACCCCGCCCCAAAGTAGAGCCCGGCTGGGCCGAAGTACTGTAAAATACTGCTGGGCAAAAAAAAACTGTGCGGTCAACGAAAAAAAATCATTTTCAACCGCAACTTATCCGTATGCCCGCCTTTTGGGAACCGACCGTGGTTGACCCCGCCCGCTCGCGGGGGGGTAACTTCGAAAAAAGTTCGATCATACCCCAGCCCCCAGTGGGGGGGAAGGTTTTCAGTCAGTGTCCACAACCCGGGCCAAAAAACGGGGCCCCGTTTTGGGGCCTCGGTGGCGCCGGTTTTTTTGTCGGGCCCCCGCCCCCGGAAGCGGGAATTTCAGTCCCTGCCTTCCTGGGGCACGTCTTAATAGACGGTGGAAAACCGTCCCGTCCCCCGGCCCCCAAAATGGACATTTTTACAGCGGCCCCCCTGTCGTGCCCTCATGTTATTTTTTGAAGCATGGGGCCATTTAAGGGGGGCGCCGGGGTGGGAATTTTTTTTTCCCTTCCGCCCTATATCGACGATGCCCGGTACTTTTTTTGTAAAAATTGTGTGGGCCCTCAAGCCCGCGGCCCGAAAAATTCGTTTTATCCAACTCGGGCCTTGAGTTTTTTTTTTTTTTTTCATTTTAATTAAACCACGCATTGTTACACCAAAACCGCCCCAACGCCCTAAAAAGACCGTTGTTTGGCCCGGGCCCGCCGGTGAAAAGAAAGGAAAATAAATAACGTGGAAACAATAGAGCGGGCCCCCCCCCCCCCCTCGCCGAAATAACACGACACGGCCCCTCGATCATTTGTTTCCTTTCCTTTCCCTTCGGGGGAAATTGGGGCTTTTTTGGAGAAAATAAATAAACCGGAAACAGAGCCCCTTGAAAAACTCCCCGGCCCAAAAAAATTCGCTACCTTGGGTAACTTTCCTAAAACTGGCGGCACACTTTTTTTGGAAACGATCAGGCCCCCCCGAAAAGAAAAAACGGTGGGAAAAAATGTTAAAAATCATCCGGATTCTTAATTTTTCCCTAACGCGGGGGGGACCGGCCCCCTTTCTGGCCATTTGGGGGCCAAGCCCCGATCCCCTTTCAAAAACCCCCCTCCCCCACCACTCAACATCGGCGTCCCCCCGCGAAGTGAAAATCGTTTGGCCCGGGCGCCCTCCTCACCCGCTCCCTTTGAAATCCCGCCCATATCCGGATCCGGCCGTTGGGCTGGGGGGAGAAACCGAAAGCATGGGCTTTCCCCCGCGAAAAAGCTCGAAGGCCCCATGGGCTTATTTGGTGGGGCGAAGGGAGACGAAAGTACAAAACGCGGGAAAAAATACACCCGACGCCCCCTTTTTTTCCCGATAACGTTAAAAAATAAACCGGGGAAATTTTCCCGTCCCAGCGAAAGAAAACCTTTGTGGGCAACTGCTTTCCAGTGCTCCCATTTTTTAAAGCCTCGGCGTACACGAATACAGACCCTGTCCAAAGTAGAACCAGAAAGAAATAAACCACTTTCCGCCCCCGGCCCCCAACAAACATGGGTCGAAACGATTGGGCCCGCCCGGGAAAAAAGATGAGGGAGGACTAAATTGGGACTCAAAACAGATGGGTTTTTTTGAATCCCAGGGCCCCCCCAAGAAACAGCGGAATGGAGGCTGTGCCTCTAATGGAAAGGGAAGAAACCCGCCGGGGAAAAGGCTGGGGCACTGGGCGGGGGGAAAAATTTCCAATCCGGCCCCCCCCCTTTCCCCTATGGGGCGCCCGCCGAATCCATTATCCTGCCGGGGGGCGCCGCCCGGTGAATCCAGACCGTCGTCAAGGGCGCCGAAACCCAACAGTTCGTGCCGGCCCCCCCCAAAATCAGACCTTTTCGGGGCAATGTTTTGTAAGCCGCCCATTCCCGTCGCTATCTTTGGGGCGGGCCGGCAAAAAAAAAAAAAAACCCCCGAAAGGCAGCCGGGATCCGTTTTTTTTTTTCACAGAAATCCCCAGCTTTTAAATTGCGGAATACCGTTCCTAAAAATCGGGTCCGTTTGTGCGACCTTTTGGAAGGGGGGGGGGGCACCTGCTAACTCGTGTTCAAGTTGAAAAAACAAAAACTTTGGCCCCCGCCCCCGGGGTAAATAAAGAAAAAAAAGAACCGGGGCGCTTTTTTTTTCCAAGAGGAACGTGATTTTTTTATTTCCGTGCCCCAATGTTTCAAGTTTGGTCCCCGCGGGAACAATTCCAAGTGGATTTTTTGGGGGGGGCCCCGCTTTCCCGCGGGCAAAATAAATTCCAATCTTGGGGGAAATTTCAAATTAAGGGAAAAGGCACTTAAATTTTTCCGCCACGCAAGCCCTGGCCTATGATAGAGTTTTTAGGGAAAAGATTGAAAGCCTGAAATTGGGCCAGCGGCATGGGCCCTGAAAAAAAAAAACTTCCCCCCTGAAAGAACCCCTTCCGGCCCCCCTTGGCCATGGCGGAAAACCCGGGTCTCACACCCTTTTGGGGGAAAGTTTTCCGCATCAACTACTCCACTGGGGGGAAAAAAGACCCCGGAGATGACGGTAACCGGCCGGCCTAGGTTTTTTTTAAGACAAACACGAAACATGGACGACGGGAAAAGATTCAAAACTCTTAATTCCCAGGATAAAAAATCCCCGTAAAATTCTCCCCCTTTTTGTAATGGAAGCGGCCGGAAAAACTGGCACTGGCCCCCCCTCCGGTTTTTGGGGTTTTTTTATTCCCATTCCCTGGTCCCGTGGAAGCAAAATTGTCCCTGGGATCGCGGCCCCGCTTCCCCGGGGGGGCCCCCGGGTGGCACAGGCGGGGAAAAATTTTTTTTTGCCTCGGCCGGTCCCCCCCCCCCGCCGAAAAAAAAAAAAGCCATAAAATGTGGTTTTTTGTTTGCGAGTTCAATGTAAAGAATAAAGGTCCAAAATGAAAAAATAAAGCCGGGCATAAAAACGGGCTTCGAAAGTGAAAAATCGATTAAGGCCCCAACAACGGGAAAAAACCGGTCCCAAATGTACGTACGGGTCCCTGTGCCGGGCCCCTTTTTCTTTTTCAAAATTAACCATTCCCCAACCCTCCCGCGGGGAAGAACTCCACCATGAAAAAATCTTCAAATATTAAGAGATAACCGGGCCAAAATTCATTCCTTGACTGGGTGGGTCATTAATTCCACATGTTGGTTCCGTGGCTTCCAAAAGAAAAAAAAAAACCCCCCCCCTGCTGTGGGGGGGGGGGGGGGGGAAACCGTTGGGTCGGCCAGATACCCCAAATCGGGCCGGCCTAAGATTAACAAGACCAAGCTCAAAAAATTTTGTGGGGTTCAAACACAAACCCCGTTCCCAACCCAGCCCTCAAAAAAATGGACAGGCGAGGTTTTGAAAACGAACCCGGGGTGAAAAGAAAAGAATACGCATAAAATCAAACACCCCCTGCCACGACTGGCGCCAAACGAAATGCCCATGGGGAAACCTTAAAGCCAGGGTAACGATCAGAGGTTTTTGGGAAATTTTCCAAACGGCGGTTTTTATTTCCCCGCGCCTGGAAAACCTATCTTAAAAAAGCCCCCGCGGGCAAAACAAAAGCCTTTTTTGTGTGGGGCGGGAAACACAAAAAAAGTTTTTTTCTGAAACCAAGTTTTTTTTTCCGCCATATATAAAAGGAATTCCCCGGGCGGTTGGGGGCCTGGGTGTTTTTCCATTCCTGGGATGCAATGCCAAGAAATCTTTTTTTTCTTTTTTTTTTTCTTTCCCGTTTTGTAACTGCTGCTGGGCGTTTTTGTTTTCCTGGATGCTTTTTCCCACCCGGAAAAAAATGCGGCACAAATGAACTTGCAGAGTGGCCCGCGGAAATAAGGGCCCCCGTTTGAAGCCTTTGGAAAGAAGGCCGTGCCGCCCCCGGCGCCCCCCTTTGCACTCCCCTCACAGCAGAGAAGGAAGGGTTTTGAACTTTTTTTTAAGAAATTGTATCCTCCCGCTCTTTTCAATACACAAAAACACGTGAGGAGGAAGGAAAAGAAAAAAAAGAGTATAAACATCCCCTTAAAAGGCCCACGGTCTTTTTTTTTCTTCCCCTCACCCCCTTGCCAGAAAAAAAATGTAGGTAAAAAGTGGGGCTGCGAGAGAGGACCGCCGCCCAAAAGCGGTCTCTTTTTCCCAAAGCTATTTCAAAAGAGCCCCCCTTTATTTTTTTTCCGCCCCCCCATCTTTATTTTCCGCTGCCCCAAAAATTTGTTTTGGCCGCTAAAATCATGAATTTCTCAGATAAGCGCCAGCCAAGCCCCAAGTAAAACATAAAACGGGAAATCCGCCATTGATTCCAGAATTGGAAACCCAGCCCGCAGCGCCGGAATAATTCCTTGCCCGAACTTTTGGTTTTCAACTTTTTTTTTGGGGGGTCCTCGCCAAAAAAACAAGTCTTCGATCACCCGGCTGGAAAAAAAAAAAAAAAAAAAAGAAAAATAGTTCGGCTTCACGGGAAAAATAAACGCGCGCGGGTTTGGGGGGGGGAAAAAACTCACCCCTGAATTCGTTTTCGCTAAGGTTTTTTTTTTTTTTTTTTCTCTGAATGGGCTAGCGGTTGGCCCCCGTGAAGGGGTTTGAAATGGTCCCCTCCAAACCCGGCTCCACCCCCGTTTTTTCCAAAACCCCTCTCGGGTTTCCATGAAGGGCCTGGTGAAAACTCGACAATTGGCTGTCTTGGCCCGGCGGAAAAAAAAAAAAAACAAATTCTGGGTCCCTTGGAGGGAAAACAACGGGTCCAGCCACCTAGGGGACCATCGAACCCATGAATAAATGAGTCCACCCAGAAAGAAATTTTTTTTTTGCCGCGTTCTTATATTTGGAATTCCAGCGCTTTTTCTCAAAACCCCGCCCCCCGGAAAGTGTGGAAATGAAAAAGGTTCCGTTTACGTAAAAAATTCATTTGGGAACCGTCCCCCCCCCGGTGTTTTTTGGCCCCGCTCTCTAATCCGATTCCATCCCATCGGCCAAGTTGGCCCGCCCCCCTTTTTTTTGTTCCAATGAAACTCGCCAAACACCAATAAAAAATGGCCCTCCCTTCGGGAAAAAAAAGACACCGGGCCGGCAAATTTTCCCGCCCCCGCCCCCATACCGGCCGAAAAATGCTGCCCGTCGTTGTTCCTCCAGAAAACAATTGGTTTCCTCCCCCATTCGAACAGATAACCCCTCAAACGGGGCCATAGTTTTTTTTTTTTTTTTTTTTCCGCCCCCGCCTCCCCGCCAAAATAAGGGGAATACGAAAAAAATTTTTTTTTTCAAAACCCACTAATAAATAGTTTTTTGTTGAAAAAATCTTTTTCCGTCCGTGTTGTTTCTACCTAGCCCCGCCGGTAAAGCGGTCCCCACCTCCGCGGTCCCGCCCGCCCCAGTTGTTGCGAAACTTCCCTTCATAAGGAAGGAAACCGGGTTTGCCGCCCCCATGGGGGGGGGGGGACCGCAGCGCCGAATAAAAGGCGTTTTTTCCCCCCCCCCCCCCCCCCTGCAAGAAAGTCAGGGCCGCTGGCCCAATTCCCCAGCCTTCCCCATCTCCTTAAACCTTCCCTATCATAGTCCCCTTGGCCTGAAACTTCTTTGGTGGGGGGGGGTTTTGGCTCCTTCCCCCTAAGTTGGGAAAATTTTCCAGATGAAATGTGGGGCCGCCGAAGCCGGGCCCAATCCCCCCAGCCTTGATCCCCTGGAACCACTTTTTACCAAGGACCCCACGGGGGCCAAAAAAATCACGTTTTTTCGCCGAAAGCGCCAAAAAAAAAAACGGGGTCCCCCCCCCTAATCCCGGGCCCCGGGGCCCCCATTGTTGTCCGCGCAGGCCGCTAGTTCCCCCCGATCGAAAACGAATAGAAAACGTCCCATCCATAAGCCGGGAATTCGAAAAACGTTCCCGCTTTGCCCCCCTTTCGGTTTTTTTTTTTTTTTTTGCCGCTGCCTAGAAAGCGGGAAAAAGGGGAAAAAATGGCTTTCAACATGGCCCCAAAGTGCGAATTTTTTGGGGGGGCTCGCGGAGGTTTCGCCCCCCCCCTTGGCAAACGGTTTCCCTTGGATCCGGCGGCCCCCCCGCCCCCCCCCCCCCCCCCCCCCGTGAATTTTGAATTTCCGCCGCGCCCAGAAAAAGCCGGAATGAAAAAAAATCGCCCGTTCCAAGCTCCCCCGGGTCAAAAAGAAATCAATGAAAAGCCAACGGGGCTCACCCAAATGCGCGTTTTTTTTTTGCCTTGGATTTTTTTTTTCAACCCGAATCTGTGTTTTTTTTTTTTTTGTCCCTCTCCCTCCAAAATTAAGTTTTATTTTTTTTTTTCTCCCCTTCGCAAAAACATCCTCCGGCCGCCACCCGCCGATTGCGTCCGCCCCAATTGTTGCGCCCGAGTGATTTTCGGGGGTTGGCGCACTTTGAGGGGGGTGGTATCGTTTCGCCCTTTTAAAAAAATTTGTCGGAAGCATTCGTGAACGAAAATTTCTCCGGGTTACGGTAAACAAAACCGAAAGCGGGGGGTGGGGGGGGGGGTGGGCCCGGGTTTGGTTCCCTTTTCGTTTCCTTCCCCGCACCATCCCATGCCTCCGGCTTCGGGGAAGCGAATGCTTTAGGGATTCTGGCAACCATCGGGCGGAAATTTTTCAAAGGGGGGGGGGGGGAGGGGCCCCTCGCCCCACCGAAAAAAAAATTTTCCTCTCGCGCCGTTTGGTTTGGGAAGGATTCGCTTGCCAAATTCCCCCCCCCCGGGAACCCGGGTTCCTCCGCCCGTTAAGTAATCCGATACTATCACGCGTTTTTTTTTCGGCCCAACCTGGAAAAATTCGTTCCCATAAAAGTTGTTTGCGGCCCAGTTGAAGCGAAAAATTTTGCGTTTCAAAAACCAGCCTCCTTCCGGTTTTTTCCCAATGCCCAATTCCCGAAGGGAAAGAAAAAAAATCGCTCCGTTGTTTTTTTCGGCCCGAAAGCCCGCCCTTTTGGGTTTGTTCCAGGGTTATTCCGTTTTCCCCCCCGCGGTTCGGGGGAGACCACCGGCCATCGGGTTGGCCCGTGGGCCGTAAAAATGAAAAAATAACCTCCAGCGCCCCGTAATTCCGGGGGGGTTGTGAGGGCCCGCCCCCCCCAACAAAGAACAAAGTTTCGGCCCCCCATTCGTCGAAAGGGAAAAAAAAGAAGAAATTCAACGCCCCCTAAATTTGCCCCCCCATGGCCCCCTTTCCAACACTGCAACCGAAAAACAGCCAGCTTTTGTGTTTTTAATTTTTTTCCAATTTTTTGGACGGGGCGAGTTTCCGCGCGTTTTTTTTTAATACCGTGGCAAAGGGAGAAATATCCCGGCCCCCCAACAATACAAATATACAACATGGAAACATCCGTGATCCCCTCTTTTTTCCGCCCCGAAAAAAAACGGGCCGCAAACGCCCCCCCACCCGGTGTGCCCAAATAACCGGCCAAAAACTGAACATCCCAATCCTGGGGTTTTTGATTGAACGCCTCAACCGAGTTTACTGCCGCCGCCCGGTTCAAACACGGTTTCCGCCCAGCAAAAAAAATAACGATTATGGTGGATTCGTGCCCGCCCAGTGCCAGTTAACTCGCAACGCCTCTCCTTGGTCCCGGGGCGGGGAGCCTGCCCCAAAAAAAAAAAACGAATTCCCCCCGCCGAAAAAAAAATGTGTGGCCGCCTATGGGTTGGTCGATAATCCAGCCTGGGTTTTTTATAAGTAAACTCCTTCCTTCGCGCAGCCCCCCCCGCGGGCAACCCCTAAACGGTGGGGGGATAATTCGTGATAGTAGGGAAAAATTCCGTTAGCGAGAAAAAAAAGCGGGTTCCACGCGCCACCGCCCTTTCCGCCCCCCTCCACAATCCCCCCCCGGTTTTGAAAGCAATTGCAAAACCGCAGTCCCCCCCCCCCCCCAAGTGTCTCAAAAAACTGTTAAAACGGTGCCCCAATATAGCTAAGAACCCCGCTGCCGGCCAAAGAAACAATAATTGCACCCTTTTGGTGCCCCCCCTTTTCCACATGTCCACCAGCGTCCCCACAACGCCCCTTTTGCAATTTTGGAAAAGGGTGCCCCCCAGTTTTTTAACTTTTTTTTTTTTTTGCCAAGTTTTTTTTTTTTTTCTTTTTTTCCTTCCCCTGCTTTTCTCCTCGCCCTATTTTTTTTTCCACGCCTTTGCTTTTGGGGGGGGGGGGGGGAAAAAAAAAAAACAATCGTTGATTTCGGCTGTCTTCCTCTTCCGATCTTCCCCTTTTTTTTTTTTTCCCCTTACTCCGAGGCCCCCCTGGCCCTTTTTTTGGCGGCCTCCCTTCCGAGAAGGGAAAACCGTCCCCCCCCCTTCCCTGCGTTTGATCTGTAATCCTCGGGCCTTTTGGGGCCGGGCCTTTTTGGGGTGGGCCCTGGCCCCCTCTTTTGGGGTGTCCGATTTTTTTTTTTTTTTGTGGGGTTTCCCGGGGGCGTGCAAAAACGAAAAAAAAATGTGTTTTGCACGGGGGCCCCACAACTAAAAAAAAAAATTCGAAAAGCACAAATTCATTGGCGAACGAAATGGGGGAAAAAAAGAATAATAATCTCCCAGCCGGTTTTTTTCAATATTTCCAACCCATTTTTTTTAATATAGATTTGTGCAAAATTGCCCCGCCCCCCTGGCCCCCCCCGCGGTTTAACTTCCGATGGCACAAAACAGGGGGGGGTAATAAAGTTTTTTTTTTACAAAGTCCACAAAATGGGGAATTTAAGGAAGGGGCGCGGGGGGGGGGGGTCCCCCCAAACAAAAAAATAAAACAAAAAGGTTTAAAAAAAAAATGTTCCGCCCCCTGGAAAAAAAAGAAAATAAAATGGGAAAAAAAAAATATAGGGCGGTTCTGAAAAAAATCCCCCGTGGCTGGGGGCCCGGTTTTTTGTTTTTTTTTACGGCCCTGGTTTTTTTTTTTGCCCCGCCCGGAAATAAGTTTTAAGCCAGCTCGTGCCCGGCCCGCGGGACGCCGCTCGTTTCACATCAAAACGGGTTGGCTCTCCCGGGCCCGGAC
>Ga0179593_1818618_pt1 | contig 10229 bp, 16 predicted proteins | sample CZODoug2_1_08_16_FD_185931 | JGI IMG/M metagenome (GOLD analysis project Ga0179593, IMG submission 185931) | Vadose zone soil fungal communities from Angelo Coast Range Reserve, California, USA - CZODoug2_1_08_16fungal (PacBio error correction) | ecosystem: Environmental > Terrestrial > Soil >...
GGGGGAGGTTACACTCAACACCCTCTTATGTCCTAGGGGAAGAAGAGAAAAGTCCCTTGAGATAAAAAACTTTTTTCCTTATTCATACCGCCTGCACCCAAAAAAAAAAAGAAAAACCAAAGGAAGATTAGAGGAAAGATCTATAATGAAGTCGAGGAACGGAAACTAAGGGGGGGGTTTGGAAGAATTAAACCATTCCTCACGCTGAGAATCCCTCTCTTTACCAATAGGAAGGGGGGGGCTTGTAAAAGGAAAAAAAAAGAATAGTGGCGACACATCCGACACCCGGGGTGCACTAAAGGGCTGCAGAGCACTATTCAAAAGATCCCCACCTCCTTCACCCGAAGAACATTAAACTCAAATTTGGGAAGATCGGGGAAAGGATACACCGATTCTGCGTTCCACAATACAAAAAATCGGGGACTAAATCGCCCTTGGTAAACAGCGTCGGGCAAGGCGGGAGAGAAAGGATCAGGGGGGAAGAAGGAGAAAAGAGTTCTAACAGCCCTGCCTTCATCCCAAAAGAGAGCGGGGAAGAATTGGTGAAACGGTCATTCTTATCGTTCTTTGGGCCCCATTCCGTCAACAGGCGCGTACCGCAGTCTTTTAGTGGGGGAGGAAGAGGGGGAATGGGGATCTATTTGGGTTCCAGGCTGGACGATGAATGCCGTATGCAAGAAGAGAATCCGTTTGGGGGAAAGGTCAAGCATTCGACGGGCATCAGAGCACCACCGGTTTGAGGAGAGAAAGCGGGAAAGAGAAGGGTGGGGGTCAGGGGGAATGCCTCTGCAGGGAGGGAACATACAAAACCCTAAATCCAGCAATCGAGCTGGGAAGGGAGGAGAAAACCGCGAAGACGACCAAACCCGACGAAGGAAGTGGCCCCATCTGAATAATGGGAAGGTTCTTTGTCTGTTGCTCAAGCAAAAGAAGGGTCAGAAGGAAGACGCGGGGGAATGGGGTCGCCGTCTGAAGGAGAAACCTCGTTGTATTATCGAAGAGGGACGAAAACCCGTTCTTGTTCTTGTCGAGTGAGAAGGGAAATCGGATAAGGAGTCCCGATGTCTCGTAGGGAACAAACTGCTAAATACTCAGAAAGAGAGGGAAAAAGGTCCGAAGTGAAGATATTGATCCTTTATTGGTTATCCCAGGAAAGGCGACAGAAGGGGAAGACGTTTGCGCAGTGTAAATCGCGGGTCTCTTGGGAGGACACGCTTGGAAGGAAGTCCTAAGAGAAAAAAAGCGCAGGGAATAGGAAAGGCGTTCGTGGCCGGAGGACCATTTTGTTTCAAGGGAAGAACATCATCGAGGAGGCGCGTGCCGATTCGGCGGGAGCTGGGGTAAAGGGAGCTCGGGGGCCTATTACATTTGAGGACTTATTGGACCTCTCTTTTTTCTGTATCAACTGGAAATGGGAAAAGGAGGAGAAGGGCGGGCAAAAGGAGTACTAAAAGCAAGCGGCTGTGGGAGGTTGGAAGAAAAATTCTGGAAAAAAGTCATTTTGCAAGAGGAGGGATAATTTTAAGAGCGGAAAGAGGGGGGGAGGAAATCCCGGACTGTAATCCGAGTTAAGGGAGAATTTATGAAGATTTTCAGGGTCCGCATTTGAAAGAAAAAAGGACTTGGAAGAGGGAGAAAACAACCCTCTAACTGAGGGAAAAAGAAAAGGAGGAAGGAACTATCAATCGAGTGGGCCTCGGAGAGGGGAGGGGAAATAAGGAAAAAAGGGGAAACGCGTGTCACCGTTATGTTTGGCCAAAGGGAGCGTCATAAAAAAAAATCCTTGGTCAGGTACGAACCGGAAGCGTAGACAATTAAAGAAAAAAAGGCCTGAGAGTCGAGCTGGAAGAGAGGGGGAAACAGGGGGGGGCGTCATTGAGCAGGAAAATTTCAATGGATTGGCGGGAGGTCTCAAGACTTGCAAACTTGAGGGAAGCCAAACGGAAAGCATCCCAATCGCGGATAGAACGAAGAAGGGGGAAGTTCCAGGCAGTTCAAGCGTCAATCCACCATCGTGAGAGGGGAGAGATCGCCAAGGGGGGGGGTGGGGGATACGGGCATCTCAATCCGAGATGCACGTTGAAAGGGGGAAAAATGCGACCCCAGCACGAGGGAGGGGAGGATCGGAAAGAAGCCCAAGACTATGTACATCACAGTACTTGGGAAGCGCCGAGGAGGGGGAAGGTGCGGGACGTGAGGAATTCATTTCGTCGACTTCAGGAACAAGAAAGTGCAAGGAGAAATGACTAAGGGAAAAGAAGCCACTGGGTTGAGAAGAGCAAAAGAAAATGCCTCTCAGTGCGCTGAGTGCCAGCGGGCAGCAAAAAAAGGGGGGAAGTGACCGGCCAACTGGTCGTCGTCTTATTAGCAGCAGGGGGGGTGGAGCGGAAAAGTCACTCCTGTTACCGAAGAAGCTGATATTACAATGGGGGAGGAAAAGAGATTGATCGGACTCCGACGTACTGGGGGGAAGAGTATTTAACGGGGGGGGACCATTATCTAGGGGGGAAAGATTTATTTCTTCCAAGGGAGAAAAAAGAACTAAAGGCGGGAAAATTCACCGGTTTAAACGGAAAAGCCGATCCTAAAAAGAGTGCAAATGCGGCGGGCCGAATGGGTGAGCAAAGATTAAAGGGAAGCCTGCTTGCCCTTGCTCCAAAAAACTGTGCAGAAAAGGGCTCTGTTGCAAAAAATTGGCATTTGGAGGGAAAAAGAGAGGTCCTATAAGAACGCATCATCGGCTTGAACCGGGGGAGGGAGAGAAAAAGGATCGCGACGAAGAAAAAAGAGCCTTACCTGCTGCGTCAAAAGGGGGGGAATTGGTTGGAAAAGGGAACGGCCACTAACCTACGTTGACAGAAAGAAAGAGGAACAGAAAACTTCCCTCTTTAAAAGAAAAACTCTAACACAAGAAGGCTGCGATTTTCACATAGGCAAGAAGGGAAAAGAACTTGGCGCAGGAAGGGAGGGGCGTGGCTCTGAACCAGAGAAAGAAAGCCCTGGGATGGGGGGCTCTAGAAGTTCGCAGTTTTGTAAACCAACTCTAGGTCAAGGCAAGTACCATCTATCATAGAAAGCAATCCGGTTTTTGGGGTGTTTAGGGAACGGCCCTGGCATCCTTAAAGGAAGGAATTGTCGAAGAGAAGACTGCTATCTAGAATCTATTCAAATGGAAAAAAGGGAATCATTGGGAGGAAAACACTTTGGGATAAAGGGCAAAATCGCAGATGAGTTGACCAAGGCAAAAGGGAGGGGTGGGGAAAAAATGTCGCGGGGAAAGATAATCCCTATGCACAAAATGCTAGGGAGGCGTTAGGTTACCTTAAAAGGGGGGAAAAAAAAACTCAAGTGAGATGGAAGGAAACATGAATGTAAACACCCATTAATGCAGGTCTTGGAAAGGGCTTCCCGGAAGGGAGAGTCGCAGGCTGGGGGGGGGGTTCCTTCGACAAAACGGAAGAATGGCTGATTGCTAAGGAAGAGAAAGCCTGAAACCTCAAGAAAAAGAAACCGCGTCAACGAACTCGTAATGGGAGAAACGCGGCACAGAAGGAGGGGGGGACGTAATGGGGCTTTACCAACACGAGGAAAGCGAAAGACAACACCCGAAAAAAAGACCTTCAATAGGGGGATGGCGAACATACTTGCTTCTCCTTATAAGCTGGGGGGGGGGTCCAGAGAAAAAACCTTGTCGCTGAGGGGGGTTATGCTTGATCATTTATAAAAAAAAAAAAGGGGGGGGGGGGGGGAAAAAAGGAAGAAAATTGTTGCAAGAAAAAAAGAAAAAGGGGGGCTTTCGTCCGTATTTATCGTATCGAAGGGAAGAGGGGGAAGGGGTGTCATAAAGGGGGGGAGAAAAAGGGAAAGCCGCAATTCATCTGTATTTCAAAAAGAGGAATGGTGCGCCTGGTCAGGGAAGAAGAAAAAGAAACTTTTTTTCGGGGGAAAAGGAAAAAAGGAAGGCGAGTGGGACCAGCTAGGTATTCCTAGTTTGGGGGCAAGCTAATCTGGAGAAGGGAAACTTAGGAAACGTGTTTGACCTTATGAGCAGCCGGAAGGAGAGAGAAAAACAAATCAACACCTTAGTAGGATGAAACAGAGATAGGGAGGAGGAATAGGGTCAAACCTGGGGAGGGGTGTTTGTGTGAAAGAGGAAGGAGCGTACAATCCTCACGCTGTCCAACTTAATAAATCCGAGAGAAAGAAAAAGCTCAAACAGGAGGGGGAGAAGAGGGGGAGGTTCTAAAAGAAAAATCAGGGGGACTTAAAAAGGGAAGGAACTTTGTGAAGATAGAAAATCTACAAACACCTCGTCACACGATAGGAAAGACGAAGAAAAAAAGTGATCGTGATCAAGAGGAAGAGACAACCTATCTGCGGTTCTAAACCGAGAAAAGCTCATCGCCAGTTGAAAAGGGAATGGAAAATGAGCTGGGTAAAAGAGGGAAAGGAAAGGTTATTGTTCTCCAGCCTGAAGGGGAAAAAGGTTGAAGGGCTTCAGAATCGCGGAGAGGGGGGTCTTCTAGAGGAATGGAGGGAGGGGGGGGAAAAGCCCCTTTGTAAAAAAGGGGAGGAGTGCAGGGAGTCATGGGAGGGGGGGAAGTGACGCGGTATGCGGTCGTTCTATTGAAAAGCTCTTCATAAAAAGAGTTGTCGAGTCCCCTTGGGGGTCGAGGAACAGGCTCTTTCAAGCGCGAAGAAAGCACCAGCCGCCGAAAGAAAAGGGGGGGTGTTTTTCCATTCAGGAAGAAGAAAACATCCTTGAGTGCGGAAAAAGCAAAACGGGGGGACTCTTATATCGATACCATGGGGCAGAGAAGGACAGGAGAGGTCGCAGGGGGGGAAAGGAAGGAGGGGGATCAGACATTTTAGAGGAGGGTATCAAGCAGCCAGGAGGGAAAGAAAAAAGGGTGAAGGAAAAATGGGGGCATCTATCTCTAAAAGGGAGAAGAGGAACCAAAAAGAAGAGGGAGCCCCCCCCCCAAAGGACGTTAGGGGTGAGAAGGAAAAAAACGATTGTTATTTGCTGACAGGGGGAGAAAGCTCTTGCCGGAGAAAAGGAGATTCAGGTCAAACTGCTAATACTAAAGGGAATTCAGGGAAAACGGGGGGATATTCATCCTTGATTGTAAATAAGCTCCCAGAAGGGAAAAAGGGGTCAAAGAGCATGGAGGGAGGAGGGGCGAGGGCGTCTCAACAAGCTTGGCAGACGAAGAAAGAAAGGGAGAGAGAAGCATCGTCGTTTCAGAAAGGTGCAACCCAGGGATATTTTGAAGACGGAAGGGGAGGGTACGGCTTTCGCCGAAAAAGGTGTAGAGGGGGCGGGGAGGTGGAAAAATGATGAGAGGTAGGGGGGACCTCTCGGGGGGGGGGGACTCTTAGAAATCCGGGAAAGCGGATTCAGAAGGGGGGGTGCCCAGTGACAATTGGATCATTCTACTTAGTGAAAGTTTGTTCAAGAAGAGGAACCCCAGGTTAGGTAAGGGCCGCATTTTTCACAGAGGAGAGGGATAATTTTACTAGGAGAGGCCGTTCAGGTGAAATCTGGAAAAGGAAAAGGGAAAACTTTACAAATCTCAAGGGGGAATTGGGGGGAATTTGGGGGGGGAAAATAAATCCTTCCCGTGCAGCATCAAAACACCTAGAAAAAAGGGGGACTCTTGGTAAGAAGAGGGACCATATAAAGAGTAGGGGGCTAGTCCAATTCAGAAGGTAAAATAAGCGTAGGGGAAAGTCAACCTTTTAGGGTTTAAAAGAGCCACACAGGGGGGAAAAAAAGAAAAAAAGGGAGCGACGCCAACTCGAAAGTTCACGTCCCTAGAGATCGGCAACGAATAGAAAAGGACGGGAGAGGCATTCTTGAAAACGTAGAGAATCAAGACTATCGAAGGGGACTTTGCTAAATGGAGGGGGGGCGTAATGAATTCTTCGTGGGAAGGGGCCAGGACCAAGAGGAAGGAAGTATATTTCCTCGGAAGGAAAGGGGGTGACATGAGAGAAGGTTCTCTCTTGCCCGAAGAAGGACATCAGGACATGATAACAGAAGGAGTTTTTTTTATACTTCAGAGGGAAACACGGCTGAGGGGGGGGAAAAAAGAGAAGGACCGCTTCTCCACCCCGTGAAGGCTGGAAAAAAAAAAATCAAGAAGTTAAAGAGGGGAGGGGAAAAAGGAAATATGTACATCACAGGGGGGGGGGGGTCGACGCTCGAGGGGGAAGGACAATTCGGGAAAATGGAAGAAGGATGAGGGTCGCCCGCACTCCAGGACACGGAGAAAAACGTAAAGAAGCCTTTGAAAGAAAATGCGATGCTTTAAAGGGGTTAAAGGCTCTCAGGAAAAAGGAAATTAGTGCCTATCGTTCTAAAAGGGAGGACTGGGAACCTGGAAAAGGGGTGGGGGTGCGTCAAAGTAAGAAGAAATGGGGGAGGGGAACCCTTTAAAAAGAAAGCACTCCGGTGAACAGTAAACCGCGACCGGTGGGGAAGAAGGAAACGATGATCGGACTCCTTAAGCTATTAGGTGGGGGGGAATCAAAAAAGGGTTTTGGGAGAAAGTCGATCACGGGACAGGGCCATGGAAAGTAGGAAAAGAAATTGCTAGGCAAAGGGGAAGGCAACCAGAAATTTTTACTAGTGAAAAAAGGAAATCATAAAAAAGAGGAAAATGCGTCGGAAGGGCCGGGAATGGGTGTGAGGTGCAAAAAGGGGAAAAAAGAATACATCCTGCTCACTTGAGGACAAGGGTTGGCAGAAAGGTTATTCATCCTCTTTGAGTGGGGCAGAAAACGAGAGTCAGGGAAGGAAAAAGCGTAAGGAAAAGTCTTTAAACCTAATCGGAGATGCGAAACCAAGAGCGAAGCAGGAAACAGATCGGCTGAAAAGATCTTTAACCAAAGTTGTGTAAGGGGTCCGGGGAAAGGATAAATATCCAATGAGAGGGGGAAGGATACATCACAACTCTTTCGGGGAAAAATAGAAACGCTACAATTTTAAAAAACTGAAAAAAGAATGTTCCAATGTCACGGTCGCACTATCTTGAGGAAAAAAAAGCAAAATAGAATGAAAGAGAAGGAGGGGAGGGGGCGCATTTTTACCAGAGGAAGGAAGGAAAGAGGGAGAAGACTCGCAAGAGCGGGAGCGCTCATGACGGAGAAGAAAGTGTGCGAGGAGCGACTTCTATCGAGAGCGATGAAAACGCCTTTAAACAGGTAAAGAAGGGAGCAAGTTGCAACAGAACTGTCAAATGTGCTGGTTCCACGGAGAATAGAGGGGGTGTGTTCGTACTTCAAAGGAAGGAGAATGGGTGAAGGCCTATCAGAAAGAAAGGAGGAAAAAAGATCGTTGCAAATGAGAGGGGCGTAAACCGCACTCAAGGAGAGGAAGGATTCCATACTTAATTTGGAAAAGGTAGGAAGAGTTCTTGGTCCCGCAAAAAAGAAAGATGGTTCCGTCTCCTTCTGTAAGACTCAGGGATGCGAAAAAAATACTGCATTCAATTCAGGAGGAAGGAAGAAACCAAATAGAACGACCGCATACCGCGTCAAAAGGAATTCTGAAAGAAAAAGGGACTGGGGACGGGGCGGGAGACAACGATAATAATGGGCAATGCAGAAAAGACGGACACAAGCGAATTAGGGAAAAAAGACAAAATATTGTCTTATTAAGAGGAAAAAGCTTCGGCGGGATTCCACTGAGGGGGGGGCGCCCTGACCGACGCTGGCAAACGGGGGGAGGAAAGGGGAGGGTATAACTCAGCCAGAGGAAGCAGGCGATTTTTCTCACTAATCTCTCAAAGGAGGTCGGCGTGACTACGTAGAAAGGGGGACTTGATGGGGGTGGGGGTCAACTTTTTTTCAGTAATCGAAAAAACGTCTGAGAAAGGCACCCGCGTATGGGGAGGAGGGAAATCCTGTTCTCCTATCACTCCTTTTTGAGAAGGCACACAAAGATTCTTGCGGAATAGTTTTTGGCATCGGAAAAGGAAGGGGGAGAAACGTGTCCTGCTCTCAAACAAACAAGATGAAAATATCAGAGTGGTGAAAATTAGGAAAAAAACAACTATTAGGAGAAAGAGAGCTGGGAGGCGCTGTAATCAAGTTCCCCCAAAGGGAGGTATGGGGAAGAGGGGGGGTTTTGGGGGGGCGTTAAAGGACTAAAGAGGGAAACTAAGGAATCCCCCAAGCTTGGCCCAAGAAGAAATAGGGTGAAAAGGGTTATCGTCGGACAGGCGACCATCCGCCCCATCCTCAAAGACTTGATGATCGACAAGGTCGCTCTCACAAAAAAAGAAGTAAAACGATACCTACTATTCCGACGAACTTTGGGAAGCTGAGAAAAAAATAAAAAGAAGAAACACGATTCCTTCGTTCTAGAAAAACTGAGAAGAGGACGAGAGAAAGAAGGAACAACGTCTGGTCATGGCTCCGGCATAAGTTTAAAGTTCTGGGGTATTTCGCAAGCAAGGAAGAGCCTCCAGGGAGGCATCGAAGGAGAGCCTGGGTGATTCATTCGGAGGAGGGGGGGGTAAATCCCCATGAAGCTGAAACAGAAAGGATAAGGTCGAAGGAGGGTTCATTGTCAGGGAAAGAGAAAGGTTTCTATTGTGGGGGAGGGAAGATCTAATGATGCCGTAGCCAATACGAGTGGTTAGGACAGGGGCTTCAAATCCTGCTACGGGAAAAACGCCCGCTTTTGCCTTGCAAAAAAAGACCCAGCTTAAATAATGGGTTGTGGGTGGAATTCTCGCGCGATAATGGACAATACCTTCAGTAACCGAAAAGGGGGGGGCCCTCGGGATGAGAGCTTGCCATGCGAAACAGTCGCCGTACGACCAAAACAAAAAACCTCTAGGCGATAAAGGAAAAACAGGTAGCCACTTTGATGAGATGTGCTGATCCCATTCTTACCCTTGGAAAACGGGAGGGGGGTCCATAGGACCGTCTGAAATCTACCCAACATCATGGGAAGGGGGAATCTGAAGGAGTCTGAAAAGGGGTATTGGATCGTTGTAAGGATGGCCATCGGCTCCTTGCCGGCAATGGGGGAGAAGGGAAAAGAAATACTGAAAAGATATCTTCATGAAGGCATTTCCCGAATGGGATGGTTTCACAAGAGACCCTCCTCTAATTGGAAAAGGGGAACATCCGGGGAGAAGGGGAAGGAAGCATGTCTGGGGGACGGGGGAGGGGAGTCTAGCGTTTGTTCTGTACAGAGAGAAAACCGAAGTGATATTTCTATCATTTCGGGTATGGGGCCGGAAAAAAGTTTTTGGAAGAGAGGGGGACTCATCCTCTGGGAAGGGATCGGAAAAAAAAAAAAAAAAAAGCAAGATCCTGTTTTTTAAAGGAACAAAAGAACGGCCAGCGCTCAGAGTTGAGGAGGGAAAATCGCTTTGGCGCGGGGACCTATTGTTGAGTAAGGAAACTCTTCTTAATGAAAGGGAAAAGTTCCCGGCATTTACAAAGGAGGTTACGGAAGTGTTAGGAGGGGACATTTTTCAATTAGAAAAAATTTCCGAAGACTCATTTTTCACAGCCTGGGGAGTGTGGAAAGGCCGAATTCTGTTGAACCGTCAAACTCGTAAAATCCACCGGAAAAAAAAAACGTTTTAGGGCAGGGAGGGGGGATTTCTTCCTCATGGGAGAAAAAAAAGACGGAAAAGGCTCGAAGAAGGGTTGCCTTAAATATGAAAAAGAAAGTAGAATTCTGCTCAAAATCGAAAACACTCGCACACAACAGACAACTGCGGTAATATCCGCGGGAGAAGGGTCAAAAGAGAAAAAAAAAAAAAATATGTTACCATAGGGGGCAATCCAACAAACTGCATCAAGAGAGAGAAAAAAAACAAAAACTCATGGGACAACAATGGGAACTAATCCCTAACAGAAGAGTATACACTCATCTGAAGGGAAAAGGCAGTAAGAAAGGAGATAGATGAAACATAGACTATTAGAGGAGGGGACGTTCTAAAGTGCAAGGGGGGAAAGGGGGGAAGGTCGCAGAAAAAGGACCTCCCTTGAATAAAAAAGAGCTTATCTATAGTAGAGCGGAAAAGTACAAACCAACTGATTGTCCACAGAAAAAAAGGGACAGCGCTTTCACGCTAAACAAAACCAACCCGCTACCTACAAAAAAACAAAAATCATGCGGGAAAGGAGTAACTGCATGAATAAACAGACAAAAAAAAAACAAAAACAAAGAAAAAAATTAAAAAAAGAAGAAAACAACA
>Ga0179593_1257889_pt1 | contig 10228 bp, 13 predicted proteins | sample CZODoug2_1_08_16_FD_185931 | JGI IMG/M metagenome (GOLD analysis project Ga0179593, IMG submission 185931) | Vadose zone soil fungal communities from Angelo Coast Range Reserve, California, USA - CZODoug2_1_08_16fungal (PacBio error correction) | ecosystem: Environmental > Terrestrial > Soil >...
TGGGGGGGGCTTCATCGGGAGAATACCTCCGTAATTGTTCTACAGAGGGGAGTCAAATTATGCAGAACACCATGAAGGGGTATGTCAATGAGGAGCAAGGAGAGAAGGGCTAGTTGGAGAAGAAATGTCCCCACCATAAAAAAAAAAGTTCCATCTGTAAGGCTTCAGCGAAGGATGGGTAGCATGGTCATCGGGGAGCAAGATGAAAGCTACATATAAAGTCCTAAAGCACATATTACAGTAGATGTGCATCAGGGTGATGTGGGGAAGCCGAGAATCAACTTAAAATCAGCATGGGGAGGGTGCGAAAAAATCTACTACAATTTTAATGCAAGGAAAAATGCGTTGCCCCGGGGCTTGCGGATTAGGGGGGTCGGAAGGAGAGATTCAGGCCCTCTGCGGGGAAATCAGAAGCAGGTCAAGCGATCTCGAACATCTCGGACTAAACATACCTACCTTCGAAGGACTTCAAGTCGACAGAAGGCCAATCGACTGTTTCACGGAAAGAAAAGTATAAAAGGGACAAATCTAGACGCGCATGGGGGCGGAAATCAGAAGTAAAAAAGCTCTGCGGCTGAGGGGTTAAAAAGGCTTGTCAGAGGAAATAGCCAGAAGCGGTCAAAGGCATGGTACGTACTAACCTCAGGCCCCTGGTCAAAAAAAAAAGAACGATCAAGCGACTGGAAGAAAGATAGGATGGGGGATGTACGACGCCGGCATATACTTCACAAAAAGCGGAATGCTCCGCGGACAGGAAGGGATTGGAGGTCATGACGGGTCACAAACCCGCCTACACCACGATGCCTTCCTCTCACAATTTTGGAGTAGGGGTTTTCCTAGACTTAAGAAACGATGTGACCAAGCGCAAAATCTGACGGTAGAAGAAACGAGGGGCACCGCTACCGCTAAAAATGCAAGTGCAGAATAAACGAGTATAGCTGAACATGATAGGACCTGCAGGGACGTCGGGAACTAACACGGAAAAAAGAAATGTTAGACATACAAGTTCAATAGCAAGCGATCGCCTTTCAAAGGGTCCAGAAATACCTGGCCGCAAAAAAATCAAGCGCCGGGTTGTCAAAGACGCAACTCTTATGTAGGAAGAAGAACAAAATGTGCAAAAGCATCCCGGATGAAGCGGCAGGGTTCAATGGTCCGATAACTAAGTACTAAGAGGAATACCGCAGGTCTAAAGTCGAGACAGGAAAGATCAGAATCGGCGGCTCAAGACGAACCGGTTCGAAAATGGGGGAGTCCAAATCGCAGGAAAAGGTAAAATAGACCTTGAAAGAAATCAGCCAAAACCTCGATCAGATAGCGAAAAAAAAAGACATGGGAGTGCTTGAATACCGCGCCATGTTGCTAAAGGCAAATCGGATGGGGACTAAGCTTCAAGAACAGAGAAAAGTATGGCTCAGCTGTCTAAAAGCAAAGTACCACCACCGCTGATGTAAAACGGCACCCGGGGATACGCCCTCCTCGAAAAACGAAGGAACCTATCACTGCGAAAGAGGCCGACCTCAAATTTAACCGAAAACGAAAGTCCCTGAATAAAAAGAAACACTTAGCCGAGCACGAGCGCCAGGAGAAAGTTGGTTGGGGAACTGACCATAAGACTTGGGGTCACAAATAAAAAAAGCTGAAGGGTGACTTTTAAAAAGATATCAAAAAACAAACACCGGGGAAAGGGGAAAATATAGTGAAATCCAATGCAGGTGGGCTTTATTTGGGCAAACAGTCCAGACTGGCGGCACGAAAATAGCATCTTGACCTTGTGGGACGAGGTTCTAGTCTCCTACGGCTGCGCATGACGTAAAAGAAATGCCGAACCTACCTGAGTCGTCAGTCATCGGGGGAAGGCGGCGGGGGTGGGACCGTCAGGAAGAAAAAACGAAAATGACTCATGACGGGAGGAGGTTGAAACGTGGGGGGGAGAAGGACCGCTGACGAGAACGATCTGGCATGGAGGCTTAGGGAAGTCCCCTATTGGCTATATCTCCAAGAGAGGGGTCGGCAACCAGACGGGATGGGGGAGCTAATGACTGAATAGGAGGGGTGCCGCTGGGGGAAAGTGAGGTATAGGAGGGCAAGCGTATTCGGGAATGAATGACGAAACCGCTCTAAACTCTAAATCGGGCATAGTCGCCGAGAGGATAGCAGTATCGTCGTGGGCTACTACGGAAAAGGGATCTTGGAAAGTGCCAGAAAAATACTCTGAGGAGGGGGGTGACAGGTGGGTTGAAAGCTAAAACTGGAAAAGCAGCAACAGGTATTGAGGAAGGTCCACACCCCGGTCAGGGGGCGTAGGAAGGGGGGTATTAGCCGACTCAAAGGGGACACTTTGGGGCAGGATCCTATTTCTAAGAAACGTTGGAAACCATGGAAAAAAAACGAAAGAAAGGGAGACTTTAAAATGAGTTGCAAGGACGGCAGAGAAGGCGTGAGAAGAGGGAGAAAATGGTAGCTGGGTCTGTAGAGGAACTTTGTCGTAAACGCTTGGGGGGGGCGACGACTTTTACACTAGTGATGACGGCAAAAACGAAAGGCAATCAAAACCCAAAGGGGGAGAGGAAGGGTAATCGGGGTGAAGAGCGGGGGACATATACAAATAAATCCTTTAAGAGCGCTAATGAGAAATGTCAAAAAGGGTTACTCGGAAGGCAACGGAAGCAAACAGGTTCGCCCACGCTCTCAAGAGGGGATAATGGTCTGAAAACCAAGGACATGAGCGCAGTAACTATCATGGCATGGGGGCTTATCGTAAAAAAACAATCATCAAAAAAATGAAAAACATAAGACTTTCCATCGATTTCCAGACACAAATAAAAAGAAACGGGGGGGGGGTGGGAAAAGCCTCCAGTGGACCAGGCGATGGAAGGAAAGAAGGATGCGTCAGTATTTCAAGGCGTATGCGGGTCGAAGATCTCGGCAAAGTACTCTTCTAGAAAGGGGTTGAAAGGGTGCGAGAAAGAAACTGCGGCATACTTTCCTGGAAAAAATGGATAGGACTCAAGCAACAAACGCACGTGCCCGAAGAACTTGAGAGTGCTCTCAATGTCAGATAGGCTCTCAAAAAACCGTGCGAAGATGAGCCAGAGGCTCATCGTTTGGGAAAACAACACGCGGCGAAAAAGTGGATTAGGTCATGAAAACGAGTATATTAGAAAAAGAAAAAGGGGGAGGCAATCATCTGACTGCAGCATAAAACCAGAGGGAATAGGAGTGGGGGGGGGGGGGGGGGGGGGGTGGGTGGGGGTGTGGTGTCAAATGAAATTGACCGTGGTGGGGAACTGGGACATTTGTATTAGAACTCCATGATAGAGCTAGGCGACAAAAGACATACCACCTCCAAAAAGGAGTTGGACGCATATCTAACAAAGGCGGGGGCGGTCAACAATGTTTCAGGGAGGGGTCTTAAGATGAGCAATCTCAACAAAACGAGAGGAGGAGAGAGAGAAATTTGTCGAGCGTGAATATCCGAAAAAAAGGTCCGACTGGGGGCCGCTGAGGGACGGGAAAAAGAAAGGAAGGGGGGGAGGTAGGTACAAGGGCGAAAAATCATTTCATAATGGGATCAGCCCACAAAAAAATCCAACGGGGTCTAAAAGGAAGGGGGCAAATGCATCAAAGTGCTGGAACGCTGCCTAATCTTAGGTGGCATCAAATTTAAGAAAATAGGAAGGAAAAAAAGAAAATTTACCTAGAGAAAGGGGGGTTTTGCAGGCACGGGCAGGGGGAAAAAGATCAGAGAGGCCTCGCCTTCGCGGGGGTGACGAATACTACGAAGTTAAGGGGGACACTAAAAGGGAAAAAGTTGGAAAAAGGAGGATTGGTGGGTTTATGGGAGGAGGGGGGAGCATAGAGGAAGCCAATGCAGAGTCAGGGACCGAGAAGCCTTCCAAACTCGATATCTCAGCATAGAGCTAGGCACAACAAAAATTCCGCATAGAAGAAAGTACCTCAAAAAGAGGAAGGGGGGGAAACAAATGGAGGAACTGCAAAGCTCAGGGGTAGAAGAATGAAGATCGTAGGAAGATTATTGGTAAAGCACCGGAGGTCGAAAATCGAAAAAACGCGCAATCTACTGGAGGCGAACTAAGTTGCCCTCTGTTCCGAAAAAACGACAGATGCCGCGACTGAAAAAAAACGGGCGTAAAAAAAAAGAAACAGTGCATCTCGAGTACGTCACCAATTCTCATTCGAAAAGAGATAAAGGTAAGTGATTGGAGGGACAGAACTCCAAGCAAAAAAACGATGGAAGGAAATCTCAGCATGGGGAGGGCCTTGGTGGGGGAAGCGACTCTGCTGGAAAGCAATTGCCACGTAGGTCCTTCAAACGCGCGGAGTTCCACCACTAAATCGAAGATACCCACAGACATATCAAGCATTTATAAAAAAACCCTGAAGATTACCTCGTCCGGAAACATTTACATAGATTCCAGCAGAAAATGGGAGACAAAACAATGTCTAGCAAGAGAATCCTTCACAGTTCAACCGTCGTTAAAAGGAAGTGGAAAACGACATAAAGAAAGAAAAAGGGGTACCGCAACAGGACGAGAACTAAAAACAAAAGGTAAAAGAAAAAAACTAATTATTTTCGGTGGTCTTGTCACTGTTGGAAACCTACGACAAGGAAGGAAACTGATCAGGTCGAGTACGAAGAAACCTACTATTCATATCAAGCCATCCGAGAGGAGTCTTGCTTAGACCTCTCCGGGACCGCAGATCGCCTGGACCCGACAAATCGACAGAAAGAGAAAAAGCTATCGTCATCTCACAAAATCCCTTCTGAGTTTCAAGACTCCAGGTGGGGTCTCACAGCGGAATTTAAACGCAAGGGCAAGAAAGAAAATTGGGCGTACAAAAAACTGTTCCTATAAAAAGGCCCGCCTCCGAATAGTATACATGTCCGGGATGAAACCGGGCGACTCAAACCACCTTCAAAAAGACTGAAGAAAAGGAAGCAGAACGGGGAGGAAACGGCTGACTTGAAAAATGCCTTAGCAGCAGACAAACGAAGCCGTCGCAGGACTAGAGGAAAGTCAAGATTCTTGGGGGGGGGGGATAAACTTTGCCTAAAGAGAAAAGGGGCTTTGAGAATATCAAACGGAGGGGAGGAAAAGAGGGAAACAAGCCGATGGGCTTTATGGGGAACCCGTCCTCAGGGATAAAAAGAAATAAAATGGGAACGGGGAAAAAAACGGACTGCGAAGGAAAAAAAAAGTGGGAGGAGGGAAAAAAAAAAAAAGGAGTAAATTCGAAGGAGGAGGAAGGCCCAAAGTCGTCATTCAACGTGGGTTCTTAGGGGGGTAGACCATTTCGGGGGAAAAACAAAAACCATCACTTAGAAAATCAATCTGCGGGGAGGTTCAGTGGAATGGCAAAGGGAGGAAAGAAATTAACTTCTGGAGTGAAGGCAGCTCGCATTACCGAAGAAGATCCCCATTTCTAGGGTCAGGCAAAAAGAGGTGGAAAGGACTAAGGTTGCGCGGATTCTTTCGAAAGGTAAGCCTCTTATCTAAAGGCGGAGATTGGAGTCCGTATGAAAGCTCGAAGGGACTCAGAAAAGGCTCTACGCGTAAACGCTCTAAAATCCAGGAAGAGGAATCCGGCAAGAAAATCTAAGGTCTGATCTGTGAAAAGGGCAGCAAAAAAAAAGAGACTTCGTGTGTGACATTTGTTGGCAAGTAGAAAGAGTACCCATCAGAATTGAGGTGCGTCGACACAAAGCCTGCTGGAGTCGTGTATTCCAAGGGAGAAAAGGGCACGGGACACGGTGATGAGGGGAAAGGGGCGATGAAGTTGTGCAATAAAACAGGTGCGCGGCCTTTCTCTCTAGGGTAAAGCAATGTGCCGCAAGGGGCGTGTACTCCGGAGGAGCAAAAAGGCGTAGGCAATTAGCGGTGGAACTCGTTCGACAGAGAGTTGCTGACTACTTTGAAAGCGTTCAGTGACGAAGCGATGGTCTAAAAAAACAGAAAAAGTGAAACTTGTGACTGAAACTTGGGCAAATAGGGAATAAACGGAACCTTACGGGAGAGAGGAGAGGGAAGGAATTTGGGGCCGGAAATAGAGAATCTTTTCGGGGAACACGGGTGAGGTGACTGAGGAACTCGAATAGTTTCAGGTGCGGAAAGTGGTACAAGGGACCTGAGGGTCTAAATCCAGTAGAAAGAGATATGCATGCGAGGCAGACAAAAAGGGGAGGAAACAGCATACATCTTGCAGGACGATTTCCGCCATTAAAGGCTTTTGTTAGAGGAATAACATTTTTCCTGTGCAAGGGAAAGGGGGCCGGATGAGTACGTTTCAGGGGGAGCGGGACGGAGGAAGAGCGAAATCTTTGGGAGGGCTTTCAAAAAGGAACGAGATAAAGATGGAAGCTGCCGCTTTCTCGGGGTAACTCCAAACCGCAAAAAAGCCCTGGGGAAACAAACGACAGTATAAGTTCAGAAAAAAGGGGGCAGGAGGAGTAGAATAGCAAAAGTATAAATTCAGCGGAAAAAGGAAAAACGGCGTTGTACATAAACTCTGTAGGATGAAATGTCGAGGTATTGACTGGGTATGCCCGAGGATCTGAAGGTCAACTTTAGAACTCATAAGGCGGGCAAGCTCAGAAAGGATCTGGTATAAGAATGACTTTGGGAGACCGTGTGGAGGTCTGTTGGACACTTGAGGACTGAAGCGACTGATAATCCTAGATAGAGATACCAGCGCACTGGCATTTTATTTTCTGTCTCGCCAATAATCACGTTGATCAAATGTCAGTGGTGTGAAGACGCAAACAAAGAGCTCCAAACAAAAAAAAGGGGGGGGTATTGGGAAAATGAAAAGAAAGAAGGGTCGTCATCGGGAAGAAAAACGAAATTTGCTAACCGACGGAGCTGTGAGAACATCCAAGTAGATGTCAGCGGGGGAGACACGGTTCAATAAGGTGGGGCGAATTCACACAATGACACCATCAGTAAAACAAAGGGGACTCCAAAGCAAAAGAAAAAGACTATTTATGAAGTTCCGAAGGGGCTGCACAAATGAGTCAGATACGAGGCAATAAAGCAAGTTAACTCAACCAATTTTAGGGAAGCACGTTGGACAACGCCGCCAGGCATATAAGGAGGGAGTTGAAGAAAAACAAGTAGAAAAAAAGGCAGGGAGATTCATCTCCTGTCGTTGGCCAGGCGGTTTCGGCATGCTTTTTCGGACAGAGAAAGAGGCGCCAGCTGACTAGAGCATGACGGGGACAATGGACTTCAAAAAAAAATACGATCCAGCGCGCAGAAGACAGACCACCCAGGAAAAGAAACGTGACGATAACCAAGGACGGTGTAAAAAATTAAGGGGAACGCTGAAAACGAGAGGACATGTGGAATATGAGGAGACCGTCTACATGGTGTGCAAACACTGATTTCTCAGAGGATAAGAAGACCTGGGACGATCTACGGAAGTCGAACGCATTTCCCTCGGGGGAAAACAGAAAAGTGGCGCTCTACTCTCGTTAACCGCAGGTGAAAAAATCTCGGTGGAAACAATTTCTTAGTAGGGATCTAAGGGGGGGCGGACTACTGGTAAAAAACAAAGGAAAAACGCAGAAACAACCAAAACACTGGGGGCGGCTTGTGGTGCCGCGGGGGTAAATGGAAGAAGAACGAGGAAAACACTTCGTCGCCAAGCTAGGCGAAGGGAAACCGAGAAAACGGGAGTACTATAAACCAAAATTGTTAACATAAAAAAGTATATCAGCCATCTACCGAAATGGACTATTCATTTTGCACGGGCACAGGGAGTCCGAGCGCGGGTAAAAAGGCACAATGGTGACGACGACAATACTCGCCATAGAAATACTCCGGAAAGGAAAGAGCAAACGGGACAAGGGAGGGGCAAAACCTCAGCTACCTGGTGGTCGACCTGCCAGAAAACTCCAAGGGAGGGATTGGGGGAAAAAAAAATAAAAAAAACTCAACAAATGGAACACCAGCCCCGGATTTACTTGGGTTAGGCACTTTTCAATCCAGACAAGGTACAGTCACGACGCCGAAGTCAGAGACGAGCACGGCCCGAGAAGGCATGAAAGAAAGAAAAAGCTCAAAGAGAAACGGCTTAACGCATCGAGCCCGCGAGAAGAGAACGCCGCAGAACGAGCAACCTCGACGAATAAAATCCAAAGCAGCGGTCGGGCCTAAAGAAAAGGGGCGCGACAAAAACATAGGCGAAGAAGTCAGGAAAGAATAGGTTCAGGAGAGAGAACAAACTCACGACAAATGATTCATCCCGGAGCCCCGGGATGAACCGCCAGGACTAGAAAAAAACCGGGAAAAAAAGACACCCGATGACGATCTGCCGTGAACAACCGAGGGGGGAGAATGGAAGCAAGGTAAATTAAAAAAAGAACAAGGGAACGTAAAGAAGTCACAGCGGCTCAAGGTCAAAAATGCACGCGTTTGGGGGGGACAGAAAAAGTACTGTTGGAAACAAAAAAGCCCAACTTTGGCTTTCAACTCATCTATCCACCCAAAAGAAGGAAGGAGAAGAAGAAAGGGGGGCAAACAGTCCCTCTGCTGGTCTTCCAACCCTCGCATCTGTGAACTTGTGGTCGCTCTCTTACGCGGGGGTTCAAGATGTGGTCTGCTGTCTAGGCCATGACAGTCGCCTGAGGGCATCCCTATGGGCGCCCATAATCGGAATTCAAGACGTTGGAATTCGGGGAGGGTTAAAAAATGGCCGGCCACAGTTGCCATCCGGGGGTAAACATTAGGAGGCGTGGTCTGGGGGAGAGAAACCCGGAAAAGAAGGACGAAAGGAAGAAAGTAAACGGAGTCTTCCTTCCAGGGGGCAAGGATAAACACATGGAAGGTAGGAAACGACCGCCGGAAGGTGGGAGAGAAAAGAGAGAGATGTTGTGAGAGGGGGGCCGGTCTGAACGGTAATCTCTCAGGGACAGCGGAATGCGTTGGAAATGGAAGTAGAAAAAAGAGTACGAAACTCTGACCTCGAAAAAAAGAAGACCGCGAGGAAGAGCCCTGGCTCGTCCTCGGCTCAGTCCAAGACTGGAACCTGTTCCTCAGAAGAAGGAGCAGAGGGGGGTGTGGACTTTGGGTGGAGACGTATCGTAACCACCCGGGAGTTGAAGAAGAAACCAAAAGACTGGACGTGATCGTGTCGTAAAAGGTCAAAAAGACCGACAGTCGCAAGGGGAATCAGGGAGGGAGTTAGGGGGGGAGAAAACGGACGTGCCGTTCTAACTAAGCTGGAATGACTATGCCAAAAAGGGCCGACAGGGGTGATCTCCATTGGAAGTTTTCTAAAAGTTGGGTATCAAGAGGCGGTAGAGGTGGAAAAATCGGGTCAAATCGCGTGGAGAAGGAACTGGAAAGAGGAGTTACTGCATAGTCGCGCTGTCAACATACGCCCAGTGAAGAGGAAAAACGTTTGGGAAGGTCGGGGGGGTGACATAGTTCATTAAGAAACCCTTCAAGTAGCGCGACTACGCACTTGGGCCTATCGATAAAAAATGCAGAGTCGGGGAAACAAGTGGGGGACTTAAGCGCGTCATCTGTGAAGTAGGGGGGGGAGGAAAGGACTGGGGGTGGACCATTAGACCGACTGCGGGTACTAATCGAGGAAAACGGAAAAGGGCTGCAATCAGAAGAGGATCCCGTGAAGTAGAGGGGGACGCCACATGCGCGAGCTTGTTCAGCGGACCTAGGTGGAAGGAAAAGGTAGATTGGCCGGACTAGCTGAGGAGGGGGACCTGAAGGTAGAGGAAGGAAGAGGAAGAGTCGCGTGTGGGGAATCTTCTCGAAAAATATATCGAGCTGGCCTGCCGCTTTAGAGGAAAGAAACAGCAGCAGCAAAAGGGCCACGGGGCAACCGGCATTAGAAGGGTCATGAGATGGAGAATTCGACTAGAAAAAAAACAGGAAAACTGCGATGCAAAGGCATAGGGGCTTGTTAAAGACAACGGAGGTCAGTGAAAGGGATAAATGTGAGGTATTACAAGAATGAGAGGAAAGGAATTTCCTCCCGCATCGGAAATGCAAACGAATCAATCCGCGAAGAGCATGAAACTGCTTTGGGGGGGACCAAGTGGGGGAATTCTGGGGGGGACATTGCGCTTAAAATAGCAAGGAAAATAGGACGATGGGATATCACAAATCTTACATACAGGAGGGATTGAACATCATAGAAAACATGGGAGGGGGATCACCTTTAGGAGGAAGCAAGCTGACAC
>Ga0179593_1282508_pt1 | contig 10228 bp, 7 predicted proteins | sample CZODoug2_1_08_16_FD_185931 | JGI IMG/M metagenome (GOLD analysis project Ga0179593, IMG submission 185931) | Vadose zone soil fungal communities from Angelo Coast Range Reserve, California, USA - CZODoug2_1_08_16fungal (PacBio error correction) | ecosystem: Environmental > Terrestrial > Soil >...
GGAAGGGGGGGAAATTCATGGCTGAACCAACAAGGGGATCAGAGGGGGGGGGCGGGGAGTGTGTACGGTGGGGGGGGAACTGGTCTTGAAGAGGGGAGAGCAGGAAGTGTAATCGACGGGGTGTGTGAGGGTGCAGGCGGGAGAAAAGCAGGGTGGGGGACTTGAGGCCGGCGCAAGAGGTAAACTACACTTCTTGATGAACCTAAACACCCACGGGCGATAGAGAATGGGGACTCACGAGTTCACGCTCTGCCAAAGTATCGTCAAAGGAACCTTAAAGAAAAAAAATCCACATAAAAAATATTAGAAGCTGGAATTGCGGGACAGAGTCCAAATAAGGGATATGTCGAAACGGTGACAGTTAAGAACATCTCTCTATGGGCTTGAGGGGAAAGGTAGGAACAGGAGCGTTAAGCCAGGTGAACATGGGATGATTGGGAACAGGCTCGAAGAGCGGCGGAAAAGAAAATAAAGAGCTTTCAAGGGGGGAAGCCAGATCGGAAGATAGGCGCGAATGGATGGAAAAACTATAATATATCCGACCCAGCGGGCTTGAAAATCCCACAGAAAAAATTAGAAATTTAGGGGAAAGAATGGAATATGGCGGGTAAATCTTTATGGTAGAAGAAAGTAATAGCGCTAGGAGTTTGGGAAATAAAACTATCAAGTCGGGGGGCAGTTCGCAGTCAGACGCAAAGAAGGATCGAAGAAGAATCTAACGCGAAACAAGAATGGGAGGCGTAGAAGAAGGACAAGAATTGGGATTTCGGGACGCTAAAAAGCAACTGGGGAGCGAGGAGACCCACTTAAAAGGGGAGGGGTGAAAACATACTGGATTTGAACCTGTGGGGGTGTCGGACGGTAAAAACAGTTCCTGCCTGACCAGGGTGAGGGAAAGTGGCTCAAGAGAGGCCGATCGAGGGGGGAACAAAGAACACATCGGGAGCACAACATCTGAATGAAGCGAGTGGCTCCTAGCACTGGGACAGCAAAAAGGGTCAAGCGGAGCTCTTTCGTATAGTACGTCAAAAGAAAAGATGGAGCAGGAGGGCCCTCGTGTAAGAGCCGACGTACTGGGGAAGAATGTTAGAACTGAACGAGAGCGGCGCGGCCTCTGGCCGGAAGAACGGCTCAAGCGATCCGCTCCGGGAAAAGAGATAGTGAGATGCAGCGTCTGTGAGACCGGGGTAAACCGGTCAGAAAAAAGCCGTATACGATACGGATCAATTGTTTGGGTGCTCAGGGCTGAAGGGGGATAAGCCAATTTAGCAGAAGGTGGACAACAACCGGGACAGATATGATCATAAAGAGGAATTCGAAAACATGAAGTGTGGGAAACGTCGAGGCGGTTTAGTCGACAAAAAGAGAAGCCGTGAAAAGAAGAAAACGGGCAGGGCGATAGAGTAACAGAAGAAGAAGTGCAAGGACGAGGTATGATAGAAGGGGAAATGTTTAAATTAAATGAAGCTTCCGAAGCCGGGGAACGGAAGGCAAAAAAGAACACGATCGAGTTTCACTACCCGAGACGGCTCCAGAGACTCAGTCACAAGTGGTACGGATTAGGGGGAAAATGGAGTATTGGTGCGAGCCTTCCGGAGTCCCGAAGCTGGAAACAAACGAAAAAAGATGGACCGTTCTAAAAAACGCGAGACGTCAAGAAGGACAAACAGCGGATAGAAACAATATTGCACCTAGTACTCGCTACATCATACCAAGAGCTTGAACGCGCTCGACTCCTCGAATTAAACCGCAAACGGAGCCTCATTTGGGAGAGGCCTCATCGAGCAGGGGGGGGCAGAGTGTGAGCCAAAAACTCGGAGGGTTCGATCAGCCGATTAATTCGGAAGCACAGAAGATGGCATGGTATGGGGGTCAAAGATAGGCTGAGTCTGGGGGAGCGAGCCCAGTCGGTATCATGAAAACTAGTTTCTTCAGCGAGATCTTTGGTGGCGCGATCGACAGAGGATAGCTACAAAAGGTAGGGCGCTTAATTGTAGGTTGAGGGGACATGGGATCCTGTCGAACAAACCGCAAAAAGGGGGGTCTCAACAAGGGGTAACGTGATAGAAGCCAGCGAGTGCATCACTAAGGGGTTCCGAGGATACAAAGGCGTCGTCAGAAACTGTCGAGAAAAAGAGGAAAATCCAGAAGCTTTCAGGCGAAGACTTGAGGGAAAAAGGGACGCCGATTTCACGAATTTATCGTCTACATTAAAACAGGTTTTTGACTGTAAAGGAATGTCAGGCCCCCTTTATCTGTCTTTGGTTAAAAAAAAAGGGTCAATGTGAAAAGATGGTGAAAAAAAAAGGGAGGGATTTAAGGGCCGGGGGGATTGAGTGCTATGCTGGGTTTCTCTTGGGGAGAGAAGAAGAAAACATAAGCGAGTCTTGAGCAATCCTGTTGGAGGGAGAATCAGTGGAGGCGAAAAGATTAGAGGAGTTCGCTGAGGAAAAGGGGCCAAGGGCGCGAGGGAGAAAGCAGCGATGAGGGGAGGGTCACCAAAAATCCACGTTTTTAAGGGGAGAATAGAAAGAAGGGGAAGCTACAGAGAAAGAGAAGACTACGCAAAAACGCAAAACGGAATCTAAACAAGTCCCGAAAAAAAGTCGACCAAAAAGATCTCGAAATATCATACTGGTCAAAAGAGGAGAAGACGGCTAGTGTCAACACAGGAAAAAAAAGGAGTTAACTTAGAGAACCGAGAAAAAAGTGACATGGAAAAAATATCTTTTTGTTTTTTGCTTTGTGGGCGTTGGCAAAAAACAAGAAATTCTAAGATCGTGCGCTGAAAAGGAGACAGAAGAGTGTATAAGAGTACTTCCTATACTGAACTGGAAGTGTAGACCAACTCCCAGAATAAGCCAGTTTAAATCAACGCATAATAGATAAAGTAAGAATAGGGAGTTTGGAAAAACAGGGGGGGGGAAAATACATCTTTCCTGATCTGGAGAAGAAAAGTGCAGGGGGACTATAAAGGAGTACCTAGACAAAGAGTGCCTATCTATACTCACAAGGTGGGTCGAGTGGATTTGCAAGGTGAAGCTACGAGAACTAGCCTATATAAAATGGGGCTACAGGGAAAAAACAATGTATCGCAATAGTAGGTGAGCGACGAGTAGTCGTCGGGCAAAAGAAGTGTTCAAAACTCAGACATGGTAGACAGCACTCTGACTGTCGAGCATATGGAAATGGGAGACTTTGAAGAAAAAGGACTATGTTTGCTGAAGAAAGTAGAACGTGGGAAAGAGATTATGAAGTGTGAATCTGGTCCAGTCATCTGAAAGGACCACCGGGGGAGGCCTTAGAAGGGAGGGGAAAAGGAAACTTAAATATCAATAAGAAAAAGTCAAATAGGAGAAAAAAAGGGAAATGGAACAATCGAGAGACAGGAAGGGGGAAGTTGCGAATAAGCAGGACCAAAGCCGTATATAGAGCACAACAAAACGAGATGGGACAAGAGAGATACTACTTTTTGTTCACGTGTCAACCAAAAAGTTTCCTGTCTTAATATCGAGAGAACGTGGCAGGGGGGCTGAAAATCCAGGGGTTGGGAAAAAGGTGAAGGAAGGGGATTTGATAGCCCGACTTGACTTGGGGACCCCCTCAAGTAGAGCCTCCAGGGGGAATCGATATGACGGGCCAGCGACAAGATAAAAGAGTGAACATAATCGAAATTGACCAAGTGGCAAGGGAAGTCGCAAGGTCACAGTGAAAGTGTTCTGAAAAGGATAGTAGGGAGCTGCCGAACGGCTTCGTCAAACAGTCGAGTGTGAGAAGGAACTAGTATATCCTGGCTTGTCGCGACTACGAATGGCACCATAAGATGGAGAGAGAGGGGGGGTGTGTCAGCCTAAACAGTGGAGAGGGGAGAAAGGTCGACGTCCCTGGAAAACACAAAAGCAAGAAAAATTGGGGACGGATAGATCCATTGGAGTACTCAGGACCAAAGGGGGGGGGGAAAGTAAGACTGGGGAGAGAATTAACAAAGGGCAAAGATACAGAAGAAGGCACACGTAAAGATGCGGAAGTTTATTTCAATGGTGTAAGGAGTGCCGTGGGGGGGGGGAGCAACTGAACCGAGGAAGGGAGAGCAAATAATAGGATAGCAAGGAGGTCAGGGGAGTCCCAATGCGAGATGAAGAGTACGTGTGTCCAACTCCAAAAAATAAAAATATTTGGAGGGGGAAAATGGAAAAGAAGGTATAACCAGCGACTCAGGAATCTCTTTTGGTACCAACCGGATATGCACTGATGGGGTATTGTCTAAAAAAAAATGATGCTGAAGACTATCGGACTACTTCATTGGTTGACTTGGGCGGAAGGGGGGATCTGAGAGTTCACGTTTGGCGCTTTCACAATGAAAAAGGGAATCAAAATTTCGCTGTCAGTGACCGCGTAGAGACTAAACCTGGGATGGTGGGACCAAAGAGAGACGCCAGGGAGGGCTAAAACAGAGACGTGCAAAACCTTGGAAGAAGAGCAGCTAATCCTTTGCAAGACCCCGAATACTGAAGTCCCGCCACCCAACACTTAAACATGAGGACCAAGGGGGAAGCAGGGACGAAGGGGGGTTTGAGGATAGCGCCCAAAGAAGTAAAAGCATAACAAGAGCAAGCCATGCTTTCCAGAACAGGAGTTAGAGTGGTGTCCAACAACGCGGGTGGAACATTCTAAAAAAGGCGTGAGGAAGGGTGGAGGAAAGGTCAATTGTGACTACATTAAAACTATAGAGTTACGCAAAAAAGAAGAGGGACTTCTATTCGAAAAGGCGCAATAGGAAAGTGCCGTGAAATCGCACCTTGGTCTTCGGGAAGGGAAATGGTTGAATAATAGGAATCAAAGAAGCAGAAAAAGGTTGGAATCGAAGACCCGACCTGCAAATCTAGCGCACGCCCAAGGAAGAAGACGGACCCAAAACAGCTACCCCGGGGGGGGGGGGAGTTATCCTCCAGGATTTCCAATAAGGAGACGCGGAACAGACCCGGATGGACCGCGATCATCCTGGATTCGCCATAGAGTTAAAGACGAGCGAAAGAACATCGTGAAGAGGCGGCCATAAAAGGGGGTCAATAAAAAAGATAGGGGGGCCCCTCGTGCAAACGAACAGCGGAAAGTAGCAGGTCCGTAATAGTCCTCACGGGGAGCGAACACCTCGGAAAATATCTCAAAGAAAAACTGCTCGTGGAAAATAATTCAAAGGGGCGCAGGGGATCGTGATTTACTTCGGGGCGTAGGTCGTTCACTCTGGGGTGTAAGGGGGGGAATGAAAAGGTACTCTGCGATGGAGGAACCGTTCTTGGGGCCTTTGGGGAGGGAGGGGAGAAAGACTTCTCTAAGATGTAGAGTTGGGGGAACTAGGTTATAGCTTAATCTATATCAATTCTCGACGCCTCAATTGTGAAAAAGGTTTTGGGGAAAATTCCGCGGGTAGGGAAAAACAAAAATCTGAAGGTCGTTGGTATACAAGAAACCGCCGCTGCGGCGAGGAGAAAAGGGGCTCATTCCGACTGAACCTGATAGAGTCAGGAGAGGGGACACGCCACCTTAGGTGTGATAGGGCCCTGCAACGTACATTGCACGGGCGGAGAAGTGCCGGAAAAAACTCACGTCTCGGGACAACAGCAGTGGTCCCTTGTCGACGATGGTGGGGAAGCTCTGCTTGGACACCGCTGCGAGGTGAATCTTGAAGAAAAAGGATAACAAAAAAAATGGGATCGGAGAGGAAAAGGGAGCAGTGGACAAGAGGGGAAAGAGAAACCGTACCCCGCGGATCAGATGACAGAGCAGGCCGGGGGGACTTGCGCCAGTGGAGTCAGGAGAACGAGGCCGCGCCAATCCCTCTGTGGAAGTTAGAAAATTGGAAAAGGCAACAGACGGTACGCTGGTAACGGGAGGGGGGGCAGTCCGTTGCTTGAGGGAAGTAAAAATTTCGCGGGGAGGAGAACAGCTCTTTCCCCTTGGTTGTAATGGAGGGAGGGGAAGAGCCCCGGGTAGAGGTGGATCTGCTGACGCGCGGAGGGAACCCGGCCGGAAATAGAAGATAGCACCCTGGGTAGACGAACAAGGTTTGCTAAAGGGAAACGAAAACCAGAAACACAGGTCACCTCAAAGCAAACAAATCATTAAGTGGAACGGCATCGTATCTCTGACTTAGGTTGAGGGGGGGGATACACCGAAATAACAAGAGCGGGAAAATGAATAGAGAAAGCAAATATGTGCGCCGGGGCTTCAGTGGGTTATGAGCTTGCTTCTGCCGGAAGAAAGGGGGAAAGAATTGAGAGAAGGAAGTAAGACGAAAAGATCAGGGAGGAAACTGTGAGACAGCAAGATAGTAGGAACCCCCATCTCACGAATTCTTCTTCACAGCCTTTTTCGATAGACCCTAGTGGAAGGGTGCAGGACCTAGAAGGGGGGTAATCCATCAGCTCGTGCACGGCCGAATCAAAAGAGAAAGCCTAATATGCGCTCAAAAAAAAGGAGAACGAAGAAAGGACGGAAATCGGCGAAACGGGGGAAAATATAAGAGGGGCACTGTTAACTGCAGTGATCGTGGGGCGTGGGTTAGAAGACCAGATCGATCGCGGAGGTTATCAACTGGCCGGTTATAGTGAGAAAGATACTCTGGACAAGAAAAATCTAGTCCGACGATTCTATGGGAGCTCAAATCACGGGGAACCTTTAAGATAAGGGGGGTCCAGAAGGGGAACGGTGGGAAAATTAATACGGCGAAACGGTTGGGGGGCTTTGGGGGACGGGCTGCAGAGACGAACGGGTTCCCACTAATGGACCCCTACTTAAAAAGCGCAAGGGCCTTGGGGGAGAGGTGAAGATCAGAACAATGTTAAGGGAAGAAGGTCTCATCTGGGTGGGCTGAAAGAAATAAGAATTCGATTAAAAGTGGGGTGGGTTCGACTTGAAAGTCAAGATCACGGATCCTCTCAAAAAAAAACGGGGAAAGAGAAGGAGTTAGGATGGGCATTGGACGAAGCAACAAGTGATAGAATCGGAGAGTCAATTATGGGTAGCGCGTAACCGAAAGAAAGGAGAGGGGGAGAGTCACGAATCCAAGGGCCTTGCGCGTAAGGACACGGCATGGGCCCTAAACCTTGCGTATGGGAACCCGGAACCAACTCAGTTGACGAGACGACGCAAACTCAGGCCGACAAAAAGAGACAAATGAAGGCACATGTACCGGGAGACATGGGAGAAAGAACCAGAACGTGGCTAGCAGGGAATTGCATTCCGTGACAGGGTCTGGAGATCTAACTTACAAGTGAAAGACTCTGAGAGATCTAGCGCTTATTGGATCGTCAGAAGAGGAACTTAATTAAGGGGGGAAAACATGGTCATTGAGAGGTCCCGGATCCGAGAGAGAAAGGAGTTAAGTGAACTCTTAGTTACCTTAATGGGTGGAGGAATGCTAGGAAATGTCTAACGCTGTGTAACCAATCTGATGGGGTATGGGGATTCCAAATCTAGGGACACACGTCAGAAGAAATCGCGTTCCCTTAAAAGGTGATGGCTAATCACTATCGGGCGAAAGGGATCTCTCAGATTCTGTGGAGATAAAGTAGTGTGACCACGGGGGGGTCGTGGAGGTAGGACGCGAGACAAACGCGCTCGAGCAATGAAGATAGGCGCAACAGTGTAGCGTAAAAACCGGGCAGTGGCATTTCAGGGGTTGAACAAGGAAAAGAGGGAAGAGATCACGAATGTCGGGAAAAGGAAGTTTACTTTGGTTGGGAATTGTGGTGAGGGACCGTTCGCATCAAACAAGTCAAAGGCTCCTCCAGGGCTGAAGTTTGCTAAAAGACCGATGCGGAGTAATCAAAAAAAGAATCCGCGAAAAAAAAAGACTCCTATGACGCCGCGATGTGGAGAACCAGAAGGGCAAAATAGAACTGGATCTAACATCAAAAGAGAATGAGAGAATTACTCACCATCGCGTGGCCGCAAAAAACGTATGTGCAGAATTTCAGGAGGACTATGGAGGGCTGTCGAGAGACGGACGAAATGCGCAAGGACAGCCGCTCCTTAGGTCTGGGATCATCAGGGTCGGAACGGAAAACGTGGGAAAGCGGCATCTACGATCCTCATTGCAGGGGAAAAAAAACCGAAGATAGAAGCGAACTTTTCACCAGGCCTCATATGATCCAAGCAACCATCGGATGGAGACAAACCGAGTTGTTCACCGGCTAGCGGTGTCGTCTGGCAACATATACGACCCGTGAAGGAACGTGCTTGTCGAGAAGTGTCCAAGGGGCGCATGCACTAGTCAAAGAGGGAGGGAAATTATATATGGACGGAAGGGGGATATGCATGGAGAGAAATGCCAATAATCGGAGGGATGACGACAACGCCGACCAGTTTTGCAAGAACAGCACGGCTACACCTCCTCAGCAAGTTCGGATGTCTGAAAGGGGTTTTGAAGAATTACTTCTATAAAACGCAATGCAGAAATACAACGCTTAGGAGGAAGAACTCCAAGAGCGAGTAGTGAACACTCCGATAAAAGAGGGACGGAAGGGGAAAGAGCGACCAGACAACTCCGAGTGGATGGAAAAGAGAGACCGCCTCTTCCCGAATGGATCCCTGGACGAACAGGCGAGAATCATCGATAACGGGGGGGCGCGATATAGACGGATTGAAGCATGTCCGAGGTCTTACGAGTACGGCAGCCGAGAGAGGGCACGTTTCGTTCAACTAGTTCAACGAGTGTTGTGGGCCAACGCCCCGCGTAGGAGAAGCAACAAGCGGAAACAACGATCTCCGGGTTCGGGGAGGGGAAAAATCCGAAAAAATCAACAAAGGTGAGGGGGAGAGTCGGAAGGTGAGTCAGGCGATTCGAAAAAAAAAACGGGGTCAGAGTGCGGGGCCGGGGATTCCTCAGGAGAGACTGGGGGGTGCCCAAAAGAAAAGGTGTCAAGAAAGAACGACCGGGAAAAATCAACCTGTCGAGAAGACTGAAAAAAAGAAAGTTCGATTGTTCCACTTAAAAACTCGAGGGACAGCGCCCTTAAGCGTACGAAGACAAGGAAAGAATTTGGGGCCGAGAGAGATGGGTAATTCTTCCCACCATGAGTCTGGTCCTTGGTAAAAGAAGGTGCAGAAAGGGGGCAGGGTTGTTACCACCTGATAATCAAGGTGACGTAAAGGGACTGTCTATTATGGGTTTGCTCGTGGGAGAGAAGAAGGCAAGGAAAACTCATTTCTGTCCGGGGGCGGGAAACAGGGGTACAGGGGCGAATGCCAGTATTCGGGGCAAAAGGATGACTGCTAAGGAAGAGAAGGGTCAAAAAGGTGGGGGGGGAATGAAAAGCGGTGTCTTCAATCGATGCGAATAGAGTGGTCCCAAAAAAAACGGCCAGGTGGGTGAATGGCGGATCTACACGGGGGGGGTACGCTATCGATAAAAAAAGAATAGAAAAATGAAAAGAAAGAAAAGAGCGAATGAGAAATGAAGCAAACAGTAGGGCTTCGATCTCAGAGGGAAGAACTGGGTGAGGAAAAATCCAAAAAGAGGGAACAAGAGCAGGGAAAGAGGAAAGAGGAGAACTGGGTTACAGCATAAATCTCAGATGGGGCTTGGTCAAAAAAGCACGGGACAGGAAGCGGTGGCTCTCCTATCTTAGGGGAGGGGGTTATGATAGGAGGAATAGACACCGCTTTCAAGGTTAGAAGACAACAAAAGATAAAACACGTGAATAAAAGGTAATAAAGACACTATGCTTCAGGAGGGGGTGAGGGGGGCGCTGAATAGAGGCTGGTATCAGGGATAAAAAAAAAAAGGGGGGTTCTAAGAAAAAAAAGGTAAAAAAGGGAGGCCGATGATAAGGGAGCCAAAGTTACTTTTGTAAACGTAGAAGGGTCGACGCGAGCCAGAGGGGGGAAAAAAGGGAAAAAAAAGGCCCAAAATTTGTGGTGGAATCACAGATGGATTACTGAAAGCCGGAGAAATAGGAAAATCGAACATGTCGACGCATCCAAGGGGCCCGGCAAAGGCAGAAAAAATGAAGTGTTAAAAGCACTGAAAGATTGTATGAAGAGTCCTAACTGGGCAATCGGTTTAATATCGGGAGTGACGTTTCCTGGGTCGAACTGAAAAAAAGGTGCGGCCAAGGTCAACATGGCAACCTAAGAAATATCAAGACGAGCAGCTCAATGAAATGTAACATCGAGAAAGGAAAGAAGAAAAAAAGGGTTGTCACCGGATGTAACGCTTAACCAA
>Ga0179593_1333033_pt1 | contig 10228 bp, 14 predicted proteins | sample CZODoug2_1_08_16_FD_185931 | JGI IMG/M metagenome (GOLD analysis project Ga0179593, IMG submission 185931) | Vadose zone soil fungal communities from Angelo Coast Range Reserve, California, USA - CZODoug2_1_08_16fungal (PacBio error correction) | ecosystem: Environmental > Terrestrial > Soil >...
TTGCGAAGGGAGGGGAGCGTAATGGGGGGTTAACTGTGGTCGCAAAGTACAACGGTGAACCGCGAATGCTAACAGAAGGGAAAAACCGGGGAGGAACGTACCTTGGGGGCGAGAAAACAAAGGAGGAAAGCGCTTCGGGACAGGTGGATATGAGGAGAGTTGGTCAACGTTGAACGACCTAAAAAGGGGGGAACCAGCGAAATCGATTCCCGGGCTGAAAATTGGTTTACTTCTCGAGTTTTTAGGAGAGGGGACGTAGAAAAAGCACATTCAAACAAGTAACATGGAGACTACATCTTAAACGAAAAAGCCAGTACCAAAGGTCCTTAAGAAAGGCGTAGGCGGTTCAGAGAAAAATGAAAAAAGGCGGGGGAGAATTGCGCTACCCGACAGAAGGATACAATCAGTTGTGAGAGGCAGCGGAAAAAACCAGAAGTCAAGCGTCGTTGTTGGGAAACATTACCGGAAAAAAACGGAAAAGCCGGAGTCGAATGGCTAACCAAGGGGGCATTAGCAAAGGGGCTAGAGATTCCTAGAAAAGAGCTAATAGCCTCGAAAAATCGGAGTCTCAGCGTATCCGGAGGGGGAAAAAAAACGGGCGCTTGACTCGACGGAAAAAGGTTAAAAGGACGACATGTCTTCGTGGAAGGGGGGGGAGGCTGTTTTGAAAAGGTAGAAATGCCGACACCGTGGGGGAAAAAAACACCATGGGGTGACAGGTCTGAGGAAAGGAAAACAAAAACCTGGGCAAGAAACTGGATAGGTGCGTGAAGGTCGGTATCGACCTCCGGACGAATGGACAGAAAAGCAAAAAAGACCAAGAGCGAGAAATGGGGGAAGGTGCCCGGAGAAGAAAGGTTGAGGCTGAGACTCGATGGAGCGAGGAAGGGAAGGACCAGTATTTCTTGAGATTGAGTAGGGGAAACGGTGCGCCCGAAATGCGGGGGGGTCGAGAGAGAAGGGGAAAAGGGATTGTTAAGGACTAGACAGGGGAAGAGTTTCATATGTCAAGGGGGGAAAAAAAATTCAAAAATGCAAACGAAGTAAGGAAATCTTCCCAAAAAAGTGCCAGCAACAGGAACGAGCACGTAAAACAACAGACGCGGTCCGGTGTCTGAGGACGTGGCTGAGCGCTTCTACTGTTGAAAAATTAACCGGGTACTTAATGGTGGGCTCAACAGGGAAGGTTCAAGGGCGGACGAGGTTTGAATCATTTCGATTCATAAGGGGGAGGAGGAATATTCTAAGAGTCGTGTGGACGGAAGGTTGGCCATGTGGTGGGACGTTTCGCGGTGAGAGGGGTCAGGAGAAAACGCTGGGACGGTTTGCGGCGGGGGGGTTCGATTTATATCGGCAGAAGGGGGAAGAAAAAACGAATGCGGAAAAGAATAGGCAGGAGTCCACAAGGGAACGTGGAAGTCGATAAGGGCGGTTCGGGTAGTCCCCGCTGGAGTATATAGCTGAAGAAGTGGATCGAGTACGCAGGCGGATCGAGAAAGATCCGGAGAGAGCGGGGGAGGGAAACCGAAGGGAGGCCAAAGTGTTAAAGTGACCTTTGGGTGAAAAGATGGTTCATGGCTGGTCAGGGGGACCCAGAGAAAGATATTCGCACAACTGAAAAACCGCGTAAAAGGAGGTGGCAGGAGTTTTGGGACGAGATGGAAAAAAGCAACGGATTGCAGGGTGACTTGGGCTTCGGGGGGGGAACCCTCCAGTAAAGCGGAAAAGAAAAAACGGGGGGGACCAAGAAGGCGGCAAGGGAAACGGGGGGGTGTGTAAACGTTTAGCGATGACGGTTCGATGGGTATCGCTGGAGGGATCATCCGTTAAAAAAAGAGAACGCCGAAGTTGTACGTGATAAAAAGAGCACCGTCGGGCAATTAGAAGAAAAAAACCGCCCAGCCAAAAAAGGGAAAAGGGGGGCAAGAAAGGTTCGACGAAGTGGGGAAGAAAAGGGTGCAAGCCTCACCAAAAACGTTTAGAAGATGTGAAGGTGAAGAGAGCTCAACACAACAAGAGAAATAAGAGATGCACCTCAAAGGACAGAGGAGAAAAAAAGAAGGGGTTATGGAAGGGCAGAAGCGCTCTTTCCAAACAGTATGACTAATGAACATTAAAATGTTGGCTGGGCAACGAGGCATGGAACAAAGGAATCTATTGGGGAGTCCAGCAAAGTTGACGTAACGGGGCGGATTAACCGTAATTTTATCCAATAGACCTTTTCAAAAACCATCGTCATCGTCTCTTGAAAAACGTAGCGCAGAGCGAAACATCGTGTGGAAATCGGGCATGTGCAGCCTTCGACTCTCCTGGAGGGAAAAAAAAGGAAGCGGCAAAAAAAAGAACTTCTAAGGACGACAAACATGGGAAAAAAAAAAAAAAAAAAATCATCTCCATTGCGCGTATTCACAAAAAGACGCACACCGAACCTTCTTTTCTAGCGCTAGAAAGAGTTTTCAGGTGGGCAAGAATGCGAGGGCGAGGGTTCTGCTTAAAGGGTCGAAATGAACCAGCTCAGGGGGTCAAGGGAAAGGTCACAAAATTCGTAACTACGCGCACAACGGGACAAGCCGACGAGGTCCGGGTGATTCAAAAGATCAAGATGGGGGTCCCCTCACACTCTTTAGAAGGAAGAATCTAAAAGTACAGCGTACTAAGCAAAAACCGAGAACGACATGCTCGAATAAGGGATTCGTCGAAGAGACACTCCAGGGGTGCCGGCTTTCGTCGAAAAAATTAGTGAATCCATAGAAACCTCAAAAGACATCCGAAGGTCCTTCGTAGGACCCAAAACGGCCCGCAAAAAGAGGAAACCGGCAAACGCCAGAAAAAAATCTCAACGTACGGCCGCTTCATTCCTCCCCAAAAAAAAAATTGATCAAGGAAGGAGACGAAGAGTGACCGGGCAAGAATTACTGACGAATGGGCGGAAAAAGGTTGTCAAAAACGTCGCGCGCTAGAAGAATCAAAAGAGTTTTGGGGGGGGGAAGGGAAATTCACTGGGGGGGGCCTGGGTTGTGTGGCAAGGAGCATTCCATATCCCAGGTTTAAATTTTTCGGCTGACATATGAAAAAGTCCGGGGATGAGTCACTACAAATCATGGGGGCAAGGAGGATCCGAGAAACCCGAGCATGCGGTCAAAAGGAAACGCCAGACTACTCTCAGATCAAACTTATAGTCCTCGCCAGGCGCTCTAAGACGACATCAAGGAGTCAAACATGAGAGCCTGGCCGGCATGTCTGAGGGGGGACACTTGGGCAAGTCGTTGCTAAAAACTGTCGTCCGCTATGGGCTAGGATCCGAACTTCACGCCAAGACGGGGCGGGGGACTGAGGGGGGAACATGTGTTGTGGCAGGTCCGACGAACGGGACCTGGTGTTATCCAAACGGGAGGGGAAACGTCGACAGCCCATTGGGGTGACAAAAATGAGGGGTTTGCTGAAACCAATGGGTCCAGCGACGAACGGTGGTGGGGACAGTCACGACCCACGTCCCGATCTTGGTTGGTCGGGAAAATCTGCGAAGGAAAAATCGAATGGACGTGGGGGACTTCGACAGAAGCGGCAACCTGTGTTTGGAGCCGTGTGACTTCGAGGGGGAACCTCGGATGGTGAAGTCTCGGGGGAAGGCCCTGGAAAGAATCGCCATTTTCCTCATTGGAGCGGTATTTAAAAAGGGAGAGACGAGGTGGGGTGTTAGGCAAACCGCCTCACGCCTTTGGCATAAGTCGGTTACTCTGACGACTGGTAGGGTGAACAGGCTTGGGGATTGGACTGTGGGACAGTCTGAATGGGAGGCAAGGTCCCGAAACCAAGGCTCTGAGGGGGGGCAGTCGCGAAAAGAGATCCCCCCCTTTTCTTGAATCTACAGGGAGGGAGAAAACACAAATATAAAGAGACCAAAAGCCCAAGCATCTGGAAAGGGGTGGGCTCCCAAAAACCCCAGAGTTGAGCCCGTTATCAATACCTAAGGGAATGCAGAAGGGACCATCGTTAACTAAAAAAAAATTAATTCAAAAAACGTTAGCAACATCATCAGATAAAACGAGGGAAGGCTAAGCGAGGGGGGTTCAGAACTTCCCAATTTTGTTGGCTCGGGGGTCAGACGGGTGCCGTTTTCCGTCTGGAAGGGAGACGACCTGGACGGACGGGGTGCGAAACACACCACGTCGAAGGTCGGCGGTGGCGCTTATATAGGGGGGGGACCGGGTGACGACCAAATTTATTGGGGGAAACATAGTTTCGCGATGCCCCACGCTTCACACTTGGGGGCGGGACTCTATAGGAGGAAAGCGTCTCCTTCCACACCAGAAGTAACCTGTATAATACAAAGGAGCTAGTCCGCAGGACAAGCCGCGGAGGTACGTGGCCGCAGAATATTGAGAGTAAGTGTCAACTCCCGGCCTACTGAGGAAATGTCGGTGTAAAGCGTGAAAACCCTGATAATTCAAGAAGGAGCGTATTGCAAAAAGTTCACACCGGCCAGAAAAAAGGGGCCAGGGGGGGGGGGGGGGGGGGGGGGGGGAGGCCGAAGACCACAGATCACCACCGTGGATATCGTCCTAGACTTCAAGAGAGATATAAAACGCATAAAGCGGAGCTCCGGTCGGACTGAAAACCAACCACCGGAGCTGACCGAAAGTGAAAAGCGGGGGAAAGCAAATCTTGCGAAGGATGTACAATTATACCGGCCGAAAAGTTTGGGTGGGGGGGGGAGAAAAGTCCTGGGGGGAAAAAAAAAACAGGGGGCCACCCCATTTGGCCCCGAAGGGAAACGAATGGAAGAGGAGTTAAAATTCGGATACAGCTGCAGCGAAACATGGGCAGCACATCATCATCGGGGGTGTGACCTGGGAAGGTCCACTTAAGCATGTTTGTTGAAATATTGACCGATGGAGCCACCTGGAAGAGGAAAGCAGAAATCGAGAGTATTAGGCACGGGTCTCCCGAACATTCCGGGGGGGGCTCAGCGGAATTGCCAAAGTGGGATGGGATAAACTCGCCCGGACTTCGATAATGGCAAAGGGAGTAAACGGCTTGAGGAATAATAGGGCCAAAAAATTTCCCAGAAAAAACACAAGGACTTCCACACCAGACCTTTCACGGAGATATTGGGAGAGCTCTCCCGATTCGAAAGTAGGACGCGTAATGGGGGAGCTCATTCCTAGTGAAGAGAACGAACTGAATTTCGGTTGGGGGGGAGGAGAAAAGAAAGGGCGTTCATAGGGGCGAGGAAGGAAGGAGAGCGTTTTGTTTTCTGGAGGCGGCGGTTTGGCATTTTTGGGAGGAGGCGGGGTGAGGGGACTTGGGCGGGACTACGAAAAGGGGGGTGGCCGGGTTGTTTTAATGGGAGAGGTCAAATTTTGGCGCCACGAAAGGTGAACAGAAGAATGCGTGAGCAGATTCAAAAAAAAAGGGGAATCTGTCCAGGAAAAAAAAAGAGGGATTTTCGGGATATAGGGCCTCTGGAAAGAGCAGGTCTGGAAAAGAAGGTCTGGGTGACCAGGCAGGAAGACTACCTGAACGCGACTTGGCGGGAAATGTTCGCCGCGTCCCAGTCGAAGATGAATGAAAAAAAGGTTTCACCGGCGATGTTTAATTGCTTCTTTTAAAACAGAACAAGACGGAAAAGAGATAGAAGGGAGGAAAAGAAGCCGATAAAAAGGGGGGGGAAACGGTCGTTGCGGTTTTTTGGGGACTCAATGGAGATGTACGCAACATACGGCTGCGAGGGGCGGGTTGACTGAAAAAACTCATTCTTATCCGAATTAAAAAGGGAAGGGACCACGAGGAACTGTTGACTGGTTTAAGATAAGAAGAGAGACGAAGACGGTTCGTATGTGGGTAGCGCAAATGACATGAAAATCCTAAATGAGAAACGGAAGTAACCCGTCGTGTCACTGGGCAGGGAAAAAGAAAAAAATAAACGGCGGAAAGATAATTCCGCCCAGCCCCACGTTGAAAGGGAAGGCGAAGCGACGAATTTTGGGGGGAGAATCAGGGTCACTCCAGCCAGTCAACGAAGTGATTTGAAGTGGTGCATCCCAACAAAAAAACGTAGTAGGGAAAAAAATTCACAAGCGGAGAAACCGGCCAGATGAATGGAGGCAAAGCAAAATTTCCAAACTTCGTCGAACAGGGAGCAATCACAAAGTGGGCATGGGCGGAACGAGGTCGCCGAGGGGAAGGGGGCTCTATTGGGAACACGACACTACGGTTGACTCAAAGTCATAAAGGGGAAAATTGATCAAAGAATGGTAATCCCCGCGACTAAAATCGGGAACCGCATGTCTAGTACGGGCTCACCTTTCAACAACAGTCAAGGGGGGAAGAGGTTGGGAAGAGGGAAAAAGTGTGCAGGCCTCTCGGACAGTCGGAAGCTCAACCAGACTACACCCGCGATGGGTTGCCAGGACTAAGGTGCGAAGTGGTCCACAAAACAAAAAAAAAACGAAAAAATTTTTCGGGGGAGAAACCGGGTCAGTTGCTAACCTCAGCTCCTTGGGCGGCTTAACTTTACAAGGGGGGGGGGAGCAATAACCGAGAAGATTCCAAAGGGTCATCTCTTCCCAGAAGAAAAACAAGGGGTCTCTTGGTCCGCCAACCAAGGCCCGGGGGGGCTTGATTCCTAACCGTAACGTTCTGTAGCGAAAATCTCGAATACCCTGCTTTGTCAAAAAGAGCTCCTTAATTTCCAGCGGACTATACGAAAAAATAAAAAATGCTCGATCCTGGAAAGATTCCTGAGACGCCTTTTTTGATTTGGGTTCGGCGTCGAAAAAATGAAAAGAAAGACGAACAGCAACCAAGAAAAAGAAAAAGCTCTTCGTAGGCCTCACGCAAACGAAGCCACACGAAAACATGCAAACCCCCGCGACAAGGAAGCAGCACGTCCAGGGGACGCTTCCTCCGAGAAACTAGAATGCTCCGCAAAAAGAGCACTCCGGGAGGAAAAAAAGTCAGGACTCAAAAAGGAATTAAGGAGGGGAACGGAAAAAACGATAAGCAAAATCTCCGAGCAATACAAAAGGAAAGGAGGGGGGCCTGCTCGGGAAAGGGGGGGGCTGGCAATTTTTTGTGTCAAGGAGAGGCAGAATCGTTGGGGGGGGGCGGCCAGTTTTTATTAGGGAAAGGGGGGGAGGGGAAGGTCACGCGAGTATGAGACTACCAATCAATGGGCAATCGCTCGCCCCCACCCGCATCGCTTCGGGGGAAAAAAAGGGCCCTACACAAAGCAATTGGGTCACTCCTTCGTCGGGGGAGAGGCCAATTCAGAGCAGAAAGAGGAAGAATCAGGCAGGAGTCACAACACTAAGAAGGGACCTTTTTGGTCTCGAACCCTGTCCGAGGGGACTGCGGAAAACTTTCGTCCAGGACGCGGGAGAAGGATCACGATTCACGCAAAATACTCAAGTCGGGACTTTTCGGGGAAAAGGGTTTGTTTGTATTAAGTCCAGGTGACCGGGGGGGGGGAGAGCCAACTGTGTCTGCCAGGTTGGAGGGCGACTCAGGAACGCACAAGAACTTTTGACTACGCAAGAGAACCATTGCCGGGAGGGTCAAGCTGTTGTGGGGACATACCGGCCTGGCAAAAAGAGGGGTTTCTTCTAGCGGAAGGAGGGATACTAGCCACTTTGGGCGAAAAAAGGGATTTGTTAGCAACGTCGGGGACGGCCGGGACAAAGGGGGGGGCACCTTGTGTGAACTTCGAGGGGGAAAAAAAAAAATAACGCAAGGGGGGGTCTCTGGGACCCGCCCTGGACGCGCACCGCCATGGGGAAGAAGTATCGTGGGGGGAGCCCAGAACAAGAGAGGTGGGGAAGGGTCTTCGGTCCAGCCGTAACCGCCGGGCGGCAGGATGATCGGTTATCGACGAACGGAAATCTAGGTTACTTGGGTCCTGGGGGAGGAGCGCCGGGCACGATCGGGGGGCCCGAACAGTAGCTCAGCAAAGTGGGGCATCCAGGGAATCTTCCGGGTGGGGGAACATCTTAGTGAATTAGGTACCAAATTCCAAAAGAAAAAACCCCCCGCAAGGGGCAGTCTGCGACGGTGTTGTGTCCAGACAGGGAGGAAACAAGTTCGCAAAATACCTCGGTTAGCCAAAAAAAAGGAAGGCAACCTGTATGGAAAACGAGCACAGGATGCAAGAACAGACGTTCGCACGTCGAGAAAAAAAAAAATGATGAAAAGGAGGTTACAGAATAGGGAGTTCGAAAGAGGGACCAAGGTTGCCATGTGACTAAGTAGAGTCGGGCGTAGGGAGAAACCCGAAGGTCTTGCGGACGGGGGGTGGAACCGGCCAGGGGGGGGGGGCGAGAACCCCCCGTCACATCGGGAAACGGAAGTGTGCATTCTGAAATTGGGGTACCGGGAAAAAAGCAAAGGGAAACATAAGTGTTCGCGATAGCGGGAACACGTGCGGGGGAAAGGGGAATACGGGGGCGTTCTCTGGGGTGGGGAGAAAGACGCCTGCAACAGTCCATAAAAAACAATAAGGTGTAGGAAATAAAGACAAAGTTACCGATAAAGGGGCGGAACTTTTCACGAATAGCCAAACCGCGAGGAGGAGGACCCTTTACAATAAAAAAGGAATGGGGGGGGAGGCGGGCCGGGGGCCCATAGAAGTCATAATCTTGGGGGGGGGGGGGGGAACCCTAGGCCCGGCCGGCCCAAAAGTGGAAGCAGGCGTCGAGTCGGAACCACTAACAAAAAGTTTCTATCTCCTGGAAACGTCCTAGAGAGGAAGAAAAGATTCTCCGCAAATAAAAGATGGGAGCACCACCAGAGATTCCAGGGAATGGGAATACACGACTCTTAGGAGGTAAAAAAAGGGGGGCCGGAGGAGGAGGGAACTAGACAATCACACGGACCAAAAGGGGGAAAAGACCCAGGTCCCCGGTCGAAACTGACTAAAAAAACCAAGTGGGCAAAAATGACTAAGTAAGGAAGGACGGGAAAGTAAGATCCGGATAAACCACTTCGCGGACAAAGAAAAACTAGACGAGGACCAAGACGGGTGGTACATAAGAGCCGTCCGTGTTTACAAGGATGAGTAGGACTCGATTGGAGCGAAAATGAAGCCCATCAGCCGAAAAGAAGGGAGGAGAGTGGGGGACGGTTTGTCTCCTAAGCGAAGGGGGGGGGGGGGGAGGAAAAAGGCGAAGGTGCCAAGGAAGGTTAGACGAAGAACGGGTCATGAAAACGAATTTAAGCAAAAATGCATCTAAAAACGTAGGGGTGAATGAATTACGGGCACAAAAAAGTTGACAAATGAAAAGTTACTATACAGCCTGTAAGGGAATGGCGGAAGAGAGGGCTTTTTGCTCAAGTATTCAATTCAATGGGAAAGAAGACTATGCGGACGAACGGAGTTCGTTTGTAGGGGCATAGGAGAAAAGGCCGACTTGGAGAGGGGTCGGTGGCCGGGATTGGAGGCGGTTTCGATGGCGGGGGAGGGGCGGGTGAGGAGGTCCGGAGGAATACGAAAAAAAGCTACCGGGGAGGGTTGCGGTTCGAGGGATAAAGGGAGAATTTTTCGAACGAAGGGAGGGCACATAAACAGGGGAGGGAGCTTCTCAAAAGAGTTCAGATCGATCAGGGGGAGGGATCGTCAAAGGAGAAAGAGGGAACATGTACTAGTCTGAAAGTCATGGGATCGAGTCCAAGAAGAACCAAAAAATAGGTCACTCCTCGGAGGGGCTGGCGGAACCGACTTCGCCGCGTCAAGGGAGGGAATTACTTTTGGAATGCCCCTGAAACGGTGGAATTGGACCGTTAAGCATAAACCAACGGAAATAGGCAACTAACGCCGAGGGAATGGTTCACGGGGTCTGCGGGTTTTGGGGGGGGGGGACTCGCAAGGGTTCTGGGCTTAGGTATGGGCTTTGTGAAAGAAGATTCCCATGGGGAAACGCACAGCAAACAGGGAAGGCTGCACAACCGAGTGGAACAAGATGCTTCCTGACGGTTTTTGAAATACGCTGAAAAGAAAGAAGATGACGGTTCTGGTGAGGAGAACCATGGCAGGTTATCCATCCTTGAAAAAAAGAGAAAAAAAAACAAAGTGTCGTGCACGGGGGGAAAAAGAAGAAGAACCGGCGTTCCATGCAGATAAAAAAAAAAACCTGGAAAGCCGGTGCCTCGAAAGGTTCGAAAACGAGGGGAAAAAGAGACTGGGGGAACTGTGCACGGAAACAACAATGGCCGGTTTCTCGCGATGGGAGGC
>Ga0179593_1510054_pt1 | contig 10228 bp, 9 predicted proteins | sample CZODoug2_1_08_16_FD_185931 | JGI IMG/M metagenome (GOLD analysis project Ga0179593, IMG submission 185931) | Vadose zone soil fungal communities from Angelo Coast Range Reserve, California, USA - CZODoug2_1_08_16fungal (PacBio error correction) | ecosystem: Environmental > Terrestrial > Soil >...
ACCGAGGAGAAGGTGGGAGTCGGGGAGCGGAGGATGAGGCGGAGGGAGCAGGGTAGAGAAAAGACTAGAAAAATCAATGCACAAGTGGAATGAGCGAGTGAAGGGTTACAGGGCGGAAAGCTGGGTGCGCGGGAGGGTAGGGGCAAGCGCGATACCCGGCGGGGAGCAGAGGGGCTTGGTGGGCATGGGAGGCCCAGGGCGAATGTCATAGGCATGCGCCGAGGGCAAGAGTTGCGGTGGGTGACGGGGATGCAGGGAACATGCAGCGCGTCGACGCTCGCCACCCGCGGAGGGCACTGGGTTGGTAAGGCACTCTTTGGTTTGGGTAAGTCCGGTGGTAGGGACAAATTCACATCCAAAGAGCATGGGGGGGGGGAGAATGTGTCTCAAACAAAGGACTCTTAATATCTTTGTAGCCAGAATGTCATCCACTAAGGGAACGCTGGGTCCGGAAGTTAATTAAAGGGAGGGTCAAAACCCTCACACAAGAGAGGCCGCTTTGAAAGACAGTAATGACGGTAATGTTATGCACGCAGTGCACACGAACGGACGAAACAGGCCAATCGCTAAAGGGGGAAAAGGCACACACGACAATTAAAACGTGGAGCTCCCAGAGGGGGAGTCCATATCCCGCTCTTCGCCGTTGGTGGGTAGAAGGACAATGCTTGGTCACCGAAATCTTAACCGTTCCAAACAAAAAGACCCGTCCCGTGCGTGGTCCGCCTGCAGAAAAAACATAGTGGATGGAAAAAGAAAAGAAAAAAAAACAGCACCTGCTGGCTCGGGAACAAAAAGTCTGGATGGGGGGCTCGCGAAAGCTAAAGGACTTGTCCTGACACCTGTAAAACTTGGTGGGAGGGGAGTGGTGTGATGCCTCCCTCTTCTGGTAAAACCTGCTCGGACAGGAATGAACCGTGGACAAAAAGTGGTTCAACTTTGGATTCCCGGGTGGGCATTAGCTGGTCGAAATCAAGACACAGCAAAGAACTTACCGAATCAAACCCTGGTGTTTCATGAAAGAAAAACCTGGGGAAACCTTTCGCAGCCGGGGAATGACGCGCGGTAATATGAAAACCGATTCTCTGTCGGATCCGGGAGGGGAAATTGGGTGGCTAAGTGTACTTATAGTGTCACAGTTGCCCACGCCCAACGCGGAAGGCATCCGCACCTCAGAAATTCGACGAGTGACCAGAGAAGTACTTGTCGCTAAAGGAGACTAGTACAGCAACGGAATAGCAATCAGACGAAACATTCCAAGAACTGGTGCATAAAAGACGGTATAATGTGAAATCCGAAGGGGGAGGGAAAAAGAAGGTCACCTGGGAACCTGTTCGGGTACGCCGGACATCGGAAAAAAAACGCCATTGGGGTCAAAAAAAAAGGTCTTTGACATAAGAGTGAGGGTCCTGGTTTGGCAACTCTCTGGCGAGGAGGTCATTTGGAAACGGACACTTCAGACTGTGGTACAGTCAAGGGGACCACCAAGCAGGCTAGTGGGGGGGTCGCCAACATAATTGACAGAGGAACGAAACCATGCAGGAAAAAAAACGAAACTCGAAAAGAAAAAACGAAAGCGGAGGACCGCCTTAAAATCCTGGGTGAACAACGGCCCAGCATTGGCGACGAAAAAAAACCATCGGTATGATGCGTGTGAAAGGAAAAGGGGGCCACGAGAAAAGGGGGGGAGGGGGGTGCTCGACCAAAAAAAAAATAAAATACGGAAGGAAGTTTTCTTCAGAAAGCCACAAGGGGCTAAAAAAAATCCAAAAACAAAACATAAGAACGCCCATCTCGGACTCCTTCGGGGTCCAGTTCACATTCTCTATTAAATGCATCGTCGGCTTCAAACCAAAAACAGGGCAGTAACTGGGGGGGGAAGGGCTAGAGTACCTCAACAACAAGTTCTGGCCAAATGCGCCCACTCAACCTGTAAACTGACCAAGAGGGCTGCCGCGCTAGGGGAGGCATCAGAAAAAAAAAAAAGAAATCCTGGTAAAATGGATGAACTATAAAGTCCATTATTGTCGGAAGAGGGGGGGTGGGGGGGAGAAGGGCACTCTACTAAGCTGAGGTAACACTGCCGACTGCTGGGGGGGGGGGGGGGGGGCAGGCTTCCCTACACAAAGAAGGGAGGAGGATAGATCGCAACCGGCCGACATTGACAAGGGGTAAGAGCTCAATCTCTATCACACCAAAGGGGGGGAGGGGGGAAAGGAAAAAGGAGAATATCATGCTGTCCAGATCGGACCTGTTTGGAGAAAAAAAGGGTCGATGATAGAAGGTGGGGCAATTGTTAGGGGGATAAGAATTCAGCCTTCCAATAAAAAAGAAAATGCTCTTCCTCGCTCCGGTCAATGAAGAACCAAGGCGCAATCCCCTCCAGGCCGGTGGTAAAATAAAAAATACATTTAGAAGGTCGGTGGCCTGCGTAAGGGACATCAAAGCTCCCTCTGTTTGTCCTGGCGACCTAAAAAGGAGGGGACCAAAAAATGGGTTAAACAGAAGGGGAAGGGGCAAGTCGTAGCGCCCAGGTTGAAGCAAACGGTTGCGGGTGGACTTAAAATGCCTCAAAGATCATTGGGGCAACTCCCATGCCCGGCAGGTCGAAGCCTGTGTGGTTTGATTTGAAAGGAGCGTGCTTGCTGGGACGGGGGGGAAAGGCCCCCCTGCCGTAAGGGGGTTTGGGGTCAAAAGCAAAAAAATTAACCTTTGTTAAAGAGGGGTAAGGATAGGGGACGTGCCCATGAAAAGAGGGGAACGACAATGGCGCCAGGAGGGGAATGAGTTGGGGGCCACATTGTCAACGACAGGAAGGAATGAGGTGGAGAGGAGTGGGGAGGGGTTACAGTATTGGAAGAGCATAAAAAAATGAATGTTCTGCCTGCAGGTTTTTCGAACAGTCCCCCGCCGGGCGGTGAAAATCAAGGCAACAAAAACTGTTAGCTTGGGGGCAGGGGCCGAAACCCGGGGAGGGGTGCCGCACCAAAAGTTTGACACAAAAAGTCACAGCCTTCGGGGAAGAAAGCATCAGCCCTCAGGGCCGCCCGAAATAAATCGGGGGAAGAAGAAAGCAAAATGAACAAGTAAAAGAACTTGCTTCCCGGGAAATTAACGGGTTTGCCAACATGTCATCGAATTTGGGGCTTTTCAAGGAAAGCAAAAGGAAAAATAGGGGGGGGACGGAAATCTCCGAAAAACGGGGACAGGTGCTTCAAAAAGACATGAGAAAATTGTAGACGGCACACAGGGGGGAAGGAGTACAAAACACCAAGAACTCAGCTTCAGATAACTTTCCCGGGGGGGGAAAAAAAAGTCACTTATTGCCTGGCGAGTCCTTGATGGCGTCTGGTAAAAAGAAGCTCATCACAAACTTTTATCAGGGGGGGAAAAACTAACGGACTTTGGGGAGTTTATAAAAATCGGTCTTTCCGCGCGGGCCCGAGGGGAAAAAATCAAAGAGGGGGGATGGAAACTCGTAAAGCGAAAATGTTTGGCCCTTGGTGCGGGCGCACCAATGCAAAGTGAAACCCAAGGTAGGTGCCCCTACCCCAAGGGGGGTGGGGATCGGTCAGTCTTTGAGTGTCTCTGGCCTGTAGGCAAACCGAAGGGAAGGGCCCCTCACTAAACTAACGGGCCCAACACGCCCCCCAGAAGGGGGTCCCATTCACCCCCCCTATTGACCAAAAATAAAAGGGGGACAAAAAACCACTCGCAGCCCATGGAACCAACGCCGAGTGAGGGCATTGACCCATCCCGCCAAGGAACCACATAACCGGGCGAATAAGTGGGGGGGGGGGGGAGACGTCTTTTAGTGGGGGATAAGAGCCCCAGGAGCCGGTTTTGGGGCCCACAGAAACAAAAAAAACTGCCAGATGGGGTTGGAAAAAAAGAGGGCCAATGTTTTGGGTGCAAATGGTCAGTGGGCTCACACATACCGAGGCGGGAACCGGACGATCGGTAGAAAAGGATCAGGGACCATGTAGAGGGGAAGGACTTTTCTTGCTGCTTTGGGGAGAAAAAGAGGGGAGAGACTACACCTCGCCGGTCCCCCTGTGTAAGCGAGCGCCCTGCATTGGAGGAAGCAGCAGAAAAGTTGGACCCCAGGAAGGAGGGGGCTCGTGGGACGGAGCGGCCACGATTGGGATGGGGGGGGGGGGCCAAAAGGGTAAAAGGTGGGAGCTTGCGAAATGCGATTGTAATCATCTCATGAAAAGAGACTGGGGAGGAACTCCTCCGAACGGGGGTGGGGGTGGGGGGTGGAATGGTTTATCCTCCTGAAAGAAAGGGAACCAGGGATTGGAGGAACGCTGACTACTACTTGAGCAAACTTTTTTTGAAGGTTTTAAGAAAAAAAAATGAACCATTTCAATATTGGGGGGGGGTTCGGGCGTCGATTGTGTTTAAAAAAGGGTTGGGAGACTTTTCTCGGGGGGGGAGATTGCGCCACTCTGAGAAGAGCCGGGGGGGAATTCCTTGGTGCAGGTAGTTTGGGGAAAAAACCCCCGTTGCCGTCTAATTTGGGAAAAGGGGGTTGGAAAAAAGAGAATAAAACAAAGTTAATTGCCCACGAAAGGTGAACAAAGAAGGATCCTCCTTTCCTCATTCACTGAAAAACAAAAAAATGTAGGGAAAGAGAAAGTGAGGATCCCTGAGCGCCGGGGGGAGGGGGGATGACTCACTTCACACCCTGTAAGAAAGACGAAGGACTTTGGGGGAAAAACCACAGAAAACTCCCAAGAAGGAGCTAAATCGAGAAAAAAAAAAGAAAGCCTGCAGCCCCAGAAATAACCGTCTGTAAAACTGGGGAAAAATCTCGCTGTAGCTCATAAAAAGGGACAAAGAAAAAGAATGGGGCACAGTCGGGCACCGTAAGGGGGGGCAAGGGGGGGGTGGATGGGGGGGAGGCATCCTTATTGGGGGGGGGTGGGCGGGGGGGGGGTTCAGGGCACGGGGGGGGGTGGGGTGGGGGGGGGGGGGGGGGGGGGGGGCAGTTGCGGTGCGGGTCTGGGCAGGTTTGCTTGGATCGTGGTCTGGTGGGTGGCTGGGTGGTGGTGGTGGGGCGTGTTGTGGGTTGGTGATGGCGGGGGGGGCTGCCAGGTGTGTGGGGGGCGGGGGGGTTGGGGGGGCCGGGGGGCGGCCACACCCGCCGTTTCCTGTTTACCCCAAAGGTCAATCCGCACAACCACCGACAACAAGGAGAACGCGACAACAAACACAGTCCATAGGGTGGGTAGAAATGCCGCTGAGCACGATCATCACCAACCCGCGAGGAATAAGCAAACGCGGCACGGCCACCGCAGAAGAGGGCCCAGGCGGGCGAAAAAGCATTAGGGAACGCCCCGGGGAGACAGCGGGGGGCGAAAGGCGCCAAAGGAAAAGTGTAGCAAAGGGTTTTGGCCCCATGCGTCCCGGCAGAAGGAGGAACGGTGTAACCCAAGTACCCCGGCGAGCCAGGAGGGCCGCGACAGACACCGGAAATGGAAGAAGGAACGGACGGAGGGGTAGAAGAAGCATGGCAAGAAGGTGCGGGAACCGGGGCAAAGGGAGCAGGAGAAGGGCCGGGCAGGTGGATCAATGAGGCGGCGGCGGGCCGCGCAAGCGGTCATGCGAACAGGTCGCGCACGCGAGGAGAAAGGATGAACAAGCGGTGTGGGTGGGGGTGTGGGGGGGGGGGGGGGGCAACACCGAGCCCGGGAGCAAAGCTGAGGGGAGCGGCCCACTGCCAGGGCAGATGAGACCCGATTACGGAAAACATGGGAACCGAGTAGAGAGCGGCCCCAGCCAAACCAGAGAAGAAAGAGGGGGGGAGGAAGGGCGGGGGGGGAAGGAAGAAGGGACAGAACGAAAACCCCAGACCTCCGGGACTGGAGAAGCGGGGAAGGGAACCGACGTGCGCGGGCCGAAGCAAAGCAAGAGGATTAGTGGGGGCGCGGGGCGAAAGCTCGGGACTCGCGAAGGAGAGGTGGGTAGAGTTGAGGGAGCCATACCGGCTATACGGAACCACGGGGAGAGGAATGTGTTAAGGGATCGAAGAAAGGGAGGAGGGGACCGGGTTGGCGGTAAGTCTAGGAAAGAGAAAGCCACCAGACCGCGGGGGGAGAGGCTGCTCACCAGGGGAGCGGGGAAATAAAAAAGAGGATGCCGAAAAAGCGCCATCACACCGTGCGCAAAATAACCGGACAGGGGGGGGAAACATCAACAGAGAATTACGCACTTTAACAGCGACGACAAGGAAGGGGTCAAGGGAAAAATGACCGCGGGTCCGATGCAGCCCCAAAGGCAACGCACAGGATCATATCAAAAAAAAAGAGAAAAGCATCAGCATCACGCAGTCTTTCAAAGGGAGAAGAAAAACGGTCCCGACTACGCCCCACTGGAGAAAGACTCCTCGTGCATGGCATTCCTGTCAATAAAGGGCGGGTATCCAACAAAAGATACAAAAACCCCTGGGGGGGGAAGAGGGGCAAAAGGAAAGAGGGGGGGGGGGGGGGACGGCTAAAAAATCTGAGACCAGTACAATGAATTTTCTCAAAAAAAAAAAAAAGTGGAACTTTGGTTGGCTGGGCGTTGCCCCCATGCCCATTCTTGGGAAGTGGGGGAGGCGCTTATTAAAAGGGACTGGGGAAGGTTGGGGACGTGCTTTAAGTGGGAGTGGTAAGGAGGGACGCAAATCAAGAATACCGGACAAAACACGTGGTGGGGTAAACTTGCGACCACTCGGCTGGAATGGGGGGGGCAAAAAATAACGGGACCGGTGAAATGCTCACGAGTTCCCCCCTTATGAAGAGGACGGAAGGGGGGGGAAGAAAAATGAGACGTTTTCCAAGGGGCTACCGTGTGACAATCTGACGTGGGGCATCACGACAAAGCAAAAAAAAAATGCATCGGCGCGATCGACGGTCCTCGTAGTCTTAAGTGGGGGTCTCAAAGAAGGGAGACAGGGACGACGGAGCGGGTTACACTGGCCTGAGGAAAAGGAACCACCGGCTTGCAGAAACAAGGGGAGTTTCAAAAAAAAGGGGAATCCGACTGGAGTGCCAATTTCTAATTTTTGAAAAGTAAGGGGAGGGGAACACAAGAAACGTAACATGAGGCACTTCTGGCCGGAAAGTAAGGAGGGGGGGGGAAGGGGGGGTCACGAACCTGAGCAAAGAAAAACGGTGGGTAATGACTGCGACAGTGAAGAAAAAAAAAGAACGCGAGGTCGTTCGCCCACCCTTCAGAATAACATACCCTTCATGCGAAAACGAGCTATCACTAACCGAACTGCTCGGCCGCCTGGGACATCTTGGTCAACAGAAAGGACAAATAAAAGTCGCAGAAAAAAACAGTCCTTCAAGATGACATTATTATTTGGAAGAAGGTCATCATAAAAACGAAACATCTTCACGGGTCGGGGCCAACCACCAATCACTTCCGGGGGGGTCACCTTCAGAAAAGCAAGCCGGCCGCATCATCAACACCTCTCAAACTAAGGAACGGCCGACAATGGAACAAAAAAACCAACTTGGGATGACCCGAGGACCAAATTCGAAGGGGCTGAAAACTCAACCGTTTCTCAAGGAAAAAAACTGGGGGGGGAAGGAGAAAAAGGGCTCACACGGGCAATAAAACATTCGCCCCATCGCCTAAAAACACCCTGACTCTCAAAAAACAGGATGGAAATAGTAGCCGGAAGCAGCAGCAAACCACGACCCGTCCTTGCCATTAGACGGCAAGAAGGAGTTTCGGGACAGACTGTCCACACGGAAAAGAGGAAACGAACGTCACTGCCGGAAGAGGGGGGGGTTGCGGATGACGTTCTCTTAACTTCCACACCTTCAGATAAGTCAGGGGGGGGAGAGGATAAGGACCGATCTGGACTCTACCTCAATCTCAGATAAAACACCAACAAAATAGAGAGGGTGATCGTCGTCCGAGGTCCTGGGCCCCTTGTGGAGAAAAAAAAGACGACTGCTCAGGACGGCAATGTAGAGACCGGAATTCAAAAAGGACCCAAGCCGCGCGGCAGACTGGGGAAGGGAGGATTTCGGTGGGGGGAAGGTACCATCTGGGGATGCAAATCACAAAAACGACGGTTGGGTTTTTTTTGGGTGGTGGTTGGGGGGTGGTTGGGTGGGTGGTTTCATTTCATCCAGGGAAGGGGGTCAGAGTGGTGGAGGCTGCTTTCAGAGACGCCACACGCACTGCCGTCTTGAAAGCTCCGGGAGGCGCAGGCAAGTTGGGCGGGGGGAAGTTTATTGCAGATCCAGTAGAGGGAAACAGGGGGGAAAAGAGACGTTGCGGGGGAATCAACGTATGCCTTCCTTGAGGGATGGCAGCAGAAAAAGGTTTTGAAACGCCCATGGGGGGTTTTTGCCCCGCGAGGTAGAAATTCGGGTGATTAAAATAGGGCAAGGAGCACGTTTGCTCTTAATACCAAAGGGCGGGTATTGGTGTGACGCAAAAGTGGGGAACTTAATAAAGGGGCAGGAGGGGGAAATGTAAAAGGAGGTCCCACTACCTCCCTTCATAGGAGAAAACCATGCTGCCAGGATGCATGGTGGTTAGGAGTCCAGGAAGGGAAGAAATCGAGGGCAGGTCGTGACTAGTTGAGAGTCCCCTGCCCTCAAATGTGGTGCCCGGTGTTTTGGAGAAAAAACAGGCCCTCCAGGGGAGGGACGTGGTATCTAAACCACACGTGGAAAGGGAAGGTTCCTCCCGAGACCAGGGGGTGCAATTCAGTGTTTCCGCAGGGCGTTTACCCACCAACGAAAATACGGGGGGGCCGTGAAGCCCGCACATGAGTCACATAAGAAGGGCGCCCAGAGGCTCTTCGAAAAGGCCGAAGTGAAGGCGAAACCGGGGCCCCGCCAGCGTTGAAAAGGGGGTTGTAAATCCTCCTTGTAGGTGAAAACTGACGCACTTGCAGGTGGGTCGGTGACAGAGAGAGATTCAGTTGCTTGCACGCTCCGTCTCAAGGATACTTCGGGAAAACCGGACGAGCCAATGAGCAACAGTCGATCACTCACTAACTTGGGGGGGGGGGGGGAGGGCTTGAAAGGATCCGGCGGGTTCCGGGCCTTATGCGGGTCAAAAGCGAACTATCAGTGGATTTGATCCCTTGGGGGAAAACCAGAAAAGGGATTTGTCTCCGACGGGCAGCCAAAAATTTTAAGGGACGGGGGGGGAAATCATGCGGTATCAACCCTACTTTTTTGGGAACACAGGGGGGGAGACATGACAAACCCGAGGCGTTCATTTACAAACAAAAATGGGGGGGCGTGGAGATGTCCCTGTTGCTGTACTTGGAGGGAACGACAGTTGAAAAAGACTTCACCGGGATAAATAAACTCACAGCTCACACACGAAAAACGGCAAAAAACGACGTCCGGCCGCCGCCAGTTCCGCGGAAACGGAAAATTAGGAGGCCACCCCACCCGCCCCCACGAACAAAACAACGGGGAGAAGATGCTCTCTTTATTTTTAAAAAAAGAAAACCCCATCGTTGTTGCAACGACAGGCAGATATTGCTGGGACAAAATCAGGGTTTCTTGAAAAAGGGAAAGCCCTGCGGGAAAAACCGGAGAGGGCGGGGAACAACTCCAAACCCTTAGAAAAAAGAGGGGGGAGAGGATTTGGGCCTATGGTCAGGGGGATCTTCAGTTGACGCCTAGAGGGGGGAAGTTTTTCCTCGAGCTTTACGGAATGGTCCGGACGGGGCCTGGACAGTTAAAAAAAAACAAAGGACGCCCAGGAATGTTAGCCTAGACTTCACACTATGGTGAGGGGCCAAGAAAGGGTGCAGGGTTAGATGGGTTAAACTAGGGAAGAAGCCCTTCTGAAGAGGCAAAAAAAAAGGGGGGTGAGCAGGATCTCCCACACAGAGGGGTGGGAGGTGAGCGGGACGCCGAAAGGGAAAAAAAAACAAAAACTGTGAAAGAAGGGACACTCGCAGGACGGAGGAGAAACGTTGGGGGTTTGCCGTAAGGGCCCGGGAGAAGTGACCCGGGAAATTTTAGTACGGAGTGAAAAGGGCGCTGGTTTTGGGTTTGGTTTTTTGTGGGCCTTTGGACGAGGTTCGCATGGTTTTCTGCAACGTTATGGCGGCTAAAGTTGGGAAAGAGGAGGGGCGTGGGCGTGGGGGTGGAACACCCCAGGTCCGGCGTCGGTAACAAGGGTGGAGTCCGAAGCGGCAAGGCTCCAGGGGTCCACCTCTGAAAGGGGGAAAACCGAAGGAGCGCATAAA
>Ga0179593_1652846_pt1 | contig 10228 bp, 16 predicted proteins | sample CZODoug2_1_08_16_FD_185931 | JGI IMG/M metagenome (GOLD analysis project Ga0179593, IMG submission 185931) | Vadose zone soil fungal communities from Angelo Coast Range Reserve, California, USA - CZODoug2_1_08_16fungal (PacBio error correction) | ecosystem: Environmental > Terrestrial > Soil >...
GGGGGGAGGGCGACCCGGTGGGGGAAGGAAGGAAAAGAACTGGATAATTTGGGAGACTAGAGGAACAGCTGTCTCCCAGCCGTAAAGAAGAGACTTCCTGGAGCGCGGTGACGGGAGAAGGACGCAGGCCGACGACGAATCGAAGAAGCTCTCAGGGAAAAAAGGGGACGCCACCATCATGGGGGGGAGGAACATACGACAGAAAAATGTGGGGACACTCATGACGCCCTAGAGGAAAAGTGTTAGATCATTCTTTCCTCCCTGGGGAGGCCCTTCATTTCTAGGGAGAACCTGGTTATAGGAAGAATGTGGGGGGGGAAAACCACTCTTTGGAGGAAGAGGATCCTTTATTTCCCTTGAAGGGTACGCACCCGATGGAAGGGGGGGGGGGGAAAACTATATCAGTCCTGGGAAATTGGGGCTGGCCTTTCTCGGGAGGGGCTTTTATCAACTTTTTCAAAGACTTGAAGGGAGTCCCGCAGGCGGCCGTCCAAAGGAGGAGCAGGGATGTTTGAGTGAGAAAAAGGCGAAAGGAAGCCCTTTTACTCTGGGGGGGAACCTCTTGTTTCCCAAAAAAAAGAGGGGACGCCCAGTCATGTGGAAGGGAAAGGTCGTGCTCGGGGGAAGGAGGACTCATGACCTATAATGAAGCAGCGAAGAGCTTTCTACTTACGTGGCCGACAGCGGAATCGACCAGAAGGTGGCGTTACAAAAGGGTACCGAAAAAAGGAGACAACCCATGCCATCTCCTTCTCTTAAACCCAAAAAGCTGCGGCTCGACGAAAGAGGAAAAGGCCTTGGAGAGAAGGAAAGGGAGCAAGCGCCTGCTAAAGGAGGCCTACGATATCTCCTTCATAGGAGGCCGGCCGTTGAGGCAAAAAAGGAAGGCGGCTGCCGGGGGGTTCCCGCGCAGGAACACCGAGGAACGTCGAACTGATCACTAAAAAAAAAAGGGGGTCTCAATATCCGGGGCAGGCGGGATGCGAGCAATGAAAAGGGGAAACCCAGTAGGCGAGAAGCTTGCGACGATGGTCGGATCTTACTCTGGAAGAACTCTCGTCCTGGGGAAAAGAGGGAAGGTCGTCGGTGCCAAGAAGGGAAAGGGTTTGATTTCGAAGAAATACAGCCCCGCGGTGAGAGCCGACCATCATCAATCTCTGAGGGGTCGCCGAGAGGAGAAGAGTCCTGAGAAACTGATGGCTTACGCTCAGATCCTTGGGCGGAAGGAAAGCAAGAAAGCGAAGGGCCTGGTCGGATGGAAAAAAGGAGGACGCTCTTCCGAGAGCTCCCCAGCGAATCAGAAGCCTGTCCGAAGCCGAAGAAGGAGGGGGCTAAAGGAGGCGGTCAACCGCGACAATCGCAAAGCTTTCCTATTTAACGGGTATGTGCTGATCGCCGGCGCCGCCGGGAGGAAAAAAGAACGGCAATCTCAACGAGACAAAATGAGAGCAGGAAAGGCACCGTGGCATGCCGGGAAAAATGGGCCTCGGCTTTTCCTGGTGTAAGACAAGAGGGGTTCGGTCGAAGGAGGAGGCAAATGGTCAGAAAAAATCCGCCCTGTGGCGGGAAACCGGCGACGGCCGCGGCAGAGGGGCTCGCCGTGTGAAAAAAAGGAGCGGCTTCCGAAGGACGGGATAATACAAGGGGGGGACTCGCGCCGACGGGCTAGCAAGAGGAAATGAAGCATATCTTCAAATTTGAAGGAAAGCGCATCTACCGGCGAGGAAGCACGCCGCGGGAGAGGGCGAACAAAAATAAAGGGGAAAGCCCGTCCGGCGACTGCTGTGGGAGGGAAAGCTGTCCTTGGTTCCTGCGTCGCCCTGAACGCGAGTGGGGGAAAAAACAAGGTCACTAAAAGGGGTCAATCTCCTGCAGGTGGTGCAGACGCCTTGTGCTGAAGGAAACAACTCGGGGGGGGGGAAAAACAATTGGGATCGAGGATCAGCCGTCAGAAAGAGGGGGGGGCGGTGCTATGCCGGTGGGGAAGGCCTTCGCCACCCCTGGCACATCTAGTCGAAAGGTCACTTCGTTAGGGCTCATGCCTATGGGGGGAGCAGAACATATTTCCTCGGCGGATCTAGAGGGGGGATGCCGCCCGGGAAAAAAAGGAAGAGAGACGAGTGCCAAGCTCTGCTGCCGGGCGAACTGCGAAGTAACAAGGAAGTTGATCGGAGGGAAAAATGGTTCCCTCTCTAGCAGGGCTTCACACCTCGGGGGAGGTCCGCGCCACCTCGAGAAAGAGTAAAGGAAAACCTAAAGATCAATCGCCCTCTATAACCCTAGAGAAAGGAGTTTCCTCATTTGTTCGGAAGACGACGACAGTGCAGAGGAGGTCTTCCGGAAGACCGTTAAGCCACTTATATCAAGACGTCAGCTCCGCCGGAAGAAAAGTCACTGGAAGAGCGTAGTCGCGAAAGGGAATCTACATCACCGTAGGGGGAAAAACCATCTTCAACGAGAACTAGGGGGCAAATCCACCGAGGAAAAGGAAGAGATATCCGAGACACCTCTCTAAAAAAAAAAGGAGATATCTTCTTCCTCGTGAAGGGCTCTTTGAAGGTGGGGGTCAGCACGATCGTTAAGAAGGGATGGTCGTCGAAAGGCGCGCATAGCGAGGGAGAGGTCTGCATGCTTCTCTGAAAAAAGGGCGCTTCTCCGGGCGAATGCAGGAAGACCAGAAGGTCTCTGAACCAGGGGCGGGAAAAGACGCATAGATAGGGGGGAGGAAGACTTAAAGTGAGGATGTCCTTCATGGAGCGCTGATCGCCCGGGGAAGAGCGGCGCGCGGGACAAAGGAGAAAGACTGAATGGAAAAAAAAAATTTCCTTCGGATATCGCTGAGGGGGGGTGGCCTCTTCTCCTCTTCTCTCGAGCATCGATTCTTCTCTTCTAGGGGGGAAGGGGAAGATGGTCTGGGCGGTCGCCATTCAGCGCAAGAAGAAACATAACGAATGGACTGCTTGGCGAAGGAGTGGCTAATTCCGCACCTATCGGAAACGACGCCTACTGGACGTAGAGCTTAAGAAACACCTTTCCGGGGGAAACGGGTGGATGAAAAAAGAAAGCACGACGGCGTCGGTGAAAAGAAACCTTCAGGAGAATTTAAGAAGAGTAAGTGACCTTCGCCGAAAGGGGAAAAAGAATCTTCCAGCGGCGGACGGGCAATCGGGAAAAGAAGCTCGGCGACGCGAGAGAAAAGTACGGGATTCCTTCCTTACGGGAGGCGTGCCGGAGTAGCGGCAGGGAGAGAGGAAAGAAAAATTGACTATCTGCTTCATGGCCTCGACGTGCGAAGGACTCCAGGAAAAGGGAGGCCCATCACTTGTATTAGGAAGAGCCGATGAACTGCGTCATCGGAAAAAAAATGGGGAAAGTAGACGCGGGAAGCGGTGAGCGCGGCAACCGCCCTCAGCCCATAAGGAGGCGGGAGGAAAATCGCCTGTAAGGACCGGGAGGAAACGGCCTTTTTCTTAGGTCGAACAAAAAGCCTAGGCCAGGTGGCTAGAAAGAAAGAACGGTGCCCGCCGGAAAATACGGCTCAGAAGGCGAGGGGGGGGGCACGTCTACGCCTCTCTTGCGCAGGCGAGCAAAGGAAGGCGCCCGACGGCAGAACATAGGAAAAGGAGAAGAGGGGTGCGCGATTGTGGGGAGGGGGGATTCTCTCCGAAGAAAAGGCCTGCTTCGCCAGGCAGAGAGGATACTATTCTCTTTGGGAAAAAGAAGGGAAACGCCGGAGCGCTCTTCAGGGCGACCAGGGGGGGGTCATAACCTTGGGGAACCAGGAATACGGGGCGTTGTTAGGCGTTTCAAAAGGAACTTGCTCTTCATCAGCGGCCACGCAGCATAATGCAGGGGGAGGTCGGAGGGTAACCGCTGAAAGGAGAACCCCGGAAGGCAACCCTTCAAACCTCTACGTAGAGAAAAGGATGGGCAGCGCGGATTAATTCGAGAGAAGCCGACCAGGGAAAGCCATCTTCTCCTCCTCTCGGGAAGGAGAACTTCAGCCAGAGAGAAAAAGAGCTTGAGAAGCATGCGATTCGGGGGGGGGAGAAATTCTATTCTCATCGGGGGGGGGAATGCACAACGCCCCCGGAAGAAACGGCATCCGTCCGGAGGAGCGAGTGAAAAAAAAAGGCGATGCAGTAGATGAAGGAAAAAAAAAAAGACGTCACAGTCCGGAGCCAGGCGCGAGGGAAGAAAAAAAGGGTTCTCCCAGGTAGGAGGAGGAGGGGGGGGGCATCCTTCTCTTGGTGACCGTTTTCCTCGACGAAGTCCATTGAGGGGGGAGGGTGTCGAACTTAGGGTCCTTCAAGAAGACCCTCTATCGCCAGTATCAGTCGCAGAGGGAAAAAAGATGCCGGGGGCCCACTTCATCCGAGCGACAAGTTCGTGCGGTGAATTATAGTGTCAGACGTTGATTTATAAAACGACGCATAGGGGACTTTGGCGGAAGGAAAAGTGTTTTGGTCGGAGGATTTTCTCTTTATTGGGCACCCAGAAAACGGGAGGATTGAAGAAAAGCCGGTCGAGCCTGCTCGCCAACGTGTCAAGATCCCGGCCCGTCCTAGGGGGAGGGGGGGTGATAAAAGCCCCAGAGTCGAGGGGGACAACCCAATGTCCAAGAATGAGAGAGGGGAATAGGAAAGGCCCCCTGTTCGCGGGAAATCCATACCAGGATAATACGAAGTCAACGGGAAAATCACCGGTGGTAATCAAAAGAAAAAAAACAGTTCGGCGAAAAAAGAGCCCTGCCTGCCGAAAAAAAAAAAAGCATGATCGACAAAGGGAAAGAAAGGGGCACTGGGAGAGAAAAAAGGGGCCAGTGCATGTCTGTCGGGGGAGGAATGCTTTTGGCGTTCCAAGTATCCGTCAAGGCTTCCTATTCGTCGTCGGCCTCGTAAAGAAAAAAAACCGTACGAAAAGCGCGAAAGGAAGAAGCACGGCGATGCCGGATGTAAGGGAATCAGCTCATTGCCCGACAGGAAGGCATCTCCACCTCAGGAAAACAACGAGAGTCCCATATAAGATAAACAACAACAAGGAAAGATAGAATTGGCCTGAAAGGCGGGCTACCCTTTTTTCTATGCCAGGGTTATGTCTGTCCATGCGCTCAGAAGCCCATCCGTAGAGGAAGAAGCAGAAAGTCACCTCTTCTTGAGCGCGGTGACGAGGGAGCCGTTTTATACTCATTCCGACGACAGAAGGGGCCGCTTCCTTGGCCGCCAGCAAAAAAAAAAAAAAAAAAACCCCCAACCACACAACGCAAAAACCCCTGAGGGGTGCTGACCATCACCGACAGCAAAGGCAAGACGTGAGCCCATTCCGCAAGGTTGTAGATCATGAGGGAGCAAAAGGGAAAGGCAGGGCTCGAGCAGGGAAAGGGGACTCGTGACGCCTTTTTTTAGGAGTGATCGCTTCAGGAAAGGGGAAATCTTGTATGGCCGTTCTCCGTTGGGAAAAAAGTGACCACCTATGAAGGAAGACTCCCACTATAGAGGTACATTTGTTGCTTGGAGCTTTATATCACACTTTTAAAAGACGGGACTAGGGGGCCGGGGGGGAGAAAGAAGTATTTGCACGGAAAAGCTGTTAGTTGCGAAGGCGCTTCAGAAAGCCTCCCTTTTACAGGAAAGACCGATAAAAACCGATGGGGTAACGCCAAAAAGAACCGGCCGCCCAAAAGGGGGAGGCGTCGTGCTCGCCGACATCGACCTATAATGAAGGCAGCGAAAAAAAGGGGGGGACGCTCCGGGGGCGACGACGGGGGTAGGAAAAGGGCGACAGCGGAGTTAGAAGGGCGGGTCGGTGAAAAAAAGTCCAGCGGACGGAACCCTTCCCGAGAAGCCGTTCTATTAAACCTTTAATACTGGCTAAAGCTAAACAGCCCCGAAAGAACGGCCTGGGAAAAAACGCCCTCGAGAAAGGAACCGTGCGACGGCGTCACGAGAGAGAAATGCACACGAAGTCCGGAGGGGGTTCCTCTCTCTATCCGGAGCCTCTCCTTTGGGGGGAGGGAAAGAGGGGATGTCCACACACCAGGGGAGCATGACGTTCCGGAAGAGGCCTTCTTCCACTTTGATCGAGGCTGGAGAATCGCAAGAGGGCGCTAATCATTCCAGAATAAGCTTGCGACGAGGGGGAAAAACTGGCCGGATCGGGAAAAAAAAAAACGTCCGGGGCCGCCTCGCCTGCTGGTTCAGGTAGGGGGAAGGGTTGATATTCAAAAGGGTTTATAAGCCCAAGGAGGGGGACTCCGAAACAATCAGAAAGCATCTGACCTTCGAAAAGGAATACCTCCTTATTCCCAACAGGCAAAGGTTCGTCCTATGGCTTAAGAAAAGGAACGAATACAACACCGAAAGAACTCCTTCCTTTTCAACTGAAACGAGAAGAGCGAGAAGAGCGGAGGGCGTCTTCCCAAAAGAAAATCTGAGCAAAAAGACTTCCTGCCGAGGGAAAGGCCTGGGCGTAAGGGAGACACGTCTCTGTCAACAGCGACAATCGAAAACCTCGGGACTACGTCGGGCGGAAAGGGGGGTGCTTGATCGCGAGCCAAGAGGAGAGGCCGACGTCTCCTGCAATCCAGAAGGGGAAACGAGCAGGAGTTCCGCGGAACCGTGGAGTGGTGCAAGGGTGAATCTGCCACCGAAAAGGTGTCGCCCGAGGAAGGGTGTTCCCGGCCGGTGCAGGACGGAAAGAATGCAGCCCCTGGGTGCTGGGGGGGAAGCGCTACCTTCTTACGGAAATTCTCAGACGCGTGGTAGAAGGAAAACTCAGGGAAAATAGCAGGATTACGGCTACTAATACAAAGGGGATCGCGAGCTTACTTCTAGGCCATAAAAAAGAAGGGGGGAATTGAAGTACGACGGCAAAGTCGATAAGGCGCTACTTAAGTGGCCCTGTCCTCGGGGCAAAATTTGAAGGACGGAAGGGCCGGAAGAGGGTATCGTCCGCGAAAGGCTGTGCCGGCGAGAGGAGCGCCGCGGAAGATAGCGAAGCGGGAAAGGGGAATTCGGAGGAGAGGAGAACGCTCCTTCTGGAGAAATCGTGCCGCAGGAAAAAGTGCTTGCGGGCTGAAGCTGCGTCCTAAAAACAAACGGCACTGTTCTAGGAAAATCTCCGTTGAAAAAGTCTTCGGGCGGCGATGGGGGGCCCGCTATCTGTTCGAAACTTTCAAAGAAAAGTCGCCTCAGACTCTGGGGCCTATTGTTTTCCCTCAGGAGAAAAAGGGCTCTTCGAGAAAAAAAAGACTTCGATGCAGGGGGAAGGGCAAGATCGAGCTGCAGTCAGCCTCCAGACTGCCGGCGAAACTCTCCGTAAGGAAGGGGTTCCATGCCGCCAGGCCCTCCGCGACGCTCGGGAGACGATAATGTGCGGAAGGACCTTAAGGAGAAACCGAAAAAAAAAAGGGCTATTCCTTAAGGGGAGGAAAAAGCCTGAAAGGGTTCCCTCATGGGGGGAGGGGACGACCGACTTTTCCAGTCATGGAATGCAGGTCTTCCGCAGAAACTGATAGCTCACTTATATCCTGAAGAGGCATCGGCCGTCCGCCGTACACACTTTAAGAAGACAGGCGCGCCGGAAAAAATATTTTTCAGAGGCGTACCGATCAAGCTGAACACCAGCTTCAAGAGAGAGGTTTGCAGAAAAAAAGGGAGGCGTAAAAGAGAGCGCTTTCCTCGGCGGGCAAAAAACACCGGGTCTTTTGAAGGAAGGCTGGTGTTTTGGGGGAACGCCGTTTAGGTAAAAAGCGCGCAAGCTCGGAGGAAACAAATTCCGGGGAGGCCGCTGCCGTCGGAACTGGTAGGCGCATGCGCTAAGGCTCCTTCGTAAGAAAACGGCACGTCGTGGCTCGAACCTGCGGGCAGCCAGAGGTGAAGGGGCCGGAAGACGCAGAACGCGGGTTGTATGATGTAAATTCATTTCGGGGGCGCTTATCGCCAAGTTGCCGACGCGCGCGTACCCTGTGAAACTGCCACGAGAAAGAAGAGATCTCCTGAGAAAAGAGCTTGGAGAAAGGAGAATCGATCTTGCAGACGGCAGAGGGAAAAGAGGCCGGCGCGCTGTCAGGAAAGGAAAAAGGTCGTGCTTCGCCGAGAAAATCCATCCGAAGAAAGGGGCGCCGGCGAAGCACCGGTGAGGGGGGAGAAGGACCGACCGATCGTCGCAAGAGAAGCCCTCCTCCTGTGACGAGGCGAGCTCTCTGAGCAAAAGAAGGGCCCCCTAGTGGGTGGGTAGAAACGCATCAGAAAGGCCATATCTCAACCACCTTCATGAGATTGAAATCTAGTAATGACGGCTCCAGGCGATGTCAAGGGGGGCGATCTTCCAGCAACGCCGTATCGCGCCGAAAGAGCGGCGAGCCGGAAACCACGAAGGGAGGCCGTAAAAGTAGAGAACCTCGCCCGCGTCGGGGGAAGGAAAAGGCGAAGGTGCCCAGTCGGAAAGTCCATGGGACCGAGGGGGGGACGCGACGTAGCGAGGGCGAAGAAGCGAGCCAGCACCTTGTTCGGGGGAAGCCGATGAACGGGAGAAGAATAGAAACCGCCCGGCGAAGGGGTAGGGGACGTCGACTGGAAAAAATCCTCCCTAAAGTCTGCGGAGTAAAAAGAAGTCGCCCGGAAAAACATATGGCTGGAAAAGCCCGAGGCCATGTGGGGGCTCTCCAAAAAGGACCTCCTTCTCCGGAAGGAGATGCGGAGAAGTAGCTGCTGCCAAAGAGAGCAGGTATCAAAAGCAGCCTCCTTTACGGAAAACTCCATGCTGTTTGGAGCTTTTGCCTTCTAGGAGAATTCGCTCAGTCCTATGAAGGGGGAGACCAGGCATTATCTTATCGGTCGAGGGCCGCCCCCAATGCTGGGAAAAGGCCGCTCCTTCCTAGAAGGGGTGCCATCCTTTAAAGGGTATTCGTTGAAAACAAGGACTAATCCAGCAATGGTATAGGGGGCTCATTCGGGAAAGCTCATCATATGGGAATGAGTCGGCGGGAAAAAAAGTTATAAGAGAACCCGGCCGGTAATCAGAAACTTCCAACCAAAAAAACAACCTACGGCGAACAGGATCTCGGGCGCGAGGGCCGGCAAGATCCGACCAGTGGCACTCCAGCTCGGGGAAAAACCCTCCGGGGCCTGAGCTGGCGAAGAAAGCCAGCTTCTCCAAAAGAGGTGCATCAGGCTAGAGGGGGATCCGTTTCGACGGAACTTGAGAGATCGCAATAAAGGGAAAGAAATCCTGCACTAAACGCCAAGGGAACAGAACCGGCCAGCGCCGGATAGAAAAAAAACTAGCAACGGCCGGCCGTCGAGCATTGGGGAGGGGAGGCTAGTAGCCGAAAGATCGTCGGTTCTTCCACAGGTTTTTGGGAAAAAGGGGGAGGAAGGGAGTCGGCGTCGAGCCGCAGCAGCCAGTCGCGGTGTAGCCGGGAGAGGGCTGGCACATGGGGAGACTGGACTGTCCGTAATTGGGGAAAAATGTCTTCATCGTCAGGATGGGAAAGTCGACGATGAAGAAGGCCCGGGGAAAAAAAAAACGAGCGACTCTAAGGGTATAGGTCATAGGGGTCTGCGAGGCACGACTCTTGGCAAGAAAAAGGGAAAGAAGAAGGAGAGTTTTTTGGGCGGAAAAAAAAGGTGCTCGGGATTTTTTTCATCAACTCGTCACAGGGCGCTGACGGCGAAAAAGCAACACGAACAGCCTGGAGCGCAAACGGCCAGAAACCAAGGGGAAGCTGCGGGAACTCAAAGGGGAAACGTCTTTTAAAGGGGGGGAATCGAAAGGCCCAGCCTCAAAGATCTCGTGTCGTCACACCGGACCGTTGAGAAAGAGGGGGAAACCTGGTTACGCTTGCAGGGAAAAGTCCATACACGGAGCCTTCGACGTGGAAAGGTGGTATAAAAAGGACCAATCTCGAGAAAAAGGGGGGGGGAGGAACCTCTCCCTGCTCGAGAAAAAAAAAAAGCCATGTCGCCCGCTGATCGAACGAATGGTCGGCCGAAACCAAAGGGGGGGAATGCCGGGTCGGTGCTGGTAAAAATTGTTGGCGCAAGGGGCAACCGAGGGGAAAGGAAGTCGTCGTCGGCCTGCGTCTACACAGGACGAACAGAAAACAAAAAACCTAAAAAACTGCGCTCAAAATGGACCTACCAGGAAAAAAAGGAACTTCCTAATGGTCACCGAAGAAAAAGTCGTCGAGGATTAACGTGAGACTTTTCTCCCTCTACCAAAAAAA
>Ga0179593_1681279_pt1 | contig 10228 bp, 19 predicted proteins | sample CZODoug2_1_08_16_FD_185931 | JGI IMG/M metagenome (GOLD analysis project Ga0179593, IMG submission 185931) | Vadose zone soil fungal communities from Angelo Coast Range Reserve, California, USA - CZODoug2_1_08_16fungal (PacBio error correction) | ecosystem: Environmental > Terrestrial > Soil >...
TCGTATCGCTGACGTCGCGCAGGGGGAATAAGGAAGAAAAGGAATCTTGAAAAGGGGGGGGGGAAAGTGCTGTCGGTGTGAGGTTCCTTTTGCCTCCGACGATGCGTCTGGGGGCTGGGGGGGGCGAAAAGGGGGCTGCAGCCCCTCTGGTGTCCTACTGGCATCCTTCTCGCCGACATGGAAGGAAAGCCCGGCTAGAAGGAGGAAAAGGGAAAAAACGACGTGTCGGCTCGTTCGCGAGCACGGGGCCCGGCCTTTTCTTGAGGGAATGAAGTAAAGGGGGGGGAGGGGAAGCTCGAGTGCACTTTCCTCGCGTGATCGAGAGGAGCAGAAAAAAAAAAGCTACAAAAAAAAAAAGAGGGGGGGGGGGGGAGGGTCGGGCATGTTCCCCTTGCCCTTCCATCAACCAGCTCTTGTCTCTGTCGCCGCGGTTGTGGGAGAAAAAGGGGGAGGAAGGGAGGACTAGAAAGGGGAGAAAGGGAAAGGGGGGAGGGACTGGTGGGGGCTGACCTCTTTCCTTTCACGCGCGGAGGAGGGGGGAAAACTCTCAGGGGGAGAAGAGAGGGGGGACTACTTATTTTTTATTTAACTGCTCGGTCCGTAAGCTGGGGGAGGAGAGGAAAAAGGGAAAAAGAGCTTGCGCCACCTCGAGCTTTAACTTATGACCAATTACTGCCCACGATAAAGGGAAGGGAAAAAGGGGGGAGCAAAGGGGGGAAAGGAGGGAGAGCTTGGAGGAATCATTGCTCTTGTTGTGGGCAGAGAAGAGGGAAAACGTGAGGAAAAAACCGAGAGATCGTGGACCTTCGATGACATCGCCGACCGGGTGGGGGAAGGAAATGGATGGGGGGGAGGGGAGGGCCCCCCGCGGTGGCCGACACCCCGCTTTCATTTTTCTCGCCGATTGCGGTCAAGAGGGAAAAAAAAAAAAAAGTGGGGGGAAGAGGCGTTCGCTCCTCGGGGTAAGGGGGGGGGATTTAAAAAAAAAAAAAAAAGAATTGGCCTTTCATATCTTCCTCACTCTTTTCTTCTCCGAACTAGGTGGCAGGGGGAATTGAGAAAGAGGGGGAGAAGAGGTAGCGTAGTCGCCGAGCACCTCTCTGAGGCTAGGAAGGGAGAACCTCGCGACCGTTAAGCCGACGAGGGGGTAAAGGGAAAAAAAAAAAGAAAAGCGGTCCCGAGGGCCGTTACAGCAGTCCCGAGGGCCAGGGACCTGGAGGGGGGAATCCCACAGAAGGGTCGGGACAAGCGGAGCGCCTCGGAGCTGGAGAGGAAGGGGCCAAGGTCAATGAAAATATGGAGCAAGGGGGGGGGAGGAAGGAGGAGGAGGAGATGAGTATGAACGAGGATAAAATAAGGAGAGAGGGAGGGGGGGCAGCACACCGGGCTTCGCTTGCCCCTTGCTTTCCGTGATCTTTGTCTGCAGGCAAGGGCAAAGGAGGGGGAAAAGGGGAGGAAGAAGCTTCCATGGGGGGAAGAGCCAAGAAGGGGAAGACCCAGACGCCGGCGTCCCTGGCCGCTTTCGATCGCACCATCTGCAAGCAGGCTCAAGACAGGGAAAAGGAGGGAAAAAAGGAGTGGAAGAGGGAAAAAAGTCACGGCAGGCGGCGTGATTGCGCCAGTCCATTCTTTCCACTCCTCGAAGAAAGAGGAAGAAAAGGAGTGGAGGGCAAACACTGATAACAGCGCCTGTCCCCTGCTGGTCTCCCTTCCGAGAGTTGAGGGGGAGAAGGAAAGGAAAAGCGAGGAAAGGAAAAAGGGGTCAAACGCAAGGGGCTTGGGAAAGGGGAATCAAGAAGAAGAGGAAGGTGAACGGTCGCGAACTTTACTCCTTCGTGCTCAAAAAAGAGCGAAAATAAGGAAGAGGGCGGCTGAGCACGTGCTGCCATTGTCGGCTGGTCGCGGACGGCGAAGCTCTCTCAAAAAAAAACCCGAGAAGAAAAGAAAGGAGTTCACGCTGCGCTCGCCGGCGACCTATGGCGCTGGCAGGTAGACGGCGATTAAGGGGGGGGGGAAAAAAAGGAGGGGGGGGGAGAAAGAGGACACTGAAATCCGCCCGAACCTTTCCCAATCCCCTTTCTTTTATCCGTCCATCATTGACCGGAGGGGAAAAGGGGGTCCGGAAGAAAAAGGGGGAAAGAGAGGGGGTAATGTTGCCGTAACCCGCTGGACTGGTACGGTCCGACTATGGCCTAGCTCGGGAAGCAGCACAAGCAAAAAAAAAAAAATGGGGAAGGAAGGAAAGAGAGGGGGCAATACCGGGCCCGCGCTGCTCCAGATCGACGAAGCCCGGCAGGTGTCCGACGTTGCCAGGGAAGGGGAGAGGCCTGCAGGGGGAGAGAAGACTGCAGGAAGGAAAAGAAAAAGGACCGCATCCGGTCTTTCCTCTATTGCGGCAGCAGGGGAGAGGTGCGAAAAGAAAAAAGGAAGGGAGGGGGGGGAACGGTCCTCCGGGACATGCTTTACCCCAGCCGCGGGACCCGAGGTGGAAAAACTATTGGGAAAAAGGGAAGAAGTGCTCGGCTACTACTCTACCTCTTTATCCTCAAGGGGAGGGAAAGCTTCGGAAAAGAAGGAGAACGAAGCTTGCTGACGATCTGCATTGCCAGGATGGTGGAGGAGGAGGGGAAGTCTTAAAGGAGGGTTCTCCCCTCCCCCCTGCAAGCGACTGAGCAAGTAGAGGGGGGAAAGAGCCAGAGGAGGAAAGGGAAAAAAGAGGACTACGGGTCTCACCTGGCCTCTTACTCTTACACCTCCGCCTGCATAGAGGAAAAAAAGGAGGAGGGCTTTGAAGGGAGGAAAAAAAAGGAGAACTGCTTCCTCCAGCGCCGCCCTCTCCTCGGTATCTTCCAGCGCCGCGCCTGTCGCAGAGGAAAAAAGTTGAAAAGAAAAGTTCCCGCTCTCTTTTCTCAGCTCGGTCACGTAAGGGGGAGGAGAGAGTTAGGAAAGGAAATAACCTCGTCTCGCTCGCTCACGCCCTCTTTCCTTCTCCATTAGCGCATCGTCGGTTGGATGGGGGGGAAAAAAAAGGACCTCAAGGGGGGGGGCTCGCTTACTTCCTTCCACCGAGCGAACAAGGAGGAGAAGAAAGAAAAAAAAAGTAACATGCAAGAAAAGAAGGGGGGGAGAAGGGTCTGAACCTGATTTTTTTTCTCCTCTCTATCACCGCGATGACATTGAAAAAAGACCGGAAAAAGGGGAAGAGAGAGAAGGGCCCGCATCCAGAAACTGCCGGGCCCCCTTTCTCGCGAACTAGCCCGACCACGTCGTCGTGAATGGAAATGAAAAATCGCACCACCAAGAGGAAAGGGGAGAGGGGGAAGCTGCCATTCGGACACCCAGATACTGCAGCCAGTAAGGGAAAGGAGGGGGGAAGAAGAAAAAGAATAAGACCACCAACCGCTCGTCGGCGTCCACTACCTCCAACCGCAGCCCATGAAAATAAAAAGAAGAAAAACTCCGAAAGGAAAGAATGAGAGAAAAAAAAAAACGGAGGAGATTATTAGGTAAAAATATATTATTTTCTTATCTCGGTACGTCGCGCATGGGGGGGGGGAAATTTCATAGGGGTGGGAGGGTCTTTTCCCGGTGTATGTTTCTTTGTCCTCCGACAGACGGTCGTTGGGAGGGGGGGGACCAAAAAGAGGAGGGAGAGGGGGGGGGGGACCGACTGGGCATCTGCTCTCGCCGACCTTCCTTCTCTTACCTCGTGTTGTGGGAGCCCCGGAAAGAAAGGGGAGAATTAAAGAAAAAAAAAGGGGGAGAGGTCTCGATCCCGGTTTCCCGTCCTTTTCTTTCTTTTCTTCCCTGCAGAAAAAACTGGAAAAGGAGGGGGAGGAGCGTGATCGAGCGGAGTCACCAACCTCAGTTTCCGCCAGGACGAAAAGAAGGGCGGGAGAAAAAGAGAGGGGTCCGGTCGCCGCTGGTGTTTCTACTTTCTGCTCCTCCTGGGGCGCGAGGGGGAAAAAGAACTTTAAGGAGGAGGGGGGGAAGAGGGGGGGACGGTCCCGCTCTTCTTGTCGCAAAGGGGAGGAAGGATAGAAAAGGGAGGGGAAACGGCTTCGGTCGTCCAGTTGCGTGCCAGCACGAGGGAAAGGGAGGTGCGCGGAAGGAAAAAAGCGAGCGGAACTGATGACCAAGGAAGGGAACCAAAGAAGAAGGGGAGGAAGCGGCTGGCGCTCCCGATGTCTCTTGCGGCGTGGAGAAGAAGGACGAAGGGGGGGAGGGAAGAAAAAAGGGAGGTGAGGAGAGAAAGGTAGCCCTGGGGCGGTTCGGGCGGCTGCCCTCCGCGGTTGCGACACCGCTGGCATTGGTGCTAGAGGAGAGGGAGAAAGCGGAAGAAAGGGAGGGTGTCGAGGCATCGTTTCTCTCCCTCGTGGTAAGGAAGAGGACTAGGAGAGGGGAGGGGAGGAAAATAGGTGGCCGTCTTGAATTCATCCTCTCTCCTTTTTCGGCAACAGAGGCCGGAGGGAAAAAGACGAGAAAAGGAAAACTCTACCTTTAGCCTACTCGTTCCCTTATTGCTGTTACACGCGGTAAAAGGGGAGGGGACCGGGAAAAAAAGGGTGGGAGGAAAGCCGTCACCAACGTCATCCCCTTTATGTGTCCGGTTTAGAGCACGAGAAAAAGGGAAGGAAAGGCGTTGGGAGGAAGGGTGGTGCGCCGCTTCAACCCATCTCTCTCTTTCTCCTCGATAATGAGAGGGAAAGGAAAAAGAGGAAGCACACCCTTCCGGGGGGGGGGAGGAAAGGGGAGGGGGGGGGGGGGAAGGAAAAAACGGCAGTCGTCTTCTTTCCATTTCCATGCGGTACAAGAAAACGAGCCAGGGGGGGGAAGGAAGGGAAAAAAGCCCGGGGTATACGCAAACACTTATAACATATCCTTTCCCCTTCTGGCTCCCTGTCCGAGCTTAGGGAGAGCTAGAGAGGAAAGAGAGAAAGGGAGTGGGCAAAGGTTCGGGCGGATTTCATTGTCAGATGGATCACATTAGGGAAGTGAAGGGGAATTGAAGGGAGAATAAGGAAGCGCCATAGGTCGCCTGTAGCTCAATCTTTAACGCCGGCGAGGGCCGTGCAAAAAAGGTGGGGGGTGTACTGGTCGGGGAGGGGGGGGGTGGAGGGGGGAAAAAGAAAGGGAGTAGGATGAAAATAGATATATTTCCTTCCTCGAACAAGAAGAAGGAAAAATATCCGGGAAAGGAGCCGGAGAAAAAAAGAGAGGGGACGTGGGTGGAGCACTAGTCTGTCACATTTCGCTCCTTTCCACATGCACTGAAGGGGGAGGAAGAATTAAAAGGGGGGGAAAAAGAATTGCGTTTGATCCGTCATCTTTACATGCTTTAACTCCTTTCGGTTAAGTCGGCGGGATGTACGCGCAAGGAAAAAGCCTAAGAAGAAAAAAAAAAAAAAAAAGCAGCCTCAAGGGGGAACCAAAAAAAGAAGGGAAGGAGAATCCGGGCTTCTGCTCTTTCTTCCTTAGTTCTTTTCCCTCATGGACTGGGAAAAAAAAAAACAAAAAAGAACCGAAAAAAAAAAGAGAAGGAGAGGGAGAAAGAAAGGCAGTTGTGCCGACGTTTCCCGGTAATTGAGCCTTGCCTGCAGGGGGCAGAAGAAAAAAAGACGAAAAAAAAGAGACGGGCTCGCGCCCATCTGCCTTACCCATCCTTTTCTTCCGCCGATGGCGGCAGCGGGGAAAAGAAAAAGGAGCATGGGTGGGGGTAGGGGGGGTTGGTGTGGTGTGTGGGGGGGAAGGGAGTGAAGGGAGGACGGGGAATCCGGGACTGCGCGGGTTTCCCATCCTTTGACCTCGTACGCCCCCGGGAAAGAGGTAAGGTTTGGAAAAAAAGGGAGAAAGAGAGGACATCCAAGGGTAGTTCGACTACGTCCTTCTTTTCCTTCCACGGCGCGCGGCGTGAAAATAAAGAAAAGGGGAAGTCCAGGGGAAAAAAGGAAAAAAAAGGGGAGAGAGCGTACCACGAGGCGCGAACGATTCCTCGACACCATCACTTCGAGGTTTCCTCCCAAAAAAAGGTCTGGGCAGGGAAGAAGAGCGGAGGGCAGCCCGCGAACCGCCCCAGGACTACGGGCTTAACCGGGCTAGGAAAAGGAAGGAGTGTTCGAAGAGAGGGAAGTGGGGTCGCGATCTACCCAACCCGGCTCACTGCTTCCAAAGAGGAAAAAGAAGAGAATTCCGGGGGGGGGGGATCCCTATCTTGGTCTTCCTTGTCATCATTTGAAGGGAAGAAAGGGAAGGAACCGTTCACGACCAGCTTTATTTCCCTTCAACCCTTACACCGATCGTTCAAAGAAGAAAGGAAGGAAGTCCTAGAGGAGAGAGAAGAAGTCGCTTTTACCTTCCCTATTTCCTCCCCCACCATTCTCGTCAGGACGAGCAGGAAAAATCTGAAAAAAGAAAAAAAAAGAAAAGGGTACCACGCTTTTTTCTTTCCTTTCCATTTAACATTCCCTACTCCACCATCTGGCGGGTAGTAGGAAAAAAAAATGGGGAAGACGAAGGAGATTGCCCTCGCGCTTCACTTTATGTACTCCTTCGTACCGGCCCCACTGTCCAAGAAAAAAAAAGAAAAAGAAGGGACCTGCAAAAAAAAAGAGGGAAGAAAACGTCGTCGTGGAAATTATTCTGCCCTGTTTTCTTCCTCATCTGGGCGAGCCACAAAAAAAGAAAAAAAGGCTAAGGAAGAGGAAGAAAAAGAAAGGGGGGCGCCCGCGGTGAGTGCTGTTTTTTCTGGCGTCATGTTGGTCAGAGTTGGGAAAAAAGGGGAGGAAAAAAAAAGTCGAAAAAGGAAGGAAAGGAAGAAGAATACCGGCGGCCCATACGAGGCCCTGGCCGTGTCCTCTTCCCTCTCCCCTGTCGTCGGGATGAAGTAGGAAAAGAAAAGAAGAAGAGAGAAGGGGGGAGGGAGAGAGGCGTCTCGCATGGGGAATACTGCCATCCCATCCTACATTTTTCTCTTTAACAGCGGAACCGGCCGGGGGAAAGGAGGGGGTTTGAGGGGGGAGGAGGGAGGGTTGGTTATGATTACATTTTTTTTCCCACTCTGAACCAACCTGGAAAGAAAGGAAAAAAAGGTGTTCTGAGAAAAGGAGGGGAGGGGGGGGAAGAGTGTTGTGGGCGCCGCTTAATACTTTTCTCTTCTGGGTTGTGCCTCGCAAAGAGAAAAAGAAAAAAAGGGTCGGAAAGAGGGGAAACGTCAGGAGCCCGGATCCTTCCGTTATGTTTTCCATAGTGGAACCGGGAGGGAAAAAAGGGCTAGAAAGAAAAGAGGTCTTCCGCCCTTACTCCCTCCGGCACAGAGACTGACAGAGTTGAGGAAGGAGGAGAGAAAAAAAGGAGATGTCGTCGCCTCGTTTTTCTACTTGCTGCTCCGCATTGGGGGAAAAAGTCCAGAAAGAAGAACTGGTGGGTGCGGACCTCGGTCCTGTCCACCGCTCGTCTTTGCGCAAAGGAAAAGAAAAAAGGGAGAGCCAGAGAAAGTTGCGTGCCATCTCCCGCTGGTCGTGAAGGGAAGAAGGAAGGTGAAAGAAAAAAATAGAGGGGGGGGGGGAGAAAAAAACCTGTTGAAGAACAACCTCCAGACGTCTCCGCTCTGACTAAGGCGAAGAGGGATAAAGGGGGAGCCGGTTGGGAGAAAAAAGACCACACGCCCCGAAGAGATCGTGGACTTCGATGACATCGCCGACCGGGTGGCGCGAGAGGAGGGGGGAAAAAAACTGGGGAAAGAAACCTGCTTGATTGGGCTCGACGGGGGGGAGGGTGAAGGGGGGAAGGAACTCGAAGTGATTTTGTCGAGGCATCTTTCAGCGTGGGGAGGGAGACCCCCGCCACCACCTGGGCCTGCAGGCTCTTAAAGAAAAAGAGGAAAAAAGGGTCGGGAAAAAAAGAAGGGGAGGAGCCACGGTAGCGTAGTCTCCGAGCACCTCGCCCTTCGCTAGGGCAACAAAAAAGAAGGGGGAGGCTAAAGAGAGGGAACGTAGGCTTTAACAGGCATTCCCTATGACGCTTTACATTCATCCCGGAGGCAGGGAAAAGGAGGGGGTGAGGGAAAGAAAAGAGGGGCGGCACCCCGCTGGTCATTCTTTTGTCGCGAGCCCGGGAAAGGAAAAGACGCGAGAGAAAAGATACGCCTGCTTCCTTTCCTCTTTCGATCGGGGGAAAAAAAGAGAGGGAGCTGGGAGCATCGGCGGGGCCGTTATTTGCCGGGAGGGGGAACCAGAGGGAAGAGGACAGACCGATCCGCAGCCCTTATTCTCATTCCCTGTCGGGAGGGGATAAAAAAGAGAAAGGAGCGCCAAACACTGATAACAGAGCCTGCCCCTTCTGGTTCTCTCAAAAAGAAAAATACAAAAGGGGGGGGGAGAAGAAAAATCCGCGCCACGTTATACACCCGAACCGGTGTCAAGCAGGTCAAAGGAAGGAGAAGCTGAGGGAAGGGGGGAACAGGACCCCCCTCAATTCATTTGGTAACGTCGCGAAACTGTAGCCGCCGTGCTCACAAAAACATAGGGAAGAGAGTGTCAGGCTGAGCAACGTGCCTTCCATTTTGCGGCTGGGTCGCGGAAGGGAAAGAGGAGAAAGGAGCCCGTCCTCTACCATCCGCAAATTGGCAGCACGTGCTACAGGAAGAAAAGGAAAGAGATAGAAAAGAAAGTAGCGCCGTTCCACATGCCTTGATTTTCATTTCTTACACACCCGGAACGGGAAAGGGGGGGGGGGGCCGAAGGAAAAAGGGGGATAAGGGGAACCCGGTTCGGGTAGCGCTCTGATTTAGCGCGCCGTCACCAGCGGGTAGGGGGGGGGGAGGGGCTGGAAAGGAACCGGGACTTGTACAGGTCCCTACATATGACGAGAGACCTTGGGAAGAAGGGGGGGCACCGATGGACTTTGCGCCATCCACTCCGCCTGCATGAAGATAAAGGAGAGAAGGCTCAGATCGACGAAGCCCTCAGGTTTGCCGACGTGCAGAAAAGGACGAAAAAAAAGGAGGAGCACCATCCAGGATCCTTTCTCTCGCCACGCCCGACCCTAAGGGGAGGGGGAGAATCAGAAGAGAGGGAAAACGGACTGCTGTAACGGTCCTCCTACTTCTGTACACCTACGGACCGCCTGAACAGCCAATAAAAGGCTTCGGGGGAAAAAAAAAAAAAGGCTCGGCGACTACGCTACCGCTGGAGCCTCCAAGTTGAGTTCGACGACTCGGTGAAAAGGAAACGGCCAAGAGAGGAAGCCAGGGATGTGCGAGTCGAGATCGAAATCCTCCGGCATCCCAAGCAAGGGGAAGCTAGAAGAAAAGAAAAAGGAAGGGGGGGGGGAAAAAACGGCAACGACTGCGCCATCCATTCTTGATCGCATTCGGCAGACAATTAGAAGGAAAGGGAAGGGGCCTCGGACGGCGACACCTCCTCCTTCATATCGGCCAACCGGTCAGAGGGGGGGAAGAGTAGAAAGAGAGGAAGAAGAGCAGCCGCGCCTCGGGAGCGTCAGCCTCCTCTCCTTCATCCTTATCAGGCGGCGCGGTATGGAGTGGGAGGAAAAAAAAAGAAGTAAGAGGAAGAAAGGGAAGAGCCGTAGGCGTCGATGATCAAAGATTCTCACCTTTCCTTAGTCCCGTCAGACCAGCGGATGGCAACGCAAAGGTCGCGAAAAAGCCGTCTCCATTAGCGCATCTTCTGTGGTCTTGTCCGGTGCGAAAAGAAGCGAGGGGGAAAGGCGGAAAGAGGGGGGGGGGGGGATCGCGTAGCTGACCTTCCCCTAGCGCCACAGGCGGGGGGAGGAAAAGGGAAAAAGCCATCGGAAGGAAGGGGGGAAGGGAGGGAGGCACCCTTGAGGTACTTTCATCTCTAGCCGTCTGGGAGGGAAAAAAGCGCGAAGGGAGAAGGGAAGAAAGGCGGACCGGCACGCCCTGGTCCACCTCTTGATCACCTCCCTTCATATCCTCGCTGCCTGAGGGAAAAAAACGAAGAAAAAGGAGGGGGGGGAAAAAAAACCAGCCGGACCCGTCTTGCATCTTCTCCCAACACTATTTCCTGAAGTACAGTCGGAGAGAAGATGGAAAAGAAGGGGGTGAGAAGGGGGAAAAAGGGAACACCCACCCAGCCCATCCCCCCATACCCGCTCGTCCGGAGACAAGAGAAAAGGAAAAAGAGGAAGAAAAGGGGAAAGGGAAGGAGGGCGGGCATTATTCCCCCATGCGCGACTTCCTCTATCTCTC
>Ga0179593_1306305_pt1 | contig 10227 bp, 9 predicted proteins | sample CZODoug2_1_08_16_FD_185931 | JGI IMG/M metagenome (GOLD analysis project Ga0179593, IMG submission 185931) | Vadose zone soil fungal communities from Angelo Coast Range Reserve, California, USA - CZODoug2_1_08_16fungal (PacBio error correction) | ecosystem: Environmental > Terrestrial > Soil >...
GGGGACAGAACGGATGGCCTAAATGGGTCACGATCAGGCTTGAAAACGAGCATCGAGGGGGTGATTTGGGCCAAAAAAACAAAACCGGTCTCTGAAGAACAGCTGTTCGGGCGGCAGACGGAAACCTTGTCTGAAAGGGGTTTCGAAGGGCCGTAAAGTCTTTACTTGGGTGGAAAGCAGCGTGAAGAGGATGCAGAAAGAAGAGAAATTAGACCGTCCTGGAGGGGTTTTGGAGGGCGTCGGCCGGGGGAACCGTTCTAAAAAATTTGGTGATAAGGAGACTCTGTTGCGGAAGGTCTGTAATAAGGAAAAACTAAAGGGCCTTAAAAATAAAAAAGCCTGGGGGGGTAAGTCAAACGCAGTTGGGGGGCGGAATCTGTAGCTACCAATTCAGGTAAAATACAAGGAGGGGCGGAGACACCACACCAAAAGGGCGGCGGACGCGGACAAAGAAAATCAATCACAACTTGGGTTATCTCCTATCTCTTGGCGGTGAAGCGACGAGAGCAAGAAAGTCTGGACCTACAGGCGGTGTTTTGAGGAAAAAGAAGACAAGAAAAGTTCGAGACGAGGGGAAATGCAGTAAATTCAAACGGGGGCGCTCGGGAAGTACTCAGGGACAGGGGGGGCAGTAATGACTTAAGAAGGAGCGAAGCGTGGTTAAAGTGGGGAGGGAATTCGGGTCTGGACTTACAAACTAACTACCTAAATGTCAGGGACTTTTAGGACTGGGTCCCGGCGGCTGAACGGGGCAGATTGCAAAAGAGGGGGGGCTGACTAGTTGAGACGGAGATTCGAAAACGGAGATCTAATAATTCGCAGCCTCTAGAGAAAGCCAATAGAACAAACTAATTGAAGGACGCTCAGTAGAGAGCATGCAAACGCGGGGGAAAATGACTCAAGACTGCGAAGGAGAGGGGTCCATGAAAAAAAAAAAAAAGCAGCTAGTTAGGTAATACCCCGAACTCTTAAATGAGAGGAGAGAATTGAACGGGGTGTTCAAGTGGACAGGAGAAACAACAGATCATGTACGCGGGGTGCCGACAACCGGGGGAAAAAGTAGATATGGGGTGGGGATGACTGTCAGGACGCTGGGCCTGGGCCGGTGGGGGGTAGGGGTAAGTAAATGAAAAGAAGCCTCGGCCTCGGGGGGTAAGGGAGTTGTGTCACGCCAAGGCAAAACTGGAAGTAGAAAGCCATGTCTCTACACGTTCAAGCGGATGTTGAGTGGGACAACAAAGGAAAATCCGGGAGCCCCCGGTAGGTGAAAGGCCGAGAGGCGGAGAAAGAATTCGATGGGGGGGATCGGACAAAAATTTGAAGGGGTCAGGGGGGCGGGGGAAACGTCCAGAAGAGTAAAGGATGGGAGGAGACCAGGGGATTTGTTCCAGCGAAATCCCGTTGAATAGTAATTTACTTTTCAATGGCGAATTCACATGCTAAAGGACAGGACTTAAAAAACGCATGATAGGTTGTGAAACCGGTAGACTTATGCTGTTGATGGGAAAAGGGAGGTAGTCAGGGTAGCACAGATGGGACATAGGGGGATAGGCGGGCGTTTTAAGGTTACGAAAACACGACAAAAAAAAAGGTGGGAAGCTCGGAAGTCCGCCCTGCTAAGGGATTACGGGGCAAGCACTGTTATACATTATCAAATCCAGACACGGAAGAATCTCTGGAAGTCACGGGTTTGGAATCTGGATAGAAAAGGTAGGGAAGGGATTTAGGCTGCTGGAAATAGGGAATTACAAAAGGCAACTGGAAGGCCGGTGCATGTTGGTTGGGGAAAAACCGAGGCGTTGCAAAGAAGTTCGATGGGGGACGTGGAAGAAATGTGGGGAAATGGGGTAAGTGTCGTATAGAACACACATTGGGTTTGTGAATGGCAACGCCCTGCGGCATTAACAAGGACGTGGAGGACAACTGAAAAAAAACCCGCTGAGGTCAGAAAATAGGAGAACGTCTGGCGGGGGGGTAAGGGAAGGTTCACGGAACTGAAGCGGCTGATGCCGGGCACGATCGAAAGAAGGAAAAAAAAAGAGGGAAAAGTCCGGACATCAGCCGAAATTCAGTGACCTGAAATCGCAAAGGAACCGAACGAGCCAGAGTCTGCAAGCTGGGACCAACCTGACACGCGTATGGGGGGGTCCGTTGAACGGGACTACATCAAGTGAAACTGGGGGAATGACGCATTAGGGACCAGAACCGTTTGTGGAAAAAAAAAAAGTAGAAACTTGGACAACACAGAGGAATGAGCCAAGTCCCCGAAATGAAGGAGAAAAAGTCCTATGCAAAGGGGGGGCTTTCAAAAATGGAAAAAACAAAAGGGGTTTGCTGTGAAGAAGGTGGCCCAAGGAAAAAGAACACCAAGAGATCCTGAACACGAGGGGGTCAAAGAGGAAAACCCTGTATAAAAAATGCGTACTGGGAGGGAAGAGGATTAATCGAAAAGGATTGAAAACACACCGCCAGTGGGGCCGGATAGAGAGCTTGCCACTCCGATTACTGCAACCAAAAATCAAAACGGAAATAGAGGGATAGGAAGAGTTTCTCTCCCAATTACATCCACTCCCTGAAAAAACTAAACTCGGTTGAGAAAGAGTGGAAGGGGAGGAGTCCCGCGTCGTAAATGCGTACGAAAGATTCCATTTCAGGAACCCAGGAAAAAGTACGAGCCAAAGGGAGGTCGATGTAAAGAAACCTGTAGTACCCATAAGAATCTTCTGATATCAGGGTTGAAAAATCTAAAGGCGGTCCTAGGCGGGAAAAACACAACAAGGGCGCAAGAATAGAATGGGAGAGACCGAAGTAAACATAGCCGGGGATAGAGGACTGCTGGGGGTTAAAAAAAGAAAGAAGCGAGTGCATTAAGGAAATGGAGGGAGAATACCCAGAGTTGCGGGACGGAAAACATCTACAGAAGGCCGGAGGGGGAGAGTGTCAAAAAACGGACAGACAACGGAAGAGTAGAGTCATTCAAAGCAGAGAGACTGTGTCAAAGGATTAACCGCTCCAACAAAGAGGGGAGGGACATAGGAGATTTGTTCGCACCTGCAAGACACCAACTAAAAGTGAGCTGAAGCAGCGAAGCAGAGGATTATCGCAAGAATTAGAAGGCGACCGGGAGGACCCTCAGAGCTCTGCGGACAGAGTAATGATCTCACTTCTCTCTTCCTTAATGGTAGATGGGTCGGCAAAGATAAGAGTAAATAAAGGTGGAGGGGAAATAAGCAAGGATTCTCCAGATAAATCGGAGAGAAAAAGTAAACTCGCGAGACATAAGAAAAACGGAAAAAAAATGACTAAAAAGGCAGAGACAATGGTAGTTATTCTCCGTTCAAGGTTCGGAAATGTAACACTAAAAGATTTATCCAAACGTGACGATCAGTGGCGTAGTCCTAACCTAATGGGCCTGAAAAATGTGAAACTGCTAAACGGGTAATCAAGAATACGGGGGTCCCTGAGGAAGGTATGTCTATCAGAGGAGCGGCATAAAGGCAAGAGGGTGTTGGGAATAGTGGACATACGAATCAATTCGAACGGCAGACGAGAGAAAAGTGGTGAAGTGACTAGGATTGCCGAGTCAGCCCCTGAACATCAGTTTATTAATCATAGCTCGTAAGGGTTGGAAAACTCTAAGAAAAAAGTTGCAGAAGGGGCGGGGAGTAGAACTTAACCAGGAGGGGTGCTGTGTAAGTCGCTTAGGAATCTCCGCAAGATCGCCCGATTCGGGTAAAGGCATCAAAGAATTGATGACCTGTGGGAAAGGAAGACAAAACAACACAGTACGGGAGCATGCCATCGCGAGTAGATCGGAGGCCGAAAATCCGGAGCTGGCCCCAAAGGGTAAAGCCACGCCGAGAGAAAACCCACTTGTCAGTAAGGGATCGCTAAAAAGAACGCTGCTCCTGAAGGGGTAAGGGGGGGAATTGAAAAGACACCAAAATCTACGAGAGAATCATAGGGAGGGGAACCATAGGACTTTTAAAAGGGAAAAAATCACTCAAAAACAACAAAAAAGGATTAAAAAATAGAGATGGACAGGGAAAAAAGATGGGCCGACACCTGGCACCACACCCTCTCTTATTGGGGAACAGAGCAAAAAATAATTTGTGAAGGGCCAAAACTTAAAAAGGAGCAGGTGGTCAAAGGCTACGGTTCTTTCAGGCGACAGTCCCTTGAGGGGAAAAGGTGGTGAATTGAACCAGGTAGTTGGGGTACAATGCCGCAAAAAAAGTTCCGCGTTCATGACAGGGCAATACGAGCAGAATTGACTCCCCGTAATGTCTGGGGGGGAGAAGGAGAGCAGGGAAGTGCCGGGTCATCCAATTTTGATAATGACCTAGCGAAAAGGGTAGGGGCAGGGAAGACCGAAACCTAAAAGGAAACAGCACCGGACTGGGGGGGGGAGGAGAGGGGAAGTACGCGTGGATAAAAATCGGCCTTCTATGGGGGGGGGCAAAACAATACAAACGGTGAGTCAGTCATAAACACGGGGCACCAGCGGGCGGAGGGGAAGAGGAAACTCATCAATCAGGAGTCAAAAACTTGTTTGAAATTCACCTAGGGAGGGGGAAAAGAAAAAGATGGAAGAGGACGGAACAAGATAGTTTATTTGGCAAAAAGGAAGCGCACGAGATCAGAAAGAAATCTCCGGGAAGTTTGTGGCTTGGACTAAAATTAGCATTAAGGGTGCAAAACTGCGGGCGTACGGGGGAATCGGGCCGCGATGTACGGTGAAAAAGTTAGGGGGGGGATGAGGAAAGTTTCCGAAGACATCGACGAAATGGAGCTTGTCACCTGGGGGGCGGAGCTGAACTCAGGAGGAGACGGGCAAGGACCGCGATTGTTAACAGGGAGGGAAGCCGTGAGCTTAGAAAAAGGGATCTACAAAGAAAATTAGAAGCCTGAAGGAGACGAAAAATCAACTACTTAAGGGAAACGAGGGCAGAGGGAGTAAAAGGGGAACCGCAATAGCGCTCGCAAGGGAGGCTGAACAGGTGAAAAAATCATAGAGGAGGGAATAAGCGAGGCAGGGCACTTGATCGAGAGCCAGGGCGGGCAGGTGTTTGTGAGTACAGGAACTAACCAGATGTATTGGTCTCCGATGTGTTTTAAAAAAAATGTGTTACAAATCAGGGCGTGATGAATGCATAATCGACAAGGTGGCGGGCTTTTGGGGTGCGTCCAAGCGCGCAGTCCGCGGGAGCTTTAGAGGGTGAAAACACGCAAATACTTTTATACTAAAGAAATTCTCCTCCCAGTCATAAAAGAAGTTTATGTCACGAACGGGAAACATGGGCAGGGCTAAAAACCGATAGGGGGGGAAAATCTATCTCTAGGGGAGCTGGCTCAATATTGGGGCAGGGGACATCGGACTCGATTTCTGTGCTGAAAAAAGTAAGCAGGAATGCGGGATTGGGGGTGATAAACTCTGTCAGTGGAACAAAGCAGTGATCCACGTAAAAAAGAAGGGGAATGGAGGGAAACGCAGGGAAACTTGAGAGGAAATAGGTTCCGAATGGACAGGGAAAAGACTTTTGTGCAAAAAAACGGGGAGGATTACGGAGGGGGAAAAAGTGTTTGGGGGGGGGAATGGGCTTGGGCGAAACGATCAAAATTAGCATAGATAAGTTGACGGGGGGGTGCGGGAGGGAAAAGTACCCAAGGAAGTGGAATCGGGAGGAGAAGAAATGGTGCAGCGATCTGGGGGGGGGGAACGAACCTTTTACGTTGATCCAAAACACATTAAGGTTCGATGTGCAAGGGGGTGGACAGTCCTGAAGAAGGCGCAGGGGGGTGATCGAAGGGGGGCGGGCGCCGTGAGGGGAAAAAAGGGATAAAACACCAGGCCATTACGGAAGGGTTTTTGACATCGGAAAAACGCTAGGGAGGTGCGTTTTACAAAGGAAAAACGCCAGAAGGGGGAAAAGGTGGAAAGGTTTGGGGGGGAAGGGAGAATAGAAAAGGGTAAGCGGGGCAAAAACGCAACCGGCGATACAAAGAGTGAAAGTGCGGAAAAGGGAACGGGACCAAAACCAACACAAAGTGCAGTGGGGTCACCGACGAGATCTTTATGAAGTCGTGGGGTTACTGGAAGAAATGTGAAAAAGTGACTTATAAGGAGCATTGAAGCGTCGCATAGGATACTAACAAAACCACTTAGGGGAAGAGAGAGAATCTTACTAAGAACATCCTCCGGGTCGGGAAATGACAGGAACCGAAGAGAAGAGTCGCCCGAGGGGGAACCAACTGAAAAGGGAGGGTTTTAAGGGGACGTTCGACGGGGGACGGAAACTTTTGTGCCTGTCTATAACAGCGGGGGGTTGGGTCGAGATAAACTGAACAGAAAATTCGAAAAAAGTCACGAAACGGGAAGGAAAACGCCTAGTCAGGCAGCGAAACTTAACACGTAAGGGGGAGTAATAAGAGGTCGCAAAAAAAAAACCGGCGAGACCTACCTAGGCGGATGCAGACGAAAAAAAACAAGGGCATATCAAGGCGGGCCTGAGGGAAACGGGCGTCAAAAGGTATTGACCCAAGAGCCGGACACATTGGGCTGGCCTCTCGGTGGGAAAAAAGAATGGTGGTAGGACAACAGGCAAAAAGGAAGAGAGAAAAGACGCAGCTCAGTGTCAGAGCGAAATAACCTAACTGAAAAGAACTCTGGGAAAAAAAACAAGAGTGACGGCGGATCAGGACGCGTAACATTCCATCGAGGAACAAGGCAAAAGGTAAGGGCAAAGGAGGAATGGGGGAAAAGACAACGAGTCGTGGACAAAAACATCGCTGAAAGAAAGGTAAAAAGGGAAAGAGGACTGGAATTGCAATGGACCGCGACGAGGGCCGGCACAGGCCGGGGCTGTAGGAGGAGGCCCTGGGGTTTGGAGGGGGAAGAGCACATTGCTAACGTTCATGGATGGAGACTAAAAATACACGTGCTTCGGCCAAGCGCGGAAATCGAAGGCGAAGATTGGGGGGGAAATAATCAAACCTGTACCACACGGAAAACATAATTCTCGTCAGAAAGGGGCAACGGAGAGGAAAGGGGGTGCAAAAGTTGAGTCGGAGGGAAAAAAGAAGAGAAATAGGAGAGGGGTCTCCTGAACTCAACAAAAACCTCTGCTCGACCAGTCACGAAGAGCTGATTGACGCTCGTATAATAAGAAGCCATCAGTGAGACATTGAATCTGCTCTCTTGCTGATGAGGAAATGAGAGAATAGCGAAAGTCAGGATTAGGTGTGTGGGGGAGATGTTCGCCCATCAGGCGGTATTCAACGGTATGGGTAGTAGACAAGAGTCGATCAGGAAAAACTCGGAAAAAGTGAAACTCGAAATTCAAAGTCAAAAGAAACGGAAGCGTGCCTTTACAGCTGGTGTACATTAGTGGAAGGAAGTAGGAAGGGAAAAGTTCCTCAGAAACCACTTTAGCAAACACATAGGCGGAGTTCTCGTGCTCCAAGCAGGGCCTGGGCACAAGTATGGATAAGGGGGAGAAACAAATGACGGCCCGTCGTGTGTCTAGAGACTGACGTCGAGAAAAAAAAGAAGCAAAGAATGTTGGCAGAGGCAATGTGGCCGATAAAAAGGGAGAGGCGGAAACGCCATATACGGGGCGAAGAAAATTTTGATGGGCGAAGTAGGTAGACTCGTGAAGGAAGAAATCTTTGTGCGAGGTGATGAAAGAAGAAAAGTATGGGGGGGAACTCGAACCGTCTCAGCTTTTCAAGAAGCGAAAATTACAAGAGGCAACACAAAGGAAAAGTTTCAGGAAAGCTGGGGAGTCGAAACGATCGGAAAAAGGAGGTGGTCAGGAGAAAAAGAGGGGATACCTGGAAAAAAAATCGCGTACGTTCCTCAAACCCCCACCAAAAGGGAGAATTGATAGGGAGGCGGGGGAGAATAGAGGACGGGCACGACGTATTTCGGCGGTCCAAAAGGCATGGAAAGACAAAAACGTCCTCTCTAAACACGTTAAGGGAAGGGCGACGAAAAAGAAAAAACTGCTCAATGAAACGCAACTGGGGGACATGTAAAATACAAAAACAAGCGCAAATCAGGGAAATCATAGCGTTAAAAGGGAACAAGGGTTCAACTTGGGAAACTCATCGATAAAAAAAAAAACAAATAAGTGATGAAGAGAAATGATATGGGGGGGGAAAGGGGAAAACTCTGCCTAAAGGTTCAATCGAGGGCGTTGACGCCCGAGCGTCGCTGTGATTGCCCACAGACACCGAGCTTAGGAGCACGTGGGGAACTTGGAAAAAGCGAAAAAGGACCGTTGCTTGAAAGGGGTGAGACAGACGGTGGTGCACGTGTGACCGTTCTGGTACTGAAGGAAAAAATTAATAAAAAAGAAAAGAAGAGCTAACGAAGACTCCAGTCACCCAGGAAGGGAGTGTTTTGGAGAAAAGGGGTTTGAAATCCAGGGGTCATCACATAAGGAGAAGCATCGTTCAGAATCGGTGGGAAAGGTCAAGAACGCATGAAAAAACCGTAGGGGGGAATTCGCGCAGCTGGAAATGAATCTTAGGCCGGGTAAAGGGGGAAAAAAAGACAGAGCCATCTTCTTGGAAGGGCACTAGTACAAATTGGAAACAGTGAAAGAAGACATCGGTCCAGACCCAAAACTTGGGATGCGCCGATCGGGGAGGGGCGAACCGAGAAGAGAATGGAAATACATCCGAAACAGTGGCAAAAAATGGGGTATACGAGCACAACGAGTAGGAGACATCAAAGGGAATAAATTTAGGCGCTCCCCTGAGCATTTACCAAGTTGGGGGGCAGGTAACGGGGGGGATTCAGGCGAGATAGCGCGATTGTCAAGTGTGGGATAAATTCGTGGTAGGAAGGAACTTAAAAAAAAAAACAAACCTCTAATGGAAACGGAGACGAACGAAAAATTGGGGATGCTAAATTTGTGGGGAGGAAAATGGAGAACTGGCGAAAGGAAGAGCAGAGGTCAACAGTGTCGAGAAGGGGACGGATGGATCATCGGTATATAACTACAACAGAAACCGGTCTTGCGCCTTAGATCTATGGAAGAACATCGAAAAAATAAAATGAAAGGAACCCAAGCGGAGGATTAAAGATTTTGAAAAGAAGAAAAAGGCAAATGAGAGGAGAACGGAGCCTGCAGTTTTCGAATCGGGGATACCTCTGGTGGACGGAGGGGGAACTGATAGACTCCGAGGGGAGGGAGGTTTTTTAGGGTAGGAGAACCCTCTCTGATTTCAAAAAAGCCTCGGTTTGCGCTACACATTTGGGTTTGAAAAAAAGAATAACGGGATTGAAATCTGACGAGGGCAGGGAGGGATTTGTGGGGAAAGTAAAAAGACTCGGAATAGGGTCAAGGTGAGAAGGGGTTCAGGGGACATCGATGGTAGTCGAACCAGTTCATACACGGGGCGCAATCAGATCTGAAAAGGGTAAGAAAAAGGGGAAATCAAAACGTAAAGCAAGACAAATGATATTTGAAGAGTCCGACTATGATAGTTAGACAGATGTTTGGCAAGCCGCGAACTCGAGTGCTGTATTGAAACAGACTATAAGCAGATAGGAGGGTCTACTACACGGAGGGGGGCGTTTCACATCCTGAAAAAACAAGTAAGGGACGGGGGGGGGAACGCTCAAAGGGGCCTGAGAAAAGATTAAAGAGAGAAGCCGAACTTCTTGGGCGGGGGGTGCCAAGGCGGTTCAGGGCGGAGCTTTGGGGTGAAGGGGGGGAGCAAAAGGTATTCTGAGAAAGAAGAAGGGAAGGTGCGGGGGGTGAAGACTCCCCCGTATTGAAAGCGCTATGAAAGAAGGTTGAAGAGGAGGATGGGGGAAGAAAGGGTAATATAGAGCCCTAAAGTCCGCCATTCTCTAAAAATGGTTTTTAATCGAATGAAGAAAAGACGGGAGAAGGGAGGGGACAGATAGGAAAATAGGAAAAAGGCAGAAAAGGGAAGGGGCAAGGGGGGTTGGAAAAAGTCTGACCGAACTATGACGTTTTCCCAGAAGGTTACGAAAGTGTAGTGGGAGATGTTTTCAGTGGGTCGTGAAAAAAAGTGAAGGCGGTGGCAAGAAACTGGGGGCAGGGGATTAAAGGGAAAGAAGGGCGAGAAACAAAGTGCCGCCACAGGAAAGGAAAGGGCCAGGGGGCCTAACGGAGGAAGAAAGAGGGAATTCAGGGCTGGTTTTATCACTGAAACGGGTGAAAAAGGACACAGCGGGGCGAGAGCAGG
>Ga0179593_1312586_pt1 | contig 10227 bp, 9 predicted proteins | sample CZODoug2_1_08_16_FD_185931 | JGI IMG/M metagenome (GOLD analysis project Ga0179593, IMG submission 185931) | Vadose zone soil fungal communities from Angelo Coast Range Reserve, California, USA - CZODoug2_1_08_16fungal (PacBio error correction) | ecosystem: Environmental > Terrestrial > Soil >...
CTCCAACGCAAAAAGATAAAAAACGTAAGAGGACACAACACGATGTGCGGGGACATAGCATGGGACAGTCCTTTTAACACTGGAGGCGCCGGGAAAACAAAACAGAGCTTCGAACAAGGGACTGCCCACCTGGAGATGGGAAGGTAATCGAGCGCTGAAAGGCGCACGAACTGCGAAAAAAGACGCGGACATGATATTGGGAAGAAGGACTAGACCTCCAGGGTTTAGAAAGTGAGAGGAAGTTTCAGAAGGTCTAATCTAAGGCCAACAGGGGGGGAAAAAAAAGAAAAGCGTCTGGGGTAAAGAACAAAAACCGATGTGGGGGGGGGTGAGAGAACCAGGAATGCACGAGAGCTTCAAAAATAGGCAGGCACGCAGGGCCAAAGCAAACAATGCAGTAGTCTTCGCACAAATCAGGGGAAGATATTCTCAAGCAACAGAGAGGGCACGCTGAAAGGAAAAAAAACCACAAGGGACACACACTAACGGCGTATCGAGTAGGGGGGCAGTAGAAAATAGAAAAGTGGGATGGGCCCAGTCGTGCCGTGTCAAGAAGGGTCAGGACACACGACGCCCAGCGATCAGAGCTCACAATCACGGAGTGAGGAGGGAGGATAGTGGGGGGCGCTTGCCCGCCGAAGGTGGAAACAGAGCAATGGACATGATAAAAAAAGAAAGGGGGCTTCAGTCGTCCTCCAAGAAGAAGGATAGAAGGCGAGAAGAGAGAAAGGGGGAAGAAGAAGGAGGGAAAACGGAAGGAAGCAAAAGCAGAGAATTGTCTGTCAGGCGAACGGGAACAACGGGGTTCTATGTCCTACGGGTGCGTCGGGGGGGGGGAAGGGCAGCAACCCAGCTGTGGGGATCTAGTACTAAAGGGTGATGATATCAGGTGGCAACGAGTTGGGGAGTGAGACATGCTGGCTAACAGTGCAAAGGCACGAACAGGGGGGGGGGGGCTAGGCCATGGAAGGGTCGGTACAAAACAAGGTATAAAAAGAGGAAAGGGAACAATGTTACTGCAAGAGATTCGGGGGAGGCAGCGACCCCAAAGCGGGAGGGGGGATCAGATGTGCGAAATTAGTTTTGATGGCACCCCCAACCGAGGGAGAAAAAAAATGTGCCCGCGATCAGAGCGGCAAGCGTCGGTTGGAGGTGTAGACTTTAGATAGTGTGGGGTCAGGGGGGGAAGGGAGATACGGAACATCTGGGAGGCTGAGGGGGGTCCGATCGAAGGTGGACACAAAATGTAGTGGGAAAAGGAGGGAACGGCGGAAAGGGGGGAACGCGCATCGCTGAAGAACGGACCGGTAAGTTCTAACACGAAAATCGCGCAGGGGGGAGTTAAACTAAATACCGGGAGGGATGGTAGAAGTACGGACACTGGAGTGTGCGCGGAACGGGGGAGGGGGGGGAGGCAAATCCTTGGAGCAGAACGGATGAGGGCACCATGAAGATAATTTCGCCGGGAGCGAAAAAACCATGATAGAAAGGTGTGGGTCACTGCAAAGGAGAAACGGCGTATGGGAACTGGCAAAAAAAATTGGGGTAACGGAGGGAGAAAGAAGTTCACGATGAAGGAGTCGCGGAAAATCGCGTGAGTAACCTTAATCAACAACCACAGGGAGAGGAAAGCACGACAGAAGGGGTAAAGGGTGGGGGGAAACGGAGTCGGTCTCGACGGTTTGGTGCAACGATTGGGAAAGTGGGTAAAAAGGGACGTGAACAGAACGGGTGATGTCGATGATGAGAGCATCCGAGAGGCGGGAGGAAGTTTTGACGGCGCACGGAAAGGACCACAAAACCAGCTCGGGGGAGGATGAGGTACAGCTATATGTCGAGCCCTAGACTAAGTAAAGGGGAAGTAGGACTCGCGCGAACTTTCTGCCATGAGCCCGGGGGGGATCTGGCAGGGGACCAAGAGGAAAGTTTATCAGGCAAGCAGAAAGGGGGGAGGTACTTGACAAAAGGGAGAGGCTGCGAAAACATTTGAATAACATCGATAGCGCACATTCAGGGGACAAGGGGACACGATCGGCACAAAGGAGGACGAAACCAGCGTCGGGCGACCCCTAAGTCCAACCTCGGCAAGTCCTATAACGACGAAAGCAGGCCTGCCGCTGAAACCCATCTAGGTTCTCAAAGGTATGGCAAGAAGACAGCAGCTGGACATCTCAATAGTAAAGTTTGTAGAGGGGATTCCTTTTGGTCGGGCCAGACGCGGTTTTCAAATCACGGGTTAGAGACAGGTAAGAAAGATAGCGATACTTCAAATTAAATTTTCTCCAAAGCTTCTCCAGCAGGCCAGAGAGGGGAGACGAGTGGGAACAAAATCGAATGGGAAGCCCGTCGCGATACGGCGGTGGCGATCCATCGCCCTATCAACGGTATTGAGGAAAAGATGATTCCGCCCGCTGAAAAAAAAAAAAAAAAGAGGAGGAGATAATGCGGGGGAAGGAGAACTGAACCCCAGTAAGAGGCTTTCGACACTCTGTTAGAAACAATTCAATTCCTGACCCTCGATAGAAAGAAACAAAACAAACGGAGGTGTCAAAGAGAGAAAGAGGAAATTGTCTATGGTAAGTGGCTAACCTGCAGCGCGAAATAGACAAGGTGGAAAGGATGTGAGCACAAAAGGATACAGGGGGGGACGAAGAAATCGTCGTGTTGGTTTCAGGGGCGTGGAGCATCCACTCATTTACGCAATAAAGGGGAAGTAGCGATAAAAACATCTGTTACTATTGAAAGAAGCCGGCAGCAGGCCGCCCAGACCCATGGGCAGGAAAGGTCTCTTGTGAAATGACGCAATGCGTTAGCGAATTGTGAAAACCCTGACGACGGATGGTCGAGCTTGGGGGACCGACCAAAGAATTATGGGACCAGCAAACGGACCCAAGGGGGAGATGACCCAAAAAGCTCATCATTTGCGAAAGGAGTTCTAGCTCCGAGGTACCCAGAAGGAAATCGAGGAGGAGAGAACAGCGACGCTAAGGGGAGGCGGTAGCTTCGATCAATGAGAGCCGGAAAGGTAGTAGGTAGGTTACGGAGACAGAAAAGAGTCAGCTCCCTGAGGTTACGACGTCGCACGCCGTAGTCACACTTTTTGAACTCCAAGAGGGGGACTACAAGAAAAAAGAAAAAACAGTGCTGATGGCGTCAGCGTTTGTTCCGACGGGCAAACGCAAGAGCGGCATGGCTTATGGAGAAAAAGTCGCAAAAAAGCCGGACGGAGGAGGAAGGGGGAAAATCGAAAAACTCCGATCAGAAATGCGTGGCGGAAAGTTCAACTAAGTTGGTGACCTTTAGTGGGAAGCTCAGATAAAGTGGTCACTTGAAACAACGGAGACGGAGGGGCGCGCCGCAGAGATCCCCGCCGAAGAGCCGGATCAAGGAAAAAATTGTATCAACTTCGGAATCGCAGCGTTAACGCACCAAAACCGAAAGCGGGCAGGGGGGGGAAGACCGTTTCGCGCGCGGAGGTAAGTTGGGCAGCTGGGAAGGGAAGGATACTAATGACAGCCGCGTGGACTTGACAGGGGAAGGGGGCCTCACGAGGCAAACTACTCCTTAATTAAAGCAGAAAGGATCTCCCAATGAACCCATAAAACACACCAAGCTGGCAAAAAAAACGAAGGAGGGGCGGATTGGTCGCACCAATTCTTTCTAGAAGACATGGTGGCGCGCAGTGAGGGGGTACCAGTCCTGAACATTGGGTCACAAATCGTCTATGAGAGAGGGAAAAAGTTCAACATCTCGGACTGAAAAAGATAGCCGACCGGATAGCTCTCATCCACGCGTCTCTAGAGGGGTTGGTGACAGATGACAAATCGGGCGGATTCTACGTCCACGACCGGGACCAGGGACAAAGTAATAATGCGGACAGGAAGGGGGGGGCTGTGCCTCAAACCTTCAAGACTACGGGAATGCAGGGTAAGGGAAGCCAAACAAGACACTGACCACACTACTTTTCGCAGACGGGGGAAATGGAGTGGGAAGGAGGGGGTAAAGAAGGCGCGGAAAAGTCCAAAGAAGGATCAGGCGAAAAGATGGAAAGAGGAGCTTTGGGCCTTTCGCTGAGACAGAGGAAGGAAAAGATCAGAGCGTCAATATAGTGTTTTGATATGGGGTCTACAGACCGGGGGATCAAGGGAAAAGTTTCCCATTGCTATACAAAAAATGAAACCACGAAGAGGATCAGGGGGGGGAAGCGAACCCACCGATGAAGCTCCCAGTAGGAAGGAAGCGTTCGAGCGTTGGTTGGGGGGTTGGACTCATAACCTACTTGCGGCGAATAGAACCATTAAGAGTCGGGAGAGACCTCCTAGCGTCAGCACAACCCTAGCCTTTGCTCTAAATATCATTTGCCTTGTTTGTTGTCCTCAAGGGGGGGGGGGGACAAAGAAGTCAACGCCTGTATCCTCTCATTTGGGCACGCATCGGGAACAAAACACATGCGCTCATCGGGGGGGTGAACGACAGAACTCGAGACCTCCGCTCCAAGAGGAAAGCAGAATTTAAATAATCGCGCGAAGAACTCTACTCACCCCGTCGTTTGGACGTACCGCGTCAACTCCCCTCGGATCGGCAAGAACCTAACTGGAACGGGAGGTCCAAGATACGGCAAACAAGAAAGCCAAGACGAACTAAGGGGGGCAGGGAGGAGGAAGAAGAAACTTGACAACAGGGTCGGAGTGGTAATGAATAACTTCGTAAGAGGGCATGGACCAAAAGTGAGAAGTTGGGGATAAGATGAGTGGTAGTAGTCACTAATAGGTACTTTCGGGGCGAGGTGGTTTTCAAGTCAGAGAAAGTGAGGGTCGGTTGAAAGGGACTGAGGATTAGCGTGAGAGAATGAAACGAAGACTACTGGGAAGGCGTCTACCTACGACAGAAATTACGACGGGACGAAATTCTACTAAGAGGGAGATAAAAAACTTGGCCTCAATTGCCTGTGAAGGGGTGCCGAAGGAGATAGATGGCCCTTCTACGGGGCTTGATGCTGTCGAAATACTTTAAACTCGCATGCGACTGCTCAACTTTCGAAGGCGCAGAAGTCCACACAAATCAAAAGAAACGGAGACGAGGGAAGGTCGTCATGAAGAAGCGTAATGGCTTCTCCTGGGACAGGTAGGAGCCGGAACAGGCGTGAAAGTTTGCCACAATCTCAAGGAAGGGGACGCCGGGAGCACGCAGTATGCCAACAAAAACCCCTTCTGTCCAAGGAAGGAAGGGAGAACGCCGTTGGTAAAACCGTTAAATCCCGGCAGCCAATCAGAAGCAACGGTTTGAACACTCCGGAGGAACGGGGGGAGGGTGTGGACCAGGGCACGCGTCTCCGAGCTTGGGGGGGAGAGGGGTTGGCTCAGGGATCGGGGAATTGGCTTTTTAGCGATAGCAGACAAAGAAAGGGGGAATTGGGGCCATGCTGTGGGGGGCACGTTCGCCCAGGAATTCTGAGGGGGGAAGTTGAAGGACTTCTTTAGAGTCCGGGGTCATTAACGAACTGGTGGATTGCCGCAGTAGTAGGAAGGTAAAAAAAAAGCCGGACCTAGCGGCAGGCCCAACGGACAAAGAGAATCAGGGAGCCAGGGTCCACGTGCCGAAAAAAAAAGAAGGAAAAGTCTTCCAGGAACTACCAGTACGGAAAAGGGGAGACACCGTCAAAAAGCCGGGGGGAAACCAGATCTAAACAAGAAAGACATGGCCAAAGAAAAAACGAGACCCGAAACACGAAAAAAAAGAGAAAGCGGGTAAATTAACCAGCAACAACAAACGGAACTTACAGCTGAGGGGAAGTCGGAAAAACCGAAAGGGGTATCAGGAGAGCTATGGAGTCATGGTACCAGCAACTCATTTCACCATGAAGAGAGAAGTGCGGAGCCTACCCGGATTCCAATTCATTGCGGAGGGGGATCGCCGCAAGACCGCCGGGAAACAAGAAATATTGGCACATCCCAGGAAACCACCGTCGGAGGGGAAGAAATAGGGGGACGCGCGGAAGACGCCGACAGTCAGGAATGGGGATACCTCCGAGAAGCTGTTCTCTCGCGGGGGAGTCGCGAGCCAAAAAAAACAACAGGAGAGGAGGAGAGAGAAAACTCTCTATAGAAACCTCGTCGCGCATCGAGAAGCGCCGACATGACGCTGAGGGACTCGCGCCGTGGTTTAGGAAATGAAGGGCCGGGTTTGGCCGGAGTTGACAATTATTGCCTTCGCGCGGATCCGGGGAGTCACGGACCCGACCGAGAGTCCAATCGGGGAAAGACCGGGTAGGATCCAAGGAACATGGGGACTGTCTCCGGCAAAGGGGGAAGGACGGGATACTAAATAGTGGATGACCTGGAACGGGTTATGACCAAAGCAGGTATCAAGGGCCAAATGGTGCCGAGGTGGATTGAAGCCACAACCTGGAAGTAGAGGGTGAAGTTCAAAACGTCAGGAGTGAAGTGGGGCAACTCTTCTAAACAGTAAGGTCGGGGAGGTGAAGGCAGATCGCCTTAGACGGACTAGGGCACTTTAAAAAAGAGACTGGCCATAAGTTGAGGTCCTAGGGCAAGTTCAGGAAAGGAATCTTAGAATCCCGGGACGAGATGATGGCGAATAACGCTCAAATCCAAAATGACTCGTCTCATAAGGGAAGGAGAAATAAAAAGCAGTGGGCTAAAAAGGGAAAACCGCAAAAATGGAGGCCATAAAAATTGCCGTGGTAAATGAGAGCCGATAAAACATTCAAGGGCAGATCAGGGGGGGGGGAAAAATCAGCACTTCCCATATGGACATCGCTGAGGACGAAACTTGGAGGAGGGTCATACACCGCGGCTGAGGGTGCATGAGGAACCAAGGAGTTAAAAAAGAGACAGGCCAACTAGTCAGAAACCTAAACGTTTCGTCGGGGGTTTGAAATCACGGAGCGGCGGAACTAAGGAAGGGTGGCAGACAGAAGAGTGGCAACAAGGAAAAAACTAAAAAAAGGAGTCTGAGAACGTCAGTCCGGGCAAGGGAAGCAACCTAATTCTACGTGGATGGAATAGAATAAGAGAGGAGAAGGTCGAGTTTCGTTAGGAGCCGTCTCCAGGAAGGACAGCAACCGGGGGATATCAAAAAAAAAAGACTTGGGACGCATCTTAAGGGAAAGAAAGATCCCACCGGCATATTGATTATTGGATGAGAGAGGGTGAGGAAGCAACGAATGTGGATAAAAAAATCTGAATCAAAGATGTGGGACCGACTTGTACTCGAATAGAGTGGGGCACCTTAGGGAGCGCGTGAGGGGGCCGGGGTTTAGGAAACATGGGATTTATCTTTTGTTGAAAAAGTTGGAAGCGATGCCATCTCGAGGAGGGGAAGTTGGGGTTTGCCGCTATGAAGTGGCAGACAAACGGTCAGTCAGGGGGACTTTGAGCTTCCTTAGGCCCCACAGGAAGGATCGGAAACCTTTGGAGGAAGAGAAACTCGTAAAGGGTCAGAGAGGGGGTAAAAAGAACACCGGAGCAGAGGAATTTAAAAAAAGTCGAAAAACTCAAAAAGGGGGAATTGAGGGAGGCAATGAACGTCCAAAGGACGGTTCCCTGAAGAATATTAGAGTCATCGTAAACGAGAACCTAAAAATGAGTGGCGCTTGTCTTTCTAGGGGCAAGAAGGAGAAGCTTATGGGAGGGTCCCGGAGAGCGCGCACGGCGCATACAATCTGAAGGGAAGCCACATGTTATCAGGCGGAAAAGAGTAAAGTGGGGAGTAGGAACTCTGAAAAGGGAGCTTTGGGAACAGGAAAAGACCACGGAACGGCCGGCGACCGAGGGTCCCGCCGAGGAAAGGAAAGCTAAAAGCAGAGGTTGCCCTGTATCGTGGGACGCGAAACCGAGGCAGTGGGGGGACAGAGGGCGAAGAAGAAAAAAATTTTTCGCGGGGGGAGGAAAAGGTGAGGAGAACTGACGATTCCTAAAAGCAGAATCTCAAGAGAGGGTCATGCCGCAACACATCTGACTGAACGGCATAAAGAGTTCCGGGTGCTCTGAGAAAGAAGCTGCCAAAAAAAAAATGGGCCTTTCCGGGGGAGACGAAGAAAGTCACACGGGGTATCGTTCTTTCCACTGGAATGAGGGGAACGGGGGGGAATGACGGCGCTGACCGAAGATGTAGGAACCTCAAAAACTGGCTATCTTTTGCAAGATCCAAAACACAAAACTAGGAGGGAAGAAAGAAGAGAGAGCCTATCGCTTCCAGCGGAGGGGGGAAGACAGAGATATCGGCCCATTCCCGGCCATACACCCTTTCAAGCATCTGAAAGTGGGCAGCGGGTGAACTGGTCTCTGAGCGGCACAAGGGGAAGGGGAAACGGGCCGGACCTTATCTATTCATGAAAAAAAAAGGGAAAGATGATGAGTAGCAACGGTCAACTGGGGAGATTCGTTAAAAGAGAGTGGGATAAAAATGGTCAAAAGCCCGAGTTCACAGGGGCCGCAGGATAACCACAATGCTCTGAGGAGAAAAAGGCTGCACGCCTTAAAGGCTTCTATAGGAAAAATAAAATCGGAATGCACCTGAAATGGCTATATTCGAGGGGGAGGATAACCGAGCATTGGTCCTACTTGACGTTTCGAGTAGGGAACAAACAACCAACCGCGCAAGATCGCCAGGAAAAAGGGTAACCGAATGGTCAGCAAATTCGAGATTCGCAAGCGGGGGAGAGAGAGCCCAAACTAACAGACCGGAAAAAAAAAAAAGGAGGGAACACGCCGATCTCCCCGGAGAGAAAGGGGGCTCTGCGGTAAACGACTGATCGACACCTTCACGAGGGATCCTGCACCCGAGAATGGGAAAAAAAGGAGGGAGCCAAAATAATCTCTCGAGGGCAATCTCGACAAGAACACCTGCCGCAAAGCGCGGTGGTTAGGGAGCTCCCCGACTTTAAAGCATCCGGCGACTTTCAGTCGCGCAAAGGGAGGGCAAAAGCGAAAAGAAATCGAGATTGCCAACTGCGCTTTCTGAAGATACTGCAAACAACAGAAGAAGACGCCGGTGCTTCGGGAAAGACCTGTACACAGCAGCTCATGGGAACTTAAGAAAGAGGGGGGGAGGACAAAACTGGAAAAAAGGGCTTCCGAAGAGTGGAATCGGTCAGCCTAATGTCGATTTGGGGGATCGCGGTTGCTCTACTCGCGATATCTGAACCATCTCAATCAGGTGCATAGAAGAAGGAAGGGAAAACTTAGCGGCAGTCAGTGCTTGAAAGATGATCTGGAGGCCAAGCGTCTGCTAAAAGGGCCCGGGGAGCAGTCAATAACGACCATCAAGCACGGAAAACTCCTTCGTACAGCGGCGAAGAGGACAAGGGTCAGCCATTTACGAAAGAGGGGAAAGACGCTGGGGAAGGTGCCAAAAACGTCATCCAAGAATGAACCAAACTCCGGAGGAAAAAGAAAGAAAAGGACGTAGTAAAAGAAAGATAGTGAGACTGGCTTGGAAAGAGACATGGCCTCCCGGCAGAAAAAAATCAGCCGCAGGTTGAAACACTCACTCCTGCGGGGTGCAAGACGGCAGGGAAAGAGGAGGGGGGTATGCTTCTGGAGGTAACATCGAAAAGGGGACATGGGTTGTGAACGGCGGTCTCTACCCAAACAAAGTCAGGTGAATGGGGGATCAGTTGGGTGGTCCGTCAGCTCCGTTGCTTTTGGACCGGAATGGAGGAAGGAAGGGGAAAAAAATTCAGTTGGGGGGATTTCAGAGAGGAAGGATTCCCTCGAGGAGAAGGGGAATTCTAAGGTTATTCTACTTCGAATCATGGACAGTCAACCGCAGTCCAGATTTTCCAGGGAAGGAGAAGGAAATAAGTAGCTTCCAATTGACCGAGAACAGGACCGAAACGGGCCTACACCTTACATCACCGGTTTCTCCGGGGGGATGCGCAAAGAAGACGTGCACAACCCCAGGATCCGCGGGGAAGAAAAAGAGGCAACGCTGAGATTCTCACGCTTGAGGGGGAGTCCTCAACGGGAAAACAAAGTTCGACTCAACTAGGATCAATGTACCCTCACGCATCAACCATGGCCGGAAGCGTACCAAGGTGGCGGAAAGATTTAAAATGTTGTGGTCATGAGTTCCGCGCCGCGAACAAAGGCCAAAAAGACTCACCATTCTGGACAAAGGAGAGGAAAACGCTGGTGCGAGCGTTCTCTGGAGGCAGGAAAAGAAGGGAGAAACAAACGAAGTTCGGGTGGGGGAGGGAAAAAA
>Ga0179593_1354882_pt1 | contig 10227 bp, 10 predicted proteins | sample CZODoug2_1_08_16_FD_185931 | JGI IMG/M metagenome (GOLD analysis project Ga0179593, IMG submission 185931) | Vadose zone soil fungal communities from Angelo Coast Range Reserve, California, USA - CZODoug2_1_08_16fungal (PacBio error correction) | ecosystem: Environmental > Terrestrial > Soil >...
GATGTAATTGGCAGGGTAGAACCGGCAAAAGAAGAAGGTCGCGCTCGGGGGCAGGTGCGGGGCTAGAAGAGGGACCAACGCGCATCCAATTCCAACAAACCTACGACCTTTTCCCCACAGTACAAAAAATGGGCACAGCTAGCAGGCCCTTTGGTGCGTATAACGGATAGAGAGGGGGAAGGGGGGGAATTTGGCCATATCACTATGATGAACTCCACATGGTGGGCGTAAAGAAAGGATAGTGAGACGGGAGGACTGCAAAGGTAAACGAGAAAAGGAACGTAAGTGTCATGGCAACGGCGCACAGAGCAGGCAAAAGCAAGGAGTCGCCAAGGCCAACTAAAGTTCAACGAAAAGCGACCGGATCTCGGGAAAAGAGGCGAATAGTGCGGAACAAGAACGGGGAACATCCGCGCCTCAGCTGAGAGCTGTCATGAATCGGCAGGACCAAGGGAGAGCTTGCGAGAATACATACTTTACAAAGGGGGAAAAGGTGAACTACGGAAAAAGAAACGGAGGAAAAGACCGGGGAGAAAGGGGCCCAAGAGTTGAAAAAAGACTGAAGGGTGTACTCCTGATAACGCGAACATAGTCAAGGCTCGAAAAGTCCGCGTTTGAATAATCGACGCTGCCGGGGGGGAAAAGGGAGCACTAAGGTGAAAGGTGAAATCTGGAAGGGAGTGTCAAGCCGATGGAACACCTCGGAGGGTCTTGCAAATGAGTCGATTAAAAAACCGGAAATCACGAGGGTTCAGGAGAAGACCGAGGGTGGACGACTTAGGGCCTCTTGAGAAGGGACGGACGAAAAAGAGGGAAAAGGTCACTCGTTTTGGAGTCCGGACTTAACTACAGCTGTGTGGATTGGGATTTCTATGGTTCGTGGACGTCATCCAGAAACAACATTGAGAGAAAAGCTCAAAAAAAAAGGGGAGGAAAAAAGATGAAGGAAAAACCTGCGGGTGGGGAGGATATCGTATCTATAGAAAAAGAAAAAATGCTCACAAACGTGCGCATTGCTAGGAACGCATCCACACACGGAGTTACACTGCGATGGGAAATCGGAAGTGAAGGACGGACCCGGATGACGAAGTAAAGCAGTTACTCCGACTACCGATATCAAATCATACTGAAAAAACGCCGATACTTCTTTTCCCGAGGCGGAAAGAGAGATCGCCAGGACCAACTCCGGGAAAACGATCAAACTATGGCAAACTGGACGATCGCGAAACAAATCTACCTTGGAGCCGGCGGGACTAGAGGGGGGCGGACTCAAAGGGGGGACAAGAAATGGAAGGTATTTTACAAAGCAGGCGGGAATCTTCTCGAAGGGCGGTTAAGCATAATCGGGGATAGGTTTAAGTCGGGCACGGTACAAAAAGGATAAAGTCTAAGGAAAGGGCGCATGTGGGCAGAGTCGCAAGGTTAGGGTCGCAATTGAGTTACACAGAATGGCACAGAAAATCAGGATGAAAGAGCTCAAGAAAAAGGGCGTGGAATGAGGACAGTCATGACGTCAGGGAGAAGGGCCTGGTGGCGATCAATTTCAGTCGCTTCTGCAGGAAGGACCTTTCGCGCAAAAGGCGGAGAAAAGAAAGGCTTACACTATTACAGAGCGAATTGGGGGGACAGGTGCAGTGCTGTCCGGGGTCCAGACGAAAGCCTTTTTTTAAAAAAAAGACTAAAGAAAATGGCCGCGTCGGCTTGGAATACAAGGCTCCACACCCGAAAGACGATCAAAATGCTTGAACCTGGAAGTCCGAGAATGGGGGAAATTCCAACACATTCAGTGGGAAAAGTAGTTGAAAAAATACCGCATTTGAATAAAGGGTAACCACGATGACTAGGCGCTGGCCGAGGAGAGGGAATAATAGATGAATAAGAAAAGGTGGTACGCACCTCAGCCGGACAGGGCCGCGGGGATCGCTACTTGAGTCAAGCGATTAGCTGAAAAGAGCGGGGGAATGAGCCCAAAAGAGAGGTACCACAGAAGATAGGGATATTCAGAGAGATACTCGAATATAAGCAACCTTGTCCGTCCGGAGGAAAAAGCGGGAAAGGGAATGAACCGGAGAGGACAACGGAAGTGACGTAAATGTCCGGAGGATGGCATTAAAAAGACTGTAAAAACCAGAGTCGAGGAAAGTTGCAAATCCATATGGAGAAATAGAAAAACAAGGCAAGCCGACAGCACAGCGGTGGTTCTATACAAATCCACAAGCCGGCCCAAACGCGAATTGACAAGGGGAGAAGAAGACGAACCGTACCAGGACCAATGTGGGAGTGATCTGGAGAACTTTGTTCACCTGGGTCCAGATTAAAAGTACAACCGAGGCGGGGAAGGGAAGAAGGGACGGGCGTAGGGTGAGACCGCAAAGGCTGCAACCCTGTGGGGTGGGCAAAGTGTTCGGGCTTACGGCTCACTGGACGGTGGACGGTCCAGAGGCACTCGAGTCGCGCAGAAAACGAAAACAAGGATAAGCCGAAACCACAGAAGAGGGGAAATAATATTTTCGCCCTCTGAGATCGGGAGACCAAGGTAATTTTGGGTTAAGACGCGGATCTGGAAAAAAGACACGGAAGACACAAGGAAGGCCTGTCTAAACAGGTTCCGTGAAACGAGTAGACTCTAGGGAATGTTTAAAGGAAAAAGGGTGGTTCCGAGAGTCATTAGTAAAACCTGGTTTAAGCAAGGGGTGTGCCTTTGTGTCGAAGTAAAAAGGACTGAAGTCCGGGCCTTGGGAGACCGTAGCGTGTAATATGGAACGGGGAGAGTGAAGATCATCGTAAGGAAAATTAAAAAGGACTGACCGGATAGGAAAACAGCAACATTATTGAGCTCAATGGATTCGAAAAAAGAAATGAAAAAAAAACAAATGAAACAACAGGCCGTGGAAGTAGACGGGCAGAGAAAGATGGGAGTTATGCCAAAAAAGGGTCACTTGTTCAAGAAGTGAGAGCAATCAGTGTGGAACGTGGGGAGAAGGGGATGAGGCAGGTCTCATACAATTGTGCTATTAGGTGCTCAGGTTGGAGGTAGATCCGGAGCTACCGAAAAGCTTGATGGGGGGGGCAAAGGTCCCGGGAAACACTACGAAGAAAAGGTTCTAGAGGCCGGGATCTTGGGGGGCGGCCGGGTCTATTATCGAAGGTTTTGCGTCAAAAGATAGAGATCAACACAACGGGGAAAAGGGAAGAAGACTGGGGGGGCTGACTAAAATGCCGCGGTACGCATCAAGCAAGGTACTTAGAAAAAGTGAGAGGTGAGTTCACGGGGGCTCAACTGGAAAATAAGCTCAAAGGAGTACGTCTAAATCCAACTATAACCAAAAGAGGAACATGAAAAACAGATCCGTTGAGAAGTAAGGGGTACAGCACCAAGGTAATAGCGAACTCTGTAAAGGACTTGTTAGGCAACTAACATCAGGGCGAATAAAGGGACGATCACAAAGAAGGAAGTGTTGAAGGGAACATTGGAGGGAGGAAATCTGAGCGCAAAAGTTGGGAAGTTGCGGAGGCCCACTGCCCCCGTAAGGAGTGTAAAAATCACGGACGAACAGGAAACCCTGGCAGCTCCCACGCGCGAGCTAATAGTCATTTTGGGCACACCGGTTGGGTCTCCTGAAAAGGAAAGGAACATTCAGAAATAACCCTTGGGCGGAGGGGGCATCAGGATTATCGGGAGAAGCCTCGTTAAGGGAACGCAACTGTACCGACGGCGTCGTCTATTTCAGAAAGGAAAAGGAGAAGCGTCACAAATTAAAGGGTCTAACGAGGACATCTGGAACTAACAACCCACCCCGAAAGGGTTGAGCCTAGTAAATCTGAGACTTGACAATACTTCTTCATAAGGGGAAACGGTGATTCACGGAGTGTGGCAATGGAGTGTTGTACTGGTCAGGTCGTGGACGGAGTCGAAGATGTAACGGGGGACCAAGAAGAAAAACAAAAGGTACGGTATTCTAGGATCTTTTAACTGAACGCACGGACAACATGTGGAAAACAGCGAGGCTTGGTCGAAAGAAAAGCATAACTAGAATAGAAGACGCGAGGGTTTGTGAGACCAAGGAAAAAGGTGAAAAAACATGCCGTTCCGGGACAAGAAGTTAGGGTGGTGAATGGGTTTCCCGTATGGTCTAGCAATGGGCCAGTCGAGCTGGGGGGCCTGGCTTTGGAACGGGGAAAAGTAGCACCCGCTCTTGGCTGGGTCGGAATGAGCGAGTCGCACAAGAATGGAGTCTCTCAAGCTTCAAAGCCAATCAGGGACAAGGGCCAGGAGAGTTGAAAGTCAAAAAAGGGGAAATCCGATCGCGGGGCCGAATGGTGGAGGGACCGGACCGCCGCTTGGTAGACCGGGAAGGCCAGCATTTGAAGGTAGGTCTAGGGAATTACTCGGCTCAAAGAGCTTAGCGACTGGCGGCTAAGATTCGAAACTTTTCAGGGGAATAGAGGTGGGGGTCAGGTTCAAACTAGGATTAAAAAGAAAAATTGTTACGACACATTAGAGGGGTGGAACTGAGAAATGCCGATGGATAACCTCGCATTGAGCAGCGATCAGAAACGTGGAATTCATCGGTAGCGTGTCAACCTACGTGCAAAGGAATTCAGGAAGGAAGTCCAACCTAACAGGGGCAAAAGAAAGGAAAGGCAAGAAGTGTGTGGTAAGGATACATAATGAGCTCAGTTGAAACAGAGAAAGCATGACAGGGAGGAGAAACAAACACGAGGGGAGCCGCTGAAACCTGCATAAAGGGAAATCCCGCCACCAATAGAGGCAGGTACTCGAAGTGGAAAGGAGCGATGATCAGCCACGGAAAAGGATAGAAAAAAAGAAAAAAAGAAGGGAGGGAAAAGGAAGTCTACCTACGGAAATGAGAGAAAAGGAATTCCGAAGAGGAATTGCGAAACTCGTCATCTTTGATGTGCAATTGGACCGGAGAAACAACGCTCAAGACAGGCGGGGGATATGCTGGAGGGCCCATGATCAATGGGCAAGTTCAAACAAGGGGGTAACAAGTTTGAAAGGGAAAGGCACTGAAACGAGAGGAGCTAAAAAGTCTAGAAGTTTACAGCAAAGTGAAAACTCCAGTGAACTGGAAGGTTGCAACGGGGAACGCAACCACATCCGTTCCTGAAATTAGCGAAAAAGGGACAGAGGAGGGGGGTCGAGCCCAAAAGGAAAAGAGAGGGTGGATGGTATGAGGTATGCATCGCCAAAGATGGAAAAGCAAGTATATTTGCGGTTGAAAAAGTCGAGGACCGGGAGATACTGATGGGAGGGGGATGGCCTAAAAGGAAAAAGAAGGTTAACTCGGTCAAGCGTCAACGCTAGAACCGACTGCCCAGAGGCCCTATGGGACAACGAAAAAGTGTGTCTGCCGGAAGTCAACGCACCCAGCAATTTGGGGGGGGGTGGGGGATAAGGAGAGGGTTGAAACGAGCGAAGGAAAGAAAAAAAAAAACGATAACCGAACGACACAAACAAGTTGACGCGAAAATCGATCATCAATATACAAAAACAACAACAGATGGAAAGCGAAATTGGAACAATAACGCTTGTTGTGGTTCGGAATCGGAGATCGAACCAGACTTCACAAACATCCAAAAGGAGCATGCCTATCATCCAAGGAGTGACCATGGAAATTTATCTTCAAGGGGGGGTAGCTGACATGGGGAAGGGGGAATAAAAAGAAAGGGAGCACACGCATTATACTAGGGAATCAGACTCATGCCAAAAACAAAGAAGTGACCACAGAGCAGACCAGTCGAATATCCACAGTTCATAACCATCACCTGGAAAAACTAGAGAAAGAGGTTCACAAGATCGAAACTCGCCTTTTAGAAGAAGGAAACTAAAAAACTTGAGTTTCCACATCCGAGACAACGCCGTAAAGGCTGGGTCCACGGCGGGCAAACCTAACTTCTAGTGCGGCTGGAGGCATCGGAAGCGGGAGAGGGTTTAAAACGTATCACAGTAAAAACTCTTTCGAAATGGAAAATCGCATGGTGCTTCAAATAAAGGAAAGCGCAGTAGGAGGGCCAGAACAAAGGCCCGGGCAAGGCAAAATTTCTGTAGCTCCGTGAGGGCAAGAGTTGGGCGTGGAATGTAAAGGATCTCAAAAGACCGGGAGGTAGAAAGTTTGCAAAACGCAGGTCAACGAGGCATTGACGGTCCGGTTCCGCCATATGGCTTATCTCAGCATGATCAAAAAATATGAGATAAACCGGAGAGGATTGGGGACAGGGGGGCCGTGAGGGCCAGGTTACCGCTGACCGAACGGGTTGAATCAAATTCTCTTCTTCGGGTGACTGAAGGAACATGAGGTGGGGGACCCTCCGGGCAGGAGCCAATCGGACGACATTGACCCTCGATGAAGTGGCTTTACCAGTCCTAGACCGGGGGCAGTAGGAATCAAGCAGAGGACAGTTGGAAGAAGTTTGCCACAAATCTATCTCGCGTTTTCCAGAGTTGAGACAATCGCCTAGCAAGTTGGCAAAACGATCCTATGGGGGGAAACAGGCTCAATGCGTTAAAGCCAAGGGGGGGGACTGGGACAATCGCTACAAGGAAAAGAAGGTTTGTATTCGGAGCAAAACGAGCAGACGTTTTAAGGGAAAACACAGACCGCGTGACTTAGGAGTCTAGAACCATCGAATAAAATCGACCTGCTGGCCGGACCAGACCATTCGCGGCAGATGTACCATGGAAAATGAAGAACGCGATTGGATTGATCCGGCAGAAAAATTACACATAACTTACCTGACGGGCCACTCTCTGAAAGCGATGAGAAAGTCAACATAGAAGAAATCACCCCAACAAAGCGAATATCCGCAGCACCACGTCGACTGGAAAGAGGGACAAGACAACAAAGCCTTCAAGAGGCCGCGGAAGGTAAAAGCCTCGCTGAAAAGTCAAGGACCAAAATAATTTTAGGGAAAATGGACGGCATTGGTCAACCTGGTTCATCTGGGTAAAGTAAAAAAACGTAGCGTCATTAAGCTAGTGGAGTCGGGAGAAACATCAAAGCTGCTCAAACTGTTTCAGTATGTTGAACGGCGAACGCCTACTGGGGAGGTACAAGTCGAAAAAAAGAAGACAAGCCACCGACAAAAATCCGCCCTTGTACCACATCGGGAAATCACAAGCAGGAGGGGAACTAGGAAGTTGCCACGCTCCTGGAGAGGCGCCAACCAAGGTAAGGGGGGGGGTTGGAAGGGATAACGCATTCAAACGGACGCACGCGAAAACGAGGAGGAGGGGAGACATTGAAAGTTGTCACTATGAACAGTATAGCAGCGGCGAGCTTGGAAACTTAACGAGGGTGTTCAAAGATACGCCTCAAAGCAAACCTGGTGATTCCATTTGATTACTGGTTCGATCTACAAACGTTGGCTGCAGGGGGCCAAGGCCGTAGAGTCGTCAGGTGGGATAGGTCGCTTCAAGAGATCTTAGTAGGGAAACTACTGACAGGGGAATTATTAGAAGACACTAAAAGCTTGAAGAGAAAAATAAAGAGTGCACACGGAAAGCCAAAGACAGTCCTGCCTAGTGAGTACCGTAGAGGTAGGGGAGACCTTATTGTTAAAGGGTTTATAAAAAAAAGGTTTTCTTTAAAAAGAAGTGAAGGGGAACTGTTTGAAGGTAAAGAAATGGGGTTCAATGTATTGGCATCAGTCATGTTCCTAGGTAGGTGACTAGGTTAGGGGGAGCCGTAGGGAACCCAGAGCTTATAGGGCACCAGGATTAACAGTGAACATCAATCAAACCGGGGGGCTCAGAAAGTCATGATACTTGTAGTCACTTTGGACGGAATTATCGAAGGTATAATCAAAGATAGAGACTCAAAAAACAACAAAAGGGGGGGGGAAGTAGATAGAGATCTGTGGATGGTCCAACTAAGCCATAATCGTCCTTAAAGTAAATCCAGCAAAGGATAAGGGAACTGTTACTGAGATATGGGTGAGTTGACAAGTACATCCAGGGTGCACTAGGACGACTGACTTCGTGTATCTACTCAATCCAAAAAAGAACATAAAATAAAAAAAAAGCGGAAAGAGACATGGAGAGAAATGAGTAATCACAAAAAAGGAGAGCAAGCGGGTAAAAACTTGTGTTAGGAAATCACAATACCATCAGGGAAAACCAACGAACGTCATCCAAAACTTACGGGTGTTTCATTGGACTCATTGCGAACCTGAAATAAAGAAAGTGCGGCGGAGAAAAAAACTGAAATGAAGACGGTTCAACCTCCCGTGCCTCGGAATACCCGTGACATCGTTCAAAAGCGACGATCAGACCGACAGGAACAGTGGGTTCCTGCAGAAGTGGACATACTTGAGAAAAAGGAATAAACGATTAGAACGACCAGGGAGTGGGGGGGGGCAATATCAGTCGGAAATACACAAATTACTTGAACAAGGCCGTCCAGACGAAGCGGTAATAAAGGAAAAGGCAGTCTCCGGGGAGGACGGGTCTACACTAGAAGGAGCCGTAACCCAACCACCAGATGTGTCGACGAGGGAAAAGCAAATCTTCGAATACGGCTGGGGTTACGATGTGGGGATCCAGTTGTGAGCTGGGTGTCTGAGAGCACAGGGGGAACATCCCCAAGTAGTAGTAGATCTAAAGTACATAAACTCGAAACTGACACAGGGTGAGTTCCAATTCGGGTTAGAATAAGAAAAGTACTATCAGAGACTGCTACGGTTTTGTAAGTGGGAACAGAGGGATGTAAAACCAATGCGGTCACCATTGCAAAGGGAAAGGACTGGGTTTCAATTTCAGCACCTTTCTCCAATTCGCTCGTTTTCGCTGGCTGGGGGGGGAGCGGTCCTCTTTGGGGGGGGCGACAACAAGAGCCAGGTCGGGATAGGGCAGGGTTGGGTGCGAGGTAAACTCCAGATGGATTCTAGCGGATTGGCCCGAGACTCAAGGGACACCGGCCAGAAGTGATGGGTAATTCTCTCGACTGGAAGGATCGTTAAAGAGTCGCGGAAGATAAGTTGGGAGGAAAGGGAGCAGGCAGTGGTCGGAAAACCAGCAGGTCCAGTGTTCAAAAATATGGGAGCGGAGACTTATCAAGCTCAACTAGTGAAATTTGGAATTAAAGAGTGATGGCAGCCGAATCTCCAAGCTCTTTACGAAGAAAGGACTTGGGGGGGGGGGTCCTTCCTTCGATTACGCATCAAACGGAACAATTTGTTACACAAGCCGAGGTTCCCAGGCAGCAGGCAAGTGAGCGTGCGAAACCTGCCCTGACAGCGTGCCATCCGGGGTGCAAACTTTGAACCTGGGAATCGGATCACCTCTTCCGAAGGAAGTCAGGAACGGAAAGTCCTAAACGGCAGTAGATATAGGATTCCAATTTAAAAGGCATTGGTGATATTAAAAAGAGGAACGCCCGCTCATTTGGATTCGACCAAAGGACTGACAGTTTGGAAACCCAAAACTTCGCGTCCCTGGGAAACAAGGTAAGCAGGCCATCCTGGTAACCAATCAAAAGGAGAAGGGGCGTTACATTAGGAAGTCCGAGGTGAAGCTGAGTTGAGAGCCCTTGGCGGAAGGAGCGAACAAAGCACTGCGGCCAAAGAAGTTAGAAAGCGGTACGAGATCAGGCTTTCAAAGACAGAAGCGAACCGGAGCTCGAAATCATTAAAAAGAGGTTCAGGTGCAAAGTACCGAGGACCAAGGTCCACCAGACTGACTTACATCTAAAGTTCGATTTGTCAAAATAAGTGAGGAAAAAGGCAACCTTGCCCTAAAGGCTGTATTCCAGCTTTTTGAGGGGAAACAGGGAAACCATATCTCAGGAGGACAAGAAAGCTCAGGGCCCGCCGAAAAGGACCAGACAGTACGGTACGGGGGAGAAAAGGATGGGAAAAAAACGTCGCAGTGTCTACGGGGGCAGAATAGTAACGTCGGTCAGAGGAGACGAGGTTCAGGTGAACGACGTTACTTCCAAAGGGTGGGAGAAACTGTCAAGAAGGGAGATGGGGTACAGACGATGGAAAATCCTGATAGAGTTAGGGACAGATGAGCTGGAAAGACTACTGAGTTCAGTAGTCCATACAGGCTCAGGTTTACTGCGTTAGCGGGACCATAACGACTAACCGAAATAACGCACGATGGTCCTCAGTGGGTGAAAAAATGCCGACTGAAAAGGAAAAGTGGGGATGGTGGAGATTTCGGATTGTGTGAATAATCCGGAAAAAACAACACATGGACAAAGA
>Ga0179593_1419637_pt1 | contig 10227 bp, 14 predicted proteins | sample CZODoug2_1_08_16_FD_185931 | JGI IMG/M metagenome (GOLD analysis project Ga0179593, IMG submission 185931) | Vadose zone soil fungal communities from Angelo Coast Range Reserve, California, USA - CZODoug2_1_08_16fungal (PacBio error correction) | ecosystem: Environmental > Terrestrial > Soil >...
CAGGTGTAAGGGTCCAGGGCAATCGGTTTCGGGGGACTTGCGATAAATGAGGGGCTTTTATGTCGTTAGTGTTATGCTTTCACGATTGGGAAGGACTAGATTTGGGGGAGAGAAAATTGGGGAAACCTTTCATTGTTATCTACTTCCGCGTGTTCCGGGGTAGAGTGGGACTAATCCAAAAAAAGGGTCCTCCATTATAGCAAATACTGCTGGGGCTGGGCAGACGTGGTAGATGGGGGGGGGATTGGTATGCCCAAAACATTCCTCGTGCCTCAAATAAATGAGGGTTTTTCAGAGGAAGCCTATCAATTAAAATCAAAGGGGGAAACGGTGGCCATGAGGTGCTCCAAAGCAACGCACCGGCAAGCGATGCAAGCCTCGGGGAAGGCCAGAAAAAAAAAGCACCGGGGGACACTATTTTGGAAAAAACAAAGCGACGTCAGGGCAAAGGAAAAGGGGGGGGACCACCGCGATAAAAGAATCTAAACTCTGGGTCTTACTGCTTCAAAAGTGTTAAAAAAGTAAAAACCTACGGGAACTAAGACACTCAAACCCAACCGGATTTTCGAAGACAACCCGGAGGTATGAATCCAGTATAATTACCCAAGGGGAGGGAAAGGGGAAGAAACCTCAAAGGGAAAAACGCCAGAAAACGGTGACAGGAGTAGAAAGGGAAAAAAAAAAGAAGGTTTGAGGAGAAAGGATCATAGGACTTGAGGGAGAAAACCGTTGCAGGTGAAAAAAAAAAAGACTTACGGGGTCAAAACCAGAGGTGGGACGGGCACAGACGGTTGACTCCACAAAAGGGCGACAATACTAATAACGGGTCCACTCCTTGGAACATGTCAAATCTTGAAAGGGACAACCGGTAAAACTTACAGGACAAGCTAGGCTCAAGAACTAAAAAATGGATGGGGGGAAGCGAAAAGTTTGAAAGGCCGAAAAGGGGGGCTTCAAGCTCATTCGGCCTGTCCGGGCGTGGTTTGAAACCCGTCTGCAAAAAAGTCAGGTCCCAAAGTGTGGTACCTGGAATGTCAGTGTCAATCGGGGACGGGCGCGGACAAAACCCAACGCATGGAAAATTACAGCAAGAGGCAGCGTCAAACCCATGAATGCCCGGGAAAGTTAATACGCCATTGTGGGGTGACGATCGTACAGAAGTCAAGAGGGGAACGGCAAATCACACTTATTTAATGAGGCACTGGGGGGGGAAAAAAGGGGATGATGTAATCCGTCCCGCCAATGCCCAAGCTGCAACGAAAAACCGAGGGCCAATCACAAAACAGAAGAACCGGAAAGGAGGCACGGAAAATGAAAAATCTTGGCAAACACACCCGTCGGGAAGGGCTATCATGGATTCGTTAGGGGGGTCACCAAGAACCCTCTACAAAACCGAAGAACGTGGGGGGAAAAAACAACCATCTTCGTAGGCAATTGGGAACAAACCAAAACGATCCGCAAAAAAGCGCAAACTGAAAGAGAAGAAGAAACCTCGTTTTCGGACGAGTTGGGTCACGTGGGAGGACCGGAAAGAACTCTACTGCTCTATAACGGGGTCTACAATCTGAGTTGGGAGGGGGGTTCGCCCGGCAAGTGGCGGATGGTTGAGCAAAAAAAAAAACCCTCCCCACATGACAACGGAGGCAGGGGGAAATCGGGTACTGGAGGAGCGCCAGAAAGCTGGCTGAATGACCACTGAGGATTGTCTGGGGAAAAAAGAGATCTCGAAATAAACAACAAAAAAAAAAGGAAAAGGGGAAGAGAAGAGAAGCGAAAAAAAGAAAAAGTAGTGGGCGGGGGGGGTAGGCAGGGATTGAGGTAAATGGAAAAGGTAGTCAAGAGAATAAAGAACCCGGGTGAAAACCCTTGTGAAGAGGGGGTTCAGCCTCAAAAAAAAGGCCGGGAGAAACCTAGGGGGGCACCACGGGGCACTTAAAAGGGGAAAAAGGGAATCTTAGGAGGGGGGGGGTTTCCAAAAAAAGAACCTATAAAAAAAAATTTGGGCGATGGGAGGGCAATGAGTGACAACGGGGAATGGGTTACAAACAAAGACATAAAAGGGGGGAAGCACCAGGAGGAGGGGAAAGCGGGGGAGGGGGGGAAATACGAAAATCAAAGGCCTCGTAATGGGGAAAAAAAAAAAAGATGGCAAGCCTTGAACGGGGAGGGAAATCAGGGGACTAAAAAGGACAAAAGTATGGGGTTAAACAGAAAGAGGGCAGGGGGGCTGATCGACTATAACATTGTTAAACAGGACCTAACCAAGGGGAACTGCGTCATTTGGATTAGTGGCCCGATCAACACGGAAACCGAAAGGGAGAAAGGTTCGACGGCAGCAGGTCGTTATCCGACATAATGGGAACTGGGGGGCATGGGGAATCAACGCCGGGGCACAAGGATTAGATAAGGGGGTGTGCAAACAACGGAAACCTTGAACCAACCGAAGCCGCCACGAACGAAAGGCCGGGAAAGTAAAAAAAAAAAACGGAGAAGTCAACGGGGTTGTTCTCGAGTCCTTGGGGGTAGAGCGAATGGGGAAAAAAAAACTGCCCCCCCTCGGGGGGGGGAAGGGTACTCAAAAAAAGAGTGTGGAAAGGGGGGGAGAAACGGGTTATTGTCAGGTACTTTTCAACAACCTATGAACAGGCCTGGAAAGGTTTTGTCCTGGGTACCATTTTCACACAGGTGGAAGGGGGGGGGGGGAGTACAAGGAAGGTTACACAACTGGATGATCCTAAAAAAATTCGACGCAGGGGGACCGGGTAAATGGCATGGTGGGGCCGGTGAAGACGGGAGTTCGGGAAAAAAAAAAAAAGGACGTCGAGGGGGGGGGAAAAAGGACCTAAAGGAGCGCTTGAAGCAGGGGGCGAACAATATCCGTGGGTGGTCGAATAGGGAGACAGAAGACCTAATAGATAGGAAACTGTCACAAAAAAAAACGCCCTGAAAGGTCGCGAAAAAGCGGACGGGGGATCGGCCGAGGTAGCATTTCTTCCGCTTCAACCTTGTCCAGGATTGGGGACAAAACACGTGCAAGGGCCACCGACAGAAAAGGAAGAGGGGGGGTCTCTCCAAGGTTAATCAGGAGAGCATTGGGGGGAAAAAAAGCGAAGGGGGGATCAAAAAATAAAAACGTAGGACACACCCCTCTTCCACTACGCTAATCGTGTCCTGGGGAGGGAAAAGGCAGAGATCTAAAAAAAACAAAGGGGAAGCCATGAAGGAAAAAAAACTGAAAAAATGTGCCACGCCAAGTTCTACACGGGGGGGGAGGAAAATAGTTGACATCCCCCCTAACACGAACAGAAGAAAAACGGGCAGAGGAAGGAAAGGGGGAGTTGCGACCCAAATTGCAAGGCAAAAGGAATGGAAGGAACCGACTTCAAAGAAGACTTGCAGGAATCCAAGAAGGACACTGAAGAGACAGAGACCGAAAAGCAAGGGGCTGCCGAGGGAGGTGCACAGGACCGTCAACGCAGGGTGTCGATTGCGAAAACCTTTCCAAGAAAAGCGACGAGAATCATCTTGGTGAATTTACCGCGTGAAGCTTCGGAAGGGAACACTGCTGAACCGTAGAGCCAAACGAGCAAAACAGTGAACAAGCGAAACAAAACATTTTGCTCTGATAACAAAGATAGAACGAGGACGCAACCAGAAAGAAAAAGGGAATCAAACATCACAAAAAAGGTTAAAAAGGAGAGGCCGGGGGGGAGATGGGCTTGATCGGAAAAAAAACCTAGTGGGAGAGAAGAAAAGAAAATCGGAGCGGAGGGGGAAAAGAGGGAAAATACACAGGGGCGTCACTCAGTGGCACAAGGGGGGGGGGAGTTCCACACAAAGACGAAGAAGAAGACAAAAGGAAATCCTCCGCAAAAAAAAGAGGAGAAAGATGAATTTCTGGGGGTTCTAAACGAAAGGAAAAAACGATTCAACGGAGGGGGGAACGACCACGAAAATCGGGGCCATCACTCAGTGGGAGGGGAGGGAATAACTGGGGGGGGGGTAAAGAGGAGCCTAACCGCCTTTACACTAGGGGAACACTGTACAACAAACGGGAAAAGAAGTAAAAATTCGACGTAATGCGGTAACCGAAGGGAACTGAAGGGCTACGGACTACAATAGAGGGAACAAGAAATGAGAAGAAAACGTATACTGAAACAAAAGGGGAGGGGAGCAAGAGAACCCATCACCAGCCAAGATTGAAAACCAAGGGTGGGGGGGAAAAAAAAAACAAACCATGGGCTGGGCGGCGATCGGCGTGGTAAGGAAGCCGTGGGCAAGAAAAAGAACTCGATCATTAGCACCGCCCGAGCTGATGTCGCGCTGAAGACTCAACACAGAAAAAGGGGGGAACGGTGAAAAAATCATCCTCCATCCCCCGGGGGGGATCCCTGGAAGGAAGGGAGGGAATCTCCCGAAAAGGTCCCAAAAGCAAAGCGGACCCGAAGCGGAAGAGGGGGTGGGGCCCGTAAGAAAGCCGACCAGAAAAACAACAAACGGAGGAAAAGATAGATTCTGGGTCTCTGGGACCTCGACCGCCCAAGAGGGGAAGACTTTCGTTTTAAAGTAGGGGGAAAAGGGGAACCGGCCGAAGGAAAAGTTAACAGACATTTGGGAGAAAGGGGGGGGGGGGGGGAAACTGTTTCCAGGGGGGAGAAGGAGCGCGAAAACTTCAGATCGCACATGAAAACCTACCTATTGGATGGGAAAAGAAGGGAAAACGCCGTACACGCCAAGAGATCTCCGAGACCAAATGGGGATGGGGAACGGTTAAAAAGGTCACGGCGGGGGGTAGTCTCAGATCAAACAGCAACCGGAGGGGAAAAGGGGAGGGAAGGGACGGGGTCAGAAACCTGGTAGTGGGGCGAGAACCGGGGGAACGAAAAGGGTGGGACAAACCGAAAAGTGATTAATAGTCCGTAGGAAAGGGGGGAGCAGGAGCGTCGGGGAACGACCTGAGGACGTGACAGGGGGTCTTGAAAAGGGAAAGGGGGAAGAAAAAATCCCAGGACAAACCCAAGGCCGCCCGGGAAAACGACAAACTTATTGAAGATGGGGAAAGGGGAGGTGACGAGAAAGGAAGAGGACCTTGGGGCTCTTTATATCAAGAAAAATCCAAACAGAAGATGGGGGAAAGGATGGCACTGATTTGGGGTTGGGGGATTGTATTCGAGGGGGTTCTTGAAGAGTGAGACCTAAAGCAGAACGTTGCAAGCAGTACAGCAAAGGGGGGGGATGCCCCCCAAAAAGGAAAACAGGACACGAAGAAAAGAAAATGGAAAAGGGGGTCATCCACAGAATAAAGAAAGGGTTGAGGAATCACTCCCGATAGTGGAAGCCCTTTGGAGGGCTATGCCGTGAAAATTTCAACAGTGTTTTCATACCTTGCAGATAGGGAGAAATCGAACCTTTAGCTGGGTGACATCCATAAAAACGTGGAGGGACGAAGGGTGATACGCAACCAGGTACAAGGGGATAAAAAGGGATGAAAAGTAGTAAAGTGTCTCAACGGGATTTGTTCGAAAATCCCGAAAGAATCTAAATCACATAAAGGGGGGTCAGAAAACCGGTGGGGACAAACAAAAAAAAAGATGAGGGGGGGGGTGTAGAAGAAAGAAGTGATCTTGACATTAATCTTGGGTTCATTCTGCGAAGGTAGTTAAAACTCAAGGTGGCGGGCAATCGTGGGACGCAAGTTAAAATTCTGATAAGGTAGCACAAAGGTCAAGGGGGGTTTGTAAAGGACTGTCAACTATGGACCGAAGTTTGGTAAAAGGTTTGGGGGGGAGAAAGATGGTGTGAGTTGGGTTCGAAAGGAACGGAGAGGGATATGATAAGCAGAGCAAGTCAGACCAGGGGAGACCCACTAGAGAATCTGAAGGACAGGGAAGATGCAAAAGCTTGTTTGTGCCTATTTTATTGGGAATGCCCCCACAATTGGGGTCCAGAAAGTAGTAGTCGAGACCATAAATAAGGAGGAAAAACTTTAGATAAAAAGCTTTCAAGCAACTTGATGGTAGGTGGCAAAGGCACGGACAGAAACGCCCGCCAAGACTGCGTGGCAACAACTCGAGGGAAACGATCAAATGGAACCGAGGTTGCCGCCGACGGCACGGGCCGTACACATCTCCCAAAGGAAAGGGGGAAGGATGCTTCGGTATTCCGAATCAGATAGAGGGGGGAATACTGATGTCGAAACTAGGCGGCAAACCGTGCTTGTAAAGAGCGGACGTGGGGGACCACAAGACGGACAACCGATCAAACGAAACAAAAACAAACGGAAAGCCCGTAGGAGTCGAAAAAGATATGTCGGGGAAAGGCAGGGGGGAGGCGTGAAAAGGTGGCTGAACAAAGGGTACGCCGCTTGTGGGGGAAAAGAAAAGGAAAGTCAAAGGTTTTTCAGAGCGGCTGGGAACAAACGGGCCGCACAATAAGAAAAAGGTTAACAAAGAAAAAAGTCAAAAACTCGGGGTGGTTGAATGCACCGGACGCAAAATCGGTCGAATCACAGGCAAAATCAAAACAAGTAACGAAAAAACCCTTGTTGAATAGAAGAGGAAGAATTAAAAAAAAGGCAAGGACCGGGGAGTTACGGGAGGAAGGTCACGTGGTTGTTACACTTCATCTAAAGGCCGAACTGCAGGGAGGGGGGGAAATGCACCACGCAGCCTAAATAAAGATAAAATGGCTGACTGAAGAAAAACCATGCCATCAAAGGTAAACCCCAATTTGGGTTGGCGAAATCTGGCCTGGGCAAGATCAAAACTGACATCCCCCGGGTAAAGTATATTTCATGTGGACTTAAAAAAAGGTTGATCGGGAGTCAGGGCCAGGCAAGGGCCTCGAACATATTTTCAACAGTTCGCGACAAAACAGTCCGGTAAAAAAGGTCCACGGGGGGCATCTTAAATCTGGGGGGGGGTGGGGTCTCACGTCTCAAAAAAAGAAGTCAAAAAGTAAGGGGGTCGGGTAATGTTTCCGAAAAAACAAACCCAGATCAACAAACCCCGGGTGGGGGGGGTCAAAAGAGGCTGGAAAACTGATGAACCGATCCGGCTCAGTCGGGAAAGCCTCCCCAAATGACCAAATACTCCACATTACCACAAAAAAGGTTTAGACGAAGGGGTTAACAAACGGGGGACCGCCAGAACAGAAAAACGGCGTGGACTCCGGTGGTTTCGGGGGAAGCCCCAGCGGAAAGTGGGTTCTAAAAAAAACAAACACCAGACAACTGACAGGACAGGAAGCGGTTAGACGTACCCAAGCGTACTGAGAAAACACAACGGGAGGGAGATGAGGTCTGGGGGAGTCGAATCTCAAAACCACTCAAAAAAAAAACAAAGAGTATTGGAAAAAAGATGAAGAGAGGAGGGGAATCAAAACGAGAGCAAAGAGGGCGTATCAGTTCTAGGGACGGGCGGGCTACATCCAAGAAAACCGATTTCGCTCAGGGGTTGAAGGAGGGTTGGGCAGGAAACCATCAAAAAAAAAAAAAAAAAACAGGCGAAAAGAGGAGGGGGGGCCAAAAAACTTCCTGGTAAAGTGTCGGGAGAGTGGGGAAAAAGGGAAAACGTAGTTGGGATTAAACGATGGCCATGAGCTAGAGGGGGCGGTCCTGTGGGAAAAAAAAAGCCAGTTTAGGGGGGCCACAATTTATTTACTGGATCTGTCGTGGAATAAACCAGATAGAGAAGGGGAATTGTGAGAAAAAAAAAACCACAAAAAGGTCAATCATGCCGTAACGAATCATAAACGGGGCGAAAAAAGTGAAGAAAGGGGTTCTGTTGCAGGCGGGGCATCAGACTAGGGAAAAAAAGAACCAGGGGCTTAAACAACGATACAGTCACCGGGGGTGGAAACTGCGATTGATTTCTGGGACCCGGATCATCAAAATACAAGGGGGAAAATGGGAGGGGCAAGGTGTGAGTGAGCATCATGGATGAGCTGCGTTTGCGGGCAGAAAGGGGGTATAGGGTTGCAAAAAAACAGGGGGGGAGACAAAGAAAAAAGCAACGTCAACCAACCTGGACTCAGCAGTCAGGGTCACCGGTTTTGTTCGTCAGGACTGGGGGAAATGGGGGGGAGGACTAAAAATATGGTGTGGCTCAGGGGGTGACTCTTGGGGGACGGAACGCACATGAGGGGGGGACTTGTTCAACCCCTGGTTTGGGGGTAACGAAGGGGGTCACAAAGATGCCGGGAACCTCCCTTTTAAGTGTTAATTTCTGGAGAAAGGGAGTGGGTGGGGGAAAGCGGTAGAGGTGGGGAGGGTGTATAGGGAGAGGAAAAGGAAGATAAATGGAGGGGATATGAGCGGAGGCGGGACTAAATAAGGGGTGATTAGGGAAGGGCAGGAGGGAGTGAGGAGGGAAGATGGGGGGAGGCAAGAAGGGAGGTGGGGGCGGAAAAATAGGGGGCAGAAAGTGGGTGAGAGTGGAAGTGGGGAAGGAGGAGGGGAACAGGAGTGGGGGTGGTTGTAAAGGCCCAGGGGCGATAGGGGGAATTGAAAGTTGCACTTCACGACGGTTGACAAGGAAGGCTAGGGCTTGAAGATTCATAAACATATGTTTCGAATAAGGGGAAAGTAGGTCAGGGGAAAAGAGCGGGGGAGGAGGGAACCGACGGTCCTGGGAAGGTGGGAAGAACATTATAGCTGAACAGGGTTTTTATCAAGAAAAGAAGGGGAGAAAGCGATAACTGACTAGGAAGAACGAAGAGGAAAGACCGGGGGGGGAAAGGGAAAGGGTGAGTATAAATCCTGGGGTGCTGTGGGGGATCCGGTCCCACTCGAAGAGGAGGAGTGCGGTCAAATTGAATGGGGGAAGATGGGAAGGTCACCAGACCATAAATAATTAAGGAGGTCAGATCCCCGTGATAGCGGGTAACGAAGTTTACCAAGACAGGGTGGGGTGCAAGATCACGATCCACCCAGCTTGGGGCAAAGCATAAACTAAAAGAGAAATCAGTTGAGGAAAAGTAAGTCCCTGCGAGAGGAAGAAATCAAAACTTAACAATTAAAAAAGAAATCCCGACCCACATGTTCCACCGGCGGTCGTACCACGGTAGGAGCTCTGACGAAGGGAAACACGGAATGGGTCACATGGGGAAGATCTCCCCTTACCTGGGAAAGAAACGGGGGTTGGGCAAACAGGGACAGGGGAACCCGACTTACGAAAAGGGAAAAAAGCCCATCTTCAAAAAAAGGACGGGTAACTGGCTTCTCAAAAGAGTCCCGAAACCAAATGTGGGCAGAGGTGGGGGTGCAGCAGAGTTCGAAATGGCGTACCGGCCCCATTAAGAACGAAAAGAAAAATCATTTCTGGGCTACCCGGGAATCAATCAAACCCTTACAGGATAGTCAAAAAAGGGATGCCACATCAGACCAGGTGCAGGAGGAAGACACATTAATGAAGGGTGAACCCCCCAAAAAGAAGACCGCATGACATCCACAAAAACGGCTCACTAAGGGGAGGCGATGAAGTACATAGACGGTACTTTGTCGTGGGGAGACGAACAGGGGAATCAGGGGAGGAAAAAGTAGTGAAAAAAAGATCAAAAAAAAGGGCGGTCCACTGGAAAATGGCGCCCGGCCTTTAAAGAGGTACGGGTACTACCTGGGGCCAATCCAAACAAAACAATTAAAAACAAACAATAAAATATAGGAAGAGGGTACCTTTAAATAGAAACCAACCAAAGGGGACGCTGCCAAAAAAAGGGGCATCGGATCAAACTACCTGGTGGGTCGGGTGTTCTTCAGCCTGGGGGTCACAACGCGGAGACACAGCCCCACCCCCTTACAAGACGGGCATATGGAGAGAAGAAAACCCTACTCTCAGATACCAGTAACGAAGACGGGGGGGCTTTGAAAGAGGTGAACGGGAGGCGAAAATTACCAGAAATGGATAAACAAGCAAACCTGCACTGGGGGAGGCCTATCACGGGGTCGAAAAGACGAACACCAACATAAAATTTCCAAAAAACCAGGGAGAAGGGGCTGGAGAGGTCCTGACTCAAAAAGCGGAGGGGGGCACTAACCCAAAAGGGAGATCCTTACAAACCCACCGGACCCCGGATCTTGAAGGGGCGGAAGGCAGGAATCAGTCCAATCCCATAAAGGTGAAAATACAAACAGCCCCTGGAGCCAAAGGGGAAGGGAAAGTCGCATTGGGCTAATCCACACGAGCCGAGCCTTCCTAGTGAAGATTGGACCCGAAGGGAAAAAAAGAA
>Ga0179593_1478301_pt1 | contig 10227 bp, 13 predicted proteins | sample CZODoug2_1_08_16_FD_185931 | JGI IMG/M metagenome (GOLD analysis project Ga0179593, IMG submission 185931) | Vadose zone soil fungal communities from Angelo Coast Range Reserve, California, USA - CZODoug2_1_08_16fungal (PacBio error correction) | ecosystem: Environmental > Terrestrial > Soil >...
ATAGGGGGGATAATGGGGGGTGACTGGAAAGTCAGACTTGAACATGGGTTAGGAGACACAGGGGCGGAACCAAGGCCGGGGTCACCAAGATCACGGTTGAAAGGACGAGAAACGCCCGCGCGGTTTCACATTAAATGACAATGTGTGGGGGAGGGAAGGGGCACAATGATAGGGGAGGGAAAATGAGTAACATCGGAACTGTTGGGCAAGGGGGGCAGAAGAAAACAAGGTGAAATTAAAAAAACGGGGAGGGGATGCAGCGAATGATTGGTGGGGGAACAAAGCACTGAAACCGGTGGGGAAAAAAAGAGGGATGGTGCGCCAAGCTGGGTCGCTCCACGCAAAAGGAGGGGGGGCGCGAGAAGACGAGAAAAGCGCCGCATTCGGACCATGTTCACCCAAAAAACTGCAACAAAATACAAAAGAAAAAGGGACGGGGGGTTCAAGCATTCATGAAGAGCGCTTCGGGGGGTACACAGGAGTGCTTGGGAGGAAGTAAGGCAGCGATGGGAACAGCCAATGAAAAATTAGCAGTGAACAAAGAAGAAATCGAGTGCCCCTCACTACAAAAAAAATCGGGTAAAGGGTGTGCAGGGGGGCGTAAAATCAGGGGGGGTTGAGACAAGAAAAGCAAGAGGTGAAAATTGGTGGCACTCCATCAACGGGGCAGGGGGTTACTGTCAGAAGCCGTGCTCGAGGGAAGGGGGAGAAAACGAGATACAGAGTAGCCGTGGGTGGAGCTCAAAAAAGCATATTTAGGTGGTGCATGACGACAAGCCGACTGCAAAACAAGAAACAAAGAAGTGGACTAAACGCTAGCCAAGACGGAAAAAAGACGCGGAGAAAAAAAAGGGACACAGGACTTGGGAGGGAAAAATGAGATAAAACTACGTGTTCTGGCCACTACAAAAAAAATCTGCAGAAAGGACCTGCCACACGCCCACGTGCAATCGGGGAAAAGCCAGGACGAAGGGTGAATAGAAAAAAGTACATACAGAGGGTAGGAGGGTGGGGGGGGGGCACGGCGTGGCAACAGAACGGAGAACACCTGGAACAAAGATCCTGAACAAGGACAAGGACGGGAAAAGGGGGACCAAAAAAAAGGGACATAGCCCTGGGAAATTACGCGGTGAATGAATGGGGTGGACAGGGAAAGGGGGGGTTCGGGGGAAAAAAAAAGGTCACGCGCACTCAAATAAGACAACCTGGAAAAGGACAACTGTGGAACAAAAGCGGGCATGGTACGGGGAAAAAAGTGATAAAATGGCAGAAGAGGCCAGGGTGGGGAACACAACGTCCGGGGAACTCCGGCACACAACCGAAAAGGAGGGACCCAAAAATTCGTACGGTGACTGGGTGGCAGTGCCACACCGATAAATAATGGGGGGGACCCGGCCAGAGAAAAAGAGGAAAGAAAAATAAAAAAAAGGGGTGGGACTACAGGTGAGGGGATATCGCCCGTAAAACACTGTACTATGACACATGAAGGGAGAAGAAAAAGAAATCGAGGAGAAAAAGCACAGGCATAAACACAGGTAAGGTAAAGAAGAGCGTAACGGGTGGGCCCACACAGGGGAGAGGTAGTGTGTATGGAAAAAAAAGAAAAAACAGAGAACTGAACGGGGGAAGGGACCGAAAGAACGAAGGTCTCCAATGAACGAACAGGACACAGACAAACCAAAAATGAGCAAAGGCAGGAGTGTGGGTCACCAAACGGGTGACAAGGTGTGTAATTAGGTTGAGGGAAGGTGAAAAGGAGGAGGTGGAGTCCTCCACAAATAGGGTGACGGAAAGAAAAACGCAACGAGAACAAAAAAAGAAACAACCTGGAAGACGCTGTTGGACGAGGGAAGAAAGTGACACAAAAGGCCCATGGAAAGGGGAGGGGGGAGCTTGACGAAAGAGGGGGGAAAAGACAGAGGGAAAAAAAAAGGGGAAACTCCGAACTTGAAACGGGGGGGGGCAAAAACGTGAAAGAAGGAAGGGAACACCCGAGAAAGAAGCCACTGTCTCAGAACCGGGGGTGTTTGAAAAAATTGGGGGGGGGGGGTAATTCCGATCAGAGGGCCGGACCACGAGGGTAAGGGGGGGAGGGAGACAGGGGACCAGGACAAGTAGGACCAATGCACTGTTCCGGAAGTAAAAAAAAGGGGAAAAACAAAACTATGCAAGAAAAGAAAAAAAAAGTTGAAGGTGTAAAGTGCTTCTATCTGCCGGTCAAACTTTAAAACGAAGGGGTGTGAACGTGGACAAAACTTCTACCGGGGACATTGGGGAAGTTTGAGGAGGGGCGTGTAAAAAAACTTGCCAAAAGCGTGAGAGGTGGGACTGAAAGGAAAAAAAAGAATTAAGGTCCTGGGGGGGGAAGTCCCCCTCAGGTAAGAAGGGGACCCAGGGTGGGCGACACAGTTAACAGAAAGGAAGGGGGTATCCAAGAGGTTTCTGGCTGGTGGAAATGAACGAACGGAGGTGACAAAACCCTGAATAGGGAGAGACAAGGAGATAATCAAAATGAATGGGGTTTCACGTGTGAGAGGAAGAAACGGAAAGTTGGGAGTACGACTGGAACAAAAACTTAGAAAAGGACAGAGGGAAAGGACGGGCGGCACACAGGATGTTAATGACACAAAAAATAGAAAAAAAACGAAGCTGCCCCCAATACAGTTGACTGGGGGAGGGTCCCAGAAACAAATAAGTGCCAAGGAAACCGAAATACTCGAAAAGTACAGTTGGAACGGAAAGAAAAAAAACTCTCAAAGAAAAGGATCCCAGGACCCCTATAAAGGTATAGGGGAAAGACGGGAAAAAAACTTAACAGCCAAATTTAGTCACATCAGACAAAGGGGGGGTGAAGAAATTGGGAACATAAACACCCCCCCCCGGAAACAACGAAGAAAAAAAGAAGAAACAAGGGTACAGGGGGGGGGAGGGTAGGTTTTTGGGGGGTCTGTGGTGAGAATAGATCACGGGGGGGGGGATTAGAATGTCAAAATAGAAAGAAACTAGAGGAAGGGAAAGGAGAAAAACAGGCATACACAGCCTGAAAGTAAGAGGGGGGGGTGGTGCACTACTTGAGGCAGGATACTTCCCTCTAAAAAACAAACCAAAATTAGGGTATTAAATAGAGGATAATCGACAAGAAATCAAAGGGAAACACAAAACCGAGTAGGGAGGGAAGGAAGGATTTTTTTTACCTCCTAAGGGGGGGGGAGGCATCTGGGTAAAGAGGACTATGTAGAGAAAAATTTGACAGAGAAATGCTTGACATAGGGATGCACTGGGTGGAGGAGTTGGCGGGGAGGGGACCTGTGGGGAGGGTAAAAAAAAGGTGTCAATTGGAACAGCAAAAGGTGGGTGTGATAAAACGGGTTTGGAAGTAGGCCAAGGAGTGAAGTGGGGACCACACAAAATAATGATCTTCTGGGTCGTTATAGTAAGTCTTCAGTGAAATATGGAAGTGAGATGGGAACGGGGCACGGGGAAGATTGCCCTTTTGTGAGGAGACCATCGGAGAAAATTAAAGGGGGTGGGGTGGGGGGGGAAGAAGTCGGAAGTGACGATGGGTGGTTGAAAAAAGAAAAGAGCAATGGTGGTTGAAGGGAGTAACAAGGCGAAGTAGGTATAGTAAGGGGGGGGATGGCTTCTGGAGCAGTTTGACGCGTTACGAAAAGAAGAAGAACGTAAGAAAATTTTGGTTTGTGAAATTGGGGAAAAGGGACAGAATGCTGACTGGTGTGGTACTCAGCAGTTGGCGGGTTTACGGTTCACAAGAAGAGAAAAAGACAAAGAAAGCGCGTGAAGGGGATAAGTGTGTGTGTTTGGAAGGGTTTGCTCAAAAAGGGGGTCACCGAATGCGAAGGGATCCACCAATAGCCTTATCGTGGAGGAGAAGAAAGCCGGGAAAAGGTCCTCCCAGATGGAGGGGCGGGAAAAACACCTAAGAAAACTTTCCTTCAGTTAGAAGTGAAAAATAAAAAATCACCGTGAAAAAACCCCCAGAGAAAGAAAACCGCAAGTTAGAGAGACAGTCCCATCAAAAGTATAACCACTTCGGAAATGGGGGATAGTTGAGAAGAGGCTACTGATAGGGGAGTACTGACAACCTTGGAGGTCACCAGACTGCCAGGGGAATGAAACTGGAAAATGGCGGGGGGAAGATGTGAAGAAATCACATAAAAAGTGGGGTGTACACGAATGAAGAAAAGGTCATGGGCACTTTTTTGTATACAGGGGGTAGAGGGTTGGGCGGGCCATCCGAGGAGGGAAAAATACAATGAGGAGGGGAAAGACTGGTTGTACTGGAACGGGGGCTCGGGGGGAATGGGGGATGTGGAAGGAGTGAGGTCAGAGGGGAAAATGAAAGTGAAGTTTCCTGGTGAAAAGTTGATTACTCGAAAGGAACATAAAATAGGACCTTCCGGGTGTGGGGGTGAAAAAAATTGGAGGTGAGGTTGTTGGGCAGAAAGGGAGTCCCAAGGATGGTTGTCTATGACAACCATCAGACAGGAAAAATGGTGCCAACAGAATGGAACAGTGGGAAAACGCGTAAAATGCTTCAGTGAGAAGCGTAAACAGGAAGTCGGGAACACTCAGAAAAAAAACCATGACAACGAGGAAGAAGGCGTCTGGCCCAAAACAAACTTCCCCCTGGGGCGAACACCCACGTCGTCAAAACAGCGGCGGATAACGAAAAGGACAAACGACAGTGGGTCCACTCTGCTCGCAAGTGAAGGAAAAAAAAAAGACTGCCAAAACAACTCTTTGGGAGAACATCTCGCCCCCGTAGAGGAAAGTTTGGGGACCCACCAGGGCACGCCACAAAGAGGGGGACGCGGCACACCCGGAACACGCAAAAAGAACAAACCGTTTTTGAACCCGAAACTGGGTGTTCGAAAAAAAAACAAACAGACGACAAACAAAATAAAACAAAAAAACACAAACCAAAACCAACACCGAAAATTACGAGACCCCTTTTTGGGCCAAGGGCGGGGGTATCCGGAAGAACAGACAGTAACGGATAGAGAATCACTGGGGGCGGAGGGAATGAGTCGTTATCCTTAGTGGTCACCACAGTCCGGCAAAAAACAAAAAACAAATGGCGCCGAGAAAAACAGTCCTGGGGAGGGAAGGGCCAGGAATTCTCAAGCCGAGGAGCATTAAAATAAAAGGGGGCGCATTTTCATGGCGAGCGGCAAAGAACGGGGTATAACAAGCCACCAGGGGATGGGGAAGGGGAAAAAAATACTTTTGGTTCAAGACAGTACCCCGAGCTTGGACCCAACCGACGGAAACAACAGCCTGTAAAAGAACGAGCTCCCAAAGGAAATTGGGAAAAAAGGGGAGGAAAGGGGCAAAAAGTTCCGGCTATGTAAAACAGAAATACTAAAGAACGACGATGCACCTAGGCAGGGTGAAAGGCGGGTACAAGGGTTCTTTCACAGAGAGTTCCGACATCGCTTAGCAGTCGAGGCCGAAAGAAAGAAAACGAAATGCTTGGAAACCGTGGACATGTTAGGGGGAAACCCGCACAAGAAAAGCCGGACGCGACGACCGGAGGAAAAAAGGACGAATGTATGAACCACGGCCACGGTGGGGGGGTCTTTCCTTTGAAAAACGGGTACCGTCCCTGGTGGCAGCGGCAAACTGGGGGGATCATACCATGGGAGGGGACCCATGCAGGAAATTGCAAAGAGGGTAGGTCCAGCACGCACACAAAACCAGTCACCGCAAGCAAACGTGTCAAACAGGGGGAAACGGTTCACCTCTTCGAACCGTTCAGAAACAACCCACCGTGACCTTTCTTGGAAAAAAAACGGTACCAAGACGGGCGGGAGACAAAAACGGGGGGGTCCATAAAATCGCCGCGAAAGAACAATGGGGCCGGGGGGGGGGGGGGGTGCCAGGGGAAAAGGACATTCCGGAATGAGGTCCCCGGGTAATCAGGGGTGTGCGCGGAGGGCGGGCATTCGACGGTCCTTCAACAGGCAAAGGCGCAGGGGGGTCATGGGTCGCTTGTGTACAAAGTCCCGGAAGAAGGTTTTTGAGAGGGATGCCTTTCGCAGCGCAGGTGTGTCAATTGAAGTGAAAAGAACAACAGGGAAAACATTCAGTATAATAAAAAGATCCACGTAAAAACGGTGTGTTTGGGTCACACAAAGGGTGCAAGCCAAGAAATCCACTTTGTTGACGTCGCAAAACGTGCAACCCATTCGGCACTCGGGGGGAAATTTGTTCCACACAAAGGGACACGAAAACTTGCGGGGAAAGGGGTTAAAAAAAAAAAAAATTCAGTGTCAATCAAAGCGATGGAAACCAAAAACCCCACGGAACCGTGGCGGGGGGAAAATTCCGGGCCATGGCTTCAAAAAACAATCGCCGAGGGGTCTCAAAGAAAAGTTACCACAATGGGCCCTAAGGGGCGAATAGGGCAAAGAAGCGGGGGGTCCACTTATTTGGTAGAATAGTCGGCGACCTTTACCGCCCATCCCATAAACACAGAAGAGGGAAGAGTGACGGCAAGGCCGTCATGAGGCCTTGAACCGCACCCCAGCCTTGGCATAGGACGGACATGACAGAGCATCAACGAAAAGCAGAACCGACGGCGACGCAGGGGGGTTTTGTCGGCCCCCCTAAGTCCAAAGTACAAGAAAAACAGCTATCTCATCCAAACTGAACAACAAAAGGGAAGTGTATTTTAAAAATAGATAAGGAACAAAAAAAGTTGGATGTGGGCGTTGGGAAAGGGGGGTGGGAGAAAAACAACGCGGACCGCCGGAGTTCGGCAGGAAGATTCTAAAATTACCCACATACGGCCAAATTACTGTGCGGGGACAAAAGAAACAAGGCCGGCCGGCGCAAAACCCGCACGTGCCCCCTAACGGTGAGGGACCGTGGGCGGTTAAAATGGGGGCCGTGCGGTCCGACTATTGGGAAAAAAGACAAAAGTCAAGGCCCCGCCTGGGGAAAGGATGAGAGGTACACGACCGGGACCATGTGGTTTTAAACAAGAGACGCAGAGGCTTGGGGGGAAGCCCACGGAGGCTACAACGCTGCCCAAGTGTCTTGGAAAACGGAGCGTCGAAAAGGAACTTAAGGATTCACAACAAAAAACCTTGTCCCCCGAAAAAAGTCAGTCGGCACTCGGTGGGGGGGGGTCAACAAGGTTTAAAAGGGGCAACCTGAAGGATGGGGGGGGTTGAAACCGTAGATTCATTGGACAGAGGCCTTGGTTGGTTCACAACCGGGGGGGTTTTTTGGGGGGCATCAATAAATAACGAAAACGGCTGATCTGTAAACTCAAGGGGGCCCGCGGGACTTCAGGAACAGACTGAACCAGTAAGGCAGCATCCGATAGAAATCTGCCTTACACAAACCTGTGATGACCCTAGACCTGGCCCGCCACCCACGCAATTGTCCGGAGAACAAGCAAAAGGGCAAAAGAGCAGCCCCAGGAAAGGGACACCGAAGAATCGACCCAAAAACAGGCCCAAATGAGTACCGGGTGTGAATCTTGGGGAAAGGTCAGGGGGGCCTGACCAGGGGAGGGAGATCAGGTTTTAAAAAAAAAAAGGAACGACCGACCTGTGGAAAACCGTGGCCGAAAAAAGCGTGGTTCGGCTGGGAAAATCTCCAGATAAGCAGGTCAAAGTTGGGGGGGAACGCAAAAGCGAGGCTGTGGGAATAACGGAAGGTGGTGCATGTACTTGCCTTGGGGGAGTGACAAGAAAAAAAATCTACTGGGGGCGATTTCGACAATGTTTTGTACGAGAAAACAGGGTTGCACAATGAGCCCAAGACGAAAAACCCACAAGGTAACGTGCAACACACTTCTTTGTGCAGAGCCGCTGGAAAGAAGTGAATGTGTCGGCGGGATCCTCAACTCAAAAGGAAAAAAAACTTGGGGAATCGAAAAAATACGGCACGGGGGGAGTTAAGCGAGGGTCGGGCAGCGGAGGGGCAAAGCCAAGGTACTGGCCACCTGGGGGGTACCAGCATCGTCTTTTTGCCAGGAAGGTGGGGGGGTGGCGATCGCGTAAAAGGTAGAGAGGCCGAAAACTGGGCCAGCCCGAAAAAGGGGCACGGGACCAGGCGGGGGGAAAGAGGAGTGGCCAAGGCTGCCAAAAAGCCCCAAGCGGCGCGTGCCCTGGCACAGCGCTGGTTGGGTGGAAGATGCGGGGAAAACTGGGGTAGGGGTTGGACGGACGTCGAAACCAGGAAACCGCGCATCAAAAATGGAACACTTTGCGAAAACGAAAAAAAAACTCTGCGCCATGCACCGCCTCCGGCAAAAGGATCCGCGCCACAGTGGTTGGGGACAGAATGGTGGCAAGCCGAGACCAAAGACACGCCCTGAAAAAAACAGAGCCGCGGGAAGACTGGGACTGCGGGGGGCAGAAACGGCAAAACGGTCAAACACCGGGGCGGGAAAGAGTGAAATCACGCGGGGGTGGGGATACCCAATGGGGAAGGGAAAGCAAAAAACCGGGATAGTACGGCGTCACCCGATGCGGTGAAAAGTGGTCCACCCAACGCGGTGTTCGGATCCGGGGACAGAAGAGTGGTCGGGAGGAAACCTGGCCGCCGGGCAAACCACACTGTCGGCTGAATGTGGAACTTAGCCGCAGCGGGGGGCTACTGGTGGGAAACTTTGGAAGGGGGAAAAAACAAGAATCCCACGGGTACCAAAACTGGGGCAATCGAGAAACAAAAAAAAGAAAGAGGCTCACAGTGAAAATCAGGGGGGGGGGCACATGCAACCTGGGACCTGCACTGGGGACGGAGGGGGGGGGAATCGAGCAACAAGTGTGAACGGAAAGGGGGTGCACCGAGAACAACCAAAAACCAGGGCATGTCCGAGGCTGTTGGTCATTCCAAAGGTCACAGGCACCATTAACGGGCAGTGCATAAAACGGAAGGGAAGATGCACTTAACAAGTCCAAAGACACCACAGCGTGACTCGAGAATGGCGGCAAAGCAATAAACGCGAGGAGCCGCCGACAAAAAAAAAAAGCGAGGGCACGGTGAGGGAAGAGGGTTGCCCCAACACTGTTGAGACAGACAGGGTCGATCCACAAACAACTCTAGGGGGCAGTGGGGCCATTTGGGAGTAACATGGCAAAGTGGCCGTTCAGGAACCGCGACGGGGGCAGACAGAGGCAAAAACATGCGAACGTGCCGACCGGTGGGAGCTGTGACGGTGCAATCGGCGGTGACGACGGAGCGAGGTGGTGGGGTTTAGGTATCAAAATCGTCAAGAAGCGTGTGTGTCAGGAGAAGGGGAAAGGAAAGAAAAAAGGTGGGCGGAAGGCAAGAGGGTTGAAAAACGCAGAGAACCTTTGGAAAAGGCGGGAAAAAAAACTCGCGCTGGGGGGGAAGGGTTGGCAAAAAACCGGGAGAGGGAGGCAAAAAAGAAAAAAAGGGGGGTAAAAAGTGGTAGGGCGAAGCGTGTGAAGCAGAAAAGGCGGGCCACGGTGGGACGCCGGGGCTGCAACGGTAAAAAGTAAAAAAAGGGAAACGGGCATCCGTGGTGAGGAACCCCTACGCTGCCAAAAAGCTTTGAAAAGCGAAAAAAAACCATGAAAAAAAACGACCAAGGGAATCCCTCACGGGACGGGGGGAGGGGGGGTGGTTATTTATTTAAAGTGGATTAGATGGAGTATTGCCCGAGACAAAAGAGCAAGGGCAAACCGTGAAAAGAGGATGGGGAGAAAGGAAATGCCGGGAACACACCAATGCGTTGGGTGGTGCTGGACGAAGACGGGAAAACTGCTCGAGCCCCGGAACAAAACGCGAAAAAGTGAACGGCAAAAACCCGCGCTGCCACCACTGCATCTGAAAATACGGGGAAGAAAAATTACGAGCGGGCCCACTACAGTGCTTCGCTGGACTTCAGACCAAAGCCGGGAAAAAAAAGACATCAAAGCCCGCGAACTAATGGGGAAAAAATAGAACAAGAGAAACACCGCCAACAACCTCGGGGGACGAGCCTGGCCGCGGCAAAACCACAGTCAAAAACAACCTGGCCGAGCTCCTGGTCTCCCCGGGCAAATAAAACACCGCCACAAACAAAAAGAAGGACAGGAATTGTCACGCCCCAGTCGAGCAATCGGGAAAAAAAAAGTCGCGGCAATCCGCCGAGTTAGGCGACGAAGGAAAGAAACAAAAAAACTGCTCCGCGAACAATAACCTAGGGTGTGAACGAAATCTGCTTTGAAATGCGATCGAAAA